>Ga0315281_10000219_pt1 | contig 74985 bp, 59 predicted proteins | sample YL17G07_0_MG_FD_204540 | JGI IMG/M metagenome (GOLD analysis project Ga0315281, IMG submission 204540) | Sediment microbial communities from Yellowstone Lake, YNP, Wyoming, USA - YL17G07_0 | ecosystem: Environmental > Aquatic > Freshwater > Lake > Sediment | place: USA: Wyoming | collected... | reverse complement strand
GGAGCCGATCGAGGAGGACGGGGACCTGTTCGGGGCGACGGTGATCCTGGCGTCGCGGATCGCGGCGAAGGCGGGGGCGGGCGAGATCCTGGTGCCGGATACGGTGCGGGGGTTGTTGTCGGGGAAGGGGTTCGTGTTCGGGGATCGTGGTGAGTTCGTGCCGAAGGGGTTCGACGAAGGCGTGCGGCTGTGGGACGTGCGGTGGCGGGAGGATGACGCCTGATGGAGCAGCAGATCCGGTACTGCAAGACGAGCGATGGCGTGGACATCGCGTACACGACACACGGCGAAGGGCCGCCGCTCGTGATCTCGCCGAACATTCTCGTGCCGCATCTACAGATGGAACTTGACTACCCGCGGAACCGCGGGTTCTGCGAGCGCCTTTCCCGTCGCGTGCAGGTGGTCCGTTACGACCGCCGGGGCACCGGCATGTCGCAACGCGGTGTTGCCGACTTCTCGGCCGAGGCGGGTGAGCGAGATTTGCTCGCGGTCGTAGACCGGCTCGGGTTAGAGCGGTTCGCGCTCTACACGCACGTCGTGGCCGGCGATGCGCCGCTGGCGTTCGCGGCGCGACATCCCGATCGCGCCACGAGCCTCGTCTGGTGGGTCGGGCGAAGCACGGTCATGAACGCAGACATCCAGCGACAGCTCGACGCGATGAGGCCTCTCATGGAGTCGGAGTGGGAGCTGTACACGAACGTGGTGGGGCGACTCCTGCACGGCTGGAATGCGCCGGAAGCCGCGCAGTACGCGGAGTTGGCCCGAGCAGGCTCCACGCCCGAGGTGCGCCGCGCGGCGTCCGAGGCGACCGCCCGCGCCCGGGACGCCGGCTACGCGTCGCCGGAAGAAATACGGGTGCCGACGCTCGTCGCGCACCTCGGCTCCTCACAGCTTTCGGCGAGCTCGGCGCGCACGATCGCTTCGGCAATTCCAACCGCGCACGTCATCGCAATCCCCGGTGATGCCACGGGGTTATCGACCTTCATCGAAGACAACGAGGTGCTGATCGCGGCCATCGCCGACTTCGTCGAGGCGACCGCGCGCGATCCCGGGGCGCCGGTGCGCGCGCCCGAACTGCAACTCGGCGCGATGCGGGCAATCCTGTGGACTGACATCGTCGATCACACGCCGATGATGCAGCGGCTGGGCGACGCGAAGGGCCGCGAGCTGCTGCGCGAGCACGAGCGCATCACACGGGAGGAGCTGGCGGCCCACGGCGGCACGGAAGTGAAGGCGATGGGCGACGGCTTCATGACCTGGTTCTCGTCCGCGCAGAAAGCGCTCGAATGCGCGGTCGCGCTGCAACGGGCGTTCGCCGCGCGGAACGCCTCGGGCGCGGAGCCGCTGCTGATCCGCGCGGGCGTGAACGCGGGCGAGCCGATCATCGAGGACGACGACCTGTTCGGCACGTCGGTCATCGCGGCGTCGCGCATCTGTGCGCAGGCGGGCGGCGGCGAGATCGTCGTGTCGGACGTCGTGCGACAACTCGTTGCCGGGAAGAACTTCCTGTTCGGGGACCGCGGTGCCGTGGCGCTCAAGGGGTTCGACGAGGGCGTGCGGCTGTGGGACGTGCGGTGGCGGGAGTAGGGCCGGCGTAGCCGTAGCACGGGTCTGTCGGTCAGGACGCGGGCGTTCGCGTGGGATCGGCATCCGCTATAGTCCGCGTGTTTGGACGGGCGGAGGTGCCGCGATTCGCGTCTGTTTCCTGATGTACCACGGCTCGATGGAGTCGGGCGGGCAGGGCGTGTACCTGGCCAACGTGACGCGCGAGCTGTCGCGGCTGGGCCACGAGGTGCACGTGATCTCGGGGCCACCGTACCCGGTGCTGGATCCGGCCGTGCGGCACCATCGCCTCGTCACGCACAGCTTCCAGTCGATGCTGATGGACCGCGCCGGGTACTTCCGCCGCCCGCCGCTGACGCATCTGCACCCGGTGAACTTCTTCGAATTCGCAACGACGCGGCTGACGTTCTCGTCGCTGATCAACGTGTTCGCGATGCGGGCGCTGCACGAGCTGACGCGGCTGGAGGCCGAGGGCGGGGCGTTCGACATCGTGCACGACAACCAGACGCTTAGCTACGGCGTGCTGGCGATGCGGGCGCTGGTGGGCCGGGCGGTGGTGGCGAACGTGCACCATCCGCTGGACGTGGACCTGGCGAATGGGCTGCGGCACGTGCCGGGGACGCTGGCGAAGGCGCAGCGCATCGCGTGGTACCCGTGGCACATGCAGCACCTGGTGGCGCGTCGGCTGGACGCGCTGATCTCTGGCTCGCGCGCGTCGGCGGAGCTGGTGACGCGGCTGTGGAAGCTGCGGCCGGGGCTGATGCACACGATCTACGACGGCGTCGACATGTCGCGCTTCAGCCCGGACGCGGACCACGATTACGAGCCGGGGGCGCTGCTGTTCGTGGGCAACTCGGAGGACTACAACAAGGGCGTGGTGTACCTGCTGCGGGCGCTGGCGCTGCTGCCGAAGGCGTCGCCGGGGCACCTGTACGTCGTGGGCGGGCCGCAGGGCGAGTCGCGCGTGGTGAGCGGCGAGGTGGCGCGGCTGGGCATCGGCGACCGCGTGACGTACGTCGGCCGGGTGAGCGCGGAGGACTTGGTGGGGTGGTATCGGAGGGCGCAGATCCTGATCTCGCCGTCGCTGTACGAGGGGTTCGGGCTGCCGGCCGTGGAGGCGATGGCGACGGGCAAGGCGGTGATCGCGACGGACGGCGGTGCGCTGCCGGAGCTGGTGTCGGACGGCGAGACGGGCATCGTGGTGCCGGCGGGGGACGCCGCGGCGCTGGCGGAGGCGATCGCGGGGCTGGTGGCGGATCCGGCGCGCTGCCGCGCGATGGGCGACGCTGGCTACGCGCGGGCGCTGCGGCTCTTCACGTGGGAGGCGTGCGCGCGGGAGACGGAGGCGCTGTACCGCGAGGTGCTGGCGCGGCGGGCGGGGGCGCGATAGCGTCGCAGCTGCGCCTTCGCTACGGAGCGTGCGACGCGCGGACTGTCACGGCACATTGTTACACTGCGATTGAGAGGAGACGACGTTGCGTCTGTTGCTCGCTCTTGTCGCGGTCCTGTCGCTCGCTGCATGTCGAGGCGGTGACCACCCGCGACCTGTCAGTCGGGCCGTTCCGACCCCGACCGAGAAGCAAGCCTGGAGCATCCTCAACTCCGCGCTCCTGACGCGCTTTGACATGCCGGGCGGTTGGCACGTCATGCAAGTTCGCGGCATCGGCCAGGGTCTCTCTACGAGCCCCTGTACTAGCTCGATGGCCGAAGGACCGAGCTACTCAGTAGCAGCGGAGGGCGGCTTTGAGAAAGAGGCCGTGGGCTCCCAGGTTGGGCCGATCGTGGAGCAAAGCATCTACGAGTTTCCGCCGGATGTCGCGAGGCAGGTGTTCGAGGCGTTCCGCGACGCGCGCTCCGCGCCATGCGAGGACGCCCTCTATCACACGACGTTCACGGTCTCCGGTCCGGAAACCCTGAGCCTGGGCGACAACGCAGCGGCTATCATGTACACCAAAGAACATGCTGTATGCGGGACGCTAGCCATTCGCGTCGTCCTGGCGCTGGTCGATAATGACCTGATTCGCGTCGAGCAGAACAGTCGTTGCGAGCAGCCGGATCCGGCCCTCGGCGACGAGATGTTGGGCAGGCTCGTCGAACGGCTGCGGGCCGCGCGCGACGGCTACGTGCTCAGCCTCACTTCTACGCCAGATGCCAGCAGATACGATGGGCTGCCGTTCGCACTTCTGTCGGCTCGCGAACTTCCGCCCGGTTGGCGTACGGCACTACAGGGCGAGACGGCTCTGACGGGGTACGGGTTCTGCGGAGACAGAGTGGATCGCGGACAGTCGCTGACTGCTGCGATGGTCGCCTTCGATAGGGTAGCACTGGGTGGCGGGCCCGACGCACAGCTCGATGCGCTTGTCGACTCGCCGTCGATGAGCGAGGAGTTGCTGTACCTTCGAGGCGACGCGGCGGGTCAGTATGTCACCGATTGGATCGACTCCGCCGAGTCGTGCGCCAGACAGTACGCGGCAACGCCGACGCTGCAGGAGTCATTGGCGAAGATGGAGGTGCCCGAACTGGGTGATCGCACGGTGGCGTATCGCAGTTCTGGTTTCTTCGGCAGTTCATCCAGGGTCCTCGTTGTGAGGGGGAGGTTCGTCATGCAGATAGAGCTGCGCGTGAGAGCGCCCGACGTGCTCGATCCGGACCTGTTCGACAATGTCCTGAAGCGGGCGGTTGAGAAGTTCGCATCGCAGGAACAGAGCCTTGCCCACGAGTTCGAGGCCGTGCCGTGAACGGCTGGGCCGAGGTATCGAGCCCGCATTGCGACAGCGCGTGCGCGCGGGAGACGGCGGCGCTGTACCGCGAGGTGCTGGCGCGCCGCGCGGGGGCGTCACCGCGATAGGGGGCAGTCGCGCCAGCGCGCGCGACGGCCGCGCGTGTCAGCCGAAGGGCACGGGCGGCGGCAGCGGCAGTTGCGGCGGGATCGGGTGCTGGCAGGTGCTGCCGTCGCGACCGAAGACCTTCTGCATGTCCTTGATGTCGATGTCGAGGTCGTGCGTCTGTGGCTCGAGGTCGAACCACTTGCTGTAGAGCGCCATGCCGAAGACCGATCCGTAGCGGTACGCCATCAGCGCCTCGTCCGCGACGTCGACCTTGCAGTCGAGGTTGAGGTCGCCTTCCAGGATGCGGACCGTGACGGCCAGATCGCCGCAGCTCTTGAGCAGACCGCCGTTGACGGAGCCATCGACCGGGTGACCCAGCGTGTCCGCCAGCTCACAGCCGTTGTCCTTCAGGACGGTCAGCACACCGTTGTTGTTGCCCGGGAAGATGTCGTTCGACAGGTCGGGGTGCGGGACCAGGTCCAGCATCGCGATGTCGAAGTCACCCGTCGGGCCGGGGACTTGGCCGCTGGTCACGCAGCCGAACTTCACGAGGTTCTCGAGGATGAGCGAGAACGTGCAGACCGCCGGCGCGCGCGCGATGCCGGCGCCGGCCGGGACGGCCGCGCCGTTGAACGTCACGCCGGCGTTGGTGCTGAACACGATGTCCTGCGGGTTGACCGATTGGATTACGAAGTTGTCGTACTCCACCTGGAACTCGTACGCGCCCACGCCGAGCGCGGCCGGGTTGGTCAGCACGTTGTCGACGTGCTCCATCACCTTGAGGTCGCCCTCGCCGGGACCGGCGCAGGGCGCCGGCGCGCTGCACAGCCACAGGTTGGCTGCGGGGATCGAGTTGTCGGCGTTGTTGGCGTTGCCCTCGGGGTTCTTGCTCTGGCGGGCACCGGCCGGCGTCGGAGTTGGCGTCGGGGTATCCGTCGGGGTGTCGGTCGTCGGCACCGCCGTCGTCTTCAGCATCACCACGGCCGGCGCACACCTGTCATCGTGTGGCGGGTGCGAACCACAATCGACGAGCGTCGAAGGGTTGCTGCTCCCGACGGTCGCGCTCATGAACGAAAGATTGACCCGCCCGTCTGCCGCTCCTCCCGGCACGGTGTAATGCACGATCGCGAGACGCACCGGGGCGGCGGACGTGACGAGCGGTCCGGCCGGTATGGTGAAGCACTGCATGAGTGAGTCAGACACCGTGGTCGATGTTACGCCAGAAGGGAAGTCGTCGGGCCCGGCCAGCGGGCTGATGGGAGGGAAGGCGCAACCCCACCCTCCGGTGCTGCCCACGCCCGCCGCGTCGAACTGCGGATTGGCGCCGGGTCCCAGCGCCGGGGACACGGTGCAAGCGGTCGCCGGCACGCATGGCAGCGGCTCAAGCCGCGAGCGGTCAGGGTTGAACACATCGAACATGAACGAACTGATGTCCCAGACGCGGTCCTCTGAGAGGCCGAAGTACACGCCCACATCCACCGCCGTGCCCGGCACATTCGGCACCGTGCACACGTTCTGGATCCCGGCGGCTGTGGTGTCGCAGTCCAGTGCCATCCAGATGCCCGCCGGCGGAATGAATGGCGTGGGCATGCTTGTCGGCGTCGCAGTCGGCGTCGGTACATTCGACGGCGGCCACGCGACAGCGACCGGGACGTTGCTGTTCGAGCCCCAGCACGAGACTCCTCCGTCCCGCAGCGCGCAGGTTTGATAACTGCCCGCGCTGATCGACGACACACCGCTCCCGAGGCCGCTCACCACGACGGGCACGCTGCTGCCGGAGGTCGTGCCGTCGCCCAGCTGGCCCAGAGCGTTCGATCCCCAGCACCAAGCACCGCCGTCCTTCAGCGCGCAGCCGTGGTATCCACCGTCGCTGATGGCGCGAACGCCGTTGCTCAGGCCAGTTACTGCGACTGGCACGAGGCTGGCCGTCGTGGTGCCGTCGCCGAGTTCCCCATCGACGTTCTGTCCCCAACACCACGCGACGCCATTCTTCAAAGCACAGGTGCGATCCCCGAACACGCTAAATGCCGCATTCGCGGTGACAGCGGAAACGCCGCTTCCCATGCCGGTCGCAACCACGGATACGTTGCTGCTTGTCGTCGAGCCGTCGCCCAGCTGACCGTAGCCGTTGTACCCCCAGCATCTGACGCTGCCGTCCTGTATCGCGCAGGTGTGGTCCCTGCCCGTTGCAATCGCTGTCACACCACCAGCTAACCCTGACACGGCGGCCGGCACGCTGCTGTCCGCCGTCGTCCCGTTGCCGAGTTGACCGGAGCCGTTGTAGCCCCAACACCAGGCCTGGCCGTCTCTGGTCGCACAGGTGTAGAACCCGCTTGCGCTGATTGATGAGACGCCACTCGTCAGGCCCAACACTGCGACCGGCACACCGCTGTCCGATATCGTGCCGTTGCCCAGTTCTCCATTAACGTCATGTCCCCAACACCAGACACCGCCGTCCTTGAGCGCGCACGTGTGCAACCAGCCGGCACTGATCGCTGCGACTCCGCTACCGAGGCCGCTCACCGCGACAGGGACAGCGGCATCCGTGGTTGTGCCGTCGCCAAGCTGCCCATAGACGTTCTTGCCCCAGCACCAGGCGCCGCTGTCCTTCAGCGCGCATGTGTGGAACGCTCCCGCGCTGATCGCGCTGACGCTGCTCATCGGCAGGCCGACGACCGTCACCGGCACGTGGCTCTCGGTCGCGGTGCCGTTGCCGAGCTGGCCGTAGTCGTTCAGCCCCCAGCACCGGGCGACAGCGTCCTCCAACACACACGTGTGATTGTAGCCCGCATCGATCGCCGTGACGCCGCTCCCTAGGCCGCTGACCGCCACCGGCACGCTGCTGTCACTCGTTGTCCCATCGCCGAGATTGCCGTCCCAGTTCAGTCCCCAGCACTTGGCGCCGCCATTCTTCACGGCGCATGAATGAGGTCCACCGAGGGAGATCGCGATGACGCCGCTCGACAACCCCGACACTGCGACGGGCACCTGGCTGTCGGTCGTCGTGGCATCACCGAGTTGACCGGCCCCATTCCAGCCCCAGCACCAGGCGCCCCCGTCCTTCAATCCGCAGGCGTGTGCGCGGCCGACGCTCACCGCCGAGACGCCGCTCGTCAGCCCCGAAACCGCGACGGGCACGTGGCGGTCCACAGTGCTGTTGTCGCCCGTCTGACCGAGCGTATTGAGGCCCCAGCACCAAGCTCCACCGTCCTTCACGGCGCAGGTGTTGAGGTCGCCGGCGCTGATGGCAGTGACACCGCTCGTCAGCCCGCTCACCGCTATCGGGACGTGGCTCTCGGTCGTGCTGTTGTTGCCGAGCCTGCCGAATTCGTTGCGGCCCCAGCACCAGGCGCCGCCGTCCTTGATCGCGCACGTGTGGTCCAGGCCGGCACTGATTGCCGTGACGCCGTTCGACAGCCCGAATACCGATACCGGCAACACCCTGCCCGCCGTGCTGTTGTTGCCGAGCGCGCCGTAGTCGTTGAGGCCCCAGCACCAAGCGCCTCCGTCCTTGATCGCACAAGTGTGTTGGCCGCCGGCGCTGAGCGCCGTGACGCCGCTCGTTAGCCCCGACACCACCATCGGCACGTGGCTCTCGATATAAGTGCCGTTGCCGAGCTGGCCGAACTCGTTGTCCGCCCAACACCAAACGCCGCCGCCCTTCAGCACGCACGAACTTGACCCGCCGGCGCTGATCGCGTCGGCGCCAGCAACGGCTGCGGCGGAGTCGCCGGCGCGGGCGGGAGCCGGTTTGCTCCATGTGAGGACTGCGCCAAGCAGCAGCGCGATGAGCAGCGGCGTGGCGGCGGCTGCGGTGATGTTGCGGCGCATGGCGGCTCCCCGTGCGGTGCGGCTTGCGTGCTTGCATGCTCCTCCTGCGGAGGGCACACGGGCGTGTACGGACTGCGGGGCGAGGCGATCGTAACAGATTGCGGGCTAATGTCAATCGAGCACGAGCAAGAATGTGGCGTGTCTGTACACAAACCGGTGTGGCGAGGAGGCTCGCCGCGCGGAGGAGCGATAGCGCCGGGCGGGGGCTTCGCTATACTGCCTTGAATCTGCCCCGTATCCAAGGACCACCGCTTGCTGATCGATCTCCACACGCACACGCGCCCGCTCTCGTGGGACTCGTATCTCTCGCCGGACGACCTGGTGGAGCGCTCGAAGCAGGCGGGGCTGGACGGCATCTGCCTCAGCGAGCACGACTACCTGTGGGACCCGGCGGAGGTGATCGCGCTGGGGAAGCGGCACAACTACCTGGTGCTGCCGGCGATCGAGATCAACACAGACGACGGGCACATCCTGGTGTACGGCATCGACAAGTACGTGTACGGGATGCACCGCTCGGGCGAGCTGGCGCGCCACGTGCGCGAGGCGAACGGGGCGATGGTGGCAGCGCATCCGTATCGGCGGCAGATGCCGTGGTACATGGAGAACGAGCGCGACTACCACGAGGCGCTGATGCGGGCGTCGAAGAATCCGGCGTACGGCTACTGCCAGGCGCTGGAGAAGCTGAATGGGCGCGGCACGGTGAAAGAGAACCAGTTCTCGGCGGCGCTGTGCGAGTTCATGAAGATGCCGGGCACGGCGGGCACGGACTCGCACTCGCGCAGCGACATCGGGCGGGTGGCGACGAACTTCGAGCGCGACGTGCATAGCGTCGAGGAGCTGATCGAGGAGTTGAAATCGGGGCGGTTCGACGCGGTGGACCTGACGGGCAAGCCGCATCGGCTGGATCTGACGGCGCTCAGCTCGCAGGACGCGCCATGAGGCCGGTCGCGCCGGGCGTGTTCGCGATCGCGGGCCTGAAGATGGGACGCAGCTACCTCGTCGAAGGGGCGGGCGGCATCGCGCTGGTGGATACCAGCACGGCGAGCGCGGCGGCGGGCATCCTGCGGGCGATCGACGAGACGGGGCACCGGGTCGAGGAGCTGCGGGCGATCGTGGCGACGCACTATCACTACGACCACACGGGCAACGCGGGCGCGCTGCGGGAGCGCAGCGGCGCGGAGCTGTGCGTGCACGCGGCGGATGTGCCGTATGTCGACGGGACGACGCCGTGGATGGCGTCGCCCCGGCCGTGGGGCTTCCTCGATCGCTTCGGGCCGGAGCCGTACGGGCTGCCGGTGGACCGCACGCTGAGCGACGGCGATGTGCTGCCGTTCGTGGGCGGGCTGCGGGTGATACACGCTCCCGGTCACACGCCGGGGCACATCGCGCTGTACGCGAAGGAGCAGCGGGTGCTGTTCACGGGCGACGCGCTGATGAACGTGCTGGGGCTGCACCTGCCGATGGCGATGTCGACGCACGACATGGAGGCGGCGCGGCGGAGCGCGTCCGCGCTGGCGGAGCTGGACTTCGACGTGGCGCTGCCGGGGCACGGCGCGCCGATCATCGGGCAGGCGAGCGAGAAGATCGGCGAGTGGGCGAAGGCGTGGCTGCGGTAGGGCGGGGAGACAGCAAACAGCAAACAACAAACAGCAAAGGGACGACGGCAAACAGCAAGGGCAAGCGGCAAAGGGAACGGCGCCAGTTGCCGTGTAACGAGAAAGCCCGCGCATTGCGCGGGCTTCCGTGATCGATCGCGGAGGCGCTGGTTAGCGTTCGAGGATGTGGATGCACATGGCGGCGGCTTCGCCGCGCATCATGCCGCCGCCGTTCTGGGTCATGCCGATCTTGGCTTCGCCGCCCTTCACCTGGCGCTCGCCGGCGTCGCCGCGGAGCTGCCAGAAGATTTCGGTGAGCTGGGCGCAGCCGGTCGCGCCGATCGGGTGGCCCTTCGAGAGCAGGCCGCCGCTGGGGTTGACGGGGATCTTGCCGGTGAGCTCGGTGATGCCGTCCTCGATCAGGCGGCCGCCCTCGCCGACCTTGCAGAGCCCCAGCTCCTCGTACTCCATCAGCTCGGCGGGAGCGGAGGCGTCGTGCAGCTCGATGACGTCGATGTCGTCGGGCGTGACGCCGGCGATCTCGTACGCCTTGCGGGCCATGCGGGTAGTGACGCCGGGCTCGCCGGGCGCGCGGTCCTTGCCGGAGCCGAGGACGGAGGCGGTGACCCAGATGGGCTTGGTGGTGAGCTGGCGCGCCTTCTCTTCGGAGCAGAGGATGAGGGCGGCCGCGCCGTCGCCGATCGGCGAGCACATCAGCCGGGTGAGGGGCTCGGCGACCATCGGCGCGTTGAGGATGTCCTCGACGGTGTAGGTCTCGCGGTACTGCGCGTACGGGTTGAGCGATGCGTTGTGGTGGCTCTTCACGGCGATCTTCGCGAACTGCATGGCGGTGGAGCCGTACTTCTTCATGTGCTCGCGCGCGCCGGCGGCGTAGAAGTCCATGAACATCGAGCGCTTCTCGCCAGCGCCCTCGCCGCCGTCGCCGGCCCCGCCGTCGGTGCGGGCGCGGGCGGCGGTGGCCTTCTTCAGCTCGGCGAGCGCGGTCAGGTCGACGGCGGAGCCGATGGCCTGGAAGGAGCGGCGCTTGTCCTCGTGGTAGAGCTTCTCGACGCCGAGCGCGAGCACGCAGTCGTACATGCCGGAGGCGACGTAGAGCCAGGCGAGGTGGAAGGCGGTGGATGAGCTGGCGCAGGCGTTCTCGGTGTTGATCATGGGGATGTCGCCGAAGCCCATCTCGCGCAGGATGACCTGCGCCTTGATCATCTCCTGGCCGGTGATGAGGCCGGCGGTGGCGTTGCCGACCATGGCGGCCTCGATCTGCGGCTTGTCGACGCCGGCGTCCTTCATGGCGGCTTCGACGGCCTCGCGGCCGAGGTCCTTGAGCGTCTTGTCCATGTATTTGCCGAAGCGCGTCATGCCCGCGCCGACCACTGCTACCCTGCGCATGTGAATCTCTCCCTGTTCATGCCGCGGCCGGAGCGCCGGGGCCCGCATTCATCTTACGGGTCGCGGGGGCGTATGTCACCGGGAACAACGGCACGGGCCATGCGGACCGGCGCGCGGGGCGTCAGCTTCCGGCGGGGAGGACGCCGTCGGCCGTGAGGATGAGGCGCCGGTAGGCCGGGGCGGCGTCGGCGTCGCCGGAGAAGGTGGCAGCGACGGCGGCGAAGAGGGTGGAGGTGGGGGCGACGCAGTAGCGCATCGTCTCGGCGGCGAGGCGGAGGGCGGGCGTCACCTCGTCCTCGCGGGTAGCGGGCGAGAGCAGGCGGCGGCCGTTGACGAAGATGACGCCGCGCGGGGCGGCGGTGCGCTTCTGGAACGTGTCCTCGGTGCGGTCGCGCAGGCGCTCGTGCGGGGCCATAGCGACAGGGTACTCGGAGGCTTCGATCTCGACGAGCGCGGAGACATCGCCGTCGCGGACCTCGATGGCGTTGGGGTCGTTCGCGTAGACATCGAAGCCGAGGAGGCGCAGCGCCGCGATGACGACGTCGTGCAAGCCGAGCGGGCCTTCCTGCCAGAGCAGCCGCCGGTAGCGTGCCAGCTCGTCGCGTGCCAGCTCGGCGGCGTCGAGCGCGAGCTGCGCCTCGTCCCGGGTGGCGCGGGCGGTGTCGAGCGCGGCGGTGCGCTCGTCGAGGCCGGGGAGGGTGAAGGCGGCGATCCATGATGGCTCGCGGCCCTCGGCCATCGCGCCGAGGAGGCGGCGGATGCCGGCCTGGAAAGCGTCGGACATGGTGTAGCGCGCGTCGCCGCCGGGCGTGCCGGCGAGCGCGGGCAGCAGCGCGATGCGACCGCGCTCGCGGGGCAGCTCGATGCCGACGGCGGCGCCGCCTTCACTGCGGGCGACGACGCCGGCGCCGGCGATGTGCGCGACGTCGAATCGCGCGCGGTAGGCGATGTTCGCGGCCTGCGACGATACGAACGTCGCGAGGGGGTGCCGGCCGTCGGCGGCGTAGACCTTCCGCCCGTCGGCGGGGACGAGCGCGGGGGCGCGGCAGGCGCGGGCGGCGTCGTCGGGCAGCCAGAACGCGTCGTCGATCTCGCCCGCGCCGGGCACGGCGTGCGCGGCGGGCGGGCTGGCGAAGCAGACGATCGCGCCGCCGTTGTCCAGCAGCATCGCGGCCTCGCCGCGGCGGCGCAACAGTATTGTAGAGAGCGGCTCGTCGCCGTGGCCGGCGTCGCGGGCGCGCACGCGGGCGCCGCCGAAGGTCTCGGCTTCGGCAGAGCCGTCGAGCACGCCGTCGATCAGCAGCGAGAGCGCGCGGAGGTCGACGACGATCGCGTCGTAGTCGAAGAACGACGGGGCGCTGAGGAAGGTGTAGTTATCGACGAGCGGGCCCGGCAGCGGGAATCCGAGAGAGAGGATGCGCCCGATGACCTTTGCGCCGGGCATCTAGTCTTCGAGCGACAGCGTGCGCAGGAACTGGCGCAGGCCGGGTCCGATATCGTCGCGCTTGAGGCCGATCTCGATGGCGGCGGTGAGCAGGCCGAGGGGGCGGCCTGTGTCGTAGCGGCGGCCCTCGAACTGGTAGGCGAAGACGGGCTGCGACTCCATCAGCGTGGCGAGCCCGTCCGTGAGCTGGACCTCGCGGCCCTTGCCGGGCGGAGTGCGCGCGAGGATGTCGAAGATCTCGGGGGTCAGCACGTAGCGGCCGACGATGCCGAGGCGCGACGGCGCGTCCTCGAGCTTCGGCTTCTCCACGAGCGCGTTGACGCGGATGACGCGCCCGCCGACATCGGTGCCGCCGACGATGCCGTAGCTCTCGACCTCGGAGTCCGGCACCTCCTGCACGGCGATGACGGAGCCGCCGCGCGCCTCGAACACGTCCACCATCTGCTTCGTGACGGGCACGTCAGCAACGAGGACGTCGTCGGGGAAGAGCAGGGCGAACGGTTCGTTGCCGACGACATCGCGGGCCTGGAGGACGGCGTGGCCGACGCCCTTCTGTTCCTTCTGGCGGATGTAGACGATGTCGGCGAGGTCGGAGATACGCTGGATCTCCTCGAGGCGGGCGAGGTCGCCCTTCTCGCGGAGGGTCATCTCGAGTTCGAGCGAGCGGTCGAAGTGGTCTTCGACGGCGCGCTTGCTGGCGGCGGTGACGATGATCACCTGGGTCAGGCCGGCGGCGGCGGCCTCCTCGACGGTGTACTGGATGATGGGCTTGTCGACGAGGGGGAGCGATTCCTTCGGCTGGGCCTTGGTGGCCGGGAGCAGCCGGGTGCCGTAGCCGGCCGCCAGCACCACCGCTTTTCGTACACGCACGTCCGCCTCCCGCCGCTACTGCACGGCGAGATTGTATCGGCGTGCCGCGCGGGGCGGCAATCCGGGCGGCGGCGCCGGTCGTAGCACTCGTGTGACCGCAGCGGAGCGGGGCAGGACGACGGGAGGGCCGCATGATCGGGACGAGGTACATGGCCGCGCTGGGGGTGGCGCTGCTGGCGGCGGCGGCGCTGGCGCCAACGGCGGGCGGCGGGGGAGCGGCGCGCGCCGCGGATACCGGCGTCGACGCGACGAACTCGCTGACGTTTTCGCCGGCGTCGGTGACGATCGCGGTGGGCGATACGGTGACGTGGACGGTTGTGGGCGCGGCGCCCCACACGGTCACGGAGGACGGCGGGGCGTTCGCGTCGCCGGGATCGTTCCTGACGACGGGGCAGACGTACCAGTTCACGTTCAGCGCGCCGGGCACGTATCACTATCACTGCGCGATCCATGGCAGCGTGATGGCGGGCACGGTGGTGGTGGAGGCGGCGGCGACGGCGACGAACACGCCGGCTGCGACGGCGACGGCGGCGCCGACACGGACGCGCACGCCGACGGAGACTCCGACGGACGAGGCGACAGCAGCGGCCGCGACTTCGACGCCGGCGGCTGCCATGGCTGCGGCGACGGCTACGCCGCCCGTGCTGGGCGGCGCGGTCGAAGTGACGCCGACGACGGCGGCGGGTGGCGCGGCTGCGGGTGCATCGTTGCCGCGGGCGGGGAGCGGCGCGGTGCGCGGCGGCGGCGCGCGCTGGCCGAGCGCGGTGCTGGCGCTCGCCGGAGTCGCGGCGCTGGCTGCGGCGACGGCGCTGCGGCGGCGGCGCGGCTAGGGGTAGCCGTATCGGGCGACGAACCACTGGTAGGCGAGCGCGGAGACGCGCTGACCGAGGGGGATGCCGTCGTATTTGCCGGTGAAGTGCTGCGAGTAGTAGGAGATGGCGTAGCCGACGCGCTGCCCGCCGCGCTCGTACCAGACGATGCCGATGTCGTTGTCGGACCAGCCCTCGGCCCAGAGGAATCCGTTCTTGTGGGAGACGATAGCGCCGTCGCTGGTGCCGACGGGGATCAGGTAGTTCAGGCCGGGCTTGACGAGCGTCATCTTCCGCAGCAGGTAGTCGCGCCACGGCGGCAAGAGCGCGCGGCCGTCCCAGAGCGCGCGGAGCCCACGGTTGACGTCGAGCGGGGTGATGCGGTTGTCGGTGTCGGGGTCGCCGCTGAGCGACTCCTCCGGGTAGGCGGGCGGGTGGTCCATCAGCGTTGACGTCATGCCGAGCGCCTGCATCCAGGCGTTGACGCGCGTCATGCCGAGGGTGACGTCGCCGTCGCCGATGCCGTCCTTCATCATGCGGCGGGCGAGGATGGGGTCGGAGCGGTTGATCGTCTGGGCGATGGTGTCGCCGACGGCAGACTCCGGGTACTTGCCGTCCTGGAGGTCGGCGACGACCCGCACGATCGCGAAGAGGTTGATGGTGCAGCCGGGCAGGCGGCTGGACGCGCCGTTGACATCGACGGTCTCGCCGGTCTGGAGGTCGGTAATGGCCATGGCGGCGTCGATGTCCCAGTAGTGCACGGCGGCGTCGAGCGAGTCGCGCAGGGCGAGCATGTCGGGCGCGGGCGGCGGGCCGTCGGCGCGGCCGTCACAGGCGGGGGTGTAGAACGCGAGCGTCGGGCTGGTCATCCAGCCGGCGGGGGTCAGGGTGTTGACGCGGGCGAAGTGGGTTTCGCCGGCGTGCAGGCCGGACCAGACGAATCCCCAGCGCGTGGCGTCGAAGGCGCCGGCGCTGACGAACGTACCCGGCGCGAATCCGTTGTTGAAGACGCTGAGGTCGAGCCACTGGGCGCCGGAGCGGGAGGGCGTCCAGAGGAAGATGGCGCGCGCCGAGTCGGCGGAGGCGCCGGCGCACTCGGCGAGCATGAGGCCGGGGCCCTGCGCGGGCGCGAGCCGCGGCGCCGGCGTCGGGGTGGGCGGCGGCGTCTTCGGCGTGGGGGACGCGGTGGGGGTGGCGGTGCGGGCGGGCGGGAAGCCGGCGCTGGCGCGGGACGGCAGGGCGATGGCGAGGGCGATGGCGGCTGTGAGGATCACGGCCGCTGCGAACGCTCCGGCGACGCGGATCTGCACGGTGCGAGCCCTCCTGGCGGAGCGTCTCTGTCCCTCGTGCGCATTCTCATTCATGCGCGCGGCCGGGTCAATCGGATCGGCGAAGGATCGGCGGGTGCGGGGCTTGGCTGTTGGCGGTGGGCTGCTACGCTGGCCGACATGCAGACGATCGAACTACGGATCCAGCGATTGCGGGCGGGCGCGCGGACACCGGAGCGGGCGAGCGAGGCGGCGACGGGCTTCGACCTGTACGCGTGCCTGGAGGCGCCGCTGGTGCTGGGTCCGGCGCCGCAGCGCGTCGGGACGGGCATCGCGATCGAGTTTCCGGCGGGGTACGACGTGCAGATCCGGCCGCGGTCGGGACTTTCGGCGAAGGGCGTGGGCGTGGCGCTGGGGACGGTGGACGCCGACTACCGGGGCGAGCTGCTGGTGACGATGTGGACGTTCGGCGGGCTTGCGGAGTACGAGGTGCGCGACGGCGACCGCATCGCGCAGATGGTGGTGGCGCGGCTGGCGGCGGTGCACGTGGTGCTGGCGACGGAGCTGGGCGCGACGGTGCGGGGCGACGGCGGGCACGGCTCGACGGGGCGGTAGGGGCCGCAGGCTGCCTACGGGGGCTGCCTTGACCGGCTTTCGCGGCGGTTGCTAGACTTCCGCAGGTTCCGGATGGCGTGACGAACGCTCTGCGGCTGACGCCCAGAGCTTTTTTCTCGCCATCGCGGCTTGCGTGGTGGGCGTGGCCTAGCGGTTAAGGCGCCAGGTTGTGGCCCTGGAGATCGAGGGTTCAAATCCCTCCGTCCACCCCAATTCCTCCCCCCTCTCACTCGAAGGAGCCCCGCGTGTCTGAAGAAACGACCCCGAACGACGCGCCGTCCGGCGGGAGCGCCGGGCCGGCGGTGGATGCCGACGCGACCGCTAGCACTGCTTCCACGCGGCGGCGATCCGGCGGCGTACCGGCTGCCGCGGCGGCGGCTACGGCGATCATCGCGGCGCTGATTGTCGGCGTGGCGGTGTGGTTCGTGGCGGGCGGCGGCGGTGGCGGCGGGACGCGCACCGAGGCGGACGTGAGCAGCGTGATCGCGGCGTTCAGCCAGGGCTCGGACGTGACGCGGTACGAGGGGCAGCTGCCGCCGGGCTATCCGAAGGACGTGCCGGTGTATCCGGGGGCGCGGCTGGTGTCGTCGATCCTGCAGTACAACGGCGACAACGTGGCGTACCTCGCGGTGTACGACACGGCGGACAAGCGCGCGAAGGTATCGGCGTACTTCGCCGAGCAGTTCGCGGCGGACCCGTGGCAGATCGACCTGTCGCACGACGGGCTGGACTCGACGGTGCAGCAGTTCACGAAGATCGACGACGCGAACATCGCGGGGCTGGTGCTGTCGGGCGAGTCGAAGACGGACGCGACGACGACGATCATCTACAGCGTGCAGGTGACCGGCGGCGCGGCGGCGATCAAGCGGCCGGCGTTCTCGCCGGGGGCGAGCAAGGCGCTGCCGGACGGCTATCCTGGCGACGCGGTGCCGCAGTACACGGGCTCGACGATCATCGAGAGCGGCTTCTCGAAGCAGTCGGGCGCAACGACGTACCAAGTGTCGTTCGTGACGAAGGACGACGTGGGGACGATCGTGAGCTTCTACAAGGACCTGCTGGCGAAGGCGAGCCTTACGGTGGCGGACGGCGACGCGTCGCAGTCGGCGCTGAAGGACGCGCAGGTGGTGACGTTCACGGACGCGGCGAAGACGCTGGGCGGGCAGGTGACGGCCGGGGCGTTCGCGGAGGACGAGTCGTACACGCGGATCGACGTGCAGGTGACGGCGAAGAAGCCGGCGCAGTAGGGCGCGTAGCGCGGCGGCCAAGCGATGCGGCCGTGATAGAATTGTGCCGGCGCGTGCGCCCGTAGCTCAGCGGATAGAGCATCGGTCTTCGGAACCGAGGGTCGGGGGTTCGAATCCCTCCGGGCGTGCCATCTTCTTAGTTTGGAAGTCTGAAGTTCGAAGTTGGGAGGCGGGGCGGAAGCTCCGCCTTCTTGCGTGTCGGTAGGGACTGATAACGATGGCGCGTGAGCGACTGGGGGTCAGGAGGTCGCAGGCGCAAGTCCTGTCGCCTCAACCATCTTCGCCGACGGGCCGCTGCTACGGGTTAGATCTTGCGGGCGGCCAGATTGCCCCCTGGAAGCGGGGCTTCTACGATGGCGGCATGACGAAGATCGAATCGCGGATCGCCGCGTTGGGCCTGGTCCTGCCACCGCAGCTCCAACCTCCTCCAGGTGTTGTTCTGCCGTTCCAGTTCGTGCGGCTTGCCGGCCGCCGGGCCCTCATCTCGGGCCACGGGCCGCAGAACGCCGACGGATCGCTGGCTCAGCCCCTGGGCAAGCTCGGTCGAGAGCTCTCGGTGGAACAGGGCTATGTCGCCGCGCGTCTGACAGCGCTCTCGATCCTTGGCAGCCTGCAGCGCGCGCTGGAGGACCTCGACCGGGTCGCTTCCTGGGGCCGTATCTTCGGCATGGTCAACTCTGCTCCGGGCTTTCAGCAGCAACCGAGCGTCATCAACGGGTTCTCCGATCTCATTCTTGAACTCTACGGACCGGAAGCAGGCGCTCACGCCCGCAGCGCCGTCGGCCTCGCCGAGCTTCCCTTCAACATTCCGGTCGAGATCGAAGGCGAGGTCGAGATCATCGCGTGATCCCCGGTTGTGCCGGAGGGCACGCAGAATTGACCCGGGGACTGCGTTCAGATGGATAGAAATCACGGAGCCTCATCCTTCCAAGCAGGGGGTCGCCGAGGAGGGGTCGTCTGATGCTTCGCTTCGTTGACACGGCCACCCAGAGCATCGATCCCTACACGGAGTTCGCGCCCGCTGCACAGCGCGAGCACGTCCGAGCGCTCGCGCGTGAGCTTCGCGGTGCTCGCATCCTGCAGCTGAACGCAACGCCGTACGGCGGTGGCGTGGCGGAACTGCTCAATTCGCTCGTCCCGCTCGAGAAAGGCCTCGGCCTCGACGTGACCTGGGGCGTGATCGTCGCGGAGCCGGCGTTTTTCGCGCTGACGAAGCGCCTGCACAACGCGCTGCAGGGTTCGCCGTCGTTCGATGTCCCGTCGGACGAACTGGCGGCCTACCTGAGGCACAACCAGCACGTTGCCGACGAGATCCGCGGCAAGTATGACATTGTGATTGTGCACGACCCGCAGCCGGCGCCCGTGCGCCAGCTGGCGCATGACGGGGACGCTCGCTGGATCTGGCGCGTGCACATCGACCTCTCCGCCTACAACCGCGAAGCGTGGCGGTTCCTCGACGAGTACGTCCAGCCGTACGACGCGTTCGTCTTCACGATGCCGGAGTTCGTGCCGGAGCCGCTCGACCGCTCGCGCGTGCGGTGCTTCGCGCCGGCGATCGACCCGCTCAGTCCGAAGAACATGGCGCTGCCGGCCGACCTGCGCGACCGCATCGTACGCTGGACCGGCGTGCAACTCGACCGGCCACTCCTCACGCAGGTCTCGCGCTTTGACCCGTGGAAGGACCCGCTCGGCGTCATCCGTGTCTACCGGGAGCTCCGCGAGAAGCACAAGGGTCTGCAGCTGGCGCTGCTCGGCTCCATGGCGCTCGATGACCCCGAGGGCTGGGGCATCTACGAGAAGATCACGAAGGATGTAGAGGGCGACCCCGAGATTCACGTCGCCAGTAACTTCACGGGCATCGGCAACCTTGAGGTGAACGCCTTCCAGTCGGCGTCCGACGTCGTCATCCAGAAGTCGATCCGCGAAGGGTTCGGGCTGATCGTCTCGGAGACGCTCTGGAAGGGGACGCCGATCGTCGCCGGACGCACCGGCGGCATCTCGATGCAGATGTCCGACGGCGAGGGCGGCTTCCTGGTATCGCGGGAGGAGGACTGGGTGCCGCGCATCGATGCGCTGCTGTCCGACCGCGACGAGGCACGGCGCATCGGCGGGCTGGGCCGGGAGCGCGTGCGGCAGCATTTCCTGATCACGCGGCTACTGGAAGACGAGCTCGGCCTGATGGCGGCGGTCCGCTCCGCCCCGGAGACGGCGCCGTCATGAACGTGCTGACGGTGAACTGCGGCAGCTCGAGCCTCAAGATGCGACTTTGCGACGTTGACGAGCACGCTGTGACCGTTCTGGCCGACGGCGCCGTCGCGGCCATCGGGCCTGGCGCTGTGGTGACATTCACGGCGCCGGATGGCACGATATCACGCACATCGGGCGACATCGCCGAGTATGCGACTGCGCTCAGCACGTTACTTGAGCTTCTTGACGACGACCGCCGGCGGTCGATCAAGGCCGTCGGTCATCGCGTCGTGCAGGGTGGCGCGTTCACGCAGCCGGCCGTCATCGACGACGAAGTCGTGCGAGCGATAGACGCGGGGCGCCGCCTCGCACCTCTCCACAACGGGCCGTCGCTGGAGGGCATCCTCGCGGCCCGCGGGCTCCTGCCGGATCTGCCCGCAGTCGCAGTCTTCGACACCACATTTCACGCGACGATGCCTGCGGTGGCAACGCACTACGCGCTCCCGCAAGAGCTGACGCTGAAGCACGGCTTGCGGCGCTACGGTTATCATGGCATCGCCCATCGCTCGATGACGGAGCGATATGCGGAGGTCGCCGGCGCGGCAACCGACAGTGTTTCGATCATCACGCTGCAGCTTGGCAACGGCTGCTCGGCGACCGCGGTGCGAGATGGCGTGTCGGTCGACACGTCGATGGGATTCACGCCGCTGGAAGGGCTGATGATGGGCACGCGGCCTGGGGACGTTGATCCGGGGGCACTCGCCTATCTGCTGACGGAAGCCGGCCTGTCAGCCGACGAACTCGACGATATGCTCAACCACCGCTCCGGCCTTCTCGGCATCTCCGGCACCACCGCGGACATGTCAGCGCTGCTTGATGAAGAGGCGCAGGGCCACCCGCGCGCGCATCAGGCCATCGAACTGTTCTGCTACCGGGCGCGGAAATACATCGGCGCCTATCTCGCGGTGCTGGGCCAGGTGCAGGCCGTCGTCTTCGGCGGTGGCATCGGCGAGCGTTCCCCGGAGATCCGCCGCCGGATCTGCGAGCCGTTGCAGCCGCTCGGCCTGCACATCGACAGCGCGCGCAACGCCGCGTTGACCGGCGCGGAGGGGCGCATCAGCATGGACGAGAGCCGCATCGCCGCCTGGGTGATCCCAAGCGACGAGGAGCGCATCATCGCCAGGGACACGTTCGACCTGTTAGCCCGGACGCAGCGCCGTGGGAGGAAGACATGAGCGAGACCGAACGCAGGCGCGAAGAGGGGGCATCCGCGTCGTTTGAGCCGGGTCCGCTGTCGGCGGATGAGGCGAGGCGCATCGATGCCTGGTGGCGGGCCGCCAACTACCTGTCCGTCGGACAGATCTACCTGCTCGACAACCCCCTGCTGCGTGAGCCCCTGCGGCTCGCGCACATCAAGCCGCGGCTGCTGGGGCACTGGGGCACGAGTCCCGGCCTCAACTTCATCTACGCGCACATCAACCGCGCGATCATCGCACACGGTCTCAATGCCATGTACGTGATCGGGCCTGGCCACGGCGCGCCGGGCATCCTCGCCAACACCTATCTCGAGGGTACGTACTCCGAGGTCTACCCGCACATCACGCAGGACGAAGACGGGATGCGCAGGTTCTTCCGGCAGTTCTCGTTCCCCGGCGGCATCCCGAGCCACGTCGCGCCGGAGACGCCCGGTTCGATCCACGAGGGCGGCGAACTCGGTTACTCGCTCGATCACGCGTACGGCGCCGCCTTCGACAACCCCGAGCTGACGGTCTTCTGCGTCGTCGGCGACGGCGAGGCCGAGACGGGTCCCCTGGCGGCGAGCTGGCACGGGAACAAGTTCATCAACCCTGCGCGCGATGGCGTCGTCGTGCCTGTCCTTCACCTCAACGGCTACAAGATCGCCAACCCCACCGTCCTCGCGCGCATTCCGCGTGACGAGCTGAGGAGCCTGCTCGAGGGCTACGGACATGCGCCGCACTTCGTTGAGGGCGACGATCCCGCTGAGCTCCATCACCGGATGGCCGCCGTCATGGACGAGGTAGCTGGCGAGATCGCCCTGATCCGGGAGCACGCCCTTGATGCCGGAAAGCACGAGCCGCCTCGCTGGCCGATGATCGTGCTGGTCACGCCCAAGGGCTGGACCGGGCCGAAGGAAGTCGACGGCGTCCCGATGGAGGGTACGTTCCGCTCGCACCAGGTACCGCTGACCGGCTTTGCAGACGATCCGGCGCACATCCGGCTGCTCGAAGAGTGGATGCGCAGCTACCGGCCAGACGAGCTCTTCACCGCGGAAGGCGCCCTCGCGCCGGAGATCGCAGCCATGGCTCCTCAGGGCGAGCGCCGGATGAGCGCGAACCCGCACGCCAACGGCGGCTTGCTGCTGCGCGACCTCACGCTGCCCGACTTCCGCAACTACGCCGTCGACGTGCCTGCGCCCGGAACGACTTCAAGCGAGGCGACGCGCGTCCTGGGCACGTACCTGCGTGACGTCGTCCGCGCGAACCCTGACAACTTCCGGATCGTGGGACCGGACGAGACGGCGTCGAACCGCCTGGGCGCGGTGTTCGAGGTCACGGACCGTGCTTGGGACGCGCAGCGGAGCGACGCCGACGACCACCTCGACCCCGACGGGCGCGTGATGGAGATCCTGAGTGAACACACCTGCCAGGGGTGGCTCGAGGGATATCTGCTCACCGGACGTCATGGGCTGTTCAGCTGCTACGAGGCGTTCATCCACCTCGTCGATTCGATGTTCAACCAGCACGCAAAGTGGCTGAAGGTGAGTCGCGGCGTTCCCTGGCGGCGCCCTGTCGCCTCGCTCAACTACCTGCTCACGTCGCACGTCTGGCGGCAGGACCACAACGGCTTCTCGCACCAGGACCCCGGGTTCATCGACCATGTCGTGAACAAGAAGGCGGAGATCATCCGCGTCTACCTGGCGCCCGACGCCAATACGCTGCTCTCCGTCGCCGATCACTGCCTGCGGAGCCGCAACCACATCAATGTGATCGTCGCGGGCAAACAGCCGGGGCTGAACTACCTGTCGATGGACGAAGCCGTTGCCCACTGCACCCGCGGCATCGGCATCTGGGAGTGGGCGAGCAACGACGGCAACGCAGAACCCGACGTGGTCCTGGCGTGCGCCGGCGATGTCCCCACACTCGAGGCACTGGCTGCCGCCGCGCTGCTGCGCGAGCACTTGCCGGACCTCCGCGTGCGCGTCGTCAACGTCGTCGACCTGATGCGCCTGCAGCCCGAGATCGAGCACCCGAACGGGCTCTCGGACGCCGAATTCGACGCGCTCTTCACCACCAACCGGCCGATCCTGTTCGCGTATCACGGATACCCCTGGCTGATCCACCGCCTCACCTACCGCCGCACGAACCACTCCAACATGCACGTACGCGGCTACATCGAGGAGGGGACGACGACGACGCCCTTCGACATCGTCATGATGAACAACCTGGACCGCTATCACCTGGTGATGGACGTGATTGACCGCGTGCCGGGGCTCGGCCCAAGGGCCGCGCACGCCCGCCAGCTGATGGAAGACACGCGCCTGCGCGCCCGCCAGTACACGCGAGAGCATGGCGAGGACATGCCGGAGATCCGTGATTGGGTGTGGCCGACGGGGGGATGAGGCAGCGGAAACCTCCTCTACGGCTGCACAGTGGTGTCACGGACCCGCGACGCTCCGTGTGACCAGACGTTGACAGCAACCGTTACAAACAACGCCCGCGGCGGGGTCAACGGATGGAGACCTCCTTCGCGCGGCGGTTCACGCGCGGGGCGGTCTGCGGCTCGATGGCGTCGCTCGGCAGCAGCACGAGGCCGACGGCAGGGATCGCGGCGGCGAGCATCGCCGCTCCGGCGGGCGGCGCGGCCGCCGACGCATCGGCGACCGCGAACGTTCCGCCATCGCTGCGCCCCCAGACCTCTGGGAAGTACTGCTCGTACGCGGTCGCCGGCGGCAGCTTGAAGACGCCGGGGGTCGTGGCGCGCGCGAAGTAGGTGTACTCGTAGACGCCCTTCGCGATGAAGCGGGCGAACAAGACGGCGCGGTTGTCGCGAAGGTCCGTGTGGCCGAAGGGGCTGTATCGCTTGTCGACTTGATATGACCGGCGCTGCGCATCGGCGAGCTGGCGCCGGATCTCCGGCGGCGTCGTCTTGAGCGTGGTGTCGACGGCCTCCAGGCCGGCGGGCAGGTAGTCCTCCAGCACGACGAAGTTGAGGTCGGACGGGGCGACGATGGTGACCTTCACGCGCACCACGTCGCCGAGCCTCGCCTGCCTGATCAGCGTGCCGCCGGGGTCGTCGGCGAGCGCATATTCGTGCGAGACGCCGATACCGTAGTTCGCGGACTCGACATCTTCGGCTGGTGTGAAGTAGCGAAGGTGCGCGGTGTAGTAGAGCCGGCCCGCGGCGTCAGCCGGAGAGCGCCGGATGCCCAGGTCGTTCGTCTCGTCCTTCAGCAGGTCCTTCATCTGGATGACAACGGTGTCTTCCTGGCGGACCTTGCCCTTCTCCGCCTTGCCGGACAGCTTCGTATCCCCGTTGAGCGACACCTTGTAGCTGAAGCCCGCCTGCGCATCCTTACGCACGAGCATAAAGTCGGTGATGGCGAGCAGCGCGACGGCGGTATCGTGCGGCGACTCCCAATGCCCGTCCTTGCGAGCGACCATCAGCCAGCGAAGCGTGCTGTCGACGAGCGGGTTGTCCGGCTGGAACTCCGTGAGCGCCTGGAGCACCTGCGCGGTCGACTGCGTGCTGTTGCTGAAGATGTTGGGGTCGTAGGTCGACTCCTCCCAGTGGTTGCCCGTCGCGGAGGGGATAGCGGCCCCCTGCAACTCGTTCAGGAGCGACGTCAGCCGCGGGTCGGTGGTGGCGCCGCCGGCGAGCTTGATCGCGAGCGCGAGCCATGCCTTGCCGGTGTTGCTCATACCGGGGTGCTGCTCGGCGAGGGCGAACGTGCGGCCGAGGTCGCCATAGCCGTCGCGCGCGAGGGCGTATAGGATCAGCGCCTTGAGATCGAGCTGTGGCGACAGCACGTCGCGCTGCACGTCGAGCTGCTGCAACAGGTAGCGAGACGCATTGCCCTCGACCGAGCGATCGACCTGGTAGCCGTCGCGCCCGGCCTCGGCGAGGCCGAGCACGACCCAGGCGGTGACCGCGGGATCGGAATCGTCATCGATCCACCAGCCCCAGCCGCCGTCGACGTGCTGGCTGCCGTACAGCCGCTGCAGCGAGCGCTGGACGAGCGCATCGGTGCTTGCGCTGTCCTGCGGGGACGCGAGGTCGGTGATGCCAAGTTGCGTCGTCGCGCGACGGAGCGCCAGCACGGACACGAACCGGCTGACCGTCGTCTCAGCGCTCTCGTAGGGATACTCGTTGATGTAGTCGACGGCGGTGTTCACGCCGGCCGCGAGTGATGGCGCCACCTTCACAGTGAGTTCGCCTGCGTCCGGCCGGACATAGTACGGCACGTCGATCGCCTCCGAGCCCTGGTCCGTCACCTCGCCTGCGGTGCCGACCGTCTCCGGCGTGAAGTAGGAATAGAGCGGCAGCGTCAGCTTCACCGAGTCGGACTTGCCGCCGCCCTTCGCGTCGAACGTCAGATCGAAGCTGTCGCGACCGGCAGGCCCGGTGGTGTCCCAGCGGACGAGCGTGTCGGCGCCGGCCTGTACCGTCACGTGCTTCGTAGCGTCGCCGTGAAGGGTGATGCCATCCGCCTTCAGTGAAACGTCCACGTCGAGCGGCGCGGCGGTCGAGTTGTGCACCGAGGCGCCAAGCGACGCCTCGTCGCCGGCGACCAGGAAGCGGGGCACTGCCGGACGGAGGATCACGTCCTTGCTCGTCACGATCTCGTTGCGAGCCTCGCCGGCCTTCGTGTCAGCGGTGATGCCGCGGGCAGTGAGCCGCCACGTCGTGAGCGTGTCCGGCAGCTTGACGTCGACCGTGGCGCTGCCGTCGTCGCCGGTGCGGAGCGATGCGTTCCAGTACGCGGTGTTCGGGAAGAACGTGCGTGTCTCATCACTGGCGCCGCCGCCGCCGCCCTTGCCGCCCTGCGCCAGGCGGATTGCAAGCTCGTTCGCGCGGTCGATGGAGACTGAGTAGCTCGATCCACTGGTGACGCTGAGGGGGCGCTGCGACCAGAACGCCTGAAGGGCGGGACGCGCGGGGTCGTCCTGCAACGACAGCACCGACTTGTCGACGAGCGCGAGCGAGACCTCGGCCGGGATGGCGTTCCCCGTGCTGTCCGTCGTCTTGATGGTGTAGTGCGCCGTATCGCGCGGCGCGTACTTGGCTTTGTCGGGCGTGATCGTGATATGCAACTGCTTCACGTCGGCGGATACCTTGAGGTTGACCATCCCGAGCTTCATCTGCGGCAGCGGGTCGTCCGCCGTCCCGGGCTTGAACAGCATCACGCCGACGAAGACGTTGGGCACGTGCGCTTCCGTGATCGGCACCTCGATGACCTCCGAGTTCGTCGCAAAGTCGCGAAGCTCGTAGCTCATGAGCCGGCCTCGCTCCTGTGTGACGAGCCCGCGGCTCCCGGTGAACGGCGCGGCGACAAGGATCTTCGCCGTGTCGCCGGGCTTGTATTCGTCCTTGTCCGCGATGAGCTGGATCACGTCATCGTTGCTGACGCGCCAACTCGCGTACTCAGGGCTCGAGACCCAGAGTTCAACAGAAGACTTGATTGGGTTGCCGCTGGCGTCCTTCGACTCCGCGAGCACGTAGTACTCGCCGCTCTTCGACGGGCGGAAGGTGAACCGGCCCTTGCCGTCGGCGCCGGTCGTAACGTCGATGGTCTGGTCGAGCGTGTCTTGCGCGGTGCTGCTGTAGTGCTGCGTCCCGTCAGCGTCCCGCTGGCGCACGGTCTTCCATTGCCTGGTGAACACGCTGACGTACAGGTGGCTGTTCGGCACGACCTTGCCGTCGACGCCGAGGCTGACGACGTCGATGCCGGCGTCCTGCCCGGCCTCCGCGACGTAGTCCGCTGGCTTCATGCCTATGTAGAACTGGCCCTTGTGCACGATCACCCCGGTGAAGGCGCCGACCGCCTGGCCGTTCTGGTCCGTGACCGTCGCTTCCAGCGTGAACGTCTGACTGAGCGGATCGCCGCTGATGTCAGCGGGCACGCTGATGGCGAACGTGCCGGTGGCGTCCGTCGTGCCTTTGCCAGTGCCGCGTACGTGCTGTTGCGGCTCGTAGTAGGGCCCCTCACCGTAATCGTAGTTCGGTGTGTAGTCGCTGAAGCTGAAGCCCGGGTAGTCATCGCTGCGGAAGAAGTAGGGCTGTGAGGTCACGGTCCACTGCACGGCCGCGTTCGCGAGCGGCGCGCCGAAGAAGAGATCCGCAGTCACGCTGGCGCTGATGCTTTCGCCGTTGACGTACGCATCCTTCGCCGGATTGACGCTTACCTCGAACTCCGGATTCTTGAACTCGGCCACGCGAAACGAGATGTTTGCGACCGCCGGCTGGTAATAGGTCGGCGGGGAGACTGACGCCAGTTCGACGCGCGCCCAGTACTGGCCGGTGGCGGCGTCCGGGCTGAGAGCGAGCTGCGTGTCGAAGGTGCCGAGGTCGGAGAGCGTCAGGTCCTGTGACTTGATCTCGCGCCCGCGGTCATCGTTGATCACGAGCCGAAGCGGTGTCGAGGGCGGCAGCGTGTACCGGGCATCGTCGTCCTTCCGCACGACTCCCTTGAAGTTGACCGTCTCGCCCGGGCGGTAGATGGGGCGGTCGGTGTACAGGTAGCCCACAAGCTCCGGCAGAATGAACTGGAAGCCAGTCTGCGAGATCCGCGCCGCGGGGTTGATGCCGTTGCTCCACTGCGTGCCGGACAGGGCAACGCGCCCGCCGACGCTGAGAGACACGTAGTAGCCAGGATAGACGTCGCCGTTCGCCGGCACGGGCGCATCGACACGCGCAACGCCGTCGGCGTCCGTCGTGCCGTGGGCGATGATGGTGGCGGATCGGTCGAGCACGTCGAACGGCGCCGAGGCGATCGGGGCGCCGCTCCGCATATCGACCATCCACACGAGCACGTCGTGACTGGTCCACTTGGTAATGACGTTGACGCTGCTGACGACGAACGGCATCGTCTCGACGTTCGGCGTTCCCGGCGCGGTGACGCGCAGCATGTACACGCCCTCCGGCAGTTTGTCGCCGGCGGCCGCGAGGCGCGTCATCACAGAGACGGGCTTGTCGAGCGGCGGGCTCGTGACGGTCTCGCTCCAGTTGCGGATCGGGTCGCCCGAGACCCCGGCGTCGCCCTGCACGCCACGCTCGTAGGCGATGAGCCCGTCTGAGCCGGACTTGTAGAGCGAAAAGTCGACGCGTCCGAGGTTCCAGGCGGTGACGCCGACCTGCGGGTCCAGGTACGCATCGAAGGTGCCTGTCAGGTACGACCGGAACAGGTTGAAGCTGGGCTGCATGCGCTGCGTGACGAACTGCAAACCCAGGGGCGCCGCGAGGTGCGCGCCGTAGCGGTCGACCGCCTCAGTGGTGAGCGTCACGCGGTACGGGCTCGACGGCGACATCGGGAAACCGATCTCCAGTTCGGTATCTTCGGGCCGCCAGTTCATGTACGGGTCGCTGGCGGGCTTCGGGTCGATGCTGATGTGGCCCTCGACGGACTTCTCGTCCATCGGGTTGTTGAACCGGATTATGACGCCGTAGCGTTCGGCAGACTGCGAGCCGTTCGCCGGCGTGGTGCTGTCGACTCGCGGGACTCCCACGGTGGTGAACGTCCATCGCACGTCGCCGGCCGAAGCTGCCGCTCCGTCCGGCGTCTTGACGCCGGCACGCACCGTCGCCACAAACGTTGTATCGAGCGCGAGCGGCCGCGCCGGGCGGAAGAGATACGCACGGTCGTTGATCCACTCGATCGTGCCGGCCACCGTCGCCCCCGACCCCTGCACGCCCACGCTGAACGCCGCTGACGCGGACGCGCGGTCGACGGGCTGGTTGTACGCGACGATGATCTCCGGCAGCGGCGCCACGAACTTGCTTCCGTCCGCCGGCGCGTAGGCCACTACCTTCGGCGTCAGCGTGGTGAACGAGAAGGCGTAGTCGGCGTCGAGCGTTGCTCCCAGCTCGTTCGCCAGGCCAGCCTTCACGTGCACGGTGTAACGGGTCGACGGCGCCCAGCCAGCGCCTTGCGGCGTAAAGGTGTAGAGCGAGGTGTTGAGCCACCGCCCCTGGCCGGCGACGGACGGATCGAACGCGAGGATGCCGTCGGCGCCGCGCTTCGAGATCACCGTCAGAGGAGCGACGGAGCGGTTGAACTGCACCATGATGGCGCCGTCGAGCGCGACTTCGGCCGAGCCATCCTGCGGGAACACCGATGCGACCTGGAGCTTGCCTTCCGTGCTGAAGCGGAAGCCCACGTCGACAGGATCGGCGCCCCGAGGCACCTGCGTGGGCGAGAGCTTGAGACTGACATCGTACGCGACGCCGCGCGCGAAGCCCGGCCACTCTGGACGGAACGTGAGGACGTCGCCGACGAACTTGCGGCTCCCCGCCGGTTCGTTGCTGATCTGGAGCGCGGCGAGTGCTGATGTCCGGTCGATTGAGCCGGCCAGACGGATGCGGACCGGCGTCATCGGCGAGACATCGGCGCCGCCGGGGCCAAGCACATCCACGCACAGCGGCTTGTCGCAGTTCGACCCCCCGCCGCGGGCGAACAGCATCACTCCGCCGGTGGCTGCGCCGACGACGACTGCCGCCACGACCGCGCAGACGGCGACCTGTGCGCGACGGTCGAGCGTGCGCGAGTGCTGGCGGAGCCGCGATGACGTGGACCGGATGCGGTCGGCAATGGCATCAATACGGGTCGACATGGCGCTCCTCCTCAAGGGGCTTCGACGGTGACCGTCGTGGGTTCGCTCCATAGCTCCGAACCATCCATTGCGATGGCGTGCGTGCGGACAGTGTGCGTGCCGGCGCCGAGCTGCCAGTTGATGCGATACGGCGCCGAGGTTGCGCTGCCGACGAGCGCGCCGTCGAGATAGAACTCCACGTTGCGCACGGAGACGGACGGTAGCGCCTCTAGCGATGCCGCCTGGTCCTGGGGCCGCAGATCCCGGGTGATGTGGAAGACGGCCCCGTCCGCCGGCGCCACGAGCCGAAGCTCTGGTTCCCGCTGCGCGACGCCCGTCGCGACGAGCGTCGCGCCGCCGGCGTAGGGCGGCACCGGGGGCAGCGGCACGCCCGCGGCGCGCGCCCAGGGGATCGCTTCGAACGGCACGAATGCGTAGGTGCGCTGCGTCACCGTGCCCGGGCACACCGGTTGTGGCGCGCCGGTCGTGTCGCACACCGCAATGCCGCGGTAGTAGTCGTCGTGCGCCGTCGGCACTGTCCCCGCCGCGAAGACCTCGACGCGCTGGCGTGGACACGCAGGTGTTGGCAGCAGGCCGGATGGCAGGCACACGGTGACGCGCTCGATCCCCGCGGGCTCATCGAACGCGCGTGGCGGCCGGCCCGCAAGCGCCGCGTTCATGACGTCGCGCCAGATCGGCGCGGCGCCGTCGACGCCGGAGACGTTGCGGATCGGCGTATTGTCCGCGTTGCCCGCCCAGGCACCGACAACGAGGTCCGGCGTGTAGCCGACGGTCCAGTTGTCGCGGAAGTCGGTTGTTGTGCCGGTCTTTACCGCGGCCGGTCGGTCGAGTTGAAGCGCACTGTTGTAGCCGAAGCCCGGCGTACGTGCGTCGTTGTCGGAGAGGATGTCGGTCAAGAGGTACGCCGTCTGCGCAGAGACGACGCGCGGCCGCGCCGGCGGCGGCGCCTGGTACAGCACCCGCCCGCTCGCATCTTCGACCCGCAAGACGGCCACCGGATCGACGCGCAGGCCACCGCCCGCGAACGCGGCATACGCGGCCGTCAGGTCCAGCAGGCGCACCTCGCCGCCACCGAGCGTGAGCGAGAGATCGTATCGCGTGGGGTCGGTGAAGGTCGTGAGGCCGATCTGGCGGGCGACGTTGACTGCCCGGTCAATCCCGACGGCGGCGAGCATCCGCACGGCCGGTACGTTGTAGGACGACGCCAGCGCCTCGCGTAACGAGACGGGTCCGTGGAAGGTCATGTCGTAGTTGTTGGGAGCGTACGGCTGGCCGAGCTTCGTCTGCAGCGTCGTCGGGATGTCCAGCAGTTCGGACGCGGGCGTGAATCCCGCCTCGAGCGCTGCGGCGTAGATGACCGGCTTGATCGCGCTGCCGGGTTGCCGCTCGGCGAGCGCGACGTTGTACGCGCCGTCGATCGACGCGTCGAAGTAGTCGGCGCTTCCCACCATCGCGCGGACAGCGCCGGTCTCCGGATCGAGCGCCACAACGGCGCCGTTAGTGAGATGGCGGTCACCCAGCGCCGCCACCTGCCGAGCGACGGCCTGCTGGGCCACCTGCTGCAGATCCAGGTCGAGCGTCGTCTCGACGCGCAAATTGCCCGCAGCGATCGCATTCTGTCCGATGAGCTCCGGCAGGAGCTGCCGCACCCACGCGACGAAGTGCGGCGCCTCCATCGGGAACGGCGTAGGGTTGATCGCCAGCGGCTCGGCCGCGGCGGCGTCGGCTTCGGCGCGCGAGACGTCGCCGGTGGCCACCATGCGGTCGAGTACCGTCCGCTGGCGCGCGCGGGCCGCCGCCGCATGCGTGAACGGGTCGTAGTCGGAAGGCGACTGGAGCAGGCCAGCGAGCAACGCTGACTCCGCCAGATCGAGGTCGCGCGCGCTCGTGGCGAAATAGGTGCGGGATGCTGCCTCGACCCCGTAGGCGAGATTGCCGAAGTAGACGCGGTTCAGGTACCGCTCAAGGACCTGGTCCTTGGACAGCGACCGATCGAGCCGGAGTGCCAGCAGCGCCTCGCGCACCTTGCGGAGCGGACTCGAGGACGTGCGCTCCTCCTGGTCGAAGTAGAGGTTGCGGGCGAGTTGCTGGGTGATCGTGCTGCCGCCGGAGCGCACCTCGCCGTGGAGGAGGTCGGTCAGGGCGGCACGAACGATCGCTTTCGGATCGATGCCGGGGTTCCGGTAGAACGACGCGTCCTCAGTAGCGATGACGGCCTGGCGCAGCCGAGGCGGCATGTCCGACAGCGGCAGGTAGGTGTAGCGCGCATCCGCAGGGCCGGCGGAGTCGTAAAGGACGCGCCCGCGGGCGTCCAGGATTTTGGTCGACTGCGGGAGCTGTCGCGGCACAGGCGGGGCAGGGAGAGGCGCCAGGTAGAGGGCGGCGTACGCGACGATCGCGACGAAGACGCCAAGGCGTGCCCACGAGCGGACCCGCGCGAATCGCGATGCGGCGCGGCGAGCGCGCCCCGCATCGCGCACAAAGGCCTGCTCTTCGGTCAACAGCACGGGCCACTCCCGGACGCGCTGGCGTCCTTACGGTGGCTAATCTATGCGTGCGGGCGCGGACCTGCCGGACGCGTTGCCTACGCTCGCCCGACGGCATGTCTACGGTACCACGGCGGAAGGCTGAACAGCCGGTGCGCCGTACAGGCCGTCACCTCCGCCGGCTGGTTGTCGCCGTAACACCCGGCGCCCATCGGAGCTACGGTTGGTCGCAACGGACAAGCCATAGCCGCACCGTTCGTCGAGCCTGTGGGCGAGCTGGGCTGCGCGGTCAGGTAATCAGGCAACAATCACTTGATCCGCTCTCGTCTACGATGATCGCCAGAATCGAAGTGGCCGATTGCACCTTGGGGTGACAACGGGCCAGGCCCCGGTGGATAGCCTCCTGCGGGACTGAGGGTCGGCGGTTCGAATCTCTCCGGGCGTGCCATCTTCCAGATTCGTGCCGAGTGCCTGTTGCGGCGATCGGCGGCGGTCAGCAGACTCGATCCATGACGGCACTGGACTGGGCTTTGCTGGGCGTCACTGTCTGCTCGCTCTGGCTGCTCGTGGACTTCTACCGGTTCATCGTGCTTGGACTCAGCTCCGGCTTCACGAGCGGAATGGAGCGCCGCGAGTTTCAGTTCGGGACTGGCGTCGCGATCGCGTTGGCGTTCTTCGTCGGCGCGGTCGTTGCCGCGCTGTTCAACTTTGACCCGGTCATCTTGCCGATCGTCGTATCGATCTTTGCGTCGATCGTGACGTCGGGCATAGGCGTCGCGTACGCCGCGATCCTGCTCACGAGAGCGCTCGGCTGGGTAGTGCGGCATCTGCGTTCTGTGTTGTGAGGGCGTGGCGGTGCGTGCGGCGTGGCAGGCCGGCGCCGATCGCTCAGGGCGGGGTCATCCACGGGAAACGATGCACGGGCTGTCGTAGTAGACTCCACCATGGCTGCGATTCCGGGGAAGCTGTTGGTTGGCGTCGGGGCGACGTTGGTCGTCGGTGCGCTCGCGCTGCTCTCGAGCGACGCGGGGCGCGGCGGCGCGGCGGGTTGCGCGGGCGTGTGGGCGGGGGCGCCGGTCGCTGCTGTGGCACCGGGCGATCCGGTTGTGCTCGCGGCGGGCGACATCGCATCGTGCGCGTCGGGCGGCGACGAGGCGACGGCGACGCTGCTGGACAGCCTGGCCGGCACGGTGATCACGCTGGGCGACAACGTCTACGAGAACGGGTCCGCGCTGGAGTTCGCGAGCTGCTACGGACCGTCGTGGGGCCGGCATCTCGCGCGCACGATGCCGGCGGCCGGCAACCACGACTACAACACGGCGGGCGCGGCGGGCTATTACGGCTACTTCGGCGCGGCCGCGGGCGATCCGGCGAAGGGCTACTACAGCTACGACGTGGGCGTATGGCACCTGGTCGCCATCAACAGCAACTGCGCGGCGATCGGCGGCTGCGGCGCGGGCTCGCCGCAGGAGGTATGGCTGCGCGGGGATCTGGCGGCGCACCCGGCGGCCTGCACGCTGGCGTACTGGCATCATCCGCGTTTCAGCTCCGGTTCGACGCACGGCGATACGCCGGCGATGCAGCCGATCTGGCAGGCGCTGCAGGACGCGCATGCGGAGATCGTGCTGAGCGGGCACGAGCACAACTACGAGCGCTTCGCGCCTCAGACAGGGGCCGGCATCGCGGATCCGTACGGGATCGTCGAATTCGTCGTGGGCACGGGCGGCCGCAGCCACTACGGATTCGGCGCGCCGCGCGCGAACAGCCTTGTGCGCAACGGCGACGCGTACGGCGTGCTGAAACTGACGCTCCACGCGGCGTCGTACGACTGGGAGTTCGTGCCGGAAGCGGGCCAGGCGTTCGCGGACGCGGGCACGGCGGACTGCCAGTCGCAGCCGGTGTCGGTCGGCGGCGTGGCTGAACAAGCGGATGTGGCGCCAGCGCCGGCGGCGGATCGCGGCTACGAGGGATACGTGCTCGGTGCCGTCGGCGCCGTGCTCATCGGGGCGGCTGGCCTGGCGGGGTGGCGCCGGCGGCGCGCCTGAGGGCGGCGGCTACGCGGCCACGAAGAAGGGCAGGGCTTCGATCGCGGGGCTGTCGGCCGGGTAGACGTACTCCGTCACGTTCCACGGCGGCTCGGACGGGTCGCTCGCGATCGCCTCGTCGATCCGGTCGAGGGCGACCTGGGCGTGCGGGGCATCGCTCTCGACGAGCATCACGACGAACGACTGCTCGTCGATCGTCGCCATGATGTCGGACGCGCGGACGAGCGGCCCGACGAGGTCGAGCCCGCGATGCAGGCGTTCGATCCGCCACAGCTCGCTGGGAATCGCGGGGCGGAAGATGAGCAGCGTGAAGCTCCGGCCGTATCGCCAGCCGCGCTCCATCTCTTCGATGAGGCGGGCCTGGAAATACGCCCTGTCGCGTACCGGGTGCTTCGGCATGGTAGGCCCTCCAGCGCCGTGAACCTTGGGCAAGCGGCGCACCAGTCGCCGCACTTCCGATAAGAGCGTGGTGTGCCGCTCTGGTACATACTCGGCCGGTGGCGGCCGTTGCCGCATATGCGCGAGCCGAACTCGCCGATCATTGTGGATTTCTGCTGTCTTTACTTTGCGAGTAGATGCCATTGTACGAGCGCGCAGCAGGTGGAGTGACCTGCTTATATCACGAGCTATCACCCGGCGCCGCGTCAGCGGGCGGCGTGGGAGGCGGAGAGGGGGCGGCCACTGGCCGCCCCCTCTCTTCATGACGATTCGCCGTTGCGGTTAGCCGATCTTGAACGTGTCGAGATCGCTCGCCGCGTTGAAGTTGGTGTCACCGGCGAAGTTCGTGCCGAGCTTGTACAGGCCCGACTTCTGCGTGAGCTTCGTGATGTTGCAGGTGGCGACGCCGAACGCGTCGGTCGTAGCCGAGCAGCCCTGGGTGCCGAGGGTGAAGACGATCGTCTTGCCGGCGATCGGGTTGCCTTCGTCATCGGTCAGCTTCGCCGTGAGCACTACGCGGCTCGACGGCTTCGAGGAGGCCACGCTGGTATACGTCAGGACCGTGTTCTCCTTCGAGACCACGAACGTGACCGGCGCGGTGCCATCAAGCTTGTACAGGCTGTCGCCCGCGAACTGCGCGTCGACGGTGTGGTTGCCCACGGACGTGCCGAGCGGGATCGCCCAGTTCGCCTGCGCGACACCGAATCCGTTGGTGAGCGCGCTGACGACGCCCGTGCCATCGAAGCGGAAGGTGACGGCGCGCCCCACGACCGGCTGCCCGTATTCATCGGTCAGCGTCGCGCGGAAGTGCGCCGTGTCGGTGATGTTCCCCGCGACGTCGCCGGTGTAGGAGATCGGCGTGTCGCGCGGTGTGACGGTCACCTGCACCGTGTCGGTGCTGCTGGCGCCGTCCTTGTCCAGCACGGTGACCACGACGCCGTAGGTGCCCGGCTGGCTGAAGACGTGCGAGACGTCCTGGCCGGCCGCGCCGACGGGGTCAAACGTGTCGTTGAAGTTCCACGAGTACAGCAGTCCGCTGTTGTCAGGGGAACCCGGGTCCGAGCCGTTTGCGTGCAGCGCGACGGGGATGCCCCAGTCGCTCTGCCTGTCGGGACCGGCGTCGACGGTGGGCGTGACGTTGTTCACGGTGATGCTCGAGTGCACCGTGGTGCAGTTGCCCGCCCGGTCGCAGACGGTGAGCTGGTAGCCGTAGGTGCCGTTGTCCGCGAAGGTGTGGTACACGGACGGGCCGTAGCCCACGCCGCCATCGCTGAAGTTCCAGACGGAAGTCAGCTGGCTCGCGCTGTCGCAGTTGTCGGTCGCGACCGCGCTGAAGTGCACCGCCGAGCCTTCGCTGCCCGTCGATGGCGACGGCGTGTTCAACGTCACCACCGGCGGCTTGTTCTCGGCCAGCACCTCGCCGAGCGTCTTCGTGAAGTCGGTGGTGTCGGAGCGGACGGTGCTGTCAAAGATCGTCGCCGACAGGACGTTGAACGTCTTGAGGTCGATATCGAGGGAGCCGGGGAGCGCGACGGCGGTGACGCTCACCGTGCCGGTCGCTTTGCCGGTACCGCCCCAGTGGTTGTCCGAGAGCTTGTAGATCAGGTTGTCGCCCGCCGGGACCGTGCACGGCAGGACGACATCGTCGTTCACGGGGTCAGCGCTCGGCCAGTTGAGGGCACCCGAGACGAGCGGCGTGCCGGGGTCGCTGCTGCTGGCGATGGTGCGCTGGGCCAGGTAGCCGTCGGTCGCCGTCAGCTTGAGGGCGGTCGTGAAGTTGAGCTTCGCGCCCAGGATTCCCGGAAGCCCAACGAAGGCGCCGATGTCGAGCGTCGGGGAGCTTGCGGTGTTCGACAGATTCCTGTCTCCCGTGTACGGGAGCGTCGTGTCCTCGTTCAGCAGCGTGAACGTCGAGATGTCGACTTCACCTGTGTGGAGGACGAGGTTCAGGCAGCCGCTGGTGTTGACCACAGAGAGCGTGTCGACATCCGGGATGGCGAGATATCCACCGCCGCAGTTGGCCAGCGGCGCGTCATAGGCCGCATCGACGTTCACCCAGGGCGTCGTCGTGACCTTGACCTCCTTCGCCGCGCCGTCCTGCGGGACGAGCGTTGACGAGAAGCCGGCATGCGTGTCCTGCCGGAAGGTGTCCGGGTTGTCGAGTGTGAACGCGGCGGGCTGCGTGGTGATGACGGTCGACTTCACGCCGGCCCGGATCCGGAACCACATGGTGCCGGGGAACCAGTCGGGGAAACAGGTGACGGGGTCGTCGGTAATGTCGTCGCAGCCCGAAATGAGTACGAGCCCCGTGTCGAGGAGGGTCCTGTTGTCGTTGTCTGTGCCGCTGTAGTTGAACGTGGCACCGGTGGTCTGGGCGCGCGCGGCGGTCGTGCCGAAGGCCGTGGTGACCAGGGTCACCGCGACGACGGCGATGGCGACAGCCAGCCAGAGATGGCGCTTGTTTCGCATGGTGTTGCTCCTATTGAGGGTGAAGCCGGGGTCAGTGGAGGTCGGTGTGGGGATGGTGCGCGGAGGCCTCCTTTCCTTCGGAGTCGTGACGGTCAAGCTGACTCGGGTCGTTCTGCTTCGCCGGGCGGCATAGCAGTGCGCCATGCCTCCGGCGGAGCCGAGCCGGGGGCGCAACCAGAACGTCGCGAAGTTACTCTGCGGGAACTCTATTTGACGCCACTTGTAATGTTGTGTCAAGCGTTACGGAGCAAGCGGTGCAGGCTGCTCCTGGGGGCCAGGTCAGCGTTATGTGAGAGCGTAGACGGCGAGGTACGCCCCGGGGAGCAGGCAGGCGAAGACGAGTAGGGAGCGCTCGCCGAGGCGGGCGATGGTGGCGAAGGCGGTGGCGGCGGAGAAGATGCCCAAGGCGATGGCGGCGGTCGGCGGCGACGAGAGTGACGCGCCGATGACGAGAATCGCGAGGAAGGCAGCGAAGAAGGATGCGGCCCACCAGCCGGGGCGGGTATCGGGCAGCAGGTGGATGCCGGTCTTCGCCTGGCTGACGGGCACGTGCAGGTCGTCCATGTCGGAGCCGCCTTTCGCTTGCGCGGCCGTGGCGCGGCCGCCGCGGGGCCACGCGATCACTGTCGCGCGGCGGGCATCGCGCGGGTAGTGCCGAAGGTACGGGCCGGGCACGACAGATGGCACGGGCGCGGCCGGCAGTACAATGCCCGCTCAGAGGAGCAGCTCCGTGGCCAACGTTCCGATCATCGGCGGATCCGGGGGGCAGGCAAGGCCGCGGTGGCGGACGCTCGCGTGCGTAGCGGCGATCGTGGCGATCGCGTTCGGGCTGCGCGCCGCGTGGATCTCGTACGCCGGATTCAGGCCGAGTCCGTACGACGACACGGGGTGGTACGACTCGCTGGGACGCGCCCTTGCCGCCGGCTACGGGTACCGCAATTTCGACGGCAGCGCCCAGCTGTTCTGGCCGCCCGGCTACCCGATGATGCTGGCGGCGGTGTACCGGTGGACCGGCGACTCGCTGCGGGCGGCGCTGCTGCTGAATGCGGCGCTTGGCGCCTGCAGCGCCGCGCTGATCTACGGCATCGGCCGCCGCGCCTTCGACGAGCGCACGGCGCTGCTGGGCGCGCTGATCGTGGCGCTGTTCCCCAGCCTGGTGTTCTTCGCCGGCGTCACGATGACCGAGGTCTCGTTCACGTTCTGCTTGCTGCTGGCGCTGTGGCTGGTCATCGAATCGCAGGCGGAGGGGAGGTGGTGGCTGCTCGTCCCGGCGGGCATCGTCATCGGCTTCGGGGCGCTGATCCGCGGCCAGGCGCTGCTGGTGCCGTTGGTGGCCATCCCGTTCTGGTGGCGCTCGACGGGCTCGTGGCGCGCGGCGCTCGCGCGGGCGGCGGCCGTCGCGCTGCTCGCGGCGATCGTGGTGGCGCCGTGGACCGTACGCAACTTCGTGCGGACGGGGTCGTTCGTCCCGATCGCGGCGAACTTCGGCATCGATCTCTATCTCGGGCACTCCGCCCATGCCAACGGGCGGCTGATGTTCACGAACGACTTCGCGTACCCGCCGGGGTTGTCGCAGGAGGAGTTGCAGGTGCGGCTGAACCGCGACGCGGCGCGCTCGGCCATCAGGTACGCCGCGACACATCCGCTGCGGGAGCTAGAGCTTTCGGCGCGGAAGCTCTACTGGCTGTACTACAGCGACAACGAAGGGCTCGCGTGGAACGACCGGATGGGGACCCGTCCCTTCCTGCGGGACGCGGCCCGCGTGCGGGTGAGGCTGGCGCAGCTGTCGGATGCCTGGTACTGGGCCGTGCTGCTGTGCGCGGCGCTCGGCGTGCGCGCGTGGCTTTCGGTGCGGCAGCCGGTGCGGCTGCTGCTGCTGTCTGTCGTGATCTACTGGACTCTGGTCCACATCGCGTTCTTCGGCGAGCCGCGCTTTCACGCGCCGATTGTGCCGATATTCGCGCTGTGGGCGGCGGCAGGCGTGATGGCGGCTGCCGCGGCGCTCGTCCCGCCACGCGGGACGAGCCGCTGATGTTCATCGCGGCGCTGACGGCGGGCTGGCTGGCGATGCACGGGTGGCTGTTCTTCGGCGACCCGCGCTACCACCTGCCGCTGATGCCGTTTCTGATAGTCGTGGCGGCGGTCGCGGTGGATGAGCTTTGGCCGCATCGCCGAGACGGACAAGCTCTACACCGGGGTGATCCTAGGTACTTGGCGTCGCACCGCGCCCCGGACTATGTTCTAGATCACACGGTCCATGCCGATGCGGAATCGGAGGTTGCCGGGATGACGCGCACTATGCACCGCAACACCAGCATGGCCTCGCTCTGTGTCCTGGGCGCCTCGGTGCGTATCCCGTCGAGAAAAGTCGAAATTACAAAACAGGTACACCGCCAGATTCGATTTGCGCGACATAACGCAAATAGCGGTACCACAATCCCCGGTTTTCAGCCCCCAGGATCGACGCTTTTGGCCCTAACTGCCGTCCCCCGGCCATCGCCACGGCCGCGCCGCCTCGTACGCCGCGCTCGCCGCCAGCACAAGCGCATCGGCGTGTCGCGGGGCGACGACCTGCAGTCCGACCGGGAGGCCGTCGCTCGCCAGCCCGGCCGGCAGCGACGCCGCCGGGTGGCCCGTGGTGTTGAACGGCGAGGTGAACGCCACGAACCCCGCCGGGGTCACTGCCTGCCCGTCGATCTCCGTCGGCGGCGGCCCGCCGGCGAGGAACGCCGTGCACGGGACCGTCGGCGTCAGCAGCAGATCGTACGTCTGGAAGAATGCCGTCATGGCGCGGTTCAGCTGGTGCCGCGCCTCCAGCGCCTCCGCGAGCATCACGGCCGTGATCCGTGTCGCCTGATCGGCCCACGCCAGGAAGCCGCGCTCGAGCAGCGCCCGCTGCTCTTCCGTCATGGCGGCGACGGCACGCGCGTCACCCGGCGCCGCGATCGTGAACCACGTGTCGATCGGATCGGCGAACCCGGGGTTCGCCTCCACCAGCTCTGCGCCGACGGCCTCCGCCAGCGCCCGCCCCGCCTCTCCCGCGATCCGGCGCACCTCGGGATCGACCGGCGCGAAGCCCAGGTCGGCGCTCCAGGCGATGCGTTTCAGTCGAGGCGCGGGCGCGAGTGTCGCCGCCTCGTACGCGCCTGGCGGGGCATCGAGCGCGTCGAGGTCGTTCGGGTGCGGCCCCGCGCAGATGTCGAGATAGCGCGCGGCGTCACGCACGGTCCGGCTCACGGGCCCGAGCGTGCCGTGCGTGCTCCACGTCGGCGCGTTGGCCCCCGCCCGTGGGATGCGCCCGGCCGACGGCTTGATGCCGTAGCACCCGGAGAACGCTGCCGGGACGCGGATCGAGCCGCCGCCGTCGCCGGCCGTGCAGAGCGCCACCATCCCGGCAGCGACGGCGGCCGTGCTGCCGCCGCTCGATCCGCCCGGAGTCCGCTCGGGGTTCCATGGATTGCGTGTCGCGCCGAACAGCCGGTTGGCGGTGAATCCCTTGTAGGCGAACTCCGGCGTGTTCGTCTTGCCCATGACCACGGCGCCCGCGTTCTTGAGCCGCGCCACCTGCACCGAGTCGTGGTCGGCGACGTTGTGCGCGAACGCCCTCGATCCGAACGTGAGCGGCATGCCGGCTACGGGCTCCATGTCCTTGACGCCGACAGGCACGCCGGCGAGCGGCCCCGGATCGATGCCCCGCGCGATCGCCGCGTCGACCGCGTCCGCCTGGCGCAGCGCAGTCTCCGGATCGACGTGGATGAATGCGTTGAGGGCGGGATTCGCCGCCTCGATGCGCTTCAGCGCGTCCTGGGCCGCTTCGCGCGCCGAGATCTCCCGGCGGCGCACGCGCCCGGCCGTATCATGCGCCGTCGCCAAGGGCTCCATGGGCTACCTCCGGGTGAATACCCGACGCCGCATCATACTACTGGTTGTCCGTGGCCCGGTGCGGACATATGCTCCGGAGAGGGTGACGGATCGCGACATGGCGCCCGCGCGCGCCGCGAGGGAGGAGACGCCGATGCCACGGCTGACGTCCGCCGACGAGCTGTTCGTCCACCAGATCCCCGAGCCGTTCCCGAACGTGCAGACCTATCACGAGCACTGGCGCGACAGCTACTTCTTCGTGCTGCACCCGCGGACGGGGCCGGGCGACGCGCTGCTGCTGACGATGGCGCAGTTCCCGAAGCGGGAGGTGATGGACTCGCTGCAGATGGGACGGATCGGCGACCAGCACATCTTCGGACGGTACGAGCGGCCGTACGGCGACGACCCGCACACGCCGGTCGTGGGGCCGGTGACGATCGAGATCGTCGAGCCGTACAAGACGCTGCGGCTTAGGGCGGACGCCGCGGCCGGGGCGACGGTGGGCATGGATCTGACGTTCACTGCGCGGACGGCGGCGTACGGGCTGCGCCGCGGGACGATGAAGGCGGGGCATGAGCTCATCTGGGATCAGAGCCACTTCTTCCAGGCGGGCGACTTCAACGGGACGTACACCTACCAGGGCGTGACGCACGCGGTGGACAACTGGTGGGGACAGCGCGACCACTCGTGGGGCATCCGCGACCACGCGCGGTGTCCGATGTGGATGTGGTTCGCGGTGCAGCTGGACGACGGGATGCTGGGGGTGTGGCACTGGGAGTATCCAAACGGCGCGCGGGTGTTCACGGACGGCTGCTGGGCACCGGCCGACGGCGGCGCGCCGACGCCGCTGATCGACTTCCGGCACGACCTGCACTGGATCGACAAGGACGGCAAGCCGGCGGACTACGGCCGCGACGGCGCGGGCACGGCGGGGCTGGCGGGGCGGGTGGAGTTCACGCTGGAGGGCGGCAGGACGATCGCGGTGGAGGGCGAGGGCACGCGCATCGCTCCGTACGGGCAGTACGGCGGCGGCCAGCACCAGCTGAGCGTGCGGACGGATGACGGCCGCAAGGGGATGGCGATCTACGAGCTGACAGGAACCTACCACCACCGGTTCTTCCCGATCGCCCGGGCGGAGCGGCTGCCGCCGGGCTAACGCTAATTCACGACCAAGGTATCGAGCCGATCGGGGCTGAATGACAGGCCGATCGGCCATTTGTTGCGCGCGGTTGCGGGCGTAGCCTCTGATCGAAGCTATCGAAAGGAGGCGAACGCTGTGGCTACGAACGGCAAGACGGAACTGGCGGTGCGGCGTCCGGCATTCCCGGACTTCGAGGAGCTGCGCGATCTGCTGCGCTTCGATACGCGCTGGCCGTTCGCCTTCCCCGCGCGCGCCCTGCGGATGGCAGAGCGCGAGTTGCCGGCGATCGACATGTTCGAGCGCGAGGGCAACGTCGTCGTGAAGGCGGAGATGCCGGGCATCGACCCGGCGAAGATCGACGTGACGGTGGTGAGCGGCGAACTGCGAATGAGTGGTGAGCGCAAGGAAGAGCATGAGGTGAAGGAGGAGCAGTACTACCGCTCCGAGCGCACCTTCGGCCACATCTATCGCGCGCTGACGCTGCCTGAGGGCTGCGACACGGAGCACATTGCCGCGACGGCGAGGGACGGCGTGCTCGAGGTCGTGATCCCGAAGAAGCAGACTGCCGTCACGCACAAAGTGGAAGTAAAGCCGGCCTGACCAACGGCTGGCTCCCTTCACCGCGTGAGAGCGCCCGGAAGCACCCGCCGGGCGCTCTCCGCGCGTCCGGCTTGCGGCGCGTTGCGACGTGCCGCATCTTCGACTGCGCGGGGACGCCCACGGCCGGATGGGCGTACACTCATGAGATGAGTAGGCGGCGCCTCGGATACGTGATGGGACTGGCGGCGGTCGCAGCGATGGCGGCGTCGTGCAGCGGCGACGCGCGGAGCAGCGCGACGACGGCGATGGCGTCAGCGAGGGCGACGGTGCAAGCGACCGCGACCGCGTTCCCGACCGGCCGCAGCAGCAGCACGACAATCGTCGCGACGGACACGCCGGTGAGCGAGGCGAGTCCGACGGTGGAGTTGACGCCGTACCTCGCGCCGAGGGGCAAGGGTCCCGTCACGCCGTTGGCTACCGCCACGCCGACGTCGTCGGCGGCGTTCGTGCCGCACGCGCTGACGCCGATCGCGTTCAGCCCGGGCGAGGGGCTGACCGCCGCAGACCTGTCGGCGCGCGGAATGGGCGAGAACGTCAAAGGCACCTTCCGGGGCGAGCGCGTGCTCATCCCGAAGATCGGGGTGGACGCGCCGATGACGTATCACAAGGTCGGGCTCGACGGCGTGATGCCGCAGACGGACGGGCCGGACGACATCGCGTTCTACGACTTCTCCGACTGGTATTCGCCGCTGGGCGGCTTCCCGGGCATCGGCGGCAACGTCGTCACGGTGGGACTGCTCGATTTCGCCGGGCGCGGGCCGGCGGTGCTATTCGATCTACGGAAGCTCGTCGCGGGCGACCTCGTGCGCGTACGGCTGCAGGACGGGACGCTGATTACGTACGCGATCGAGTTCAACAAGGTTGCACCGTTCGACTCGCTGGACTTCGACGCGCTGTTCGGCACGACGGCGGAGGAGTCGATCACGCTGTACACGGGCGCGCCGCCGTTCGCGGGCGGCAGTTACCAGAACCGGCGCATCGCGTGGGGGCGGCGGGTGGAGTAGTGGCTACTCCAGGTCCTTCACCATCAGCACGCGGCCGGGCACGCCGGTGAAGCGTTCGTACTCGGCGTTCGTGCGCGTGGCGACGATGCGGAATCCGTGGCGCTCGTAGAGATGTTGCGCGGGATTCGTGGTCTGTGTGCCGAGCGACATCCGCCGGTAGCCCTTCCCACGGGCACCCTCCTCGGTGTAGGTGAGCAGCGCTCCGCCGACGCCGTGGTTGCGGTACGCGGCGTCTACGTCCAGCTCGGCGATGTACCACGAGTCGGGCGGGTGCGGCGATTCGACGCGCGATCGCAGCGACTGCAGGCGGGCGTAACGACGCAGCCCGGCGATGCCGACGATCGGCGTGGCCTGGATCAGGACGCGCAAGATGGCGGCCGCGGACGGATCGAGGCGGTCGCCGCGCTCGCCGATCGCCACCAGTCCGACCGGCCGGCCGTTGAGCAAAGCCATCGTGGTGCGATTCAGGTGGACGGCCGTTTCGGCGTGCACGAGGATGCGGCCGACGCGGCGTGCGCGGCCCGCGTCGCCGGCGACGGCCATGGCCTCGGCCGGGGGTTCGTCGTACAGGATCTGGCAGATGTCGTCGAGGTCGCCGCGGCGGGCGGGTCGGAAGGTGATGCCGTCCATGCGGCCATGATGGCACAGAGGCCGGTGGCGCGTCCGCAGCGCCGCGGTTGCACATATCGCAGCATCACGACGCGAGCCGCCCCGCGCCGCGTCTTTCAGCGATAGCCCTCGACGACGGGGCGGCGAGGGAGGCTCCACCAGGCGGCGTCGCACGCCTGCCGCATTTCGTCGTCCAGCGTGAGCGCGGCGGCGGCCAGCGTCGCGTCGAGCTGCTCCGGCTTGCTGGCGCCGATGATGGCGGAGGTGATGCCGGGCTGCGCGAGCACCCAGGCGACGGCGACGGTGGGCAGCGACAGCTCGCGTGCCTCGACGGCCTGGCGAAGCGCGTCCACCGCGTCGAACTGCGCGTCCTGCCAGTAGCGGTTCTGGTAGTTGCGGGCGGCGTTGCCGAGCGTGAAGCGCGTGCCCTCTTCGGGCAGGCCGCGGTGGTGCTTGCCGGAGAGGAATCCGCCGGCGAGCGGGTTGTAGACGATGACGCCGAGGCCGTGCGCGCGGGCCAGCGGCAGGATCTCCGTCTCGATGTCGCGGTAGAGCAGGTTGTAGCGCGGCTGCAGCGATTCGTAGCGGGCGACGCCGAGCCGTTCGCTGGTCGCGAGGGCTTCGCCGAGACGCCACGCGGGGTAGTTGGAGCAGCCGGCGTAGCGGACCTTGCCAGCGCGGACGAGATCGTCGAGCGCGCGCAGAGTCTCGTCGATCGGCACGGTCGGGTCGAAGGCGTGGACCTGGTAGAGATCGATGACGTCCGTCTGGAGGCGGCGCAGGCTGTCCTCGACAGCGCGCTGGATATGGTAGCGGGAGAGGCCGCCATCGTTGGGACCGGGGCCCATGCGGCCCGCGCACTTCGTGGCCAGGACGATCTTGTCGCGCACGCCGCGATCGCGCATCCAGCGGCCGACGATCTCCTCGGTGCGGCCGCCGGTTGTCTCGTCGCCGCCGAGCGGGTAGACGTCGGCGGTGTCGATGAAGTCGATGCCGCCTTCGTAGGCGCGGTCGAGGATGGCGAACGACGTGGCCTCGTCGCACTGGAGGCCGAAGGTCATGGTGCCGAGGCAGAGGGGCGGGACGCGGAGCCCCGTGCGGCCGAGCGATCGAGTCTGCATGTGCGCCTCCGTTGCGTGGGTGCGGGGTTCTGGCAGCGCGGACGCTGCGGTAGCATCAGCGTGACAGACCGGGCGCGCCCACAGAAGCGGAGGCGACGATGAAGCTGGGACTTTCGGCGGGGTACTGGAGCAGCGGACCGCCGGCGGGCGTCGAGGAGACGATCGCGGCGGCGGAGAGCCTGGGCTTCGACTCGATGTGGACGGCGGAGGCGTACGGGTCGGACTGCCTGACGCCGCTGGCGTGGTGGGGCGCGAAGACGTCGCGGATCAAGCTGGGGACATCGATCGCGCAGCTCTCGGCGCGGACGCCGGCGGCGATGGCGATGGCGGCGATGACGCTGGACCACCTGTCGGGCGGGCGCTTCATCCTGGGGCTGGGCGCGTCGGGGCCGCAGGTGGTGGAGGGCTGGTACGGCCAACCCTATCCGAAGCCGCTGGCGCGGACGCGCGAGTACATCGAGATCGTGCGGCGCATCGTGGCGCGCGAGGCGCCGGTGGAGTTCCACGGCGAGCACTTCGACATGCCGTTCCGGGGTGGCATGGGGCTGGGCAAGGCGCTGAAGTCGACGATCCACCCGCTGCGCACGCGCATCCCGATCTACGTGGCGGCGGAGGGGCCGAAGAACGTGGCGCTGGCGGCGGAGGTGGCGGACGGCTGGCTGCCGCTGTTCTTCTCGCCGAAGAGCGACGGGTTCTACCGGAAGGCGCTGGCGGAGGGGTTCGCGAAGTCGGGCACGCCCGAGAAGGCGGACACGTTCGAGGTCGCGTCGATGGTCACGATCATGGTGCACGACGACGTGGAGAAGGCGGCGGACCTGCTGCGGCCGAACCTGGCGCTGTACGTGGGCGGCATGGGCGCGAAGGGCGCGAACTTCCACTACGACGTGCTGGCGCGGCTGGGGTACGAGGACGACTGCGCGCGCATACAGAAGCTGTACCTGGAGGGCAACAAGAAGGACGCCATCGCGGCGGTGCCGACGTCGATGGTCGAGGACACGTCGCTGATCGGGCCGATCGAGAAGATCCGCGACGAGCTGCAGGCCTGGAAGGCGACGTGCCTGACGACGATGCTGGTGGGCGGGTCGCCGGCGATGCTGGAGCGCGTCGCGCAGGTCGTGCTGTAGCGGAGACGGCGCACGCGAGCGCGGAATCGAGGACGGCGGTCGCGCGATCGCCGTCCTTTGCGTGCGGCGCTGTACCGTAGCGGCGCGGCGGCCTATACTCGCGCCATCGGCTATGACTTCAGGAGGTGAAGCGATGATCAAGGGATTGCGGGTAGCGTCGATCTGGAGCGAGGATGTGCAGAAGCTGCTGCCGTTCTATCGCGACGTGCTGGGCATGACGGTGGGGATGGAGGCGCCGGGCTTCGTGATACTGGGCGACCCGAACGCGCCGGCGCTGGCGCTGGGCACGCACAGCGACGTGCGAGGCAAGGCGAGCGATCCGTATCGCCACATGGTGGGGTTGCAGGTGGACGACTGCCGGGCCGAGGCGGCGCGGCTGAAGGCGGCGGGCGTCGAGTGCGTCGAAGAGCCGAACGACGTGCCGGGCGGCGGCCTGGTCATCGCGACGTTCAAGGATCCGGAGGGCAACCTGGTGCAACTGATGCAGTTCCACGGATCGATGTGAGCGACGCGGGCGCGCAGGGGCGCGCGGCGCCGTTCCGGCTGTCGTTTCACGGCGGCGCGAGCACCGTCACGGGCTCGCGCTACCTGCTGGAGGCGGGCGGGCGGCGGCTGCTGGTCGATTGCGGCATGTTCCAGGGGCTGAAGGAGCTGCGGCTGAAGAACTGGGAGCCGCTGAGCTTCGACCCGCGCTCGGTCGATGCGATGGTCCTGACGCACGCGCACATAGACCACGCCGGCTACATCCCGCGGCTGGTGCGACAGGGGTCCGGCGGGCGGATCTACTGCGAGCGCGCGACGCGCGAGCTGGCGGAAGTGGTGCTGCTAGACAGTGCGAAGCTGCAGGAAGAGGACGCCGAGTACGCCAACCGCAAGGGGTACAGCAAGCACCACCCTGCGCTGCCGCTCTACACGAGCGCTGACGTGGACGCGGCGATGCGCCAGTTCCGCACGGTCGATTACGGCGACTGGATCGACATCGGTGGCGGGGTGCGGGCGCGGCTGCACAACGCGGGGCACATCCTGGGCTCGTCGTTCGCGGAGGTGGAGGTGCCGGGGCCGGAGGGAAGCGCGCGCATCGTCTTCAGCGGCGACGTGGGCCGCTACGGCGCGGAGCTGCACACCGATCCGGACCCGCTGTGCGCGTGCGACGCGCTGGTGATCGAGTCGACGTACGGCGATCGCGTGCACACCACGACGCCGCTGGCCGATCAGATACGCGGCCCATTTCTCGAGACGATCCAGCGGACGGGCACGATCCTGATCCCGTCGTTCGCGATGGCGCGGACGCAACTGGTGTCGCTGATGCTGGGCGAGCTGATGAATTCGGGCGCGGTGCCGCGGGTGCCGGTGCACATCGACAGCCCGATGGCGATCGAGATCACGAAGATCTACGACGAGCACCTGGGCACGGGCGAGCTGGATCGGGGCCTCGGCGACGAGCGGCATTCGCGGCTGCTGCCGCACGGCGTGCTGTTCCACCGCACGGTGGAGGAGTCGAAGGCGCTGAACCAGCTGCCGGGGCCGCGCATCATCATCGCATCGAGCGGGATGCTGACGGGCGGGCGGGTGCTGCATCACCTGGAGAGGCTGCTGCCGGACGGGCGCAACCTGGTGGTGCTGGTGGGGTTCCAGGCGCCAGGGACGCGCGGCCGCTCGCTGGAGGACGGCGCGACGACGCTGCGGATGCACGGGCGGGACGTGCCGGTGGCGGCGCGCGTGCTTTCGGTTGAGGGGATGTCGGCGCACGCGGACGGCAACGAGCTGATGCGCTGGCTGCGGTCGGGGCCGGCGCTGCCGAAGGCGGCGTTCGTCACGCACGGCGAGCCGGAGGCGTCGGCGGCGCTGGCGAAGCGTATCGGCGAGGAGGCGGGCGTGGCGTCGTACACGCCGCACATCGGCGACGAGTACGAGTTGGCGGACGTGATTGCGGCGGGGCGCGCGTAGCGGCGCGCCGTGCGCGTGGCGATCCGGCTGTGCTATCGTCTCGCGTAATGACGGACGCGAACATCACGGCCACGCTGCTGATCTCCTGCCGCGACCAGAAGGGGCTGGTGGCGGCCGTCTCGGACTTCCTCTATCGCCACGACGGCAACATCGTCCACGCGGACCAGCACACCGACCACGAGGAGGACGTGTTCCTCCAGCGGGTGGAGTGGCAGCTTGCGGGCTTTGCGCTGGGGCGCGACGCGATCGCGGATGCGTTCCGGCCGATCGCCGAGCGCTTCGCGATGACGTGGACGCTGCGCTTCTCGGACGAGGTGCCGCGCGTGGCGCTGCTGGTGAGCAAGCTGCACCACTGCATGTACGATCTGCTGGCGCGCTGGCGGCTGGGCGAGCTGCACGCGGAGATCCCGATCGTGATCAGCAACCACGCGGACGCGGCGGAGATCGTGGGGGACTTCGGCGTCGAGTTCCGGCACCTGCCGATGAACGCGGAGACCAAGGCGGTGCAGGAGCAGCAGATGGCGGAGCTGCTAGCGGAGCGCAAGGTCGACCTGGTGATCATGGCGCGCTACATGCAGGTGCTGAGCGATGACTTCGTGCGGCGATATCCGAACCGGATCATCAACATCCACCACTCGTTCCTGCCAGCGTTCGCGGGTGCCCGGCCGTACCACCAGGCGCACGAACGCGGCGTGAAGATCATCGGCGCGACGGCGCACTACGCGACGCCGGAGTTGGACCAGGGACCGATCATCGACCAGGACGTGGCGCGGGTGAGCCACCGCGACTCGGTGGAGGACCTGGTGCGGAAGGGTCGCGACCTGGAGAAGATGGTGCTGGCGCGCGCGGTGGACCTGCACCTGCGGAACCGGGTGCTGGTGTACGGGAACAAGACCGTCGTCTTCGACTGAGGCTCGTTCTACCACAGATGACGGAGACCGAACCGGCGTACGCCGAGCACCGCAGCCGCGTTTGTTTCGCTGGACGTGTTTGGATAGAGATCCGAGAGGAGGGAGATGCCATGACGACGCAACTGGACCCGGCGGCGCTGGAGGTACTGGCGACGACGCCGGCGGTGCTGCGCGCGCTGCTCGCCAAGCTGCCGGAGGCGACGGTGAGCGCAGCGGGTGCGGAGGGCTGGTCGCCGAAGGACGTCGTGGCGCACCTGGCGTCGATCCAGCGCGCGGCGGTGATCGAGCGGATTGGCGCGCTGCTGTCGGGCGACGGGGCGGCGGTGCCGAACCTCGATGAGGACGCGGCGCTGGCGCAGTCCGGGCTGCGGGGGCGGCCGGCGGAGGACGCGCTGGCGGTCTTCGCCGAGCTACGGGCGGAGGCGATGGTGCTGCTGCGGTCGATCGAGCCGGCGCGGCTGGGGCAGCGGGGCAAGCACTCGGTGGCGGGCGAGATCAGCGTAGCGGACATCATCCACCACTGCGCGTACCACGACCTGCTGCACATCGAGCAGATCGCGCGGCTGCTGTCCGTGCCGATCGAGCGCGAGCGCGGCGCGATGCGGATGTTCTGATCGCGCGTGCTCAGTCGCGGGGGAGTCCGAGGCCGCGCTGGGCGATGATGTTGCGCTGCACCTCGGACGTGCCGGCGGCGATGGTGTAAGAGACGGCGGCGAGGTAGTACGCCGCGAGCCGGCCATCGAGCGGCGCCCACGCGGAGCCGCGCGCCAGCACGCCGGCGATGCCCATGAGCCCGACAGCGGCGACGGCGAAGCGCGACTGGAGTTCGGTGGAGTAGAGCTTGGCGACGGAGGCCTCGGCGTTCGGCACCCGGCCCTGGCCCTGCAGCCATGCGACGCGGTAGGCGAGCAGGCGGCCGAGGGTGAACTCGATGTGGAGCTCGGCGAGACGGTGGCGGATGACGGGACGGTCGATCATGCGGACGCCGCCGTCGCCGTGCTCGCGTGCCCAGTCGATGAGGTCGTGGAGCAGCGTCTCGGCGAAGACGATGCGCTGGATGCCGGAGCGCTCGAAGTCGAGCGTGGTGGTGGCGACGTACCAGCCGCGGTTGATTTCGCCGACGAGGTTGGCGCGCGGGATTCGGACGTTATCGAGAAAGAGCTGGTTGAAGGCGTCGGAGCCGAGCATGTTCGTCAGCGGCGTGAGCGTGATGCCGGGCGATTTCATGTCGAGCAGGAAGTAGCTGATGCCGCGGTGCTTCGGCGCTTCGGCGTCGGTGCGGGCGAGCAAGATGCAATAGTCGGAACGGTGCGCGCCCGACGTCCAGATCTTCTGGCCGTTGACGACGAAGTCGTCGCCGTCCTGCACGGCGCGGGTCTGGAGCGAGGCGAGGTCGGAGCCTGCGCCGGGCTCGCTGAAGCCCTGGCACCAGCTCATCTCGGCGCGAGCGATGGGCGCGAGGAAGCGCTGCCGCTGCTCCTCGGTGCCGTGCAGCATGAGTGTGGGGCCGACCATCGCCACGCCGGTGCCGCCGAAGCCGGGGGCGCGGAGGCGGGACATCTCCTCGTTGTAGACGAGCTGCTTCATGGCGCCGGCGCCGAGCCCACCGTACTCCTTCGGCCAGGCGAGCGTGAACCAGCCCTTCGCGGCGAGCTTGCGCTGGAAGGCGCGGGACGCCTCGGCTACGTCGCGGGGCGTGTCCTCGCGGTCGTTGTAGGCGGCGCGGCCCCAGCCGGCGGGCAGCTCGGCGCGGACGAAGGCGCGGATCTCCTCGCGGAAGGCCTCTTCCTCGGGACTGAAGTGGAAGTCCACGGACCGCCTCCTGCTTGACATGAAACGGGCAGCGCAAAGCGATGCTAGCACAGCGCGCCCCTTGATCCTTCCTATGCACTCTTGAAACCCCGGCGCGCAGCGGGTACCGTCGCTCACACCCCCGCGTGTCGGCCGGCGCCGAAGCATCTGGACAGAGGGCAATGCGTCAACGTGAAGGCGCCGGCGAAGGGCGCCTTGTTGCTATCGACATCCTGCGCGGCATCGCGATCGTCTGGGTCGTGCTGTTCCACGTGTGGGGCGACCTGGAGTACTTCCCGGGCGCGCCGCGAGCGTACTACGAGCAGCTGACCTGGCAGGTGCGGCACGGCGAGGGCCCGTGGCGGATCTTCACCGCGTTCACCGACCTGCTGTTTCGTGACGGGTTCCAGGGCGTGCCGCTGTTCATGATGATCAGCGGCATCTCGCTGACGGCCGCGGCGTATCGCGGCGGCGGCACGGTACGGTGGCCGCGCTTCTTCGCCGCGCGCTTCCGCAAGCTGCTGGTGCCGTACTGGGCGGGCGTGGCGCTGACGTACGCCGTCATGGCGGCGATCGCTTGGCGGCAGGTGTCGGTCGGCGACGGGAGCTTCGGCAGCCACTTCACCGACGGCATCACGATCTCGGTGCACAGCACGGTGAATGTCGACACGGGCGTCGTGTTCGCGAGCATCGCGCTGCTGCCGCGGCTGTGGCGCGCGGAGTGGTTCTTCGCGCCGCAGCTGGCGCTGTGGTTCGTGGGGCTGCTGGCGCAGTACTACCTGTTGTTCCCGGTGTTGTTCTTCGCTCTGCGGCGGATCGGCGTGCTGCCGTTCCTGGTCGTGACGTTCGGGATGACGGTGGCGGCGAACTGGTGGATCGTGGACCAGTACGGCGCGCCGGAGTTCAAATTCGCGATGGTCACGGGATGGGCGCCGTTCCGGCTGTTCGAGTTCACGTCGGGGATGGCGATCGGCTGGCTGCTGGCGGCGCCGGAGCGGCACCGGGCGCTGGCGCTCGCGCGCAACCCGCTGGTGATCGTGATGGTGCTGCTGGCCGGCTTCGCAGCGCACACGACGGGCGACCTGCTGATCGGCCGCTGGAGCGTGCGCTACTGGCAGTCGCTGGCGCTGCCGCTCTCGACGCTGGGGCTGGGGCTGCTGGTGCTGCCGCTGCTGGTGAAGCCGCCGAGCCGCGTGGACGTGACGCTGCCGGTGCGCGCGCTGACGTCGCTGGGCGTCATGTCGTACTCGCTGCTGATCGTGAGCGACGCGATGCGGCTTGTCGCGAGCCAGGTGCGGCTGGAGGGCGCGCCGGACGCCGTGTGGTGGGCGTTCCTGGTCGCGGTGTACGTGCCGGTCAGCGTGCTGATCGCGTGGCCGATGGCGCACCTGCTGGGACTGATGCCGAAGCGCGCGCGGAGCGCGTCGGTGCCGGCGCGGTACCGCCGGGGCACGCTGGCGCCGGTGTTTGTGGCCGAGACGGTACCGGTAGAAGTCGGCGCTACGTCGTAGCGCCCAGCGCCGCCACGGCCTGTGCCGCGAGATCGGGCGCGAGCGCGTCGAGCCAGGTGATGCGCCGGTCGTCGTCGCGGAACCAGGTGTGCTGCATGCGGGCGAGGCGGTGCGTCTCGGTCTTGATGCGCGCGGCGGCCTCGGCGAGCGTGCACTCGCCGCGCAGATATTCGCAGACTTGTCGATAGCCGATGCCGGACATGGCGGCGAGATCGCAGGCGTAGCCGCCGGCGCTCAGCCGTTGCACCTCGTCCACCAGCCCGGCCGCGAGCATGGCATCGACGCGCGCGTCGATGCGGGCGTACAGCGCCGGGCGTTCCATGCGCAAGCCGATGATCGTGGCGTCGAACGCGGGCTCGTCGCGCTGCCGCCACTCGCTGAACGGGCGGCCGGTGGCGCGCGTGACCTCAATGGCGCGGATGACGCGCCGGACGTTCGCGGCGTCGATCGTGTCGGCGCTGGCGGGGTCGATGCGGCGTAATTCGGCGGCGACGGCGGCGGCGCCGTCGCGCGCGGCCAGGGCCGCGAGCTCGGCGCGGAGGGCGGCGTCCGGCGGGACGCGGGGCACGCGCCAGCCCTCGAGGAGCGCCCAGACGTACTGCCCGGTGCCGCCGGCGACGATGGGGCGGCGTCCGCGTGACGTGATGTCGTCGAGCGCGGCGCGGGCGAGGTCGAGGAACGACGCGAGGGTGAAGACTTCGTCCGGGGCGGCGGCGTCGACCAGCCAATGGCGGGCGCGCGCCTGCTCGGCGGGCGTCGGCTTGGCGGTGCCGACGTCCATGCCGCGGTAGACCTGCCGCGAGTCGACGTTGACGATCTCGCCGCCGACATGCTCAGCGAGGGCGATGGCGAGCGCGGTCTTGCCGGTGGCGGTCGCGCCGACGACGGCGACGAGGCGGGGACGCGTCACGCGCGCCCGGCCACCGCCGCGGCGGTGGCGTCGATGATGCCGGCGAAGGTATCGGCCTTGAGCGAGGCGCCGCCGACGAGGCCGCCGTCGATGTCGGGCTGGGCCATGTACTCCGCCATGTTGTCGGGCGTCACGGAGCCGCCGTAGAGGATGCGCACGCTGCCGGCCACCGCGCCCGCGAGCTCGCGGACGGTGTTGCGGATGAGGGCGACCGCCTCTTCCGCGGTGGCGCCGTCGGCGGCGAGGCCGGTGCCGATGGCCCACACCGGCTCGTAGGCGACGATGAAGCCGGCGGTGACATCGACGCTATCGAGGCCGCCGCGGGTCTGGCGCGTCAGCACGTCGGCGGTGTGGCCGGCCTGGCGCTGATCCAGCGTTTCGCCGACGCACATGATTGGCTTGAGGCCGTGGGCGAGTGCCGACTTGACGCGGCGGTTCACGGTCTCGTCCGTCTCGCCGAAGTTCTGGCGGCGCTCACTGTGGCCGATGATGACGTACTCGGCGGCTCCGGCGACCTGGGTGACGCTGACCTCGCCGGTGAACGCGCCCTTTTCCTCCCAGTAGACGTTCTGCGCGCCGACGCGGATCGAGGAGCCGTCGAGGATTGCGCGGACGTCGTGCAGGTAGAGGAACGGCGGGCAGACGATCTTCTCGACGCTCGAGACAGCGTCGGAGCGGTCGCGGATGGCGCCGGCGAGCGCGACGGCGTCGGCGCGCAGCGTGTTCATCTTCCAGTTGCCGGCGACGATCGGTGTGCGCGACATACTTCCCCAGTTCTCGCTACTGACCCGTCAGTCGATGGTTCAACTCCCAAAGAGCAGACCTGTTCGAGTCCCAGTGCAGGATATCGTAGGCCTCGCGGTATGGAAGCCAGCGGTACTCAACGTGTTCGTGCGAGATCGTGATTTCGGGAGTGTCCGCGCGGACGCCGAAGGTGTGCTCCGGGACCACGAGTACGTCCGGGCCCCACTTGAACCCCATGTGTACGACGGGGATCGTGCTAACAGACGCGAGCGGCAGGAACTCGGAATCCACGTGGATGCCCGCTTCCTCATAGGCTTCGCGGCGCGCTGCCTCCAGGGGCGTTTCGGCGTCCTCCCCACCTCCTGCGATCGCCTGCCAGTATCCACCGTCAGCCTGCGTGCGGCGAAACAACGCATAGAGGAGCCCGTGCAATGTCGGGCGATAGGGGATAACCAAGACCTGGAACGGTGCCCTCGACACAGGCGGGGTCCCCTTTCGCGAGTCTGCGAACGATTCAGGCTCCGTACTTGGTGAGGCGCCCCGCGTGTGCCATGGCGAGCGAGAGGACTTCCTTGGCGGGGAAGGTGCCGAGGCTGCCGCGCGCGCAGGCCTTCTCGTTGAAGCCCTCGGCGTTGTCGGCGCGGGCGAACTGCTTCGCGTGGAGCATGAACGGCACGGGGTGCCACGAGTGCCCGGCGACGATAGCGGGCGTGGAGTGGTCGCCGGCGACGATGAAGACGTCAGCCTGGAGCGCGTGGAGCTGGTCGATGTAGGTATCGATCTCCTCGAGCGCGGCGATCTTCGCCTGGAAGTCGCCATCCTCGCCGGCGGCGTCGGCGCGCTTGAAGTGGATGAAGAAGAAGTCGAAGCTGTCCCAGTGCTGCTTGAGGGTGGCCAGCTCGTCGGCGAAGGTGGCGCCCGTCGGCAGCACGTCCATCCCAACGAGCTTCGCGAGGCCGCGGTACATGGGGTAGGCGGCGATGGCGGCGGCGCGGAACTTGCAGATCTCGGCGATCGACGGCATGGGCGGGTGCTTCGCGAGGCCGCGCAGCGTCAGCATGTTCGCGGGTGCGTACGGAGACAGCACGCGCTGCGCCTGGGCGATCCAGTCGTTGAGGAGCTTGGCGGTCGCCTCGGCCTCGGGCGCGGTGGCGCGCACGGGCAGGGGGCGGTAGCCCTCGCGCTGGGGGTCGGTCTCGGTGAGGCGATCGGAGAGGCCGTCGCCGCGCAGCACGAGCAGGAAGCGGTGGTCGCGCACAGGCTCGACGAACACCTGCACGCCGGGCAGCTTGATGCGCGCCAGCTCTTCGCACAGCGGCACGGTGCGCGCGGTGGCGATGCGGCCGGCGCGGCGGTCGGTGATCAGGCCGTCGCCGTCGACGGTGCAGAAGTTGCCGCGCGCGGCGACGTCGGTGGAGTGGAGGTCGAAGTCGATGCCGAGCGCTTCGAGCACGCCGCGGCCGACGGTGTACTGCTCGGGGTCGTAGCCGAAGAGGCCGAGGTGGCCGGGGCCGGAGCCGGGCGTGACGCCGAAGGCGACGGGGACGGTGAGCCCACACAGGCTGTCCTGGGCGAGGCGGTCGAGGTGGCCGATGCCGGCCTGCTCCAGCTCGGAGCGGCCGCTCTCGTTCGGGAGGCCACCCAGACCGTCGATCACGAGCAGCAGGATCTTCGTGTTGTTGGTGATCGAGAGTTCGCGCAAGAGTTCAAGTTTCACGGGCGTGAGTGTATCGCCGGGCGTGCCGTCGGGCTAGCGGCGGATGGCCTCCCGTTGGGGCGGCGCACGCTGTATGCTGGGCGTCAGATGGACTTTGTGAAGCTGCACGGCACCGGAAACGACTTCGTCGTCGTGGATGCGCGGGCGCTGGACCGCGATTGGAGTGCGCTGGCGCGGACGATCTGCGACCGCCACTTCGGCGTGGGCGGCGACGGGCTGATCCTGGCCGCGCCGTCGGCACGTGCGGACGTGCGGATGCGGATTTTCAACGCGGACGGCTCTGAGGCGGAGATGTCGGGCAACGGGATGCGCTGCCTGGCGAAGTTCGCGGCGGACGGCGGCATCGTGACGCCGAAGGACGACGAGTTCGACGTGGAGACGGGCGCCGGCGTGCTTCGGGTCCGCATCACGACCGTGCGCGGCTTCGTGACGAGCGTGCGCGAGAGCATGGGGCCGCCACGGCTCGACCCGCGCGAGATCCCGGTGGCGATCGACGCGCCGCCGCCGGTGAAGCACGCCGAGGTGCGCGTGGACGGGCGGACGATCGACTTCACGCCCGTCTCCATGGGCAACCCGCACGCGGTCCACTTTCAGGACGCGCCGGTGGCCGATTATCCGCTGGCCAGGATCGGGCCGCTGATGGAGCACCACGAGTTGTTCCCGAAGCGCACGAACTTCGAGGTGGTGCGGATGCTGGGGCGCGACCGGGCGGAGATGCGCGTGTGGGAGCGCGGCGTCGGCGAGACGCTGTCGTGCGGCTCCGGCGCATCGGCGACGATGGTAGCGGCGCGGCTGCTGGACCTGGTGGACGGGGCGCTGGAGCTGACCGTGCCGGGCGGCGTGCTGCAACTGGAGTGGGACGGCGAAGGCGATGTGATCCTCACCGGGCCGGTGGTGGAAGCGTTCCGTGGGAGCTGGCCCGAGTAGATGCCACCAGAACGACCACGACGCCTGCTGGTCCCGGCGGCGAGCCTCCACGACGAGGTATCGCGGCAGGCGCTGTGCGCGGCGTGGAGTCGCGCCGACTGCGACGCCGTGGAGCGGGAGCACCCGGAGCTGGTGATCCGGCAGGAGGGGAACGTGCTGGCGGCGGTGCAGCGCGACCCGGCGGGGCTGGCGTACGCGTTCCGAAGCAACAGCGACTTCATCGACTACTTCCCGGGCATGCTCGATCAGCTCCTGCCGCGCGTGCGGCGCGAGCTGGGCGCGGACACGATCCGCTTCCGGCTGGAGTACAACCCGGCGCGTCCGGTAGTCGAGCCGGTGTTGAAGAACCTGTACTTCGCGGCCGGCAAGCCGTGGCTGGGATTCACGCTGGCGAAGAAGACGCCGCTGCCGAAGCTTGCGCCGCTGCCGGGCGTGAAGTTCCGCGCCGGGGGCATCGATGACATCGAGGCGCTGATCCGGATCGACCGGGCGGCGTTCCCGGATACGCCGCTGCCGTCGAACGTGCTGCGCGAGCGCATCGCGGCGGGCGAGCGCGTGCTGCTGGCGACGGTGAAGGACGACGTGGTCGGCTGCACGCTGTACTCGCAGACGGCAGCCGAGGGCGGCTACCTGTGGATCGTGGCGGTGCTGCCGGAGCAGCAGGGGCGCGGCATCGGCGCGGCGCTGACGGCGCGCGCGGCGAAGGCGATGTTCGCGGCAGGCGCGGCCGAAGTGCGGCTGAAGACGGACGACGACAACGGGACGGCGATCCGGCTCTACATGCGCTTGGGGTTCCGCCAGACGACGGCGGGCTGCGACTACTCGCGGCCGACGGACCCGCGCGCCATCACGCGCATCAAGAAGCTGCGCGAAGGCACGCTGGTCCGCTTCGGCGACTGGCGCTAGGCGGCGTGACGTGAGCGTGAGCGAAGTCTTCGGCGTCCACGCGCCATTCTTCCCGATCATCTACCGCACCGCCATCGTCTACGTGGTGATCGTGATCGGCCTGCGGGTGACGGGCAACCGGCAGCTGGGCCAGATGACGCCGCTCGACCTGGTGCTGATCCTGCTGATCGCGAACGCCGTGCAGAACGCGATGGTGGGGACGGACGTCTCGATCTTCGGCGGGCTGACGGCGGCGGTGACGCTGCTGGTGCTGAACCGGGTGACCGGCGCGGTGACGGATCGCGTGCCGATGCTGCGGCGCGCCCTGGAGGGCGACGCGGTCCTGCTGATCAACAACGGCGCGCTGCTCGAAGATCACATCCGGCGCGCGGGGCTGAGCAACGAGCTGGTGTTGCAGTCGATCCGCGAGCATGGCTTCGAAGACGAGACGAAGGTGCACCTGGCGGTGCTGGAGATCGACGGCACGATCAGCATCGTGCCGTCGGGCACGGGGACGGTGCGGACACGGCATCGCGTACGCGCGGTGCGGCCGGGAGGGAACTAGCGCGTGGCGGAGGCGGTGTCGTCGGGGCTGGGGCGCAACGGGCCGTGGCTGCAGAACCAGTGGCTGCGCGTCGAGACGCGCCAGGACGACGCCTCGATCTCGCCGGTGGCGCTGGCGGGCGCGTTCCGTCCGACGGAGCGGGCGCTGGCGTACGTGGCGCCGCTGGAGGGCGCGCCGCTGCACTTCGAGCGGGCGGACTACGACATCGAGCCGTACGAAGACGCGCTCGGCAAGGGCCGGCGGCTGACGCTGGTGTCAAACCTGCCGCGGCGCGGCGTCACGCTCAGGCGCGAAGTCGTGGTCTACGATGCCCATCCGTTCTGCGTGACGCGCGTCGGTGTGACGAACGGTGGCGGACAGCCGCTCGCGCTGGCGACCCTGCACGTCTTTACAACTCCCGAGGAGGGCAGGGGGCGGCTGCATCTGGCTTCGGCACCGGCGGCGTGGCGGGTGTATCGCAACGGCTGGCAGTCGTGGGCGCCGACGATGTCATTCGGCGGCGCCGAGCGCGACGTGCAGAGCCGCCCTCCGCAGCTCTCGCCGGCGCCGCCGCAGACCGAGCCGGGCCGATTCGCCTCGGATGACGTCGGCGTGCTCTACGACCCGGAATCGCGCCGTTCGCTGCTCGCGGGCGCGGTGACGGCGCGCGACTTCATGACGCAGGTGTTCGTCGACGCGCCATCGAAGGCGCTCAACGCGCGGTGCCTGGCCGACGGCCTCACGCTTTCGCCCGGGGAGACGCTGTGGTCGGAGCGGTTCACGATCGATGTGACGGGTGCGCCGAACGCGCAGCTGGAGCGCTACGGCGACGCGCTGGCGCGCTGCATGAGCGCGCGCGTGCCGGCGAAGACGCCGGCCGGATGGTGCTCGTGGTACTACTTTTTCACCGGCGTGACGGAAGAAGATATCGTCCGCAATCTTCGCTTCCTGGAGCAGCACCGGCGCGAACTGCCGATCGACATCGTGCAGATCGACGATGGCTACCAGCCGGACATCGGAGACTGGCTCAGGACGAATGAGAAGTTTCCACACGGCATGGCATGGCTGGCATCGGAGATCAGGAAGTCGGGCTACACGCCGGGACTCTGGGTCGCACCGTTCTTCTTCGCCGAGACGTCGAGATCATTCGCCGAACATCCGGAGTGGATGGTGCGAGGCGATGACGGCGAGCCGGCGCTGGCCATGTATGGCTGGGAGCGCCGCAATTTCGGGATTGACGGTTCCCACCCTGATGCGCGGGCGTGGTTGGCGCGGCTGTTCCAGGAGATATGCGACGGTTGGGGCTACGGCTACGTGAAGATCGACTTCCTCTTCGGCGCGGCGATCGCCGGGCGGCGGCACGACCCGAACACGACGCGCGTCCGCGCCTACCGCGATGCCCTGACAGCGGTGCGCGAGGGCGTCGGCGCGGGCCGCTTCATCCTCGGCTGCGGGGCGCTCATCGCGCCGTCGGTCGGTCTGGTCGATGGCAACCGCATCGGCCCGGATGTCGCGCCGTTCTGGCGCAACCTTACGCACGAGGAACGGCAGCAGCCGCGTCCGCGGTCGCGGCGCCCGGACGACGAGCTGAGCGCCGAGGTAGCGATCCGCAACACGCTGACGCGGTCCTGGATGGACCGCCGCCTGTGGGCGAATGACCCCGACTGCCTGCTGGTACGCACCGACCGCACGAGGCTCACGCTCGACGAGACGCGCACGCTGGCGGCGGCGATCGGGCTTTCGGCGGGCGTGATGTTCTCGAGCGACGATCTGGACAAGCTTTCGCCAGAGCGGTTCGAGTTGATTCCGATGCTGCTGCCGGTGCTGCCGCGGTCGGCGACGCCCGTGGACCTGATGGAGCGGGACATGCCGGAGCGGTACGAGCTCGACGAGGGCGACCGGCGGGTGGTGGCGCTGTTCAACTTCGACGACGACGCGAAGGATCTGGCGCTGCCGCTGGACGACGGGCGCTGGCACGTCTTCGAACTGTGGGAGGAGCGGTATCGCGGCGTGGCGGAGGGGGCGGCGGAGTTCGCGCTGACGGCGCCGCACGGGAGCCGCCTCGTGGCGCTGCGGCGGGATACGGGTGCGCCGTGCGTGGTGGGGACGACGGCGCACATCGGCATGGGCCTGCTCGACATAACGCACGAAGCATACGATTCGGCGATGCGGACGCTGCGGCTGATGGTGGCGCCAGCGGGGCGGCGGGCGCGGCGCATCTACGTGGCGACGACCGGGCTGACTGTGGGCGCCGCCACGATCGACGGGCACACCGCGGAAGTACGCACGGTGGGCGGCGCGTGCAGCGTGGGGATGGAGATCGACGCGCCGTGCGAAGTCACGATCACGTTCGGCTAGCGCGAAATACTTGTAGCGATCTTCGGCGGCGCGGGCGCGCGAAGCGGCGGATCGTTTGACATCCTGATCGCCGTTTCGTAGAGTGCCAGCACAACCGAATAGAGCCTAACTCGCGTAGCGCGAGGCGGGGGAACCACCAAGTTCCCGGGGTGAATCGCACGGAGACGTGCGTAGGCGAACTCCTTTGAGCCGAACCCGTCAGCTAACCCCGCAGGCATAAAGAGGAGAGGGTGAGACCGGCTGAAGGTACGCCTTCAGCCGTTTTGTTTGCCCTCGGGGATCGGGTTCCGGAGGTAGATTGTGGCCATCGACCACGCAAGGCGGACCGGCAAGGTCACGGACGAGCAGATGGAAGCGATTCGAGAGACGATGCGGATCATCGCGGAAGAGGACGAAGCCCGGGGCGTGGATCCGGCGGCGTCCTTCGACTGCGCGCGGTGCCGCCAGGCGCGGCCGCGGATCGGCTCCGTCGATTACGAGGGCGTGCGCATGTGCAACGACTGCGCCACGCGATTCGAAGTGGCGCGGCTGAGCGGCGGCGCGAAGACGGGCGCGCAGTATGCGGGACGCGCGCCGACCTCACTTAGCTAGCAGCCTCCTCCTCCAACGGCAGAAGGCCGGGTCGCTCTTGCGGCCCGGCCTTCTGCTTTGCGTGTGCGGATGCGATCGCGCGCTAGGAGGAAGTGACCGTCACCGATTCGACGCGGGTGCCGGGCTCCGGGTTCTGCTCCTTCTGGGGGTCGCGCGACTGGAGCTGCTGGAGGACATCCTGGCCGGAGACGACGGTGCCGAACACGGTGGACTTGCCGTCCTGGGTCGGGATGTCGGTGAGGGCGAAGAAGAACTGGCTGCCGTTGTTCGGCGCGCCGGCCTGGTCGGGCTTCGCCATCGCGAGGACGCCGGCCTTCACGGGCGCAGTCGTCGGCTCGAACGGCAGGTCGTAGCCGGGGCCGCCGGAGCCGGTGCCGCTGGGATCGCCGGACTGGGCGACGAAGTCGGGGATGACGCGGTAGAAGGTGACGCCGTCGTAGAAGTGCTCGCCGGCTAGGAAGACGAAGTTGTTGACGGCGTTGGGCGCCTCCTTCGCGAGGAGCTGGACGACGATGTCGCCCTTCTCGGTCTTGATGGTGGCGGTGTAGGTCTTGCCCGGGTCGATGGCCATCGCGGGCGGGGCGGTGTACTGCTTGATGGTGGCCTGGGCGCCGGTGACGCTGGTGGAGCCGGCTTCGGGCGTGGCCTTGGTGACGCCCGCGCCGCGCACGCTGTTGGCGGCGGACTTCTTGCTGGTGTTGCTGTAGAAGGCCGAGATGCCGATACCGCCAATGAGGACGATGGCGCCGATGATGGCAAACAGCTTGTAGTTGCTGAAGACCTTGAACGCGCCCTTGGGCTTGACCTGCATGGCATCGCCGGAGAGCTGGCCCGGCGTGTAGACCTTGCGGCGCTTCTGCGTCTGGACGATCTGCTTCTTACGTGGCATGTGGCTCTCTTCCCGAATCTGGATTGGCGCTGCACTATAGCACCCGGCGGAAGATTCTATCGAGATAAGGCCCCCGGCGGGCCGTTAGTTGCACCCCGCTGGCCGGCCCGCGTATTGTCGGATCGTGGAGATGCCCCCCCGCGGCCCCCGAGCACACGTCATGCGCACGCTGCGGCGCCTGTGGTCGCTGCCGGGCGCCGGAGTGGTGACGGGGGCGTCCGACGACGACCCCTCGGGCATTGCCACGTACTCGGTGACAGGGGCGCAGACCGGCTATTCGCTGCTCTGGACGAGCGTGCTCACGCTGCCCCTGAACGCGGCGATCCAGGAGATGTGCGCCCGCATCGGGCTGGTGACGGGCGGCGGGCTGGCGACGGTGCTGCGGCGGCACTATCCGCGGCCGGTGCTGATGGTGCTGGTCCTGCTGCTCTTCGTCGCGAACACGGTGAACATCGGCGCGGATATCGCGGCTGTGGCGGCGGGCATCGACCTGCTGACGGGGATACCGCAGGACGCGCTGGTGGTGCCGGTGGGGATCGGCGTCGCGGCGACGGAAGTGCTGGTGCCGTACCGGGTGTTCGCGACCTACCTGAAGTTCCTGACCTTGGTGCTCTTCGCGTACGTGATCGACGCGTTCGTGGCGGGGCCGGACTGGGGGCGCGCGCTGCGCAGTACGCTCTTCCCGGTGTTCCACGTGGACGCGACGTTCGTCACGACGCTGGTGGCGATCCTGGGCACGACGATCTCACCGTATCTCTTCTTCTGGGAGACATCGGAGGAGGTGGAGGAGATGCACCGGCGGCACGTGCTGCCGGGCGACGAGCCGGAGCTGCTGCGGGCGCGCGTCGACACGGACATCGGCATGTTTCTGGCGAACTTTGTGTTCTACTTCATCGTGCTCACGACGGCGGCGACGCTGTACCCGGCGGGCATCCATAAGATCGCGACGGCGCGCGACGCGGCGGAGGCGCTGCGGCCGCTGGCGGGCGACGGGGCGGCGGCGCTGTTCGCCATCGGGCTGATTGGGACGGGGCTGCTGGCGATCCCGGTGCTCGCGGGCAGCGCGGCATACGCAGTAGCGGAGGTGTTCGATTGGCACGAGGGGCTGGAGAGCAAGCCATCGGAGGCGCCGCAGTTCTATGCGGTGATTGCGCTGGCGACGGTGATCGGCGTGGTGATCGCGCTGTCGGGCATGGGTGCGATCCGGGCGCTGTTCTACGCGGCGGTGGTGAACGGCGTAATCTCGCCGATGCTGCTGGTGGCGATCATCGTGGTGAGCAACGACGGGCGCGTGCTGGGGGAGCATCGCAACGGCGTGCTGTCGAACGTGCTGGGTGTAGCGACCGTGGGGGTGATGGGGTGCGCGGCGATCGCGATGGCCGTCCTGTACGTGGTGGGCTGAGTGCGGGGCGCTGTGACGCAGGGCGCGAGCGCGTTGCCCGCGGGTGCGCGCCGCCCGTATCATGGGGTCACACGCCCCCGTAGCTCAGCGGATAGAGCGCTAGCCTCCGAAGCTAGAAGCACAGGTTCGAGTCCTGTCGGGGGTACCACGAAATCGCGAGAGGCCGGTTCATGGACCGGCCCCTCTTGCTGTTTGCGGGAGGCGTGGGGTCAGCCGCGGAGCGCCGCGTCCGATGACCGTTCGGTGACGGCGAGGCCCTGCTGCGTGAGCGCGAGCACCTGCGCCGCCATCGTCTCGAAGCCGGCACCGACGGTGCCGCCTTCGAGGAAGCGGGCGTGGATGCCCTCGAGGATGACGGCGAGCTTGAAGAACGCCAGCGCGGCGTAGAAGTCCAAGTGGGTGATATCGCGGCCGCTCTTCTCCGCGTAGCGCCGCATCGCCTCGCTGCGGGTAGGGAAGCCGGGCAGCGAGAGGACGGGGCCGCTGCCGACGCCTGCGCCGGGGCCGGCGCCGGGGGAGCCGGGCTCGGGCCAGTACATGAACTGCAGGCCGAGGTCGGCGAGCGGGTCGCCGAGCGTGGCCATCTCCCAGTCCAGCACGGCGGCGATGTGGCCGTCCTTATCGATGACGCAGTTGTCGAGGCGGTAGTCGCCGTGCACGAGCGTGTACTCCGACTCCGCGGGGACCGCGTTGGTGAGCCGGCGGCCCAACTCCGTGAGCTCCGGGATCTGGCGGATGGTGGAGGCTTCGAGCTGCGCGTTGAAGCGCTTCACCTGCCGGGCGATGAATCCCTGCGGCTTGCCGAAGTCGGCGAGCCCGACAGAGGCGGGGTCGATGGCGTGAAAGGCGACGAGCACGTCGATCAGCGCCTCACCCATGCGGCGGCGCGTGGCCTCGTCGTACGTCGCGGCGACGAGCGCGGGATCGACCGGCACCATGCCGTCGACGAACGACATGATGTAGAACGGCGCGTCGTTGACGGCGAGGTCTTCGCAGAGGGCGATGGCGTGCGGCACGGGCACCGCGGTGCCTTCGAGCGCGGAGATGATGCGGTACTCGCGCTTCATGTCGTGGGCGGTGGGCAGCACGTGCGAGAGCGGCGGGCGGCGCAGCACCCAGGCGCGGCCGTCGGCGGCCTCGATGCGGTAGGTCAGGTTCGAGCGGCCGTGGCCGACGACCTTCGCGCTGAGCGAGGTCACCGAGGCGACGTGCGCCGCGAACCAGGGCGTCAGGCGGTCGAGGTCGATGCCGGGGATCTGCTCGCTCATCGTGTGGTCCTCACGGGCGATGCGCGCCGGCCGTGACCGTGGCGCGCGCGGCCCTGCAATCGTCTCGTCCACGGCTGCTGGCGATGTCCGTGCGGCTATCGCGGCACGCCGGGCGTCGAAGGAGGTCCGGTCGCGCGCCCGCGCGCTCGCGGACGATGATCCGGCCCACCGAGGAGAAGCTACGTCAGAACGGGGCTGACCGCAACGCCTACGCGGCGCGGACGAGCAGCGTGGGGAGGCTGGTGATGTGCAGCACCTCCTCGGCGACGCTGCCGAACATGAGGCGCGTGACGCCGCGGCGGGAGTGCGTGGCCATCGCGATGGCGTCCGCGCCGACCTCCTTCGCCGCCTCGACGATCTGTCGGGCGGCCGCGCCCTGCTTCACCAGCGTGCGGACGGTGAGGCCGGACGCGCGGAGCTGCGCCGCAACGCCATCGAGGTAGGTCTGGGCATGCTCGGCGAAGAGCGAGCGGGCGGTCGTGTCCAGCGTGGCCTTGCCGAGGGCGCCGCGCTCGCTCCAGTCGGAGTTGACCGCATCGACGATGCGGAGCAGCGTGAGTTCGGCGCCCATGGAGCGCGCGACGCCGCTGGCGTGCGGCAGCACGGCCTCGGAGCGCGATGAGCCGTCGAGCGTGATCAGGATGTGCTTGTACATGGCGTGTTGCTCCTCCGTGGTCCGTCGCCGGACCGTGTCACGCACGCCGCGTCTCGCGCGGCGATGCGTGGCGACGGGGGATCCATCGCCGGCGCAGTCGATGCCGGTGAGTGAATCACCCCTGACCCTGTTTACTAACCCGTGAGAGTTATCGGCAGGATCGTTCGGGTTCCGTGCTAGTATTCCGGAAATGACGCGCACATTCCTCGCGGTATGCTCCCCTCTGCTCCTGATCCTCGCGGCGTGCGGCGGCGGATCGAGCTCGAATCGGACGCCGGTTGCGACCGTCGCGCCGTCGCCCGCGGCTTCGACGGGATGCGCATCGGCGCAGGCGCACGCAGCCGGCGCCACGAACGAGACTATCCAGAGCGGCGGGCAAGAGCGACGCTACATCCTGCGCGTGCCGCCGGCGTATGACGGCAAGACGGCGTCGCCGCTAGTGGTGGGCCTGCACGGTTACGCCCAGCCGAACGACCTCTTCGCGCAGTACGCGGACTTCGGGGCGGTCGCCGATGCGGCGGGATTCGTGCTGGCGATGCCCGCCGCGACCGGCGATCCGGTGGCGTGGAACGACCGGAAGCTGGTGAACCTGCCGGACGACGAGGCCTTCCTGAACGACGTGCTGGCCAAGCTGGAGGGCTCACTCTGCATCGATCAGGCCCGCGTATACGTGGCGGGGTTCTCGCTGGGCGGGGGCATGGCCGTGCGCGCCGCGTGCGACGCGCCGGGGACGTACGCGGCGGTAGGCCTCGTCAGCGCGGTGTACGCGGGCTGCCAGCCGGACGCGTCGCTGATCGCGTTCCACGGCATGAGCGACATCGTGGTGCCGTTCGAGGGCGGAGAGAATCCGCCGGAGCGCGGAGGCGGCACGTTCCCGCCGGTGCGGCGGGCCGTCTCGGAGTGGGCGCGCAAGCTGGGGTGCGACGGGCTGCCGCTGATCTCGCGCCCGGTCGACACGGTGGAGCTGTCGACGTTCCGGCGTTGCGCGCCGGGCACCGACGCGCTGCTCTATTCGATCAGCGGCGGCGGGCACAGCTGGCCAGGCTCGAAGATGACGCTGCCGGAGAACATCGTCGGGCCGACGTCGCGGGCGATCGACGCGACGAAGACGATGTGGGAGTTCTTCGCGGCGCACCTGCTGCGGCGCTGACACTCAGCGCAGCGTGCTCGACGCGCGGAGCCGCAAGAGAGGTCAGTCCCCGACAAAAGCACAGGTAGAGGTGCGGCTCCGCTTGCACGCCTGGGCGAGGCGGGTCACATCTCTGACGAAGCTGATCTCGTCGGCGGTCTTGGCCGTCCGGCCCAGCTCGCTCCACTCGCGGAGGAAGTCGTCAATCTGCAAACGGTTGAAGACCGTGTCTCCGTACCGGTCGATGAAGCGCGGCAGCGAAGTGCAGTCCACCCGCGACAGGAAACCGCTGGTGTCTCCTACGGCGCCCAATGTCAGACAGCGCTCGTCTCGAATGCAGACTTCCATTGCCATTATCTAGCACCAGACGGACGCCGATGCACCGAGACGGCGTAGTCGCCGGCGCGGTGCCAGTCGCCGCACTCCCAGGTGGACCATCGCTCGGCGAGGACGAGCCCGGCGTTGGCGGTGCACTCGTCGTAGCGGGCGAGCGAGAGGCGGTCGGGCCTGAGCTGGAAGCCGGCGATCAGCACGCCGCCGGGGCGGAGGTGACGGGCGAGGTTCGACACGACGGCCTGCTCGGTGCCGGGCGCGAGGAAGATCATCACGTTGCCCGCCATGACGATCGCGTCGAATTCGCGGCCGAGGTTAACCGTGGCGAGATCGGCGAGGCGCCAGTCGACGTTCGGCGCCTTGCGCCGCGCGGTGGACAGCATCTCCGCGTCGATGTCGATGCCGGCGACGTCAAGGCCGCGCCGCGCCAACTCGCGGCCGACGCGCCCGGTGCCGCAGCCGGCGTCGAGGACCGAGGCGGGTGCGAAGCGCTGCACGAAGTCGGCCTCGCCGTGGACGTGCTCGCCTGCGGCGGCACGGCGCTCGTAGTTCGCGTCGTAGTCGTCGCCGGAGACGCTGCGGCTCCGCAGCCAGCGGTTGGCGGGATCGTTTGTCATGCGGGCCTCGCGCCGGTGAGTTCACGGGCGAGCTGGTCGAGGCCCATCGGGCCGAGATCGAGCGCGCGCGTGTGGAACTTCTTGAGGTCGAACGCGGCGCCCTCGTGCTGGCGCGCGGCGTCGCGGGCGGCGAGCCAGGCGCGCTCGCCGACCTTGTAGCTGATCGCCTGGGCGGGCCAGCCGAGGTAGCGGATGACCTCGCTGGCCATGAACTCGCGCGGGCGCAGGCTGCGCTCGACGGCGAAGTCGAGCGCGAGGTCGTGCGACCAGGCCTCGCCAGGGTGGAAGCGGTCGCTGGCGGGGATGGGGAGCTGGAGGTGGAGGCCGATGTCGATGATCACGCGGACGCAGCGCATGGCCTGGGCGCTGAGCATGCCCATGTAATAGTCGGGGTTGTCGAGGTAGCCGAGCTCGCCCATGAGGCGCTCGGCGTAGAGCGCCCAGCCCTCGCCGTGGCCGGAGATGAAGCCGAGGGTGCGCTGGTATCGCGAGAGCTGGTCGCCGAGGCAGCGGACCGCGCCGACCTGCAGGTGGTGGCCGGGCACGCCTTCGTGATAGGCGGTCGAGACTTCGCCCCACAGCGGGAAGCGGGTGCGCGTGCCGATGGGCCACCAGGTGCGGCCCGGGCGCGCGAAGTCCTCGGACGGGCCGCTGTAGTACGGCGCGAGGGCGCCGCCTGCCGGCGGGATGGTGACCTCGACGACCTTCACGCGCGGGTCGATGTCGAAGTGGCGCCCGTCGAGATCGTTCAGGGCGCGGTCGTGCAGGTCCTGGAGCCAGGCGCGGTAGGGGTCGACGCCGTCGATGGATCGCGCGGGCTCGGTCTCGAGCACGCGGAGGGCGTCGGCGACGCTGCCGCGGGGGACGATGCGGCGGGCTGTCTCCGCCATCTCCCGCTCGACGCGGTAGAGCTCGTCCCAGCCCCAGCGGTAGGTCTCGTCGAGGTCGAGCTCGCAGCCGTTGAAGGCGCGCGAGTTGAGGGCGTAGCGCTCGCGGCCCACGCCGTCGGCGTCCGCTGCCCTCGGAAGATATTCGTCGAGCAGGTAGGTGCGGAGGCCCGCGTACGCGGCCTCAGCCGCGCGGACGCCGGCATCGATGTCGGCGCGCAGCGACGGCGCGGCGACGCCGCTGCGGTCGAAGGAATCGAGCAGCGAGCTGAAGAACGACGGCTGGCCGCTCCGCACGCCGCTCCAGATCTCGGCCTGCGCGGCGCACTCGCGCGCCTGGCGCTTTGCGGCGACGAGGCCGCGCTCGGCGCCGAGGGCGAGCGAGCGGCGGAACCCGTCGATCGCGCGGGGCACGAGCGCGAGACGCGCGGCGATGTTGCTCCAGTGCTCCTCGGTGGCGCGCGGCATCTGGTCGAAGACGCTGCGGATGCTGGACATGGGGCTGGCGATGATGCGGAGCGCGCGCAGCGGCTCGCCAGCGGCGTGGTTGTCGAGGCGGACGCCGAAGCGCTCGGTCATGACGTCGCGGGCGATGCGGTCGTGCTCGTTCTCGACGGGGGCAGCGGCGAGGTCGCGCAGCGTGCGGCGGTCGAGGTCGGCGACGGCGTCGGAGCCGTCGGGGGAGTAGTCGGTCATCTCGGCGTCGTGGCCGGGGACCCCCCACGAGGTGGCGCCGCTCGGGTCGAGGGCGGCGAGGTCGTCGACGTAGCGATGGGCGATATCGAAGACGCGGGACATGGCTCCTCCATTCGGGATGTCGGGCGGGGCGCCCGTGCGGAGATTCTGGAGGTTCGGGGGCGTGAGGGCCAGTGCGGGGGAGAAGCCGCTGGGGAGAGCGCGGCGCACGTCCGGCAACTCGATCTCGACGTGGTCGCCGTCTGGTCAGGGTCGTTCCGGTCAGGCACGCATGACCCGCGCGAGAGCCGGCGCGGCTCTGCCACGGCCCGATGGGGTCTCAATGATGTGAGAACGCCGCCGCGAATCCGTGTTTGGCTATGGGGACTCGCAGTAGATTCCTTCTGAAGATGAGTTCTCCGCTCATCGCTGCCTCATGCTTGGGCCCTTGACACCGATACTCCACCATCGGGACCGGCGCCCCCGCCAGTGGGTCATTCGGTGTGTCAATCCATGCGCGTTCTGCGCGGAGGCCAACTATGGAAGCGGGTCAAACGTCGAACCGCCAGCTCGTCGTAACGCGCGTGGGCGACACGTTCTACGGCATCGCCATCGAAGCGGCGCACGAGATCATCCCGGTCCCGGAGATCACGTCGGTCCCGGAATCGCCGCTGAACGTATTGGGCGTGATCAGCGTACGTGGCCGCGTCGTGCCCGTCGCCTGCCTGCGCGGGTGCCTCGGCTTCGACGCCGTACCGTTCGACGATGACACGCGGATCGTCCTGGTCACCTACAACGAGCAGCAGATCGGACTCGTCGTCGACGGCGTCAACGACGTGATCACGCTCGCCGCGGACGCGTTCGAGTCGATGGCCGGCACGCGCGGCGAGAGCCAGCTCATCGCCGCCGTCGCGCGCTTCCAGGGCGCCATGGTCCTGGAGATCGACCACACGCGCGTCATCGCCGAGGGTCTCAATCGGCCCCGTCCCGCGGGTTCCTCAGCGGCGGTCGCGGCGATCGTCACTGACGGCGCGCCGTCGGCTGCCGACGGCGCGCTGAACATCGAGCTGCTCGAGTCGTCGTTCCAGTTGCTTGTGCCGCAGGCAGATCGCCTGGCGGAACGCTTCTACGAGAACCTCTTCGAGGTTGCCCCGGGCGTCCGCTCCATGTTCCCCGACGATATCGCCGGACAACGCAAAGCCCTGATCGCGTCGCTCGGCGCCATCGTCAGCAGCCTGCGCACGCCGGTCAAGATGGTGGAGTACCTCAGTGGCCTCGCCGTCCGTCACGTTGGATACGGCGCCATCGAAGCGCACTACGATGTGGTCGGCGCCGTACTCCTCAAGACGATGGCGGAGATCGCCGGCGACCTCTGGAGCGAGGAGCTTGAGGGCGCCTGGGGCGCCGCGTACGGCGCCATCAGGCAGGTGATGCTGGCCGCCGCGAGCGCTGCGCCGGAGTTGGCGGTCGCCGCCTGACGCGGCCGGGGCAGGCGGAGTGTGGCGCCTGCTCTAGCACACGTACAGCTGCCGGTTGGCGCTCGTACGTCTCCAATGACGTGCCGATACGCTTGGACGTGATCGAGCGAGTGTTCCGCGCTACGCCATAGACGCAGGATCTACGGCATCGTCACTGTCAGTTTGATGCTGCCCGCGCGCGATCGCACCTGCGGTTGGGTGCGGCCAACTCGATCCCGAACTAATCCGTTACCAGCGCTCCGGTGTGCCCCACGGAGAACCATCCTGCGCTCCGCGGCGTATCTCCACCGAGTCCCGGTTGCCATACCGGGTGGGATTCCCGTCGGAGGAGACCGATGAAACGCGATCGGCGCTGGCTATTGGTCGCGGGAGCAGGCGCGCTGGTTGCTGCCGCAGCGGTTGTGGTCTTCGCGCGCGGAAGCGATGACACGGCAACTCCGTCGGCCCGTGATGCGCCCGTAGCTGCGACGGCTGCAGCCAGCGCAACGCCGCCGCAGCTGACACTCACAGCAGTAGTGCCGAGTCCGACGATGCCGGTCGCCGCGGCGGCCCCGCCCGCGCCACCGGCTACGAACGCCGGCGCCCGCGAGGCCCCGTCGCCGACGGTACCGCCTCCGCCACCGGCGCCCGCGACGGCGACCGCGATCCCGACCGCCGTGCCTTCGCCGCCGGCGGTGGCGCCCGCCGCGACCGCGACGATCACCCTCAACGTGCCGCCGGTGGGTGGTGGGGGCGGCGGTGGTGACCTCGGTGGCGGGCTGCCCGGGGGCGGCTACTGACGCCGGCGCCTGTTGATCACCCGGGCTGATTGCCGGTCTGACTACCGTCGAGGCGCCGCACCAGGTTCATCATCTCGCGCGTGAAGGCGGGCAGGTCCATCGGCCAGCGCGCCGTGATGAGATTGCCGTCGACGACCACCTCTTCGTCTTCCCAGATGCCGCCCGCCTTTTCGATCTCCTCGGGCACGCCATCATGCCAGTAGGAGGTGAGGCGCCTGCCCCGGACGACGCCTGCGGAGACCAGCGTCCAGGGTCCGTGGCAGATCGAGGCCACGGGCTTGTTCTTCTCGAAGAATGACTTTGCGATCGCCTGCGCCTTCTCGATCTTGCGCACGGTCGCCGGCGCGCCGTCCGGAAAGCCGCCGGGGATGATGAGCAGGTCGTATTCGTCGGGATCGACATCATCGATGGTCTTGTCGGGCTTGAGAACGTAGCCATTCTCGCCGCCTATGTCGTTCAGGTCGGGCGCGGCGATGTCTACCTGCCACCCTTCTTCGAGCAGGCGGAACACGGGGACGAACACTTCCAGGTCTTCAAATTTGTCCGCGGTAAGGACGACGGCTCTGCGTGTGGACTGATTCCCGGGGAGTTCCACAGCTCTGGCATCTCCTGGCTGGCGGAGGAGGAGTGACTCGAACCCTCGACTCGACGCTCAGGATACGCGCGCAGCGGGCGCCCGCACTAGGGCGGTGACAGAACACGGCGCATTCGTGTCGGTCGAAGTGGCGCCGCGGGCGACGACGTACTGGCCGCAGCGGCCTACCGCGGCGACCAGACCGGCGAGCGGCCGTCGGTGATCAGCACCGGCAGCGCGCTGGGGGCGCCGCCGGCCATGACGAAGAGTCCGGAGCTGAAGACGACGCGTCCGCTCGGGCCGTCCGACGGCGCGCCGGCGCCGAACGCCGGCACGAGCCTCTGCTCGTCCGTCCCCACGTCCCACATCCACACGCCATTCGTGCTGGCGAGGCCGTCGGTGTAGCTGTAGAGCACGCTGCGTCCGTCGCGGCTCCAGGCGCTGCGCCCCATGTCGCCGCCGCCGCACCTGCCGCCGAGGTTCGGATTGGGCCGCGGCACGTCGGCGCTCGCGACGATGGCGCCGGCGGCGAGATTGTAGACCGCGTAGCGCGGCGCGTCCTTTCCGGCGACGTGGAAGCCGATCCGGTTGCTGTCCGGCGCCCAGAGGGGTGACTCGTAGTAGACGTCCTTCGCCGGCTCGATGCGAGCGCGCTCGTGGCCGCCGGTGTCCATGATGACGATGCCCCGGAAGGAGGTTTCGTCCACGTAGTGCGTGACGAGCAGCAGCGTGCCGTCGAAGTTGAAGGCGGGCGGGTCCTGCTGATAGTAGGCAGCGTCGCCGATCAGGTGGATGTCGTCGGTCGCGAGGTCGAGCCAGCCTGGCACGCCCTTCCAGCCGCCGCCCATCTGCTGCGGCTGCGCGCCTTTGACGATGCCGACGCGGGTGCCGTCTGGCGACCAGCCGCGGCTGGCGACACCGTGCACGTCCGCCAGCACCGCGCCCTGCGTGTCGATGACGACCAACTCCATCGAGCCGCCGTCGGACGCGCCGTAGTGCGGCACGTTGAAGGAGAGCCGGGTGGCGTCGGGGAACCAGGAGAGATCGGTGACATAGGTCGAGGGCCCGGCGTCGTTGGCGGAGTACAGGCGCCGCTGGCCGCTGCCGTCGGACCGCATCAGCCACACTTCGCCGGGATCGCGCACGAAGGCGATGCTGCCGAGGCCGGCGAGTTGCGGCGCCAGGGCGTCGCGCAGCGACACGTCGCGGACGTAGGCCAGGTAGTCGTCGGCGACGTAGCCCGCGCCGACAAGCATCCACCACCAGTGGCCGTCGCGCTCCTGGGCAGGGCCGGAGAGGTAGCCTTCGGCGCCGTCGGGCAGGCAGATGTTGACCAGGTCCAGGGCGGCGTCGAGCGTCGGGGCGCTGCGGGCGTTCAGGCAATCGCCGGCGCCGACGTTGACGCGCACCCAGGCGCCTTCGTGGAACGGGCCGTGCGTCTTCGCGTAGACGGGCGCACCGGGGTAGGGCGCTGGCGAGGCGTCGTCCGCCTGCGGCGGGGATGGCGGCGTCGATGCGGGTGCCGGAGCCGTAAGGGTCGGTGTCGACGGTGCCGGGTCGCCGGCGATGGCGCTCGCCGTGGCCGTCGGCTTGCCGGCCGGCGTCGGCGTCGTCTCCGGCGCGACGAATGCGTAGGTGCCGAACCCAACGATCAGCGGGATGAGAGTGATGATACCCATGGGCAGCCGGCGCTTCTGCGCGTGCTCATTCATGGGGTGATCATCGTTCGGCGCCGACTGCGGTACCTGACGGGCAGCCTACGGGAGGCCTGCGCTTCGCCAGCGCAGCTCAAAACGCATCATCCCGTGGGTGCGAGGATTTGGCGCAGATTGCCACTTGACGAACAGGTGTTCTAAGTGCGATGATCGCGTCGCTATGGCGCTGGCAAAGATCCTTTCGTGCGCGGTTGTGGGCCTGGAGGGCGAGATCGTCGAGTGCGAGGTCGACGTGTCGCGCCGCGGGCTGAACAGCATGGCGATGGTGGGGCTGCCCGACACGGCGGTGAAGGAAGCCAAGGACCGGGTAGAGTCGGCGATCAAGAACTCCGGCTTCCGCTTTCCGAACGGCCGGGTCGTGATCAACCTCGCGCCGGCGGACATCCGCAAGGAGGGGCCGACCTACGACCTGCCGATCGCGGTGGGGGTGATGGTGGCGGCGGGCGAGGTGGTGGCGGACATCAGCCGGTGCGTGTTCCTGGGGGAGCTGTCGCTGGACGGAGCGGTGCGGCACGCGCAGGGCATCCTGCCGATGGTGGCGCTGGCACGCGAACGGGGGATGCGGACGGCGTACGTGCCGTCGATCGATGCGGCGGAGGCGGCGCTGCTGCCGGACATCACGGTGTACCCGGTCGCGACGCTGGCCGCGCTGCTGGACCACCTGTCGGGGCGGGCGCCGATCGGGCCCGTGCCGTACACGCGCACGCCGGCGCCGCGCGAGGAGCAGTGGCAGGGTACGGACTTCGCGGACATCAAGGGCCAGGAGCACGTAAAGCGGGCGCTGGAGGTGGCGGCGGCCGGCGGGCACAACCTGATGATGAGCGGGCCGCCAGGCAGCGGGAAGACGCTCCTCGCGCGGGCGCTGCCATCGATCCTGCCGGCGATGACGCCGGAGGAGCAGCTGGACGCGACGAAGATCTACTCGGTGGCGGGGCTGTTGCCCGCGGACACGCCGCTGATCACGCGGCGGCCGTTTCGCGCGCCGCACCACACGATCTCGCACGCGGGGCTGGTGGGCGGCGGGCGGAACCCGCGGCCGGGGGAGATCACGCTGAGCCACCGAGGAGTGCTGTTTCTCGACGAACTGCCGGAGTTCGGACAGCAGGTGCTGGAGGTGATGCGGCAGCCGCTGGAGGACCGGACGGTGACGATCTCGCGCGCGAGCGGGACAGTTACCTACCCAGCGAACTTCATGCTCGTGTGCGCGCAGAACCCGTGTCCGTGCGGGTTCGCGGGGGATCTGGCGAAAGAGTGCTCGTGCTCGTCATCGACGGTGACGCGCTACCAGAAGCGCGTGTCGGGGCCGCTGCTGGACCGCATCGACATCTTCGTCGAGGTGCC
>Ga0315281_10000218_pt1 | contig 75337 bp, 65 predicted proteins | sample YL17G07_0_MG_FD_204540 | JGI IMG/M metagenome (GOLD analysis project Ga0315281, IMG submission 204540) | Sediment microbial communities from Yellowstone Lake, YNP, Wyoming, USA - YL17G07_0 | ecosystem: Environmental > Aquatic > Freshwater > Lake > Sediment | place: USA: Wyoming | collected... | reverse complement strand
CACGGTACTCGCCGGCGCGGTGCTCGTCTGCGCGGTTTGCGCCGCCGGCTTGGGATCGACGACTGGCATGTTGGCGCGGGCGCCGGCGACGCCGCCCCCCGAGGCCGCGCTCGAGGCCGCCCCCTGGGTGACGGCCTGGCGGCTGCGCATGACCGGCGTCGGATCCCAGCGCTCTTCCGTCTCTTCCTGACTGTCGGCATTGATCTTCGCGCTGACGTTCACGCGCACGCGGTCGGCGCCGACAATCGGCTCGAGCAGTGCGACGACGCGCGCGGACAAGTCGCGTTCGATGCGCTGCTGCCGCTCGAGCTGCACGCCACCCGACGCCTCGTCTCCGCCTTCGGCCGCGCGCGCAAGCGGCCGGCCGAACGTGTCCATGATGACCACCGACTCCGGCCGCAGCCCTTCGACGCTGGACGCGACGAGCCCGGAGATCGCCGTGATGGTCGACGCCGCCAGCGGGCGATTGTTCCTGAGTTTGAGCACCACCGAGGCCTTCGCGGCCTGATCCTGTGCCGCGAACAGCGACGGGCGCGGCATCGCGATGTGCACGCGGGCGCTCGACACGTCGCCGATCGTCGAAATCGTCCTGGCCAGCTCGCCCTCGAGCGCCCGGCGATAGTTGACGTGCTCGAGAAAGTCCGTCACCCCGAACGCCGTGCGATCGAAGATCTCGAAACCAATCCGGCCCGAGGCCGGCATGCCGCTCCCGGCGAACGCCAGGCGCAGCTCGTCCACGCGCGTCGCCGGCACGCGAATCGTCTTCCCGCCGTCGTCGACGCTATAGGGAACCTTGTCGGTCTTCAGCCTTGCGACGACGCCGCCGGCGGACTCGGCGTCCATGTCGGAAAACAGCACCGCCCACGTGGGCGTATTCACCCAGTAGGCGGAGCCGACCACGAGCACGACGACCCCGACGAACGTGAGGATGAGGCTGGTGATCTGCGCCGGGCTCAGCGCGGAGGCCGCCGTTTTCAGGCGGTCCAGCAACGACTGGAGATTCACATCGGAACCCGAACCGGAAGCAGCCGCCAACGGTTACACCGGCATCCGCATGATTTCCTGGTAGGCCTGCATCAGCTTGTTGCGCACCTGGACCGTCAGCTGGAGCGTCGTCTCGGCACGCTGCAGCGCGAGCATGGCGTCGTGCACGTCGCCCTTGCCGTCGACCATGTCGGCGACGGCGACGTTGGCGGCGCCGGCCGACTCGTCGACCGACTGCAGCATTTTTTCGAGCGTTGCCCCGAATCCTGGAGCGCCGCCGGCGGCCGCAGGCGCGCCGACGGCCGACGTCGGACGCAAAGAAGGCGCGGAATCGAACTGGATCGGCATCGGTTATCTCCCCAAATCCAGGGCCCGGCGAATCATGTCGTGGATCAAACCAATCGCCGACAGGTTGGCCTGATATGCCCGGCTGGCCGACACCATGTCGACGACCTGTTCGGGCACATCCACATTCGGGACCGCCACGAAGCCGTTGGCGTCGGCATCCGGGTGGGCGGGGTCGTAGCGGCGCTTGAACGGCGCCTGATCCTCGATGATGGCGGCGACTCTCACGCCGGTGGCGGTCGCCTGTCCGAGCGCGGCGCCGAAGGACTGGACCGGATCTGACGCCAGGACGACATCGCGGCGCCGGTAAGGCTCGCCGTTGGCGCCGCGCGTCGACTCGGCGTTGGCGAGGTTCGAGACGGCCACCTCCACGCGCGTGCGCTCGGCGCGCAGCGCGCTCGCGCTGGCGCCGATTGCGGCGTCCAGGGTCGACATCAGCGGGACTCCGCCAGCGCGTAGCGCACGAGCCGGAACTTCGCGGTGAGCGCGGTCTGCGCCGCCGTGAAGTCGCCGGACGCCTTGTTCATCTTCAGCAGCTCGCGGTCGAGCTCGACGTTATTGCCGTCACGGCGGGTCGGGAGACCGTCCACCTCCTTGACGCCATGCGTCGGCGTGACGACCGGGGCAGCGGCAATATGGCCGGGCGCAGTCGCCGCGAGTGTTTCGGCATTCTGCACTTGCTGTGTGAGTAGATCGTCGAACGACGCCTCGCGCGTCTTGTAGCCCGGCGTGTCCAGATTCGCGAGATTGCCGGCCGAGACGGATTGTTTCGCGACGGCGATCGTCAGCTGGCGGCCCAGCGCCGTCATGATCGAGCGGTCGTTGATTTCGTTCATACGCGCAGGCACAGAGCAAGAACAATGCCCGGCGTTCACTCACGCCGAAGGGGGTCGCGAGCCGATCACGGTCGGCGGCGGCCGGCGTGTCGGACGGCCGACACGATCGGTGGTGAGCCGACAGCGCCCTAGGAAGATTTGGTCAGAAGCCCTTCGATGACAGCGAGACGACGATCGATCGCGTCGAGTCGCGCCTCAATCGATCCCGAGGCGCCTGACGCACGCGCGGTCAGTGCGCGGTTCTCGTTCTCCAGGGCGACGCGGTCCGCAATCTTCTGGAGGACGACATCGATCTGTCCAAGCGAGAAGGGTTTAGTGAGATAGTCGTGCGCGCCGAGCCGCACGGCCTGGATGGCTGAGTCGAGTGACGCGTAGCCAGTAATGATGATCACGTAGGCCGACGGGTTGGCCGCGCGCGCCGCGCGCAACACCGCGAGGCCATCGGCGCCCGGCATGTTGATGTCCGTCAGTATCAACATGTACCGTCCGCCCGATCGCTCAAGGGCCGCGACGGCGGCCCGGCCATCGTGGGCGGTCGCGGTTTGCAGTCCACGCCCCCGCAAGAATTCCGCAACCAGTTCACGGACATCGGCTTCGTCGTCGACAACGAGTGCCTCGAGACCGCGAAAGACATCAGTCGGCATAACTATTGCTCACTGCGGCTGTCCAGATAGGCAGCGATTTTTTTGGACAGCGCGGCCCTGAAGCGGTTAGATTCTACGTCCCACTCCGCCACCGACGGTAATCGGCAGCGGTCAAGCGGACCTTCAACCAGCGAGCGATTGGCGAATGAGCGATCTGACACTCCCCGCATCCGAACCGAAACAGCCCACGGTGCTGCTGGTCGACGACGAAGTCGACACGCTGCAGTTGATGGCCGAGGCTCTCGAAGCCGACGGCTTCGCGGTGGCGCAGGCCAGCACGGGTGCCGATGCGCTCGACCGGCTTCGGGGCTTTGCCTACGACGGTCTGATCGTCGACCTGCGGCTTCCGGATTCGGACGGCATGACCGTCCTCGACGAAGCGCTGACACGCTATCCTGAGATCCGGTCGGTTGTCATCACAGGTTTTGGCGGCGTGCCGGACGCCGTGCAGGCCATCCGCCGCGGTGCCGTGGACTTCCTGATCAAACCGTTTCAGCTGAGCCAGCTCGGTCGCGTGCTGCACGCGGCCTTCGAGCAACGGCGGCTGCGCAAGGAAAACGCCGAGTTGCGGTCGCAACTGCACGACCGGTTCCGCTTCGAGAGCATCGTGGGCTGCAGCGCACCGATGCAGCATGTGTTCTCCACGCTCGAGCTCGTCTCGCCGATGAACAGCACGGTGCTGATTCAGGGCGAGACCGGCACGGGCAAGGAGCTCATCGCGCGCACGATTCACCACAACAGCCCGCGCTGCGATCAGAACTTCGTGGCGTTCAACGCGGCCGCCATTCCGGAGACGCTCGCCGAGGCGGAACTCTTCGGACACGTGAAGGGCGCGTTCACCGGCGCCGTCAACGCGCGCGTCGGCCGCTTCGAACTGGCCCATCACGGCACGCTGTTCATCGACGAAGTCGCGGCGATGTCGCTCCCGCTCCAGGCCAAGCTGCTGCGGGCGTTGCAGGAACGGCAGATCGAGCGCGTCGGCGACTCGCGGTCCGTCAAGTTCGACATCCGCGTCATCGCGGCCACCAACGTCGACCTCCGGACGCTGGTCAAGGAAGGATCGTTCCGCGAGGATCTATTCTACCGGCTGAACGTGATTCCGGTCACGCTGCCGCCGTTGCGGACCCGGCGCGACGACATGCCGCTGCTCGCCCAGCACTTCATCCAGAAATCCTGCAAAGCCAACGGCCTGCCGGCGCGCGCCATCGGACAGGAAGCGCTGCGCGTCCTGATGAGCTACTCGTGGCCGGGCAACATCCGCCAGTTCGAGAACGCCATCGAGCATGCCGTGGCAATGAGCGGACATTCGCTGGAGATCACGGTGGCGATGCTGCCCGCGGAACTGCGCGAGCCGCTCCAGACGGGCATGCTGCAACCGGTCGTAATTCCCGACGAGGGCCTCAACTTCGCGTCGGTGGTGTCGCAGCTCGAGCGCGAACTGATTCTGCGCTGTCTGGAGAAGACGGGCGGGAACAAGCGCCAGGCGGCGCGGCTGCTGCAACTGAGTCGCACGACGCTCATCGACAAGCTGCACCGTCTGAACGTCGACAGCCCGGCCGCGTGACGCCGGCGGGCGCGCGGCCGTCACGCCAGCGCCGGCAGCCGTACCGTCACGACCGCGCCGCCTTCAGGCGCGTTGGCGGCCTCGAGGGCTCCGCCATGCTGGCCAGCGATCCCCAAGCAGACCCGGAGCCCCAGCCCGGACAGCGTGGCGGTGAGCGGCGGCGGCGGGCGATCGGCCAGCCGCGCGAGCGCGTCCGCGCCGAAGCCCGGTCCGTTGTCGGCGAACGACACGACGCACGCGCCGTCCTGTTTCGCGAGGCCAATCCGAATCGCACCGTCGTCTCGCCCCGCGAGCGCCCGCTCGGCGTTCAGCATCAGGTTCAGAAAGACCTGCAGGATCAGCCGGCGGTCTGCCGCCACCATGTACGGCGCGGGCGAGACGCGATCGATCGTCACGGTGATGTGCGCGCGATGGAGGGTGAAGTCGCGCAGCGCCAGCGACACGTCGATCAGGCCCTCGAGATCCACCGACTGCCGGCCGGCCTCGGCCGGGCGCGTGTACGACAGCAGGCGATCCAGCGCGGCGGCGGCGCGGCCGGTCTGCGCCGTGATGGCCTGCACGCGCCGCGGCTCGGCCGTGCCGGGTTTCAGCGCCAGCAGCTCGGCATTGCCGCCAATGACCTGCAGCATGTTGTTGAGATCGTGCGTGGCGTTGGAGACCACGCGCGCCACGGTCACGAGCCGGTTGATTTCCCGCAGCGCGGCGTCGTCGGCGGTCACACCCGGAGTGTAGAAGCCCGGCGACCGGCACGTCAATTGCGGACGGGTGGAGCCGGCCCGGTTGAAGTCCCGCGCGCGGACGCCGATTCCTTCTGTGCGCGGGGCGCTTTTCCAGACCTGTGCCGGAGTCACACATGCGTTTTCTTGTCGTCGACGATTCGACCACGATGCGTCGCATCATCATCAACACGCTCAACAAAGTGGGCTATCAGGACTGCGCCGAGGCCTCCAACGGGCGCGAGGGCATCGAGCGCCTGGCGACCACGACCGTCGACATGATCATCACGGACTGGAACATGCCGGAAATGAGCGGCATCGACTTCATCCGGTCCGTGCGCGCCAACGCCGCCACCAAGGAGCTGCCGGTGCTCATGGTCACCACCAACGCCGCCAAAGACGACATCGTCGAGGCCTTGCGCGCGGGCGTCAACAGCTACGTCGTGAAGCCGTTCACTCCTGAAACGATCAAGGAGAAGATCGAGTCGATGCTGGCGCATTAGCCCGCCCGAGCCGAGGTCACCATGAGTCAGATTCCCCAGGAGATGCTGTCGACCCTGATCGCCTCGACGCAGGAAGTGTTCGAGACGATGGTGTTCACATCGCTGGATTCACACACGCCGATCGAGGGTGAGGCGCTACGGCCGCAGTCGAACGTGGTGGGCACCGTCGCGTTCGCCGGCGAGCGCTGCGGCGTCGTCGCGTTCTACAGCACGACCGGAACCGCGCGCACCATCGCCGGCGCCATGCTGGGGATCGACGCCGCTCAGGTCAACGGCGAGATGCCGGACGCGATCGGTGAGCTCACCAACATGATCGCCGGCACGTTCCGCACGAGGATGGCGGCCACGGGACAGCCCTGGGCGATTTCGATCCCGACCGTGACGATCGGCTCCGATTTCTACACGAAATACGTGAGCGACGTGCGCCGGGTCCTGTGTCCGTTCTCGATGGACGGCGGCGAAGTGTTCGTGGAACTCATCCTCACGACACGCTGACATGACCACGCCCCCCACATCGTGGCCCGAATGGATCCGCTCCGGCGCCTGGCGCACCGCAGTGGATTCCTCCGTGCCCTTGCTTCCCGCGCTCGCCCATGAAGCCATCGCCGTCGCCGCGGATGCCGACGTGACGATCAACCGCCTGTCGCGCGTAGTCGCGAAGGACCCGATCCTCGCCACTCGCGTCGTGCAGCTGGCCAACGCCGCCTACTGCGCGCCGCTGCGATCCGTCGCCACGCTCTCAGACGCGATGGTGCGCATGGGCACGGGTGCCGTGCGGAACATGGTGATCGCCGCCTGCCTCGCGTCGCGCGGGCGCGACAAACGCATCTACGGCGAACACGGCCGCGAACAGATCGATCACGCGATCGGCACGGCCTATATGGCGCACCTGGTCGCCGACCGCGGGGGCTGGAATCCGGACGAGGCGTTCCTCGGCGGGCTCCTGCACGACGTCGGCAAGCTGCTGCTGCTGAAGCTCGCGTACGACTGGACCCGCTGGCACGGCGCGGTCGTCGCCGACGAGGACATCGCCGAAGTGCTCGCCTCCGAGCACGCCGTCGCCGGCGCGCTGCTGCTGCGCGCGTCGCAGTTCCCCCGCAACCTCATCGAAAGCGTGCTGTGGCACCACACGCCCGAGGAGGCGCCGGACTACCTATCCGAAGCCGGAGTCGTGTATTTCGCCGATCGCCTGAGCCACCGGTACGGATTCGGCTGCGCCGCGGACGACACGCCGCTCGCCGACGATCCTCGCTGCGCCCGCCTCGACGTGAGCGAGGAGTGGGTCGAATCCCTCGACGCGCGCGCACCCGGGCTGTACGTCGTGGCTCGGCAGGCCCTGTCCTGACATGGAGACCGTCATGACTGATGAGCAGAGGAAACCGGTGGTCCTCGTCGTCGACGACGAACCCGAGATCGTGCAACTGGTGACGCGGATGCTCGAGCCCGACGGCTATCAGCTGCTGACCGCGAATTCCGGCGACGACGCGATGGCCGTCGCCGCGGCCGCCACCCGCCCGATCGACTTGCTGCTGACCGATCTCCACATGCCGGAGATGAGCGGGCGCGCGATCGCGACCGAGCTGCGCAAGAGCCAGTTCGGACTGCGCGTCGTCTACCTCACCGCGCACTGCGACGATCTGTTCGGTGAGCTCACGCTGCTCGAGCCGCACGAGGCGTTCATCGAGAAGCCCATCTCGCCGGCAGGCGTGCGCGAAGCGGTAGCGCTCCACTTGTTCGGCACGCTGAAGGTCACGTCCGCCTGAACGCCTGTCGGTGTACCGACTCTGACGTCGGCGCGATGACAGCCGCCGCGCGTGTGTCGCGCCAATCCACCCTGATTTCAGCCGTGTCCCGCGGGCCGCGCTGGCAACGCCCTTGCTGTCTCATCCTGCAGCCCGGGCCGAACGGCGGTCCCGCCCATATCCGAAATGCGTTATCACGTCCACGAACGCACCCACCTGGACGTCGCTGTCGACCTGGGCACGCAACACCGTGTCGGCCGGTTCCTCTCTCTCCCTCCCCAACGGGCGGGTACGGGGCCGGTCGATTCGTCGGTACGCGTTCGATCTGATGGAACCCGTGGGTAACGCCGCCATCGTTGATCCGACCGCGACGCTTCAAGCCAACATCGAAGCGCTGCCGCCCGTCGCGCGGCACGCCATCGCGGCCGCCGGCGGCGATGCGCTGGTCGAGAGCGATTCGGCCGTGGAGCCGACATCGGCGTCGGTCCGCACGCCGGACGGCCGCGGGATCCGGCTGCACAGCGCACATGATCCCGCGACCGAAGCCGACCGGTTTCTCACCGCCGTCCTCCCGGCGGCACTGCCCCCCACGGTGTTCGTCGTGGGATCGGGCCTCGGGTACGTTCTGGAAGCGCTCGAGCGGCGTGCCGCTGGCACGAAAGTCATCGCGATCGAACCGTTCCCGGCCATCGCGCGAGCGATGCTGGAACGGCGCGATTGGCGGGAGTGGATACGGAGCGGCCGGCTGACGATCTTGCTCGGGCCGCACTACCTGGGCGCCGCCGACGCCTGGAAAGCGGTGGACGCGCGGGCGGCCGCTCCATCGATCCTCGAGCACCCCGTGCTCAACCGGGAGTTTCCAGCCGAGGTCGGGCGCGCGCGCCGGCTCGCCGACGCGATCGTTCTCGGCGCGCAGGCGAACGACGACGCCCGGAAGAAGTTCGCGGGGCGGTACCTCCTCAACACGCTCGCGAATCTGCCCGCGCTCGTCGCCGAGGGCGATGTCGCCTGCCTGCGCGATCTGTACCGCGGCATACCGGCCATTGTCGTCGCGGCTGGTCCATCGCTCGACAACACCATCCAGCGGCTGCGCGGGCTCGAAGATCGCGTGCTGATCGTCGCCGTCGACACGGCCCTGCGGCCGCTCCGGGCGGCAGGGATCCGGCCGCATTTCGTCGTCGCAGTCGATCCGAGCGAGCTCAACGCGAACCACCTGATGGGCGTCGCCGACACTGGCGGCACGTGGCTCGTCGCCGAAGGGAGCATCGACCGCCGCGTGTTCTCCGAGTTCACGGGACGGACCTTCAGCTTCAAGGTCAGCGATCACCACCCGTGGCCGTGGCTTCGCGCCCACGGATTCGATCGGGGCCCGCTGCGCGCCTGGGGATCGGTCGTGACGACGGCTTTCGATCTGGCGTGTCACGCCGGATGCAATCCCGTCGTGTTCGTGGGCGCCGACCTGGCGTACACGGACGGCGTGCACTATTGCCGGGGGACGATTCACGAGGATGCCGCCAACCACCAGGCGCCCGTCGCGGCTCGGGCCGACGCGTTCGCCGCGTGGCTGCGGGACCACCAGCGGAACACGTGCATGGAGACGGACATCCGCGGCGCCTCGGTCGTGTCGACACCGGACTTCGTGCAGTTTCGCGATTGGCTGGTCTCGCATTCCGCGGCGATGCAGCCGCGCCGCGTGCTGAACGCGACCGGAGCGGGAATTCTCAGCGGCGGGGCGATCACCCAGATCGACCTCGCCACGATGTCGTTCCCGCCGCTCGCCGAGGGCGCCGACGCCATGCAGGCGCGCCTCGACGCCGCGTGGCGGCGGACACTCCACGGCCGGGACCTTTGCGCGGAGGCGCTCGCCGCCTCGATGGCGCGGCACGAAGGCGACCGCATGCCGTTGGAGGCGTGGCTGGCGTTCGCCGGCGACACCGCCACGGCCGAACAGATCACGGGCGGCGTCGAGGCCTCGTGGCGATCGATCGCACGCGCGTGGAGAACGCCTCCCGAAGTCACCGTGCACCCTGCCAGTCTGTTTTGGATTCCCGGCGTGATGGCCCGCTTGACGGCCACGGCGATCGGCGCGCCGGCACCGACAGTGCAATGGCAGGTCAGTGCTGACGGCGGCTCGTCGTGGTCCAACATCGCCGGCGCGACCGACGCGACGTACGAGTTCGTCATGACCACGGCGGACATCGGCAGGCAGTGTCGGGCGAAGTTCACCAACGCGTCCGGCGCCGTAGCGACCGCGGCCGCCACGATCACGTTCTCGGTTTCCAGTGGCGTGGTCAACGACTTCAACGGCGACGGCAGGCCAGATATCCTGTGGCGCGACTCGGAGGCGGGCGCCAACGTTGTCTGGTACATGGACTCAATCACGCGTTCCGGACTCGGCCTGCTGGTCGCAGTGCCGGATTTGAAATGGACACTTGCGGGAACGGGGGATTTCAACGGCGACCGCAAGCCTGACATCGTCTGGTGTCACGCAGTGACGGGAGACATCGTTGTTTGGTACATGGACGGACTGGCGCGAACCGGATACAGCGTGCTGGACCCGGAGCCCGACCTGAGGTGGACAATCGTCGGGATCGACGACTTCAACCGCGACGGAAAGCCAGACATCCTGTGGCGCAACGTGATGACCGGCGCCAATCGTATCTGGGAGATGAACGGCATGACGCGGACAGGCTCCGGCGCGCTGGACGAAGAGCCTGACTTGTCGTGGACGGTCGTGGGAACCGGCGACTTCAACGGCGATGGTCAGCCGGACATCCTGTGGCGCAACGTAGTGACGGGCGCCAATCGTGTCTGGACAATGAACGGCGTGACGCGGATAGGCGCTGCGACGCTGGACGCGGAGCCCGACCTGGCGTGGACGGTCGTGGGGACCGGCGACTTCAACGGGGACGGCCGGCCAGACATCCTGTGGCACAACACGGCGACCGGCGCCAATCGTGTCTGGTACATGAACGGAGTGACGCGAACGGGACTGGGCGAACAAGTCTCGGCGGCCGAGCCGACCTGGACGATCAGCGCGGAAGAGTCAGAACGAAGGCTCGGTCGTGATCCTTGGATCGTTCCAAGAATCGAAGGGTGAACAACTCACACTGATGTCCTTGCGTGTTGGCGCCGGTTTCCGGCCGTCGGCGCGGCGACGCAGCCGCGGCACTGGAGGTACCAGCGCACGGTGTCCGCAATGCCATCTTCGATCGTTCGTGACGGCTGAAAGCCGAGAATCTCGCGGGCCCTCGTGCAGTCGACGGTCCGCGAGCGAATCGTGCCGGGGCGGCCCGGATTGAAGACCACCTCGGCATCTCGATACCCCGCGGCGTCCAGGACGATGCCGACGACGTCGCGCACGCGCACCGGCTGGCCGGCGCCGATGTTGATGGGGCCGGCGCAGGCATGTTGCTCGAGCGCCAGCAGACAGCCGCGCGCGAGATCGCTGACGTGCAGCAGGTCCCGCGTTTCATCACCCGTGCCCCACACCTCGAACGGCCGCGCGCGTTCGACCGCGCGCCGCACGAGCGCCGGCACAAAATGGCTCGTCGCGAACTCGAAATCGTCGTGACGACCGTACACCGCCGTCGGGCGAACGACGGCGACGCGCGTGGACGATTGCCGCGTCACGAACTCGGAGAGCATCTCGAAGTAGCGCCGCATCCAGCCGTACCCGAAGTAGGCATCGGCCGGCGGACCGCTCCACATCTCGTCTTCCCGCACGGGATGGTCGAGCGCCGGATAGACCGTGCTGCTGCTGAACACGAGGCAACGGTCCACGCCGTTCTTCCACGCCGCTTCGAGCACGCGCGCGGTCAGCACAAGGTTCGTCACGATGGCCGGCATCACGTCGCCGGTGGACACGCCGGATCCCGCCACGGCCCCGGCGGCGTGAAAGAGACAGTCCACGCCGCGCGTCACCCGGAGGCAGTCCTCGGGGCGCGTCAAGTCGGCCCTCACGGTGTCGACGCCGGCGAACTCCGGCGGCAGCGGCCGCTCGTGGATCGGCACGACGACGTGCGCGGCGTGCGCGAGCAGTTGCTCCACGAGGTGGCGGCCGATGAAACCGGAGCCGCCGGTGACGAGCACGGTCTTGCCCCGGTAGAATCCGGCCGGCGCGATCACGCCGCCTCCCGAAGGAACACCTGGTCGTAGATCGCCTCGACCGCGTCCCGCTGGCTCTTTTGAAGACTGGGCAGCCGCGCGGTCGCGAGATCTTCCCGGACGTCCGATACGCGCATCATCCCGGGAATCACCGTCGAGACGGCGTCGAACGACAGCACGAAGCGAATCGCATTCTGCGCGGGCGTCGCCTGGGGCGCATCGTCGAAGACGGGACGGAGCCGCTGCACGGCCTCGACCCAGCGCGCGCGCGTCTCGGCGCCGTACCGCCGGCGATGGTCCGACGCCGCGAACGACGCGGACACGTCAAGCTGGCCCGTCAGAAACCCCGCCGCGAGCGGTGTGCGCACGATCAGGCCGATGCCACGCTCCTGGCAGACGCCGAACAGGCCGTTGCGCAGCGCGCGGAGATCTCCCAGGTTGAAGTTCACCTGGAGAAACGTCGGCTGAAATCGCGTGGCGAACAACAGCGCCTCATCCGGAGACTTCGCGGAGATCCCGTACGCGCGGATCGTGCCGTCGTGCCGCAGCATCTCGAGCGCGGAGAACAGCCGGTCGTGGCGATCGAAGACGTCCTGCGGAGGATCGTGCAGCTGCAGCAGGTCCACGTAGTCGGTGCGCAGCCGCCGAAGGCTGGCGTCGAGCGACCGGCGAATCGCGGCGTCGGAGAAGTCCTGCCGGCCGTCCGGACTGACGTAGCCCGCCTTGGTCGCCAGCACGACGTCCCGGCGGCAGCCGCCAAACGCCTCCGCGAGCAACTCCTCGGCGTGCCCCCAGCCGTACAGGTTCGACGTGTCGAACACGGTGCAGCCGAGCGCCCGCGCTTCGGCGAGCGCCGCGATCGACTCCTCGTCCTCGGCCGGTCCGTAGCCCATCGCCCCGCGAGCGTCACCGCCGATCGCCCAGGTGCCGAAGCCGATCTGCGAGACCCGGATCCCGGTCGCCCCGAGCAGCCGCGTCTTCACGTCAGTAGATCCCGGCGATCTCGGGCTCGACGCCCTCGCGCGCGCACGGGGAGGCGTCCGGCACCAGGTCGAGTTCCGCGCCCGAGGCCTCGGCCATCGAGCGCGCGTCGACCGTCTGGTGCTCGTAGAGATACGCGCCCTTCTTGTTGCCGTACCAGATGACCTCGCGGCAGTAATCGTCCCAGGTCCACCACGACTGCTTCGCGCGATCGACCGCCACCATCGCCGGCTGCTCCTCGATTAACCGGGCCTCGCCGACGAGCGCGCCGCGGTAGTAGTCCCACACGTTGTAGCGCAGCGGCAGCGACAGCGTGTCGCGCGTGAAGGGCCGCTTGAGCAGCGCCTGATTCAGGCGCACGGCGTCGGCCACCACCGCGGCCAGCCCGCCGGCGTCAGCCGCGTCGCGGCCGAGACCAGTCAGAAGCGCCGCCTGCGCCTGCTCGTAGAAGGCATCGATCTCGCCGTCGGCCACGAGCTGAATGAGGATGAACTCATCGGCGGGCCAGTAGATGTTCAGAAAGCGCTCGGAGCGCACGTACTCGGGACCGCCCACCTGAATAGCCTTCGCGTAGCCGCGGAAGAACCGGCGCACGCGGTCGAGCACCGGCCACGTCGACAAATCGCCTTCCGAGAAACTCTCGAGGATCGTGCGGTAGGACACGCCCGTCATGCCGTGCGCGACGACGATGGGAATCTGGAACACCTTGTCGAAGTGCAGGAGCGCGGTCATCCAGCCGAACGCCCGCGTCCTCACCCACTCCTCGCGCGGCATCGACTTCGTGGCCACGACCAGCGGCTGGAGCTCGACGACGTCCTCGTCGGAGTCGGCGAGCGACCCGTGAATGTTGACGATGGGCGAATCGACCAGCGTCATCTCGTACTTGCGCAACTCCTCCGGATCGGCCATCGGCGCGTTGGGCAGGACCGTGAGATTGTTGAACTGGATGCGGTTGTGCTGTCCGTGCTCGATTAGCTCCGACACGCCGTTCGCGAACGTGTCGTAGGTCTCGTTGGGCAACCCGAGGATCAGGTCCGCGTACGTCTCGACGCGGTCCCGCGTGAAGCGGCGCTGCAGCTCGCGGTACGACTCGAGCTTGATGTTCGATCGCTTCACGACCTGCAGCGTGTCGCGGTCCAGCGACTGCATCGACAGCGTGACGCCTTTGTTGAGGCCCGCGTCGGAGAGCGTCTTCTGCACGTCGTAGGCGCGCTCGGTCGAGTTCTTCGTCCCCTGCACCGACAAGGCCTGGGGGAATCCCGTCGCCTTCTTCTTCGCGGCGACATACTGCGCCAGATCGAGATCGCGCGGAAGGATGCCGAAGTTCGCGTCGCAGCAGAAGACGAAATCGATCCGGTGTTCGGCGAACCAGTCCGCCTCGCGATAGAGGCGATCGAGCTCGTACTGGTAGACCTTGCTCGCGGTCGCGGCGCCCCAGTCGCAGAACGTGCACGAGAACGGGCAGCCGCGGTTTGTTTCCCAGAGCGCGATCCACTTCTGATCGGGATTCGCGCGCATGAGCGGATCGAACACGCCCGTCAGGTACGGCGACGGGACGCTGTTGAGATCGGCCAGGCGCGGCCCTTTCGGGTTCTCGACGAAGCGGCCCTGGGCGTCGCGATACGCGATGCCGGGCGTCGTCCGCCACTCGCCGTTCTCGCGTCCGTCGAGCAGGCGCAGCACCGCGGGCTCGCCCTCACCGCAGACCGCGACGTCGACGAACGGGTGCGCGGCGAGAAAACTCGCGGCCGCCACGGGAATCTGCGGCCCGCCGAAGACGACCCACGTATCAGGCGCGGTGGTCTTCAGGCGCTCGGCGACGGCCAGCGACAGTTGCAGGTTCCAGACGTAAACGCTGAAGAAGACGACGTCGGCGCCCCGAAGCTGTTCGACGATCTGATCGACCGGCCGCCGGACGAACACCGGCAGCAGAAAGCGGACGCGGTCCGGCGCAGTCAGGTTCGCCTCGAGGTGCGCTTGCAGGAGCCCGACCGAATACGGCAGGTAGCATTGCCCGGAGAAGCTGTTGTTGATCTGCACGAGCCCGACCGTCAGCGGCCGCCCCGCGCCGGCGGTGCCCGCGCCACTCGACGACTGGTTGATCAGGCTCATGCTGCTCTCGCTCACCGCGGGATGGCCCGCGTGACATCGATCGCCCCTGTCAGCGCACCGACACCGCCTGACGGACGAGGTCGCGTCCTGCGATCGCACCAGGACGCTAAGTGACTGACAGAGGCCGGCTGTCCGAATCCTGCGCTCGGATCACGGCCGTCCAGGCGTTACTCGAGCAACAAGCGGGCCAGCCGACGCAGCCGTTAGATGGCCAAGGCAGGTCGACTGTGCGAGACTCTTGACGTGATGGCGCTTTCCGACGGTGGGACACTCGCCGCGGTCCTCTTCCCATTTGGACGCCCTGCGGCGCAGCCGGCGACGTCTCCAGACCGCACGAGCCCCAGCTACTTCCTGGTCGCGTCGTGGGGACACAGCGGATCAATCTGGCTCGCGGGCTCACTGAACTTCCACGAGGCGATGTGCGCGACTGTGGGCGTGTACCACCCGGCCGAATGCTTCGCCTACTATCCGATGCATCGCGACGCGAACTACGTCGCGTGCAATGCCCCCGTGGAACTGGGCCGGCATGGCTTCAGCGTGTGGAGCGGCAATCTCGATTCGAGCCTTCGGTGCGTGCTCGGCGCACGTGGCATCACCTTCGGCCCGCGCGACACGTCACAGCTTCCGTCGTACGTCTTCGACGAGCTCGACCTGCTGCCAGCGGTCATGCCGTACTCGGTGCTCGGCAACGTCCATGGAATGACGCTGGGCCAACTGCACCAGGCATATCTCGCCGAACCCAACATCTTCCGCAACCGTGGCCCCATCGTCCTGGACTTGATCCGCCACCCGGTCGGCAGAACGGAGTCGGCCATCAATGCCACAGTCAAGTACCACCTGCACAACCTCGAGCCGCTCATTTCTGAGTTCATTCACACCCATGCGGATGAATGCCTCGCGCTCGAACGCACGTTCAAGATCGATTTCTCGGATCCGCGCGCGCGGGCGGCGCTGCACGTCTATCGCCAGGGACTTCAGAATGATGTCTGGGCCTACGAAGTGCGCGAATTTCCGAACACGTATCGACTCCTGCTCGAGCGGCTCCAGGCCGAGCCCGAGTACTTCGCGCACGCGTTCTATACACTGACGCACGGGCGCCTCGTGGCCGACCAGACGCATCTCGATCGCGTGTTTGCAGAGGAGAACCTCGGAACCGGCCGGCAGAGCACCACGGAACACGCGCGTCCCCTGGCCCCCCGTGAACAATACGAGCGCTGGTCGCCTTTCGAACGGGCCGAATTCGCTCGAGTCAGCCAGAGGCTCGGTGCCCCCGCCCTGTATTTTCCCTTCGGCTACGACTTCTCCTTCGTGACCCGGGGCGCTGGCGACTATGGCTCGTGGTTCATGGACATGTGCGTCTCGAATCCTGGGAGCTGAGCCGTGGACCGCATGGGCAGCACGAGACCCTCAGGGAATTCCGGATCCAGCCTGACCTGATACCACTCGAGCAGTTCGAGGAACGCGGCTTCCGCCCGCCGGCGCTGGCGCCAGCCATCGAGCGTGGCGTACGTGCAGTCGCCGCGGAAGCTGACCATGCCCCGTTCCAGAATCGCCGCGAGGAGCCGCTCCACCTCGCCGAGTCCATTGCCCCAGGTGCCGGCGTCGAGACAGAACACGGACCCGAACGCTTCGGCGCGCAGGCGGTCGAGCGTGGCGGCCGGGACGTCCTCGAGCCGGTACGGGCCCGGCACCGGATACGCGTGGAACGTGAAATCGCACGGGGCCATCGCCCGGATCGCGTCCTCGTCGCGCGCGTGGCTCATGATGTGAATCGCCGGCGTGGGACAGCGTGCGACAATCCCGCCGAGCAGCGCCTGCAGACGTCGCATGGGAGCCGATCGCAGGATCAAGATCGGCCGATCCCACGGCACGGTGGCTTCGTCCACGGGCGCCAGCGGCAGGTCCTGGACCAGCCGATCGAGCACGACTCTCAGGCTGTTCGCCGCGTCCGTCATGCCGCCGCCTCGGTGGCCACGGCCACGCTGCGCCTCAGGATGCTGCTCGGGATCCCGCCCTGCCCCATCGAATGCTCGTACCGGAGCGAGGGCGCCGCCGCGTTGTAGGGAATGCCGAGGACGGTCCGCACGTCGGCCTCCAGCCAATCGCGCATCCGCGTGAGTTCGGTGGCGCTCAGGTGATCGGTGTAGGTGTAGGACGTGTACTCGCCGGGCACACCTTTGTAGTACTCGGCGACCGTCGCGTAGTCCACTTCCAGACTGTGCAGACGATCCCCGCTCCTGGCCGTGTACGTCCACACACGCGGGCTGGTCTCGATCGCCTCGTCGAAGTAGGGCGTTCCCGGATAGGTCGTGATGACGGTCGCATCGAAGTCATCGGGCCGGACGCCGATCAGCCAGTCGCGCGTGGCGCGCACGGTGTCCTCGGACTCGCCGGGATGACCGAGTGACATGAGCGCCTTGACCTTGAGGCCGTGACGCCTGGCGATCGCCATGCAGCGGGTGTTGTCGTCACGCGTCGCCCGCTTCTGGATGTTGGCCAGGATGCGCTCGTGGCCCGACTCGAAGCCTACGAGAATCCAGCGGAACCCCGCGCGACGCATCGCCGCGGCCTGCTCGTCGGTGAACAATTCCGCCTTGATGAAGCCGCGAAGCCGGAACTCGACACCACGCGCCTCCTGCGCCCGCGCGATCGCATCCATCAGGCCGATGATGTTGGGGTTCACGTTGAGCTCGTCGTCGTAGAACATGAACCCGGTGACGCCGTACTCGTCGTGCAGGTGCACGATTTCCTCGACCACATTCTCCGTCGTTCGCGTGCGAATCCGTCGCAGCGACGGGCTCATGCGGCCGCCGCAGAATCCGCACCCGAATGGGCATCCGAGCTGGGCGATGATCGACAGGGCGCGGACGCCATCAACGCTGTACCGATAGCTGTCGACGTCTACCAGATGCCGCGCGGGAAACGGCAGGGCCGTCAAGTCCTGATTGCGCAGGAACAGCACGGTCCGGGGATCGTCGCCGTCAATCAGCTTTCGCGGATGCTCTTTCAAGGCCTCGAACACGGAACGTTCGCCGTCGCCCGCCACGAGGACGTCGAACAACTGCTGGAGTTGCCCCAGCGCCGTCGTCGCGCGCCCGGTCACGTCCAGCTTCGCTTCACGGAGCGACGCGGCGTGGACCAGGGTGACGTGAGGGCCGCCGAGAATAATCCGCGCCTCCGGCCGCGTCGCCCGGATGGCCTCGCGGATCTTCACGGCCGCCGGCATCTGCGGCGTCGTGGCGGTCACGCCATAGCAGCGCGCGGCGCTCGCCTTCACATGGTCGCGCACGACGTCCTCGTAGTTCTCGACGCCGGATAGATCCAGCAGTTCGACCGCGACGCCGGCTCGTTCGAGCACGGCCGCCACCTTCAGGATGCCGAGCGTCATGAAGACGCGCTCGTCCAGGAGGAACACCGAGGGCGGAATAATCAAACAGACTGGCTTCACGGGCGTGTCCTTCCTGTCACGGCGAACGTCATCACGACGCGAGGCGCACCGCGCCTGTCGCGATGCCCCGAGCAGACGGAGCAACCCGTGTGCCGGGAAGTCCCTCCGGTGCAGGCGCACGCCGCGCGTAGAATCCGGCCGACGTGACGAGGTTCCGTGCGCGGCCGCGGTCGGCGGGGCGACGACGGTGTCGGCGGCACGACCGGTCCGGCTTCACAGTCGACACGATTCCCCCCGGCCGCCGACGGGACACGGTTGTCACGAAGATTGCAGCAGGCGGCGCGGCCCATGACTTCCGCGACTCCACCGCTGGTCTCGATCCTCTCGTTCTGCAAGGATCGCGCGTCGACCATCCGCCGCAGCGTCGACAGTGTCCTCGGCCAGTCGTACCGCCACATCGAATTCGTCGTGCAGGACGGCGCCTCGACCGACGGCACGAGCGACATCCTGCGCGGCTATCAGGACCCCCGCATCAAGATCGTCTCCGAGCCGGACTCGGGTCCCGCCGAAGCGTTCTGGAAAGTCCTGAACCGGTGCCGCGGGGACATCGTCGGCACGTGTCTGTCCGACGAGGAGCTGCTGCCTGACGCCGTGGCGCGCGCCGTTGACCTGTTCCGGGCGCACCCGGACATTGGCGCCGCCACGTGCGACGGGTACCTCACCGATGCGACCGGCGCCGTCACCGGCACGTTCGTCGCCGGAGAATTCGACTTCGTCAATTACCTGTTCGGACCCTACTGCCCCTTCTGGCCCGGAACGTTCTTCCGGCGTCAGGCGCTGGTCGACGTCGGCCTCGGGGATCGCCACTGGGCGATCGACGCCCTCGAGTTCGAGGTGTGGTGCCGCCTCGGCACGCAGCACCAGATCAAGTATTTCCCGGTGTTGATGTCGAAGTACACGGTCCATGCCGATCAGTTGAGCAACACGCCAAAGAACTTCAACGAACACATGAACGGCCGCATCAAGATTATCGAACGGCTGTTCTCCTCGGACGGCTTCGCCGGCGCCAGTCGCGCGATGCAGCTCGCCTGCCTCTACAACCAGTGCTTCCTCTTCTACAACCACGCGAGGGCGTACAAGATCTTCGACCAGATGGAGGCGCTGTACCGCCGGATGATGCCGCTCTTGCAGGAACTGGATCCGGTCGCGTGGCAGAAACAGTGCGACGTCCCGTTCAGCGAAGCGGTGCACGGGCTCTCGGCCCCGCCAATTCCACCGGGGGTGTACGACACGTTCGCGCAGCGATACCAGGCGCGGGGGCAGACCGAACAGGCGCTGGACATGCGAGCCCGGGCCGCCGGCGGTCACCTCATCGGAGCGACCGCATGATCCGCCTCGGCTACCACTGTTCCTTCATGGACAGCGATACCATCCGCTTCATCATGAGCGCCGTCATCAAGCGGCACGATCGGCGTCAATTCGCGGTGTTCGGCTATTCGTTCACGGCACTGGCCCCCGACATCGACGAGGCGTTCGACACCGTCAGGGTCACGGGCGACATGCCCGACGAGCGGTTCGCGGAGCTGGTCAGGTCGGACCGGATCGACATCTTCGTGGAGATGACGGGCTTCTCGCCGCACCATCGCTTCGGCGCCATGGCGCGACGGTGCGCCCCCATCCAGATCTCGTATCTCAATCACCTGGGCACGAGCGGCGTGCCGAACGTGGACTTCATCCTGGCGGACGAGGTGTCGGTCCTGCCGGACGAGGATCGCTTCTTCACCGAACGGGTCTGGCGGTTGCCCGGATCGTTCCTCTGCTACAACTACGACATGGTGACGCGTCCGCCAATCGGCCCGCCGCCCTCACGCGCGAACGGCTGCGTGACGTTCGGGTGCTTCGGCAGCGGCGGAAAGATCAACGACGACCTCATCGCGATCTGGGCCAGCATTCTCGCGCGCGTGCCGCGCTCACGTCTGTACCTGCGCAACCACGAGCTGACGCCCGTCGATAACCGGCAGTGCATGCGCGAGCGATTCCGGCGGCACGGGATAGACGAAGCGCGGATCAGACTGGACGGGGGTACGAGCCACGACGCGCTCGTGCGCTCCTACGGCGACGTGGACATCAGCCTGGACACCTGGCCGTATTGCGGCGGGAACACCGTGGCGGAGTCGCTGTGGCAGGGCGTGCCTGTCGTGACCTTGAAAGGCGATCGATTCGTCAGCCGGTACGGCGCGTCGTTGTTGCTCGCGACGGGTTGCCCCGAACTCATCGGCCGCGGCGTGGACGAGTACATCGAGATTGCCGTCGGCCTCGCGCAGTCCCCGGCGCGCCTCGATCGCTACCGCGGGAACCTGCGCGCCATGGCGCGCCAGTTCGGCCTGAGCGACGCCGACCGCTTCGCGCGCAAGCTCGACGATGCGTACGTGTCGATGCTGCGAACCGGCCGCGGCGGTCTGCCCACGTCAGAGGCGATGGCGCACTCCTCGAGTTAGCGATCAGGCAAGCCGCGCCGCGTGATGTCGCGCCCACTCCTGCTGCGTCAGTAACAAGCTCTGGTTCGTCGACCGCGGCGACTTGAGGGCCGCGGCGAGATAGAGGGAATGCCGCGCCGCATCCCTGCTGAGATCGCTGCGTCGCCACGCCTCCAGCGCCTCGTCGATGAGGCCACGCCGCTCGAGCAGCACGCCGCGCTCCCAGTGCGCGTCGAGACAATCGGTGGCGAGACCGATGGCGGTGTCGTACATCGCCAGCGCTCGGTCGACGTGGTTGGCCGCCGCGTGTACCTGCGCGATCTCGAACGGCACCGAGGCGTCGACCGGCATCAGCCGCGTCGCCACTTCCAGGACGTCGACCGCGAGATGCTCGTGGCCGTCCAGCCGCAATCCTCGCGCGATCCGCACGTACTCGTCCGCCGATGCGTCGCGCGCTGATGGCTCGGGCAGGCGCCCCGACATGTCAGCCACCGACAAGTACAGATCGATCGCCTTGGCGCGCGCACCAAGATTCGAGAGGTGGCACGCGAAGCTCAAGGCTGTCCCCACATAGCACGCGCGCAGCAGATCGTGACATCCACCGAACAATCCAGTCTCCGAGGCGATCCGCGCGATGATCCGCGCGCGCCCCCGGGCGAGACGGGCCACGTTCGCCGGATCGCGGCTCAACTGATGCGCATGGTGGGCGTACTTCACCGCGATCGTGGGCACGTACGCGACCCGGCCGAGGAGGGCGACGCGGCACCAGAGCTCGAATTCGCCGCAGTCCAGATCCCAGTCGCGCGTGTGCAACCCGGCCGCGTCGAGCGTCCGCCGGCGAAACATGGCGGCGGAAAAATTCGGGCAGAATCGGTTTGCCATGTACGCGATGAGGTCGAACGGCCGGCTGCGCACCGGGTCGAGGACCCGCCCCTCGATGTCCGTCAGATACGCATCCCGCGTGACCGCCACGGTGTCCGGATCGGCCTCGAGCGAGGCGACCGCCTCGGCGATCGCGCCCGGCAGCAGCTCCTCGTCCGACAAGCAGGCGCAGACGTAGTCGCCGCGACAGCGCCGGAGCGCGCGCCAGAACGCTTCCTCCGGGCCGGCGTCAGGTTCCGATCGGAGGCTGATGCGCGGGTCGGCGTACGCCCGCAGCACGTCGAGCGTGCCATCGGTCGACGCGCCGTCCTGAATGACGTACTCGATGTTCGGATACGTCTGCGCGAGCACGCTCTCCACGCTGCGCCGGATCGTGTGCGCGCGGTTCCGGCAGAACATGAACACGGACACGCGCGGCGCCGAAGAACCTGTTGCTTCGTGCACGACCGTGGACATCGCGCTCATGCCGCCTCCACCGCATCCGCCGCGCCCTGATACCACTCGACCAGCCGGAAGAACGCGGACTCCGCGCGGCGGCGCAGCCGGCGCTCCGGCAACCGGGCGAACGTGCCGTCATTGCCGAAGCAGGTGAGCGCGAGCGGCCGAATCGCTCCCAGCACGCGTTCGACCTCATCGAGCAGATCCGCGAAGGGTCCCGTGTCGAGGTAGCACAGGACGCCGAAATCCACGGCGTGCAGACGCTCGATCGTCGTAGGCGGCACGTCCTCGAGCCGGTACCGTCCTGGCGTCGGGTAGGCGTGAAACGTGAAATCGCACGGGGCCATCTCGCGCAACGCACGCTCGTCTCGGGCATGGCTCATGATGTGAAGGTGCGGCGCGGGCGTACGAACGAGGATCTCGTCGAGCAGCGCGCGCAGGCGTCCCATGTTCGCCGAGCGCAGGATGAAGATCGGCCGGTCCCACGCCAGCGTCGCGGGGTCGATGGGCTGCAGCGGGATATCCTGCAGGAGCAGATCGAGCACCGTGCGCAGGCTACGCGCGACGTCGCTGGCGGGCAACACGGTCGAAGCGCTGACGGTCGGCATGTCGTCGTTCCTCGCTGAATGTCCGGGATCACGGCACGCGCGTCGCGACGACCAGGCCGGTCGTCCCGAGCAGCTGCGCGACGCAGCCCGGCGTGGCCTCCCGCAGGAGATCGAGCGCAGTCGCGCGGTCTCCATCGGCGGGACACAGCGCCACGCCGCCCGGCGCCAGACGGGCGAGCAGCGTGCGCACGAGATCGAGCGGCGTGCCGGACCCGATCCACGCCAATTCCACCTCGGATTCGCCGACGCTGGATCGGCCAATTCGTTCGAGGGCCGTCGCCGGCGCGCCCTGCACGATGCGCGCCCAGCCCCGGAAATGGCACCGCACGTCGAGGAACCGCGCCAGTTCGCCGGGATGAACCGCCACATGGTCGCTGACGCCCTCCGGCCATGGGTTCGCCAGGAACATCTCGGCCGCCGGACACGCCCTGAGCATGGTCAGCAGGACCGCCGGATTGATGCGGCCGAACCAGTACAGATTCCGCGGCAGGTCCCGCATCACGATGTGCGCAACGGCGGCCAGCTGTTCGAACGGCGCCAGGGGCCCCTCGGCATCCGCGCCAATCCGCCGCACGAAATCACGCGCGTCCGGTTCGGGACTCCAGTCCTGCGCGATCGGCAACGCCATCTGACCGGACAAGGCGACCGCGCATCCGACGCCGGACGCCGGCTCGATGCCGGACGAGCCCGGCGTCGTGGGGATCACGGTGTCGCCCAGGCCCCAGTCCGGCCCGTTGGTGGCCGGCACGTCGCGGACGATCATCGGGTTCACCATCGATGGATCGCGCGCATCCCGGCGCTGGGCCCGAGGCCAGTGTTCCATGTGCAGGCCGAACACGCCGTAGGCGCTCACATCGAACCACGCGTGCTGCTGCGACACGCGCAGCATCAGGTCGTTGTCCGACCAGCCCCACGGCCGGTCCAGCGACTCGTCGTAGCCCCTGGCGTTGAACCACAGGTCCCGGTGCATCAGTTGCCCGGCGGAGAATCCCCCGAGGCAGTTGATTCCCGAACGCTCCGGGTGCAAGCCGGCGGCGAGCAACGCCGCCAGGCGCGTCCATTCGTCGAGACGCGGCCGGCGATGGACCGTCGCCCACGGCACCTGGTAGCGCCGCACGTAGCAGAACACGTCCTGGATCGGCGCGGGCAACGCGATCTCACCGCGCACGAGACGGCCAAGTGCGGCCATCGCCGACTCCGACCACAGGCAGTCGGAATCCGTGAACAGGATGAACTCCCCGCGCGCGCGCCTGACGCCGACGTTGACGGCGCACGCCGGAATCCAGCGCACCGTCCCGTAGCGCGATTGAACGATCTCGGGAGTGACCTGAAAGAAGGTCGTGACGCGCCGGGCCTCCGGCGTCAGCGGCACGTCGCCCGCCAGCGGCCGCTCGCTCGCCCAGTCGACGACCAGCAGTTCGATCTCGTCCGTCAGGCCGGCGCGTGCAGCGTTCTGCGCCGCGAACGACAGGGCGGTACCGAGGCGATAGAGGTAGTCGCCCATGTAGTCGTCGTTGCGGCCGATGATGACCACCGAGACGAGCGGCCGGCGCGGCGCTGCGGATTCAGCCATCCCTACCGGTCCGTCGGCGGCATGCGGGCGACCTCATCACTTAATTCACGAACCTCGCATACCAGCCACGCGTGGTGTACGGCACCGCCACGGCGTCGGTCTTCACCTCGGCGGTGATGGCCTCCACGATTCCGCCAAACGCCGGTCCCGCCTGCCGGGCGAGGGTGCCGTGCGATCGCCAGGCATCGATGACGGCGTCCCGGGTCATCGTCACGGCAAAGTTCGACGAAAACGGCTGAACGTCTTCGAATAGACGCGAGTCGGCCAGGACGCGCGTCGGATCCTCGCGCCGCGTCCCGTACTGGTAGCACGGAATGGAGCGGCGGATGATCGCTTCGATGCGCGCCTGCAGAGGATCGTCGAGGTCGCGGTGGTTCCACATGCAGCAAAACCAGCCTCTCGGCCCGACGATCCGACGGCATTCCGCCAGCGTCGCTTCCTGCGCGACGACATTGAACGACGAGCCGAAGGACACCGCGCGAACCGAACGATCGCCGAGGCCGGTCTCTTCGCCCGTGCCCTCACGCCATGAAATAGAGAGGCCGCCCGTATTGCGGATGCCGCGCGTGCGCATCTCGGCGTTGGGTTCGACGGCCTGCACCACCAAGCCCCGTTGCGCGAGCGGTCGCGCAAGCTTGCCCGTTCCCGCTCCGACGTCGGCCACAGTGTCGCCCCGCGAGAGCCCCATCGCGGATATCGCGCTGTCAATCGCGTCGGGCGCGTAGTCGGCGCGGCTGTCATAGTGAGCGGCCAAAGCGGAATAGTCCCAGTCAGTCATACGTCGCTTCTCCTCCATCAGCACGGTATCTGCAGTCGACCTTCGTCTATCAGGCGTTCGTAGAGCGCTAAGTCTCCGGCGCTGTCGACTTCGCCCCACGGGCCGGGCACAGACACGCCTTCGACTCGATGACCGGCCCGGATCAGCCCCGACAGCAGGCTCGTCATGTCGAGGCGGGCGCGGCGCTCGGGCGCCAGGCTCGCGAGGTACGTCTCGGCTGCGGCCCACCCCGCGGGCGTGAGCTTCAGCAGGCCCATGTACTGGCCGCGAATCTCATCCAGACTCGTCGTGCGGCGACCGATGTCCACTACGCGATCGCCGTCCAGCTGGAAGGATTCGGCATCGCTCAGCGGGTCGGCGAAACGCGCCGACCACAAGGTCTGCCAGTCGGGATCGTAGGCAAGCGCAATGTCACCCGGCGTCGCCATCAGCGCCGCCACTGCGCCGGCGGAATAGAAGATGTCCGCGTAGCTGATGATGACGGGCTCCTCGCGGAGCCATGCGCTCGCGCACGCGACGGACGCCACCATGTTCGTCTCCGCCCACCGCGGATTGTCGAAGGCGACCAACCCGCGGCCGGCGAGCAGGTGCGCCTGATAGCCACGCACGACGCCGATCCGGTCGATGCCCGCGCCGCGCAGCGCGCGCATCTGCCAATCGAGAAGCGGCCGTCCGGCAAGGGGAACAAGGCACTTCGGCGCATCGGTGGTGAGCGCGCCCATGCGCGAACCACGGCCGGCGGCGAGGATCAGCGCCCTCATCGCGCACTTCCCAGAAAGCGTCCGCGAAATGCACGCACGTCCTCGTCCACGAAGGGTTCGCAGCGCTCCGGGTGCCACATCATGCCGTCGATCGGTTCGTCGGGATGTCGCGCCGCTTCGACCACGCCGTCGTCCGATCGCGCGAGCACGGTGAGCGGACCGGCGTCGCCGACGGCGGCGAACTCGTGGAAACTATTGACGCTCCGCGACGGCGTTACGTGATGCCAGGTGCCGGCGTGTCCCTCGACGCGCCTGAGCGGCACGCCGAAGGCGTGCAGGAGGACCTGCAGTCCGCGGCACACGCCCAGCACGGGCAACCCGCGCGCGCGCGCCGCAGCGAGCACGTCGAGTTCGGTGCGATCGCGCTCCGGTGCATCGCCGCCGCAGACGGTCAGGCTGTTGCCGCCAGTGAGGAGCAGCCCGCGCACGGGCGCGGCCGTCATCAGCGCCACGGCTGCGGCGGGATCGTTGGGCAGCAGGAGCGGAACCAGACCGCACCGGGACAGAAACACCGTCCAGCGCTGATCGAGGGCATCGATGCGCTCGCCATGGCGACCGTCGACCGCAACCCGCTGACTCACGGCGACCAGCGTCGTCATCCGAGGACCTGGACCTGACGGTTGAGGCAATCGAGCCGCAGCCGGCGCGCGTGCGACCATTCGGAGTACAACGTTTCGCCGGCGCCAATCACCGCCGGCAGGCTGAGTTCGCTCGCCCGCACGGCCATGTGCGAGTTGACGCCACCATACGCGGTGACGAACCCTGCGATGTTGCGCGAGAAGATCCAGTCGAATCCCGGATCGGCATTGGGCAGCAGGACGATGCCTCCGGCCAGATTTTCCGACGCATCCGCCGTGCGGACCGCGCCCACCGTCTCCCTCTGCGTCACGAAGTTGGGTTCCGTCGCCGGCTGCTGGAACCGCCACACCTGTTCGGCGCTCGTGATGAGGGGCGGCAGGGACACGTGACGCGTCATGCGATGGCGCTCGCGTCCGCGGGCGATGCTGTCGGCCAGCACCTCCGCCGGATCCTCGCTACCGGCGTAGAGACGGCTGATGCAGCCGATGTCGGCGAAGGACATGTCGTCCACGGACAGGCCGTGCTCGGCGCCCAGGCGGGCAAACAGCGACAGTGCGTCGCTGAGCGACCGGGTGAAGACGAACTTCGCGTGCTCGCGGTTGCGGATACCGGCTTCGAGGAAATCGAACAGGCCGACCACGCGGTGCTCGAGGCCGTGCTGCTCGAGTAGCTGCTCGATGGCGCGCATCTGCTTGAGCGACAGCGAAAACGGCAGGGGCCTCGGCGGAGCGTCGTGGGCCGGTCCCGTCCAGTCGAAGTAGCGATCGGGCGCTTCGTCGTAGCGTGGCGACAGGATGTCGTACGTACCCGGCCGCAGGTGGCCGTACCTGGCGAGAAAATCAGCGCGGCTCAGGTTGCGCAGATCCCGCCCGATGGCGGCGCTGATCGAATCGAGCCCGGTCATGAAGCGGCTCAATTCGCCGGAGGTCAGCACGCCGACGGCCACCAGCGAGCGCAGCATCTGCGTGGCGATGAAGCCCGCCCGGGCCAGCCCGGCAAACGGCAGCGTGCCGTAGCGCTTGCAGTCCTCCAGCAGCCAGTAGATGCGCGAGACCGTGTCGATGTCCGCGGCCATCACGGCGGCCCGGCGTTGCGGAAGCTCGGCAATGCGGCCGGCGTCCTTGCGCCACAAGCCATCGTCGCCGTTGTCGATGATGCGATTGGTCAGGCAACGCAGGCTGATTGCCAGCGCCTCGCGATCGGCATCGCTGAACACGTCGGACGGCAGCCGCGCCAGGCGCTCGCGGAGATCGAACGAATAGCACGACAGCACGATCTCGAACTCGATCTTGTCGTGCAGCGCGGGCGCCGCCACCAGCCGATCGATGTAGTGGTTCACCAGGCGGTCGGCCAGCCCCCGCTCGAGATCCGCCGGCACGAACGAGTTGAAGCTGACGCGCACGTCGATGTACGGCAGACCGTGGAAGTCGACCAGCAGCGGAAAGCTGCGAAGGTTCTTGTAGCCGTAGTTGTGCCGCTGGTACGCCCAGACCGCGTCGGTCACCAGCTCCCGATAGAGCGACAGCGCCAGCGGCCGGGGCCGGACGCCGATGATCTCGGCTGGGTTCCAGTCGGGCATCACGCCGTACACCGTGCGCCGGCCGTGCAGGTACGGCTGGGGCTTGAGCGTGGAGGCGAGTTTCGTGGCGATGCGATCGAGCACGCGGCCCTGCGCCTCGGCGCTCACTTCGGGCCGTGCCTTCATCACGAGCGGCCGCACCTGAAACAGGATGGGCAGGCCCGCGCCCGTCGATCCGAATTCAATGTCGAGCGCGTCGAGGCCGAGCAGGCCTTCCAGTTCGGCGGCCAAGGCCAGCACGTCGCCCAGCAGTCCGTCCTCCACGGCGGGGGCGTTCTTCCAGGCGTAGAACGTCTTGAGGTCATTGGCCCGCCCACCGGTGACGGCGGCCGTGTCCGCGCCCTCGCGGTAATTGATGACCACGTACGGCGCGCCGGACGCCGGATCGCGAGTGAAGGCCACGCCGCTGGCCACGGTGCCGTGGAGCATGGGCTGCACGAGCACGCGGTGATCGCCGCGGCCATCGCCGTAGCTGTCGATCACCTGATCGATGGCCTGGGCCACCGCTGTGGCGCCCGCCACGTCCGCCACCGTCAGGTACCGCCCCGCCTGAGACGAGTCGGGGGCGTCTTCGCCCACCGCGCTCGAACGGACGATCACTGGTTCATCGGCGAACGATTGCGCCGCGAGCCGTCGCAGCACGCCCGTGCGGTCGGCACGCCATTGCTCGACGCTGAAGTGCACGAGCGGCAGCACGCAGCTGCAGGTCACGCGCGAGGCCAGCCACTCGAGGGTTTCCGCCTTCGTCGCGATCACGGGGTCACCAGCGCCAGGATGCGCGCCGCCGTCTGCGCGGCCGTCGTGGGGCCGAAATTGTCGACCACGAGATCCGGATCGCCCGGCTCCTCGAACGGCGCGTCGATCCCCACGACCTGCACGTCTTCGCCGCGACGCACCTTCGCGTAGAGCCCCTTGGGGTCGCGGTGTTCCAGTTCGACGATCGGGACACGGAGGTAGATTTCGCGGTAATCGGGGATGTGGCAGCGATTCCACTCGCGCACCACATGAAACATCGAGATCGTCGCGCACACGGCATCGATCCCTTGGCGCGCCACTTCGCGCGCCAGACGGCCGTACGAAAACGCCAGACGCCTGCGGTCCTCGTCGGCGTGGCCGGCCGTGTCGCCCAGAACCGCGCGCATGATGTCTCCATCCAGGAGCAGCGCCGACCGGCCTCGCGCGGACAAGCCGTCACGCACCAGCCGGCTCACGGTGGACTTGCCGGCGCCGGAGAGCCCCGTGATCCACCACACGGTTCCGCGGTCTCGCGCCACATAGTTTCCATTCATCGCTCGCGCAAACTTCGCAAGCCATGTGCCACTCGCGCGCGGCGCGGCGGCGCGCGACTTGCACCGGATTCTCTCGGCACGGAACTCGGCCACGTCAGGTTCCCGACACGCCATGGTCGGGTTCGCGACCGCACCGACGTGCCGCCACGGCTCCCGGCTAGTCACGCGAGTGCGAGGCGGCACGCGCGACGCGCGCCGAGGTTCCGCGCAAGGCATGCGTGATGAACGATCTGCACCTCCTCACCGATAACGAGAACCTCTCGCAGGAGGAGTACGCGCGCGCGCGCGCGATGCTGGATGAGGTGCGCACGCTCCATCTGGAGTCCCGCCGGTACATCGAGGGGCGCGATCTCGACCAGGAGATCTTCCTGCCCGGCAACATCTGGGGCGAGATCAACAGCCCGGACCACTTCACCGACTGGACGTACGACCTCGTGAACTACGCGAGGGGCGTCTCGCCGTTCTCCGGCTTCGACTTGATGATGTGGGGCCGGCGGGACGTCCCCGGCCAGGTGGACGCCGCCAGGGCCGGCGACTTCTACGGCCGCTTCATCTCGGGCACGCTGCGCGGCACGGACGTCGCCGAACAGCTCGAGCGCACATTCGATCTCTCGTCACGTATCCGCCGCAGCGCGCCGGGAATGATCGACTTCTACGACGAAGTGGTCGGCGGTATTCCGGAGCGCTACCGCATCGTCGCACCGCCCCGCGCCGGCGAGATCGGCTGGCGGCACGACGGCCGCATCATCAACCCTGACGTCATCCTCTACCAGCGGCGGATCAACGCGCTGTACGCCGGTGGCGCGCTCCAGTCGATCGAGGACGCGATTGCGAAACACGGATCGGCGAACTACCTGGAGATCGGGTCAGGCCATTGCTTCTTCGCCTACGCCCTCGCCGAATGCTTCGCCGGCACGCTCAACGTCGTCCTGATCGATCTACCGTTCGTCATGGCCAACGGCTGCGCGTACCTGGCGTGCGCGGCCGGCGCCGATCGCCTCGGTCTCGTCACGGCAAGCACCACGGCTGCCGTGGAGAAGCCGTTCGTGCTCGTCCCCAACTACCTCGTGCCGACCTACGAGCGCCATCTGCCGGACTTCCAGCTGGTGCACAACGCGATCTCCTTCAACGAAATGAATGCGCGTCAGGTCGCGTACTACTTCGAGTTCGTGGAACGCCATCTGGCCGGCGATGGCGTCTTTCACGTGGCCGGCGGGTCCAAAGTGCTCGACTATCACGTGGACGCCGTCGCCGCGGCCACCGGCCGATTCCCGAATCACACGGTCTACGCCGGCCGGGACATCGCCGGGCACCTCGTCGGCGAGCGCCCGAATGCGTTCGTGCGCCGAACGGCGGTGGCGTCGTGACGCACGGTCGCGCAGCATGCGACGTGGTCATTCCGGCGCGGAACGCCGAGCCCTACATCGCCGCGGCCATCCAGAGCGTCGTCGATCAGAGCCACGCCGCGTCCCGGATTATCGTCGTCGACGACGCGTCGACCGACGGCACGGCGCAAGCGGCGGCAACATTCGGCGACCGCGTCCGCGTCGTGACGGGCGAAGGCCGCGGGCCGGCCGCCGCACGTAATCTCGGCGTCCGCCAGTCGGATGGTGAGCTGATCGCATTTCTCGACGCCGACGATGTCTGTCACCCGGATCGCCTGCGCCTACAGCGGGATACGCTGATCGGCCATCCGGCGGCGACGATGGTGTTCTGCGACGCGGAATACGTCGACGCCTCGGGCGCCCGGACCGGGTCGCGCTTCATGTGCCCGGAATACAGGCGCGAGGCGTTCCTCGGCCAGCTCTTCGAACGCAACCGCGTGCTCACGACATCGGTCGTCATGGTGCGCCGCTCGGCGTTCGACGCGGCTGGCGGGTTCGACGAACGGCTGTCGCACGCCGAAGACTACGACCTGTGGATCCGGCTCGCGGGCATCGGCGACGTCGAGCACGTCGACCAGCCCCTCGTGCTGTATCGCCTGCACGCGAGCAACCTCAGCGGCAATCGCGAGGCCCTGCGCCGGTGCGAAGCCGCGATCTTGAACACGCACGCGGTGCAGGCCATCCGCGCCGCGCTGCACGACGCGCATGCCAGCCCCGAGCGGACGGACCTGGCGCTGTCCCGCACGCTCTTCCGGATGGGGCGCTACGACGAGGGCGAAACGCTGCTGCGCCGCGTGTGCCCGGATGCGCCGGACCGCGCGCTCCGGCATTTCCTGCTCGGGAACTACGCGCTCACGCGCGGCGACGGCGAAGCGGCCGCCGCGGAGTACGACCGGTGTCTGGTCTGCGATCCGACGTTCGCCCCGGCGCACAACAACCTCGGCGTGATCGCCGCGGTGCGGGGCCGGCCGCAACTGGCCGTGGAGCATCTCCTCAAGGCCGCGGTTCTCCGGCCGGGCTACTCCGACCCGCAACGGAATCTCGAGTCGCTTCGCGACGGGCGCGTCTCGGATCTGCGCCACACGTTCGCGCAGCTTCGGGCCGTCCTGCGGCCCGCGTAGAACGGATCGTGCCGCCGGGTCCGAAAGGACCCGGCCTACTTCTGAATCGACGCTCGGGTTCCCGGACGCCCGTGTCGCCTGGCCGACACGGGCACGGCCCGCGACGTCCGGCGCACCGACGCTCGGGCGCATGGCCCGCGCCTTGCTCCACGGCGTTCGCATGCCCGCGCTCCATGAGACGACGGAAACCGTTCGCGCGATGTACGAGCAGTTTCCCTACCCCGCCGTCGCCGATCCGGACATCCGCGTTGGTACCCACGTTCGTCTGCTCTTGAGCTGCGGCCAGCTTCGGCGCGTCGCCGCGGGACGGCCACTCCACTGCCTGGATGCCGGCTGCGGTCGCGCCAACGGCACGGTTGGCGCGGCCATCACGCAACCCGACGTGCAATTCACGGCCGTGGACATCAACCGCGTCGCGCTCGCCGACGCCAAGGCGAAGGCGGATCAGCTCGGCCTCTCGAACATCCGGTTCCAAGAAGTGGACCTGATGACGCTCGAGGGCCTGCGGGCGCCTGACGGCGGCTTCGACGTCATCGTCTCATCCGGCGTCCTCCATCATCTGGCCTCGCCCGACGAAGCACTGCGTCAGCTGCACCGCGTGCTGGCCCCGCACGGCGTGCTCAGCCTGATGGTGTACGGGACATCGGGTCGCGAACCGCTCTACCGGATGGTCCGCGCCATCGATCTGCTCGTCCCGCGCGATCGCCCCGTCGCCGAGCGCCTCGCGGTCGCCAGACGTCTGGCCCGGCTCACGGCCGCCGATGCCCTGCGTGTGGGCCCGATCGAGTTGACCGAGGCGCTGCACGACAACGAGTTCGTCGATCGATACCTCAACGTCAACGAAACGAGCTACGACGTTGCGTCCCTCTGGGCGCTCCTCGAGCGTCACGATCTCAGGACGTTGCGCTGGGTGGAGCCGGACGAGTGGGCGCTCCCGACTGGCACTCCGGACGGCGAAGCGTTCGTGGCCCATCTGACGGACCTGCAGCGCTACCAACTCGTCGAGCAGATCAGCTGGCGTCCCCGGCTATCGCTCATCGCCGGCACGACGGAGAATAGTCCCCGTCGCCTCCCGCCCGGCGACCAGTGGCCGTCGCTCTCCTTCGCGCTGAACCCCGACGTGTCGCTCGAGGTGGAGACACGCAACCTGCGCGGCACACAGCGCGTCGAGGGAATCGCCTACAGACTCCGCGTCCGCCCCCCGGTACGGCTCGCCGGTCTTGCCGCATCAGTGCTGCTGATGCTCAGGGACCAGACCGTGCCGTTTCTCGGCAAAGACCTGATCCAGAAACTGCGCGCCGACCGCATCGATCGCGACACTGCGCTCGTGGTGCTCGCCGACCTCGTGCGGCGTGAGATCGTGTACTGTCCGCATTCCACGGAGGCGTAGACCGTGTCCCACCTGTCCAGCACGTTGCCGTCCGTGATACATCCGATGTTCGCGCAGCTGCATGAAGCGTTCGGCCTGCCAGCGCGGGCGGCCGATGGCGCGCGCGAGTGCGCCGCTGCGATGGACCTGCGCTGCCGTCCCGCAACCGGCCTGGAACGCGAGGAATACATCCGCGAGATGCTGGACCTGATCCAGTCGCCGCGGATCGAACGATCGGTCGACGAGAATCGCGCGGCATGGGAGCGCGGCTGGCAGCAGAATCTCGACGAGGCGCGCGCCGGCGGGTTCAGGCCGGACGCCTTGAAGCCGAAATACTTCCGCGGCCACCGGTTCCTGCGCTGGCAGAGCGACCTCGTCGTCAGCGACAACCCGCAGATCGAGCACGACCTCTTCGTCCTGGCCCGCCGTCTGCTCTTCGGGTCGTTCCTGCCGGGCTTCCACACGATCTATGAAATCGGCTGCGGCAGCGGCAACAATCTCTGGTTGCTGTCGGAACTGTTCCCGGAGGCCAGGATCGTCGGGCTCGACTGGGTGGCGCCGGCCGTCCAGCTGGCCACCGAACTGGGCCAGGCGACGGGACGACGGATCGAGGGCCGACAGTTCGACATGCTCAATCCGGATCGGAATTTCACACTGGAACCCGGCGCCGCCGTCGTCACGATTCACGCGCTGGAACAACTCGGCGACGGTCACGGCCCGCTGCTCGACTGGCTGACCGCCGCTCGGCCGGCGCTCGTGCTTCATTACGAGCCCATCCTGGAGTTCTACGACCGCACCAATCTTCTCGACTACCTGGCGTTGTGGTACTCGGAGCGGCGCCGGTACCTGACCGGATTCTGGACCGCGCTGTCGGCCCTCCGACACGTGGGCCAGATCGAGATCCTCGATGCCCGCCGGCCGGGCCTCGGGGGCGTCTATCACGAAGCGTCGATCATCGCCTGGAAGCCCGCCGCCCACGGCATGTAGGTTGCACCGGACGTCACCCGGGAGCGTCCAGCAATCATGCTCGTATGCGACACAACACTCCAGGTGCGCGACACGACACTCGACGGTGTGAAGATCATCACGCCGCCCACGTCTGCTGAGGATTTCCGCGGCACGTACGTCGAACTCTACAACCGCGAGCTGTACCGCGCCTTCGGCGTCGACGCGGAGTTCATCCAGGACGACATCTCGACGTCGACGCGTCACGTCCTGCGTGGCATCCATGGAGACGGGAAGACCTGGAAGCTGGTCTCGTGTCTCGTCGGACGTTTCTACCTGCTCGTCGTCAACAACGATCCCCGCCATCCGCAGTACCGGCAGTGGCAGGGATTCACGCTCTCGGACACCAACCGGCAGCAGGTGCTCATTCCGCCACGGTTCGGCAACGGCCACGTCGTGATGAGCGACGTCGCCGTGTTTCACTACAAACAGTCGAGCTACTACGATCGCGCCTCGCAGTTCACGCTGCTCTGGAACGATCCGGCGCTGAAATTCTGGTGGCCGGTGAGCGATCCGATCGTGTCGCGCCGCGACCTGGGGCTCGATTAGCCTCCCGCCGTGCTGCCGCCCTTCTCCATCATCTGTTCGGTCAGGAACCGCGCGCCGCTGATTCGGCGCTGCGTCGAGAGCGTGCTGGCGCAGGACGATCCCGCGATCGACTTCGTCGTACAGGACGGGGCGTCCACGGATGGCACGCTCGAGATACTGCGCGAGTACGGAGACCACATCCGCCTCGTCTCCGAGCCAGATACGGGCGCCGGCGACGGCCTCTTCCGCGCGCTGCGCCGCGCGCGGGGCGAATTCTGGGGCTCCTGCCTCTCGGACGAGCAACTGGTCCCCGACGCCGTGTCGTGGGCTCGCGGAACGTTCACCGATCACGCCAATCTCGGGGGCATCTATGGGTACGCGGAGGGCGTGGACCGGGACGGCACGCGGCTGTCGCGGCAGGACGCGGGCAAGTTCTCGCTCGAAGACCTGCTGACCTACCGCCAGTTGCCGCCCTTCGTGGCCAGCTTCTTCCGGATGGACGCGTACCGGCAACTCGGGCTGCGGGACTACACGGGCGGCGGCGAGCTCGACTTCTGGTTGCGGTTCGCGGTGCGCTTCCCTATCCGCCGGTTTCCCAAGCTCGTCGCGTACTACGGCCTCGATCGCTCGACGCTATCGAACCAGCCGGCGATCTACCGCGCGGAACGGGACGGACGGCTGGAGGCGCTGCGGCGGCTATTCCACGACGACCCGGCCGGACGGCCCTTTCGCCATCTCGAGGCGCGAGCGTACGCGGGCTATTACCTCAGGTTCGCGGGGATGTTCGTCCGCAACGCCGGCTTTGATCGTGCGCGCGAGTCATTTCGCCAGGCCCGAACCCACTGGCCCGCGTGCGCGACCGGCTGGCTGCGGGACGGCCGCGCGCGGGTGATCGCACTCGAGGAACGCCTCGCCTCGTCGTCAATCGAGCCGGCGCCCTTGGAAACGGTCGCAGCTCACCTGCGAGCGCCATCCCCTGAGTCGTGCGCCGCGGCGCTGCGGTTCCTCCCGGACGAGGCCGAGCGACTCCGCATGGCGTGGCTGCAGTACACGCTGGAGCAGCCATTCAATCTGTGGACGCTCCTGCCAGCGCTGGGCCTCCGGCGCGTGGCGCTCTTTGGCGGTGAAGGCTGGGGACTCGCGCTGCACCGGCAGTTGGCGCCGGCGGGCGTCTCCTGCGTCGCGGTCATCGACAACAATGCGAGCGCGCGCGAAGCCGCGATGATCCCCGCACCGTATTTCTCGCTGCCCGAGTACCTCGCGGGCGGCCCGAGGGCCGACGCGGTCCTGTCGAGCCTCCAGGGCGATCACGATCTCGACGTGCTGTCCGATCTGCAGGACGATCTCGGTCCTGCGGTTCCCGTGATTTCTTGGAAGATGCTGTTCCCGCTGCTGGCTGAACAGACCACCGGCGCCGCGGACGTGAGTCTGCTGGCCTGCAAGGAGTAGAAGCAATGGCTGGGAGAGCGTTCATCACCGGCATCACGGGGATGGTGGGGTCGCACCTCACGGACTACCTCCTGGCCCACACCGACTGGGACATCGTCGGCCTCGCCCGCTGGCGGAGCCCGATGAACAACATCGAGCACCTGCTCCCGCGGGTCAACCAGGGCGATCGCCTCACGCTGCTCCAGGGGGACCTCCGGGACAGCCTGTCGCTCCAGCGCGCGATCGATCTCGCGCGGCCCGACTACGTCTTTCATCTGGCCGCCCAGAGCTACCCGCGCGTGAGCTTCGACTCGCCGCTCGACACACTCGAACCGAATATCCTCGGCACCTGCCGGCTCCTCGAGTGCCTTCGCCTGCGGACGGACCTCAGCCCGGTCATCCACGTCTGCTCCTCGTCTGAGGTATTCGGACGCGTGCCGCGCGAACGCCTGCCCATCGACGAGAACTGCGCCTTCCACCCCGCATCGCCTTATGCGATCTCGAAGGCCGGCACTGACATGCTGGGGCGCTTCTACGCGGAGGCGTTCGAAATGAAGGTAGTCACGACGCGGATGTTCACGCACACGGGTCCACGCCGCGGCGACGTCTTCGCAGAGTCGACGTTCGCAAAACAGATCGCCATGATCGAGGCTGGACAAGTGTCGCCGATCGTGCGAACCGGCAATCTCGACTCGCTCAGGACGTGGGCGGACGTCCGGGACGCCGTCCGCGCGTACTACATGCTCGTCACTGTGAATCCGATCCCCGGGTCGGTCTACAACATCGGCGGCACCCACACGTGCACGGTCGGCGAAATGCTCCATACCTTGTTGTCGCTCGCAAAGACTCCTGGAATCCGGCACGAGATCGACTCCGACCGCCTTCGGCCGATCGACGCCGATCTTCAGGTGCCGGACACGGCGAAATTCCGGGCGCACACGGGATGGGCGCCGCAGATCCCCTTCGAGCAGACGATGGGGGATCTCCTTGCTTACTGGCGGGACCGTATTGCCACGGGCGCCAAGGTCCTCCAGCGATAGATGGACGCGCAAACGCCAGCGACGCTCTCCGAAGACGCGCGGATCTTCGTCGCAGGGGGTGCGGGGATGGCCGGCAGCGCCATCGTGGACGCGCTGCTCCGGCGGCGTCCGCGCGGCCGCGTGCGCGCGTCGTACCGCACGACGCCCCCCGCCGTCACCGACGCGCGTGTCGAGCACGTGCCGCTCGACCTGTCGAACGTGCGGGCGCTGACGGCGGCGCTCGCGGGCTGCGACACCGCCGTGCTCGCCGCGTCCGAGAGTGGCGGCATCGGGATGCTCGCGCGAAAGCCGTGGCGCCAGGTCACGCCCAACCTCGTGCTCGCCGCGACGTGGCTGGAGGCCGTGCACGACGCCGGCGTCCGTCGCGCCGTGTTCATCGGATCCGCGACCTGCTACCAGCCGTTCGATGGGACGATCCGCGAGGACGACCTCGACTGGAATCAGGACCCCAGCGCCGAAGCGTTCGGCGTCGGCTGGGTCATGCGCGCCTCGGAGAAACTCTGCGAGTTCTGGGAACAATCGACGGGCCTGGACGTCGTGCGCGTCCGCGCCGCCAACATCTACGGCCCGCGCGCGCGGTTCGATCCGGCACGGTCCAACTTCATCCCCGCCCTCGTGCGGAAGGCCGCCGATCGTCTCGACCCGTTCGACGTGTGGGGCTCCCCCGACGTAACCCGGGACGTCATTTACAGCGAGGATTTCGGTGAAGCCATCGCGCGGCTGATCGAGACCCCGGACGTCGGCGGGCAGGTCTTTAACGTCGGATCCGGGCGCGGCGTCGCTGTCGGGGACGTCGTCGACGCGGTGCTGCGTGTCGCGCACCATGAGAACGCGGGCGTGACGTACAGCGCCGCCGGCCCGGCCTCGTGCAGCAGCCGCGTGCTGAACACCGACCTTCTGGCCCGCGCATTGCACTGGCAACCGCCGACCTCGCTGGAAGTCGGCCTTCGAAAAACGCTCGATTGGTGGCGGGAGAACAGAACGACATGGCACCGGTAAACGTCGGGGAACATCGCGCGATCACGCTGACGGCCCAGAGCGAAGATGCGGCGTTCGCCGAACTGGCGGCCAGCCTGAAGAACAGCGGCATCCCGCCCGACGAGATCCTCGGCAATCTCGGGCTGTACATGCCGTCCAAGCACATGGCGCGGCTGCTGTTCTTCCGGGACATCTATCCGCTGGTCGTCCACACGCACGGCATCATCGCCGAGTTCGGCGTCCGCTGGGGCCAGACGCTGGCGTTTCTGTCGAACCTGCGAAGCATCTACGAGCCGTTCAACCGGCACCGCCGCATCGTCGGCTTCGACACGTTCGAGGGGTTTCGGGGCGTGGCGCGCGAGGACGGCGACCGGGTTGCGTGCCGCGACGGCGATTTCTCGGTCACGCCGTCGTACGAAGAAGAACTGGCCCGCGTGATGACGCTGCACGAGCGGCTCAATCCACTGTCGCACCTCAAGCGGTTCGAGCTCGTGAAAGGCGACGCCGTGATGACGGTGCCGGCCTGGTTCGACGCGCATCCCGAGGCCGTCGTGTCGCTGGCGATCTTCGACTTCGACATCTACGCCCCGACGAAGGCTGCGCTGCTCGCGGTCAAGCCGCGCCTCTTCAAGGGCTCGGTCCTGGTGTTCGATGAGTTGTCGGACGATGTGTTTCCCGGGGAAACTGTGGCGGTGCAGGAAGTGCTGGGCCTGAACACGCTGCGCATCCAGCGGTCGCCGCACGTCTCGCGCGTCTGCTACGCGGTGATCGAATGACGCCGGCGGCGCGCGCGGCCCGCGAGTGGGCGCTTCGGTGCTCCCAGGCCGCCGGCCAGGGTCACCTGCCGAGCTCGTTCTCGATCGTCGAGCTCGTCCTCTCCGCCTATGCCGTCATGCGCCACGATCCCGCGGCGCCACAGTGGCCCGAGCGCGATCTCTTCGTGCTGAGCAAGGGACATGCGGCGCTCGGGTACTACTGCGTGCTCGCGCAGCTCGGGTATTTTCCGCCCGCCGCCGTCGAGCGGCTCGGCGCCCATCGATCGACGTTCGGCTGCCATCCCGACCGCTTCAAGGTGCCGGGTGTCGAGGCGTCCTGCGGCTCGCTCGGGCATGGAATCGGCATCGCCGCCGGAATGGCGCTCGCGCTGCAGCTGCAGGGCAGCGGCCGTCGCGTCTTCACACTCATCGGCGACGGCGAGGCCAACGAAGGGTCGGTCTGGGAGGCGGTGATGGTGGCTGCGGATCAACGGCTGTCGAACCTGACGATCCTGTACGACCACAACCGCTCGCAGGCGCGCTGCCTGCAGATTCCCAACCCGGCCGAGCGCTTCGCCGCGTTCGGCTGCGCGACGGCGGACGTCGACGGCCACGACGAAGACGCGATTGTCGCGGCGTTGATGGCCCCGTCCGACACGGTCAAGGTGGTCGTGGGACGGACCGTCAAAGGCTACGGCTGCCGCTCGCTCGAGGACAACTTCTTCGAGTGGCACCGGAAGTCGCCCTCGCCTGACATCTGCGCGGAGCTCGTCTCCGAACTCCATGCGAAAACAATTTAGGGACACCGTCACGGAGTTGGCCGAGGCCGACGAGCGCGTGGTGCTCGTGTTCGGCGACATCTCCGTCTTCCTGTTCGAGACGTTCACGCGCCGCTTTCCCGGGCGGTTCCTCAACCTGGGCATCTGCGAGAACACGCTGGTCAGCGTGGCGGCCGGCCTGGCGTCGCAGGGATTCATCCCCTTCGTCCACACCATCGCACCGTTCGTCACCGAGCGCTGCCTCGAGCAGATCAAGCTGGACGTGGGCTACAACGGCTTCCCGATCAACATCGTGACGTGCGGGGCCACGTACGACTACGCATGGGACGGCCCGACGCACCAGGCGATCGCGGACATGGGCGCGCTGCGGCTGCTGCCAGGCGTCGAGATCGTGCAGCCGGGCACGCGCGAGGAAACGGATCAATTGCTGCGGGCGCGGTACGCCAGCGGTACGCCGACGTATTTCCGCCTGTCGGATCATCCGCATGGCGCCAGCCTCCCGGTCGAGTTCGGCCGCGGCCAGGTCGTCCGCGACGTGGGCGGACCGGTCACGGTCGTGACCGCGGGGCCGATTCTGGCGAACGTGCTCCCGGCCGTCGAGACGCTGCCGGTCAACGTGCTGTACTACTCGACGCTCAAGCCGTTCGACGCCGTGCTCCTGTCGCGGTACGCGCACACGCGGCTCGTCGTCGTGCACGACGCGACCGGCCTCGTCGAGCAGGTCTGCGAGCACGCCGCCGGTCCCGTCACGCGACTCGGTCTCCCCGATCGCTTCGTGTCCTGCTACGGAACGATTCAGGACGTGCGGCGGGACATCGGCCTCGACGTCGAGCACATTCGGCGGACGGTCGTCGACGTGCTTTCATCCCTGCCCGGCGTCCCGGCCCGCATCAAGGTCGCGTAGCTGCCGCGACGATCGCTAGCCTGGAGTCCGTTTTCTGACTGTTGCCGCGTCTCAGGGCGCGCCACGCTCCGCGAGTTCGCGGCGCCGCAGCGCCGCTTCGGCGTGATCGTCAGGGCCGGCGACCGGCGCCAGCGTGTCCGGCAACCGCCGCGCTCGGTCCTGATGCACGCAGATCATGTTGGCATCGGCCAGCCCGCCGAACGCGTTCTGACGTTCCGCGAAGAAGTTGTTCGGGTTGTAGTAGCGGGAGAAATGCCAGAAGAGCTGATAGCCGAAACCCGCAATCCGGCGGATCAGCGCCCCTGATTTGGCCCGATCGTTGTTTTCCACGTACAGCAGCGGCCGCGTCCGTGCGATGAGGTCGGACGCGCCGTCGATCACGTCGAGTTCCATGCCCTCGACATCAATCTTGATCGCAGCGCAGCGTGCGAGCCCGAGACTGTCGAGGCTCCTGACCGGAACCTGCCGCCCGGCGCCGCAGGCGAGTCGCACGCCTCCGAAATTCCCAGGCGCCGTGTAGTCGACGTCGGGGATCGCCACCTCACCCAATCCGGTCCCGACCGCCGCCTGAACGGCTTCCACGTTGGTCACGCCATTGAGCGCGAGATTGGCGCACAGCATCTGGAAGACGCGCCGCTGCGGCTCGAAGGCGTACACGCGCCCGTCGGGCCCGACGCGCCCGGCAAAGAAGACGGTGTGATTGCCGACATTGGCGCCAGCGTCAATCACGACATCGCCAGGCGCGAGCCACGGTCCGAGCAGATCCAGCTCCGACTCGACCCACTCGCCATAGAGGTCGAGCGATCGACCCACGTGCGTGTCGCGGACGTTGAACACCATGAGGCCATGACGGCACCGCCTGCAGCGGCCGAAACCGGGTAGCTCGAGGGCCGGTGGCGGCATGTGTACCTTTTCCCGGCCCTACGCGGCGGCGACGTCCAGATAGCTCGTGTCGGCGTCGATGAACGACGACCCGTACGGCTCCGACGGCGCGTAATAGATGATGCGGCTGCCGCCCATCTCGAACCGGAAGGGCACGAAGAGCAGTGGCGCGAGCGCCGTGCGAATGGCGGAGTGCCGGTCGGGCGGCGCCAGGAACAGCATGAACCCGCCTCCGCCGGCACCGAGGAGCTTCGCGCCGTACGCGCCCGCGCGCATGCCCCTGTCGTAGATGTCGGCGATCGCCGGCGTGGCGATGAGCGCGCTCAGGCGCCGCTTCAGCTGCCACTGGGCGTCGAGCAGCCGCCCAGTCTCCAGCATGTTGAGCGGGTGACGGCCGATCACGTCAACCGCCTGCACCGCGATCTGGCGGATCTCCTCGAGCTCGGCGCGGTGCTTGGGCATGTTGCGCTGTTGATCCGCCGCCATGTCCGGTCCGTTGCGCTGGAACCCGGTGAAGCACAGCAGAAGGTGCGACTCGAGCGTCGCCAGCGTGGCGGGGCCGAGCGTCAGCGGCGCGACGTCGTATTCGGGCCCGGCGCCACCCGCGCCGAACGTGATGGTGTTGACGCCGCCAAACGCCACGGCGCACTGGTCCTGCGTGCCGACGCATTCCTTGATCCAGTCCTGCTCCACTTCGATCGCCTGCGTCGCGAGCTGCCGCTTGCCCGAGATCCGGCCCGTCAGGCCGTGCAGCGCGTGCAGGAGACCGACCGTGAACGCGGAACTCGAGCCCAGCCCGGACATCGCCGGCACGTCGGAGTTGTGCTGGATCTCGAGGCCGTCGGCGATCCCCATGTAGCGGATGCACTCCCGGACCGACGGATGCTTGATCTCGTCGATGCTGCTGACATATTCCTGCTGGGTGTAGCGGATCCGGTACTTGTAGTCGAAGAACGGCGGCAGGTAGCGCACGTGCACGTAGCAGTACTTGTTGATCGCCGCCGACACGACGAGCCCCCCGTGTTCCCGGTACCAGGCCGGGAAATCGGTGCCGCCGCCGAAGAGGGACACGCGGAACGGTGTTCGCGTAATGATCATGATGAATAGCACTCCGCCGCGGGGCGCGGCGCATGTCTCTCGCCGCCGGCTCGCATTCGCATCGCGACCAGACTGTCCTCGAACTGAGGCGTAAAGATGTCGGCGTTACCCAGACCGTGCGCGATCACGCTCGCCCGGAGGCGGGACCGATAATCCACGAGCCGATCCGGCGAGCGCGCCAGCGCTACGGCGAGGGCGATGTACTCGTCGACCGTCCGCGCGATGAGCTCGGGACATCCCGCCCCGTTGAGCAGCGACGCGCCGTACGACGAGGAGAATCGGGGGCCGGCCAGCGTGACGACAGGCACGCCCTGCCAGAGCGCCTCGGCCGTCGTGTTGCCGCCGCAGTACGGATAGGTGTCGAGCGCCACGTCCACCTCCGCGTACGACCGGAGGATGTCGTGACGCGTGCCCTTGCCGACAAGGAGCAACCGCTCCGGATCGATGCCGTGACCGACGAACTGCCGCAGCAGGGCGCGCCGGTTGTCGGCCGGGGACAGCTCGAAGTTTCTGATGAGCAGCCTCGATTCCGGCGCGCGCGTCAGGATCCGGCTCCACCACTCGACGAGCGGCGGGTTGATCTTCGTCCCGCTGCCGAAACAGCCGAACGTCACGCGGCCCGTGCGCGTCGCGGGCGCTGGCGAGACCGGCGGCAGCAGCGGATCGTCGCGGTAATCGAAGTTGAAGAAGCAGCCGGCCAGGCGTTCGACCCGCTCGGCGTACGTCCCCTCGGTGCCCGGCGGCGGTGACCACCGGTCGCCGATCACGTAGTCGACGTTGGGAACGGCCGTCGTCGACGTGTAATTGAGGTACACGGCCTGCACGGGTGCGCACCGCGAGGCCATCGCCGCGTAGCGGTGCCCGCTGGAGTGGCCGTTGAGATCGACGAGCACGTCGATGCCGTCGGCGCGGGTGAGATCCACGAACTCGCGGTCGTCCAGGCGTTCGACCTCCCGGACGGCGGCCGCATGCGGTTCGTACAGCTCCCGCCACAGATCGCCCGCCCGGAGGGGCCCGGTGACGTAAAGGTAGGCGCGCACGCGACGCGGGTCGTGACGCTTCAGCACCGGCTGCAGCATGGAGCGGATGGTCGGCGCCTCCCAGAACGAGCACACGTAGCCAACGCGCAGCGGACGCGAGCCGTCGAAGGGCTCGACGGTCAGTGGCGCCACGGCGGGATCGGGCCGCCCGTAGCGCTCCGCCCAGGCGGCGTGCGCGCACATCAGCTCGTCGCCCGTGGCGCCCGGGCGCTTCAGCCAGGCGTCGAGTGCCATCGAGTGGAAGCCGGCGGTCGAGTATCCCCGTTCGGACGCCAGCCGCCAGCACGCGAGGGCCTCGTCGATCCTCCCGCGCTTCTCGAGGTGCTGGAAGAGCTCCTTGTACGGACCAATGCCCGGATAGCCGAGATCGATGCTGCCCTGATAGGCTTCCATGGCCTCGTCCATTCGCCAGGCAAGACGCAGGAGGACACCGCGGATGAACAGCAGACGGGCATTCGGCTGAGACGCGTCCAGGAGACGGTCGCTGCACGCCAGCGCATCGGCCCAGCGGCTCTCGATGAGCGACTCGGCAAGTTCGGCCGGCAGGCAGGCGTCGTGAGGCCTCAGGGCCTCTTCAACCGCTCGGTGGAGCCCATCCATCATCTCGGTCCTCATCACCCGGCCGGGTCCGGAACAGTCCATCACCTCGGCGCACGTGCCGGCGCACGCCAAGCCTGAGCAAGAACGATACCCGCGGACCGGCGCGTGCTTTGCTCCACGCGGACTGTCGGGTTGGCGTCAGCGGCCCGACTGGAACTCGGTCGCTGCACCGACGGACCGGTCGCTCCCCCGACATCCCTCGGCTTGCGACGGCGGACATTCAAGCGTCCGCCCGGGCGGCCGATTCGTGGATCACTCACGTGCAGATCCTCATCGTCGACGATGAAGCGCCAGTCGCGGAAGTCCTTGCCGCGGCGTGCGGCGATGCCGGACACCGTGTGACCGTCCGCACCTCGTCCAGCGACGCGCTGGACTACATGAACGAGCACCAGGTCGATCTGCTGATTACCGACATCGTCATGCCGCCCCCCGATGGCTTGTTTCTGATTCGCGAGGCTCGCAAGCGCAACCTGCGGCTCGTGGCGATTGCGATCACCGGCCATGGCTTGCAGGAGGTCGTCGACGACGTGGTCGAGAGTGGCGCGCACGATCTGATCGTGAAACCGGTGCGCCTGCCGGAGTTCCGCGTGAGAGTGGCCCTCGCGGGCGAACGGCGGCGCACGCTCAACGCGCTGATCGAGCGGCACCGTCAACTGCAGCTGTCAAGCGCAACGACGATTTCGCGCCTTGAGCGCGAGCTCGACGAATACCGCCAGCCTCTCGGCGCGCCGCACGTTGCGCGCCGCCTGCCAAGCCACAGCAACACATAGCCACGCCCAGCCGGCGTGCCGGTAACCTCTGTCAGCAGACCGGACAGTTGAAGCGTCCCGCCTCAAGGCCGATTCCCTGATCGATGTGGGTGATCGGTGTCATCGCCGGTGTGCTGGCCGCGCTGGCGGCCATCGCGTTGCACGACGTCGTGCAGCGCCGGCACGCCATTCTGCGGAACTACCCGATCATCGGACACCTGCGTTATCTGCTCGAATCCGTTGGCCCCGAACTGCGCCAATACATCGTCACAAGCAACACCGAGGAGCGGCCGTTCAGCCGAGATCAGCGGCGCTGGGTTTACGCGTCCTCGAAGGTCGAGAACAACTACTTTGCCTTCGGCTCCGACCGCGATATGGAGCTGACGCCGAATTATCTGATCATCAAGCACCAGACGTTCCCGATCGGCGCGCCGGCCCCGGGGGACGCGGCGTACGACCCGATCTACCGGCTGCCCGCGTTGCACATGGTCGGCGCGTGCCGCGGGCGCGCCAAGGCCTTCACGCCAACATCCGCCGTGAACCTCTCGGCGATGAGCTTCGGCGCGCTGAGCGGACCCGCGGTGGAAGCGTTGAATCGCGGCGCGCAGATCGCCGGCTGCTGGCAGAACACCGGCGAGGGCGGCATTGCTCCGCACCACCTGCACGGCGCCGATCTCGTCTGGCAGATCGGCACCGGCTACTTCGGCTGCCGCGAGCTGGACGGCCGCTTCAGCCTCACGAGGCTGAAGGAACGGCTGGCCGAGTGCCCGCAGGTCCGCGCGCTGGAAATCAAGTTGAGCCAGGGGGCGAAACCCGGCGTCGGCGGCGTGCTGCCGCGCGAGAAGATCACACCGGAGATCGCGCGCATCCGGCACATCGCGCTGGACAGGGACTGCATCAGCCCTGCGGTGCACTCGGCGTTCAGCGACGCCGATTCGCTGCTGGACTTCGTCGAGCACCTCGCGAGTGAAACTGGTCTGCCGGTCGGCATCAAATCCGCGGTCGGCGAGTCGGAGTTCTGGCGTGAGCTGGCGCGCCTGATGGCCGGCGGCTCCCGCGGCGTGGACTTCATCACAATCGACGGCGGCGAGGGCGGGACGGGCGCCGGGCCGCTGGTGTTCGCGGATCGCGTCGCGCTGCCATTCAAGGTCGGCTTCAGCCGGGTGCGACGGATCTTTGCCGAGCAGGGCGTCGACCGCAACGTGGCGTTCATCGGCTCCGGCAAGCTGGGGTTTCCGGACGCGGCGCTGCTGGCGTTCGCGCTGGGATGCGACATGATCAACGTCGGGCGCGAGGCGCTGCTGAGCATCGGCTGCATTCAGGCACTGAAGTGCCATACGAATCACTGTCCGACGGGCATTGCGACGCAGAGCGCGTGGCTCAGCCGCGGACTGGATCCGACGCTGAAGTCCGTGCGCCTCGCCAACTATGTGATCACGCTGCGGAAGGAACTACTCGCGCTGACGCGCGCGTGCGGGGCGACGCATCCGGCGCTGGTGCCGCCCGATCAGCTGGAGATGCTGGATGATCGGTTCGGGGCGAAGACGGTCGCAGAGATCTTCGGCGGTCGGGGCAGCGGGCGGCCGGCGGCGCAACCCGATCGGCGCGCCGCCTGATTCGGTTCCGATCGACGACTTCTCAGGACGCCGGCGTCCTGCGGGCAGGCGTCGGCGGCTTCAGGGCTTCTTCGAGCTCTCGCTGAAGCCCGTCGATCATTTCGGTGCTCGTGACCTGCAGTTGGCGCTCGCGCGCCGTGCGCGCGACAGCCGCGCGACGCCGCTCGATCGCCAGATCCACCCTGGTGCGAAATTCCTGCATGCGCACCGGCTTCACAATCAAGTCGGACGCGCCGCACTGGAGCACGTCGGCCATCGGATAGCTGGAAGCGTACCCCGTGATCACGATGGCTTCCATCTGCGCGTCGATCGCGCGGGCCTCACGCACGAGCGACAACCCGTCGAGCCGTGCCATCACGATGTCGGATATCAGGACATCTGGGGGCGCCTCGGCGATACGGCCGAGCGCCTCGAGGGACGACGTGCACACAGTCACTTCGCGTCCTTCGCTCGCGCAAAACGAGGCGAGCAATTCAGCCACCGATTCTTCGTCGTCCACAATCAGGATTCGCGTCACCGTAGTGGCTGGAGCAAGAACGATACCCGCGCAGAACCGGCACGTTCCTTGCTGCCGTCGTAGTGTCGGTCGGGTGTCAGCAAGGCGGCGTCCGCATTTCACCAGTGTGCTCGAGGGAAACCGGTCGGCGAACGACGAGGAACGACGTGTCAACCCGGTCGTCGCGCCGACAGACCGGCCGGTCCTCCGACAGCCGTGAATCCGCAGGCCGGGTCCTGTCGGACCCGGCGACAACAAAGGAGCGGACGTGAGACTTCCCCAGTTCTTCGCCGCGATCGGCAGCGACCATTACCTCTCGTCGTCGGACGTGGCCGCGGCCACCGGGCCACACGCTGAGCTTGACGCGGCATGGCGCCTCTACATGGATCTGTTCGGCGGATTCTGCGGATCGCGTCTCGATCCGCATTTCGCGCGGCACTCCAACCCGGCGCGCCAGCTCGGCACACTGCACCTCGAGCCAGGCGCAACCGTGCTCGTCGTTGGCGCCGGCGCATCGCTCGAGCCGCGCCTCTCGACGCTGCGACAACTCCGATCGCAGCTCGTGATCGTCACCTCGGCCGAGGGTGCCGAGCGGCTCGCCGTCAACGGACTCATTCCGGATCTCGTCGTCATCGATCCGCCGACGGCGCTCGACGCACACGCGCCGGCGGCCGTGCCCATGAGCGCGAGCCGTCGGTCGGCGCTCGCCCGGTGCCCGCTGGTGGCGGCTTCACCGCGCACGCCTGCGGATCTGTTGATGGGCCTCTCGAGCCAGCGACTGTTCGTGCCCGATCCGCTGCCGACGTGGGGACTCTGGCCGGCGACGGCGGTCGCGCTCGCGATGGCCGCGGGAGCGCAGCGCGTCGGTCTGCTCGGAGTGGATCTCGGTGGACCCGACGCGCCGGACCGCCGGCACTGGCCCCTGTCGGGCGTGCTCTCGCGCCTCTCGTGGATCGGCGGCGCGACGTGCCTCGACTGCGGGCCGGAGGGTGCGCGGAAATCAAACTGGCCGGTGGCGTCGCTCGACGAGATCGTCGGCGGCCGGCGGGCCCTGTCGCCAGTCGCCGAGCGGCGGCCGTGGTTTTCGGAGGACGAGCGGTACGCCGGCGATCAGACGCGCGTGCGGAATATCAAGCCAGTGATCGAGCGAGCACGAGCGCTATTCGACCTCGGCCTGCGCGCGCAGTCAGGCGCGCGATGGCCCAACGATACGCGCGCGATCGAGAAGGCGGCGATCGAAGTGATCTCGTGGCGAGACGATCCGTCGCTGCGCGTCGTGCTGCAGGACACGCTGGGCCTGGCGGTGCTGCCGCGGCTGTGGCGCAGCGGCGTCGAGATGGAGCGAGGCTTCAGCCTCTGGCGTCCCGTCGTCCTCGCGATGCACGAGCTCGTCCATCAGGCCGAGAAGCTCGAATCGCGCCTCGCGCTGCGTCTGTGCGCGTAGCGTCGAGAATCTCGCGAACCTTTTCGGTGAGCACCTGGCGCGAGAACGGCTTGGCGAGAAACGCCGTCCCAGGCTCGAACGACTCCTGATGAATCGCGGCCGTGCCGGGATACCCGGACACGAAGAGTGTCCTCAGACCTGGCACGATCGCCGTGAGCCGTTCGGCCAGCCGCAATCCGTTCAGACCCGGCAGCACGACGTCGGTCACGAGCATGTCGATGGCGGGCGCGCCGCGGGATTCGAGCAGACGGAGCGCCTCTTCCGCGTCGCCCGCCTCGATGACGGTATAACCGGCGCTGTCGAGAAAATCCCGCACGAGCCCGCGCACCAGTTCTTCGTCCTCGACGAGCAACAGCGTTTCATGGCCCCGCGCGTCGGCCGGCGACGCGGCCGCGGCCGACGCCGTCGCCGGATCCACGCGCGGCAGGTACACGTGGACTGCCGTGCCCTCGTTCAGCGCGCTGTCGACCGCAATGTGCCCGCCGCTCTGCATCACGATGCCGTAGACCATGGGCAGGCCGAGGCCCGTCCCCTTGCCGAGATCCTTCGTGGTGAAGAACGGCTCGAAGATGTGCAGCAGCGTCTCTTCGTCCATGCCGTGGCCGGTGTCCCGCACGGTCAGCCGGACGTACCGGCCTGCCGGCACATCGTCTGGCGCGGCCTCGGCGACCGTGAGGTTCGCGGTCTCGATCGTCAACGTGCCGCCGTCGACCATTGCGTCGCGGGCATTGATCGCCAGGTTCAGGAGCACCTGTTCGACCTGGCCTGGGTCCGCGCGCGTCGCCTCGAGGGCGGGATCGAGCGCTGCCACCATGACGATCGGTTCGCCAATGACCCGCCGCAGGAGCTTCTCGATGTCCCGCACGATGGAATTGAGATCGATGACGCGGGGCTGCAGCACCTGGCGGCGGCTGAACGCGAGCAATTGGCCCGTCAGGGCGGCCGCGCGGCGACCGGCCTGGTAGATGACGTCGAGGTCACGGCGGACGGAGCCGTCGTCGCTGGCCGACGCGATCAGCCGTTCGCAGTAGCCGTTGATGATGGTGAGGAGGTTGTTGAAATCGTGCGCGACGCCGCCGGCGAGCTGCCCGATCGCCTCGAGCTTCTGTGAGTGACGCAGCCGCGCCTCGAGCGCCTGGACTTCGGCCTCCGCGCGCCGCAGCTTGGCCCGCTCGGCGGATTCCTCCAGCGCGCGGCGCACGGCCGGCGCCAGGCGCGCCAGCCGCTGTTTCAGCACGTAGTCGGTCGCGCCGTGTTGCAGCGTCTCGATCGCCAGCTCCTCCCCGAGCGATCCCGAGACGCAGATGAACGGCACCTCGGGGCACTGTTCGCGCGCGATCGCGAGCGCGGACAACGCGTCGAACGAGGGCAGCGAATGATCGGCGAGGATCACGTCCAGTCCGCCCCGCGCGAGCGCCGCGCGGAACTCCGCCTCGGCTTCGACGCGCTCGAACGCACACGCGAGGCCCGCCGCCTCCAGCGCGCTCTTGATGAGGCGCGAGTCGATCGGATCGTCCTCGAGGTGCAGGACGACGACGGGGCGCAGCGGTTCACGCGGCATCGACGACGTATCGCTCATGCGACCGGCGCGTCCGCGCCGTTCCGGTGCAGCCCGCCGCCGCGCAGGCAGCCGGGCGGCGGTTCGTTGACGCCCGCCCAGAACGCGCCGACTTCGCTCACCGCCTCGATGAAGTCGTCGAACGCCACGGGCTTCACGACGTACGCGTTCGCGCCCGACCGGTAACTCTGGAGCACGTCCCGCTCCTCGCGCGACGAGGTCAGCATCACCACGGGGACCGCGCTCAGCCGCCGATCGCTGCGAATCTGCGCGAGGACCTCGACGCCGTCCATCTTCGGCATCTTGAGGTCGAGCAGCACCAGCAGCGGCAATCCTTCCGGCCGCGCGGCGTACGCCCCGCGCCGGAACAGATAGTCGAGCACGGCTTCACCGTCGGAGACCACGTCAACGTCGCCGTCGAGACGATGGACCCGGAGCGCCGCCAACGTCAGCGTGACGTCGCGCGGATCGTCTTCCGCCAACAGAATCCGTTTCAGCACGCGGTGCGGCAACCTCACCTCCTAATGACAGGGATGACAGGGATGACCGGACTCACAGGGCCTCGGCCGCGCACGGCAGTGACACGAAGAATGTCGCGCCCGCGTCGACGCCCCCTTCGGCCCACGCGCGGCCGCCGTGCCGCTCGACGATGCGCTGGACGTTGGCCAGCCCGATGCCAGTCCCTTCGAACGCCGACGCGGCGTGCAGCCGCTGGAAGACGCCGAACAGCTTGTGCGCGTACCGCGGATCGAAGCCGACGCCGTTGTCGCGGATGGCGCACACGATCTGGCGCGGCGTGGGCGACGGGCGCACGCCGATCTCGATCCGGGCCGGATCCCGCGGGCGCGTGTACTTCACGGCATTCGCCAGCAGGTTGTAGAACGCCTGCCACAGCAGATTGCGGTCGCCGTGGACGACGGGCAAGGCACCCACGTCCCAGAGAATGCGGCGGTCGCCCGCCTCGCGCGAGACGTGGGCGATCACATCACGGACCAGCGCGCCCAGATCCAGATCCACCCGGCCGAGTTCCGCGCGGCCGACGCGCGAGAACTCCAGCAGGTCGTCGATGAGCGTGCCCATCCGCGAGGCGGCGCCGACAATCTCGCCGAAATGCTCGCGGGCGCGGCCGTCCAGCGCCGCGCCGGCCTCGCGGCGCAGCAACTCGACGAAGCCGTTGATGTGACGCAGCGGCGCGCGCAGATCGTGCGACACCGAGTAGCTGAACGACTCGAGCTCCTCGTTGGCAGTTCGCAGCTCGGCCGTCCGATCGGCCACGCGCTGCTCCAGCTCGGTGTTGAGGCGGCGAATCTCAGCCTCCGCATGGAGGCGCTCGAGCTCGACCGCGGCGCGCGCGGCGAAAATGCTCAGGATCGACAGGATGTTCTCGCTTAGATCGATCGGCTGGTCGTGCAGGATGGCGAGCACGCCGATCGGTTTCCCTGAGCTGCCGATGAGCGGCATTCCGACGTAACTGATCGGATCCACCGCGGCCCAGATTCGGACGGCCATCGGAAAGCGCTCGCTCAGCCGATCGACGTAGAACTGCGTGCCGTGCGCAAGCACCTCGGCCGACGGCGTGCCCTCGACCGGGTAATCGAACGGCGGGCTATGGCCGTCGTCGGTCCAGACGCTGATGGCGCGCATCCGCTCACCCGACGGCAACAGCTCGCCCACGAACGCGGACCGCACGCGACAGGCCGTCGAGAGATGACTGACGAGCGTCCGGAAGAAATCGGCGCCAGACACGCCCGCCGTTGCCGCGAGCAGCGTCCGGCGCGACTCCTCCAGGCGGCGGCGGTTGGTGACGTCCGCAATCGTGCTCAGCGCGCACCGGCGTCCGCCGACCTCGATGATCTCCGATCGAATCAGGACCGAAGCCACGTCGCCGGTCTTGCGGCGCAGATCCGCCCGGAGATCCCGCACGCGACCGTTCGCCTCGAACGCCTTCTGCAACTCCCTGACGAAACGCGGCCGATCGAGCAGGAGCGGCACCTCGCCTGGCAACGTTCCCACGATCTCCTCTGCGGCGTAGCCAGTGAGCTCCATGAAGGCGTGATTGGCGCGAATCAGCCGGTGGCCGTCCGTCGAGTCGCGGATCGTCATGGCAATCGGCGACAGATTGAACGCCTCCGAGAACATCTGCTCGGACGCGCGGAGCGCGGCCTCAGCCCGCACGCGCTCGGTGACGTCGGTCAGCGTGACGAGCGCACAGGCGCGGCCGTCGATCTCGACTCCCGCCGCGCGAACCATCACCGTGGAGACGTCACCCGACTTCCGGCGGATCTCCACCTGCACGTCCTGGAGCCCGCCCGCGCCAGCGAACTGCTCGCCGAGTTCCTGGGATCCGCCGGGCTGGCCGTGCCTATGCTGGCAAGTGCCCTCGGAGCCCGTTGACAACTCCTCGAAGGTATACCCCGTCAGATCAAGGTACGCCTGGTTCGCCGCCAGCACGTCCTGAGTGCTGGCGTCACGAATGGCCATCGGCGTCGGCGACGCGTCGAACGCCGTCGTGAATCGCTGCTCCGACATGCGGCGGGCCGCCTCCGCCACTTTCGTCGCCGTGACGTCGGTCAGCGTGCCGATGCGCTCCCGCACGCGTCCGCCCTCGCAAAGCGGCACGCTGCGGCTTTTCACATATAAGTAATGTCCGCCGGCGTGGCGCAGGCGGAACTCCGCCTCGAAGGCCCGGCCATCCCGCAGCGCCACGGCCCAGCCGTCGGCAAAGGCGGCGATGTCCTCGGGCGGCACGAAGTCGAGGAAACGATGACCGAGCGCCGCCGCCTTGGGATGACCGGTGAAGGCCGTCCACGTGTCGGAGACCTCGATCACCTCGCCATCGGGGGTGCTCACCCAGGCAACCTGAGCGGTGGCCTCGGCGAGCGTACGGTATCGGTCCTCGAGGTGCCTGACGTCAGTGACCATAGACAGACGGGTGCCCGACTTGCCGGCTGTGGGGGACACGCGCGCGGGCCAGTCGACCACGCGTGGGTTCACATTTCTGCCAGCCAGGACCGTGCCGGGGCCGCCTCAGACGTGCTGCGGCTGATTCGCAGGGAAATCCGAACGTGTCGACGTCCACAGGTGTCGGCCCGGTGACACTGCTGTCGGTGCGCCGACGGTTACGACAGCCCCGCGTCTTCCCTGACTTTGGCCAGGCACTCGGGGCAGATGCCGTGACTGAATTGCGCCTCGGAGTGTCGCGTCACGTAGTTCTCCATCTGACTCCACCGGCTCTCGTCCCTGATCTTCTTGCAGTAGGAACAGATGGACAGGATGCCCTCCAGCCGTTTCACGTGCTGGCGCAGTCCGAGGATGCGCTCGGCCACGTGCAGCCGGGCCACGAGTTCCTCCTCGTCGGGCGGTTTCGTCAGAAAGTCGTCCACGCCGGCGTTCATCGCCTCCCGATGATTGGCCTTCCCGCCATGTGACGTCAGCAGGATCACGTACGTGTAGCCCGCGCCTCCCGTCTCGCGGATCGAGCGACAGAGATCCAGGCCATCGAGGCCGGGCATCTGCCAGTCGGAAATGAGAACGGGAAAGAACTGCTCGCACCACGCGCTCCACGCGCGCCGGCCATCCTCGGTCGCCACCACCTCGTGCCCGGCCTTCTGGAGTGTCGCCGCCAGGACCAGTCGTGAGGTGAGATCGTCTTCAGCGATGAGTATTTTCACTGACCTGTTCCCGATCCAGTTCCCAGGCGATCCCGGCCTGGACGGCGTGGAATTCCGACTCGAGCTGCACCAGGAGCGGCGCGACATCCACGCCGCCGCCGGCCTCGTCGGCGGTCTCAATCCGGCGGCTGATCTCCGCCATGGCCGTCGCACCGGCGTTCAGGCTCGCGCCCTTGAGCGCATGTCCGGTTCGCCGGAGGCTCACGCGATCGTTGCGCGCCGCGGCGTCCTGCAGGGCCGCCAGGTACGTCGCGGCGTCGGTGCGAAATGCCTCGAGCACCTGCGCGAACAACGCCGGCGTTGTGGCCTGCGCCAGCGTCCTCAGCTTTTCGAGCGCTGCACGATCGAGCCCCGCGGGCGGCGCGCCACCGTCAGACGTCGCCTGCGGGGGCAGCCACCGTTCGAGCATGGCGATCAGGGCATCCAACTGCACGGGCTTACTCAGGTAATCGTCCATCCCCGCCGCCAGACATTTCTCGCGGTCGCCGGCTAGAACCTTGGCCGTCACCGCCACAATCGGGACGCGCCAGCCCGGCGCGACCGATCCGTGGCCGGCACGGCGCGCCTCCAAGGCGCGGATTTCGCGCGCCGCCTCGAAGCCGTCCATCTCCGGCATCTCGCCATCCATGAAGACGAGGTCGTAGGCCTGTTGCCGCAGCATCGCCAGGGCGTCGGCGCCGTTCCCCGCCAGATCCACGCGGCAACCGAGGCCCTCGAGGGCGAGCTGCGCGACGCGCTGATTCGTGGTGTTGTCGTCGGCGACGAGCACGCGCCCACCGAAGCGCGGCCGCGGCGACACCTCGGGCACGACGGCCTGGGGCGCACCGGCGCCCGCCTCGGCACTGCCGGACTGTCCGGTGCAAATCGTAATGAGGCGATCGAAGAGCGCCGAAGGCCGCACGGGTTTGGCGAGCCATCCGGAAAAGCCGCCCGCGCGACGCAGGGCCTCCGCGTTCTTCTCGAGCGCCGACGTCAGCAGGAAGAGCGTGAGATAGCGCAGCTCCGGATCGGCTTTGATGGTCCTCGCCAGGCCGACGCCGTCCGTGTCGGACAGGTGACAGTCGATCAGCGCGATGTGATACGGGTCGCCCTCGGCAGCGGCGGCTCGGAGCGCGTCCAGGGCGTCTCCGCCGGAGGCCGCGGACCCGTTACGCACATTCCAGCCGCACATCTGCTCGTGCATCACGCGGCAGTTCACCGGGTTGTCGTCCACCAGGAGCACACGCGCCGCGCTCAGCTCCGTCGCGGTCCGGGCCGGCGCAAGCGCGGGACTCGTATCGACCATCAGCGGCAACGAGAACCAGAACGTCGAGCCCTCGCCGGCCTGGCTCGTGACGCCGATCTGCCCGCCCATCAGTTCCACCAGGCGCTTGCAGATCGCCAGACCCAGGCCCGTCCCGCCGAAGCGCCGCGTCGTCGAGGCGTCCGCCTGCGCGAAGCGCTCGAACAGCCGGTCCGTCGCGGCCGGTGCGACGCCAATGCCGGTGTCCTCGATGGAGAAACAGAGCGTCGCGGGCGATTGAGGATCCGCGGCCTGCCCCTCCCCGACGCTGACGAACACGTGTCCGCGCTCGGTGAACTTGATGGCATTGCCGACCAGATTCACCAGCACCTGGCGAATCCGGCTCGGGTCGCCCACGAACCGCCGCCGCGCATCCGGCGCGTAGCGCAGGATCAGTTCGAGGCTCTTCTCTTCCGCGCGCGCCGCGAACATCCCGCCCACCTCTTCCAGCGTCGCCAGCAGGTCGAAGGGCATCCGATCGACGGGCATCTTGCCCGCCTCGATCTTCGAGATGTCCAGGATGTCGTTGATGAGCGTCAGCAGCGAGTGCGCGCTCGAGCGCGCGATCGCCGCCAGCTCCCGCTGCGGCGGCGTCAGTTCCCCGTCCAGCAGCAGCCCGACCGCGCCGATCACGCCGTTCATGGGCGTGCGGATTTCGTGGCTCATCGTCGCCAGGAACTCGCTCTTTGCGCGGTTGGCGGCTTCCGCCTCGGTCTTGGCCTGTCGCAGCTCCGCCTCCACGCGCTTGTTCTCGGTGACGTCGCGGATCGCGCTGATGACGAGCGGGCCGGCCTCCGTCTCCAGCGGACTCAGGCTGATCTCGACGGGGACTTCGGAACCATCGCTGCGCAACCCGTAGAGCTCGCGCATCTGCCCCATGCGTCGCGGCCTGGCGCTGGCGAAGAACGCCTCCCGTTCAGCGGCATGTCCGCCGAAGCGCGGCGGCACGAGGAACTCAATCCGCTGGCCCAGCAGATCCGCCCGGGCGTACCCGAACAGCGCTTCCGCCTGCGCGTTGACGACGACGATCCTGCCGTCGCGGCCGACAACGACCATGGCGTCCGGCGCGGATTCCAGAAGGCGCTGGAATTGCTCCTCCGACTTCTTGCGCGCCGTGATGTCCTGCGTCGTCCCGACGACACGGATGACCTCGCCGGCGTCATCGAGGACGACGTCGGCGCGGCCGTCGACAATGCGCACGTCGCCATCGGGACGCACGATGCGGTTCTCGAGGCGGGCGGGCGCTTTCGTCGTCAGCACCGCGTTGACCCACTCCACAGCACGCTGCCGGTCGTCCGGGTGCAGGCACGCCAGATACTGCTCGTAGCTGGGCGTCCACGTGTCCCGATCCAGACCGAAGATTCGGAAGGTCTGGTCCGACCACGTCACGGTGTTGTGGACGACGTCCCACTCCCAGCTGCCCACCTGCGCCACTTCCTGCGCCCTCGCGAGCTCCGCGGTGCGGTGCCGAACTCGCTCCTCCAGTTCGTCCGCCAACTGCCGGAGCTCGGATTCCTTGGTGCCAATCACGAGCGCCATCGCGTTGAACTCGCGCGCCAGCAGTCCCAGTTCGTCGCCGGAGGATTCCGGCATCGGCTCCTGAAATCGCCCTTCGGCAAAGCGCCTGACGCCGTCGTGCAACCGGCGCACCGGCCGGACGATGCGGCGGGCAAGCACCAGCGCCAGGCTCGCCGACACGAGCAGCGCGAGACCGCCAATCGCCGCCAGCGTTCGCCCGAACGTGCGGGCCGACGCGAACGCTTCGGCCTGATCGAGTTTGACGATGAGCCCGAGCCGGTATTCGGCCATCCAGTGGCAGGCGGAAATCGCCGCCACGCCTCGGTAGTCCGGCCCGAGCACAGTACCGGCGTTCCCGGCGACACAGTCGCCGAAGATGTCGCCCTCGAGCGTCCGCTGCAGCACGACCGACTCGCGGATGAACCGCGGCTGGGTGACCAGCAGGCGTTTGTCGTTGAAGAGAAACGCATCTTCGGACTGGTGCCGCCCTGTCCGCCGGCCGACGCCGGCATTCACTTCCCCCAGGTTCAGGCGGGCGGCCAGCACCGCCAGCAACCGCCCGTCGGCCGACCGCACCGGAGCCGCGATCACCATCGCCGGGGCCTTGAGATGGTTGGAGTAGTACGGCCCCTGCAGGTGGAGTCCGGTCTTTCCGCCGGCGAAGTAGGGACGCTCGGCTTTCGACGCGCCTTCGTCAGACGGACTGGTCGACACCAGAACGGTTCCGCCGTCCGCCGCGATCACGAACCACTCGACGAAGGCCGCGTGCGGGCCGATCGTGTAGGGTTCCAGTTCCTGCAGCACGAGCGCGTGCAGGGAGCGCGCCTCGGTGGACGCCGGGGTCGCCGCGATGAGGCCGGCAACGCGTCCCACCAGATCAGTGGCGGTCGCCATCTGACGCACATCGTCCATCCGCTCATCGAGCGCGGTGCGCACCGCGGCCGCTTTTTCGACGGCCACCGCCAGCACTTCCGCCGCGGCGGCGCTCTGCAGGCTCGCGCGCCCACTGCGATACGAGAGGATGCCGACCGTCGCCAGCAGCGCGGCGGCGAACAACACGAAGCTCAGGACTATGCGGGACGTCAGTCGAAGGGGCATGGCACAGGGGGTCACGCCGAGCAAGAACGATACCCGGACGGACCAGGAGTCTTCCGCGATCCGGCGGCCGAAAACGGTTGCAGGAGAGGTCGGCGGACCGACACCAGGATCGGATCTCCGACACAGGCGGCGCGCGATCCGGTGGGAGTCAGCCGGGGAATCGGCTCAGTGCCGGCGCGGGCGCGTTGCCTGCGGCGCCTGTGCGGCCAAATCTCGCCGGCGAAGCTCGGCGCTCACCTCCCGCATGAACGCCGCGCATCGATCGGCCGGCGTCACCGCGAGGACGACGGCGTTGGCGCGGGCCAGGCAGTAATAGCACGGCTGCGTCATGCAGACGTGCACGTTCCGCCGAGGGTGCCGAGGGGAGGACGCCCGCGATCCGCCTGGCCTTACAGGGTGGCTCATGGCAGGTACGACATCACGAGGTCGCGAACCGACTCCGGGATGAAGTCCTTGTCAATGAAATGGACGGCGCCGCGCTGCATCGCCTGTACGACCATCTCCGGCTCGGTGACCACGGACATCATGATAACCGGGACGTCGTGCGCTGACAGCCGTTCGAGCACGGTAAACCCATTATTGTCTGGCAGGAACACGTCCACGAAGGCCAGGTCAAGCTTGTGGCTGCTGGCGAGGTCCACGGCATCGGCGCCGTCCTCGGAGAGAAGCACGCGATAGTCGCGCCGGAGGATGTAGAAGAGCGTCTCTCGGACGCCGGCATCATCGTCGACGATCAAGATGGTCTTCTGAGCAGTCACCAACGCACGCAAGATAGCGGCCCGTGGTGCGCCTAGGCAACACGGCGGCATATTAGCAAGTCTAATACACCACGGAATGCGTGATCCGTGTTACGTTGCCGTCCCGATGGACTTCCCGCTCCGCAGAACGCTCGGCGCCAACCTCGCGGCGCTGCTCGATGCCAGGCGAATTTCCCAGGCGAGCCTCGCCGCGGCGATTGGCAAGTCGCAGAGCACCGTGTCGCAGATCCTCCACGGCAAGGCGTCCGTCACGGTCGACACGATCGAGGCGATCGCCGTCGCCCTCCATGTGTCCTACTGCGAATTGCTGGTCGAAGGGCAGTCCAGCGCGCCGGCGCACGCCGCACGCCGCCTGCCATTGCCCGCGCAATGGAACGCCGCATCACCCGAGGTCAGAAGCCTCGTCACGGAACTGCTGCAACTGACGGCCGGCCCGTCGCAAGGGGCTGACTGGAGGCCTCGGGCCGTGCATCTGGTGGCAACGCTCGTCAGCCTGCTCAACACCCCCGCCCAACCGCGAGACAGACGCCGCTTGTCGTGACAGAGGCTCGTCGCGGGCATTCATCAGACTAATGGCCGATTGCGTTGACGTCGACTCCGGCGTCTCTCCATACTTTCCGCCAGCGATGGTACTGAAACGTCCTCGGAAGCACGCGGAGCCGGCGCCTCCGGCCGTCGTGTGTCCGCATTGCGGCGACGCCTCGCCCACGCCGCTGGGCCGAGTGGGATCCCGCCTCAACTGGTACACGTGCCGTCCGTGCCACAAGACGTGGGCCGTTGGCGATGAGCCCCCCGCCCCACCAGCGGCGGCCGCGGAGGCTGCCCGCGCGATGTGTCCCCGCTGCGGATCGCCGCACGCCCAGGTCGAGAGCCGGTCGGGATCGCCGGCGCCCGCGTTTCTCCGATGCACGGCGTGTGGCTTCACGACGACACGCTCCATGGCGACCGACGAGTGACGAAGCCGGGCCCGGAGGGAGCAGGCGCGCTGGCGCTCGTGATCGACGACGAGCCGCTGGTCCGCGAGCAGATCGCGGCCCTTCTGGAACAGTTCAACTATCAGGTCGTGTTGGCGTGCGATGGCCTGGACGCACTCACCAAGGTCGCGATCTACGGCCAGCGGCTGCGCCTCGTCACCAGCGATTTCAGAATGCCCGGCACTGATGGTATCGATCTGGTGCGCACGCTCCGCCGTCTGCTCGCGCGCGACGTCACGATCGTGGTCATCTCCGGCCTGATCGACGACGAAGAGATTCAGGCGCTCCTCGAGATCGGCGTCGATCACGTTCTGCGCAAGCCGTTCGATCGCAGCGCGCTGGCGCGCGCGATTACCCCCAAGCCTCGCGCGTAAACCCGCGCCGCACATCTCCCGCTCCCACGTCGGCCCGCGACGACCCCGGGCGGACACGCGGGTCCGCCGCGACGTGTCGGCACGCCGACTCTTGTAGACGCCCCACCGGTACCCCGGCACGAGCGACCACACGCCCAGGCGACTCCAGCCCACAGGTTCACGGCCGATTTACTGTCAGCGACGAGAAATAACTCGTCGGCATGCCGCTTGCCAGTAGCCCGCCGGAGTACAGCGAATGACTGAGCACGAGGATCTGGTCAAAGAGTTCCTGATCGAAAGCTACGAGAACCTCGATCGCCTCGATCGCGATCTGGTGGAGCTCGAAAAAGATCCGCAGAACAAAGAGCGGCTCGGCAGCATCTTCCGGACGATCCACACGATCAAAGGGACCGTCGGGTTTCTCGGTTTCACCAAACTGGAGTCGGTCAGCCACATCGGCGAAAACCTGCTCAGCCGCATGCGCGATCTCGAGCTGTTGCTCGACGCCGAGATTACGACCGGCCTATTGCGCATGATCGACGCTATCCGCCGGATGCTCGCGTCGGTCGAGAGTACCGGCCAGGAAGGCGACGAGGACCACAGCGATCTCATCGCCCATCTCACACGCCTGAATCAGCCCGGGCGCGCGCCAGCGCAGGCCGCGACCGCTCCAAGCGCGACGCCGCCCGCGGCGGCCGTCGCCGAGGCGCTGCCCTTGGTGCCGGCGCCCGTCGCCGCGGCGCCGGCGGTTCCGGCGATTCCGGCGGCGACCACCGCGACACCGGCATCGGGCGGCGACGATACCCAGCGCACGGCCGTATCGGATTCCTCGCTGCGCGTGGACGTGGGCCTGCTCGACAAGCTGATGAATCTGGTCGGCGAGCTCGTGCTCGCGCGGAATCAGATCCTCCAGTTCACCGCGACACACACCGACTCGAGCTTCGTCGGCGCGACGGGCCGGCTCAATCTGGTCACGTCCGAGCTGCAGGAAGGCGTGATGAAGACCCGGATGCAGCCGATCGGCAACATCTGGAGCAAGTTCCCGCGCATCGTCCGCGACCTGGCCACCGCCTGTTCCAAGCAGGTGCAGATCGAGATGGAGGGCAAGGAGACCGACCTCGACAAGACGATCATCGAGGCGATCAAGGACCCGCTCACGCACGTGGTCCGCAACTCGGTCGATCACGGGATCGAACCGCCCGAGGAACGCGTGCGGAAGGGCAAGCCCGCCGAAGGGCGGATTCGGCTGCGCGCGTTCCACGAAGGCGGACAGATCAACATCGAAATCAGCGATGACGGCGCGGGCATCGATCCGGCGAAACTGCGCGGCAAAGCGGTGCAGCGCGGCCTGATCACGGCCGAACAGTCCGGCGCCATGAGCGATCACGAGGCGATCCGCCTCGTCTTCCTCCCGGGCTTCTCGACGGCCGAGAAGATCACCAACGTGTCCGGCCGCGGCGTCGGCATGGACGTCGTCAAGACGAACATCGAGAAGATCGGCGGCCAGGTCGACATCCAGAGCACGATCGGCGAAGGGACGACGCTCAAGATCAAGATCCCGCTGACTTTGGCGATCATCCCCGCCCTCATGGTGGCGGCCGGCGGCGATCGGTATGCGATCCCGCAGGTCAGCCTCCTCGAGCTCGTCCGGCTCGAGGGCGATCAGGCGCGCCAGGGCATCGAGCGGATTCAGGACGCGCCGTTCTACCGGCTGCGCGGCAACCTGCTCCCGCTGGTCTACCTGCAGCGCGAGCTCGGCGTCGACCGCGTGCGTGACGAGGACGCCACCAACATCGTCGTGCTCAAAGCCGACGACCGCCAGTTCGGCCTCGTCGTCGAGGAGATCAACGACACCGAAGAGATCGTCGTCAAGCCCCTCGGCAAGCAGCTCAAGGGCCTCACCGTCTTCGCGGGCGCGACGATCATGGGCGACGGGAAGGTCGCACTGATTCTCGACGTGCTCGGGATCGCGCAGCGCGCGAAGGTCGTCTCAGAGCTGCGCGACAGGGCGCGCGCCGAGTCGGCGCACGGCAAGGCCGATGGCGCGGCCGATCTGCAGACGCTGCTGCTGTTCCGCGTGGGCGAGTCCGATCGGATGGCCATGCCGCTCAATCTGGTGGCGCGGCTCGAGGAGTTCCAGCGGACGAGCATCGAACGGTCGGGCAGTCAGGAGGTCGTCCAGTATCGCAGCCAGATCCTGCCGCTCGTCAGCCTGTCGAAGTTCTTCACTGGAGCCGACGCCGCCGCCGCCGATTTGCGGCAGGTGGTCGTCTTCGCGGAAAACGGGCGCAGCGTGGGGCTGGTCGTCGACCAGATTCTCGACATCGTCAGCGAGCAGGTGGTCGTGCAGCGCCGCTCGTCGCGCGCCGGCGTCCTCGGCTCGGCCGTCATCCAGCATCGCGTGACCGATCTGCTCGACGTCCACGCGATCATGCGCAAGACCGATCCCACGTTCTTCGATACCGCCGACGCGGCGGCTTAACGTCAGTCACTTACAAGAGAACACCGCCATGGCCAGCGTGCAGTCGTCGCGCCAGTTTTCGACCTTCTTCCTCGACGGGCTCTACTTCGGCGTCGAGGTCCTCAAGGTGCAGGAGCTCATCCGGTACCAGGAGATGACGCGCGTGCCGCTGGCCTCCCGCGTCGTTCGGGGTCTCATCAACCTGCGCGGGCAGATCGTGACGGCCATCGATCTGCGGCGCCGCCTCGACATGCCCGAACGAGAGGCCGACCGCGTGCCGATGAACGTCGTCGTCCGCACCGACGATGGGGCGGTGAGCCTGCTGGTGGACGAGATCGGCGACGTCGTCGAAGTACACGAGGAACAGTTCGAGCGGGCGCCGGAAACGCTCAAAGGGCGCGCGACCGAGCTCGTCACCGGCGTCTACAAGATGCAGCAGCGTCTCCTGCTCGTCCTCGATGTCGAGCGCACCATCGACGTGGACCGGGCGATGGCCGTCCGGGCCGCCTAGATTAAATCAGGAGTATTCGCATGCTGCACATGCTGTCATCGATCGTCGTTCTGCTCATCGCGACCGGGCTGTGGGTTCGGCACCGTCGGCCGGATCTGCATCTGCGGCTCATGACCGCCGCGTTCGTCTGCGACCTGCTGCTGGTGATCTACATCGAGGCGACCCGGCACGCGGTCGAGAAGGTTGTCGGCCGCGGCACGTCGCTCATCTGGTTTCACGCCACGGTCTCGACCCTGGTGATCGTGGCCTACGTGGCCCAGATCGCGCTCGGGCGGCGGATGCTGGCCGGCGTACACACGCCGCGCCGCGTGCACGCGCTGCTCGGCATGGCCTTCGTGAGCTTGCGCTCGCTGAACTACGTGACCAGTTTCATGATCTGAGGCTCCCTTAACCTTCATCCCACTTCCCGACAGTCGAGGACATCATGCCGAAAGCTTCTGCCGCCGCCCGTTCCGAGGCCACGCTGTTCGAACGCATTGGGGGCATTCCCGCCATCAAGGCGACCGTGGATCTCTTCTACCAGAAGGTCCTGGCCGACCCGGACTTGAAGCCCTTCTTTGCCACCACCAACATGGCGTGGCTCAAAGGCCGGCAGAACGCCTTCTTCGTTCAGGCGCTCGGCGGTCCTGCGCTGTACAAGGGCAAGGACATGAAGAGTGCACACGAGAAGCTCTCCATTACGAAGGCGGCTTTCGATCGTGTCGCCGGCCATCTCGTGGCGTCGCTTGCGGAGCTCAACGTGCCGCAGCCGCTCATCGATGAAGTCGTCAGCACCGTGGCGCCCCTGGCGCCCGTGATCATTTCCGCGCAGGCCGCGCCTGCGTCGTCCTCCACCCCTTCCACTACCCGTGTTGCACCGAAAAAGGAGTCTGGCATGTCGACAGGTCATCTCAAGGGCGTCCCACACATCGCGGCCGTCGCCACCGACGGCGCGGATATCGATCTTCTCGGCGCCACGGAGGGCCTGCGCGCCTCACTCGACGCCCTGCAGGCCAACGTGCTGCTGGCCGACCTGTCGTTCACGATCGTCTACGCCAACCCCAAGGCGGTCGAGACGCTCAAGACGATCGAGGACGAGATTGAAAAGGCCTTCGGCGTCAACGTCGACGACATCCTCGGCGGATCGATTCACCGCTTCCACAAGGACCCGCGCCGCATCGAGAAGATCCTGCGCAGCGCCAAGGCGCTGCCCCACGAGGCGGAGTTCGGCTTCGGCGGCGTGAAGCTGAAGGCGACGATCAACGGCGTGACCGACCCGCAGGGCCAGACGCTGGGCTACGTCGTGAACTGGGAAGACGTCACCGACCGGAGCCGGATCGAAACCGAGATGGCGCGCGTCAGCTCCATGATGGAGAACGCCCCGGTCAACGTGATCTTCGCCGATGCCGATCTGAAGATTCAGTTCATGAACCCGGCCTCGCTCAAGACGCTCAAGACCATCGAGCAGTATCTGCCGGTGAAGGCCGAGCAGGTCGTCGGCCAGACGGTGGACATCTTCCACAAGAACCCCGCGCACCAGCGAAAGCTCTTGAGCGACCCGAAGAACCTGCCGCACCAGGCGATGATCCAGGTCGGCCCCGAAACGCTCGACCTGCTGGTCAGCCCGATCTACGACCAGGACAAGCACTACCTGGGTCCGATGGTCACCTGGTCGGTCGTCACCGAGAAGCTCAAGACCGAGACCGAGATGGCGCGCGTGATGTCGATGATGGAGAACGCGCCGATCAACGTCATGTTCGCCGACCGGAACCTGAAGGTGCAGTACATGAACCCGGCGTCGCTCAAGACGCTCAAGACCATCGAGCAGTACCTGCCGGTGCGCGCCGACCAGGTCGTCGGCCAGGTCATTGACATCTTCCACAAGAACCCCGACCACCAGCGCCGCATCCTCGGCGACCCGAAGAACCTCCCGGCCAAGGCCGTGATTCAGGTCGGCCCCGAGTCGCTCGACCTGCTGGTCAGCCCGATCTACGACCAGAACAAGGCCTACCTCGGCGCGATGGTCACCTGGGAAGTCATCACCGAGAAGCTGAAGTCCGAGAAGCGCGAGAAGGAAATGACCGAGAACCTGCAGCGCGTGCTCTCGCAGGTCAACGACAACGCGCTGGCGCTCGGATCGGCGTCTGAAGAGCTGTCGGCCATCAACCAGCAGCTTGTCGGCAACGCGGACGAGACCTCGACGCAGGCCAACGTCGTCTCGGCGGCGGCGGAAGAAGTCAGCAAGAACGTCCAGACGGTCGCGACGGGCACCGAGGAGATGAGCGCGAGCATCAAGGAGATCGCCAAGAACGCGAACGAGGCCGCCAAGATCGCGATGAACGCGGTCAAGGTCGCCGACACGACCAACGCGACCGTCGGCAAGCTCGGCGAGAGCAGCGTCGAGATCGGCAAGGTCATCAAGGTGATCACGTCGATCGCGCAGCAGACCAACCTGCTGGCGCTCAACGCCACCATCGAGGCCGCGCGGGCGGGCGAAGCGGGCAAGGGCTTCGCCGTGGTCGCCAACGAGGTCAAGGAGCTGGCGAAAGAGACGGCCAAGGCGACCGAGGACATCGGGCAGAAGATCGACGCGATTCAGACCGACACGAAGGGCGCGGTCGCGGCGATCGGCCAGATCAGCGCGGTGATCAACCAGATCAACGACATCTCGAACACGATTGCCAGCGCGGTCGAGGAACAGACCGCGACAACCAACGAGATCGGACGCAACGTCGCCGAGGCGGCCAAGGGCAGCACGGAGATCGCGCAGAACATCTCGGGGGTGGCGCAGGCCGCCCGCAGCACGAGCGACGGCCTGACCGACGCCCAGAAAGCAGCCGTCCAGCTGTCGAAGATGGCGGCCGACCTCCAGGCGCTGGTGGGTCAGTTCAAGTAAGCGGAAGACGCCGGCGGCGCCTGCGCGCCGCCGGCGCGCTCTACACGGACGTTTCCCTCTGGGAGTCTGACACGTGGAACCTTACGCTCCAGAACTCTGGCTGCTCGGCGTCGATTTCGCCACCGCGCCGCTGGCCGTACGAGAGCGGCTGAGTTATACGCCCGACGCGGCAGCCGCGCTGCTGCGGTCGGCTTCGGGACTGTCCGGTCTGCGGGAAGCCGTCGTCGTCTCGACGTGCAACCGGACGGAGTTCTACCTCGCCACCGATCCTGGGGGTGAAGCGGTCACGACTTGGCTCGAACGCATCAGACGCGACAGGCCCGACGCGCAGATCGGCCATAAGGGCTGCGTGCTGTTTCGCGCCAGCGGCATGGACGCCGCGCGGCATCTCTTTCGCGTGAGCTGCGGTCTCGAATCCTCGATTCTCGGCGACGTGCACATCGGCGGACAGCTCAAGAAAGCCCTGACGCTGTCGGGAGACGCCGGCACACTCGGCCCGGTGCTCAGCCGGGTGTTCCTTCACGCGTCGCGCGCCCTCAAATCGGCGCGCAGCCGGACCGACATCGGCCGCGGCCATGCCAGCCTCGGATCGGCCGTGGCGGGGCTCATCGAAGGGCGCGCGGGCGTCGAACCCGAAATTCTCGTCCTCGGCGGCGGCGTGGCGGCCCGGGACATCGGGCGGCAGCTCGCCAAGTGGCGCACCGGCCGGCTGACCTTCATCAATCGCACGCCGGAGAAAGCCGACGAGCTCGCCCGCCAGCTCGACGGCCGATCGGCCGCGTGGGGCGCGCTCGACGCCGAACTGCAGGCCGCCGATGTGCTCGTGGCGGCCACCTCGTCGCTCGAGCCCGTCGTGCGGCGCGATCGGCTGGCGCGGTGTCTCTCCGGCCGGCGCGACCGCCCGCTGCTCATCATCGACGTCGGCGTGCCCCGCAACATCGAGGCGCCGGACGGCGTGGACTGCGTGACGATCGATCACATCGCCGCCCGACGCGACGAGGCGCTGGCCCGGCGTCAGGAGGCGGTGCCCGCCGTGGACGCGATCATCGACGGCGAGCTCGCGCGATGGGCGAAGTGGGTGTGGACACGGCCGGCCGACGACCTCATCAAGCGAGTCTTCGTCGAGGAGCAACGCCGCCGCGCCGAACTGGTCGAGACGCTGGTGGCAGCCGGCTTCCCCGGATCGTCCGCGGATCTGAACCGTCTCATCGCCCGATCCTGGAACCGCCTGTTGCACGGCCACGCGCGCGGACTCCGAGCGTGGTGGCAGGCGGAACCACAGACGCCGCTTACGGCCGGGTCCTGCCGACTCGACGCCTGACGGATAACAGGAGCATATGAAGGCACTCATCGTCGACGATTCGCGCGCCATGCGACTCGTGTTGCGCCAGATTCTTACCGGCAGCGGCTTCGAAGTGGCCGAAGCGCGACACGGCCGCGAGGCGCTCACCTACCTACAGAGTCACGTCGACACGGCGATCGCGCTCGTCGACTGGAACATGCCCGAGATGAACGGGCTGGAGCTGGTGGAGGCCGTGCGCGCGGACGGCCGGCTCGACGCGCTCCGCTTGATGATGGTCACCACGGAGACCGAAGTGGCGCACATCCAGCGGGCCCTGACCGCGGGCGCCAACGAGTACGTGATGAAGCCGTTTTCCAAAGAGGTCATCCAGGAAAAACTGCGGCTGCTTGGCGTGGACGGTGATAGCGCCGATGGCCTCTAAGAAGATCCGCGTCCTCATCGTCGACGACGCGGTCGTCATCCGCCGGATCGTCACCGACGTGCTGGCGGAAGATCCCGGCATCGAGGTCGTCGGCACGGCCGCGAACGGCCGCATCGCGCTCCAGAAGATCACGCAGGTCAATCCGGACCTCGTCACGCTCGACGTCGAGATGCCGGACATGAACGGCCTCGAGTGCCTGAAAGAGCTGCGGAAGACGCACCCCAAGCTCCCGGTCATCATGTTCAGCACGCTGACCGAGCGCGGCGCCAACGCGACGATCGAAGCGCTCACCTACGGCGCATCGGACTACGTGACGAAGCCGGCCAACATCGGCAGCGTCGGCATCGCGCTGCAGCGCGTCCGCGAGCAGCTGATCCCGAAGATCAAGTCACTCTGCCAGCCTTCGCTCCCGCTGCCTTCGGCGCGCGCGCCGGTGCCCGCGCCGGTGCCGGCGCCTCCCGCCTCGGCGGTCGCCGGTCCAGTGTGGGACCTGCCGGGGCGGCGCGGCGCGATCGACGTCGTCACGATTGGCGTGTCGACGGGCGGCCCGAATGCGCTCGCCGCGATCATTCCTCACATCCCCGGCAACCTGCCCGTGCCGATCGTCCTCGTGCAGCACATGCCGCCGCTCTTCACGAAGTTCCTCGCCGAACGGCTCAACTCGCAGTCGGCGCTCGACATCCGCGAAGCCGCCGGCGGCGAGGAGTTGCAACCCGGGACCGTCTACATCGCGCCCGGCGACTACCACATGGTCGTCGAACGCAAGGGCGCCCGCATCGTCACCGCGCTCAATCAGGCCCCGCCCGAGAACTCGTGCCGCCCGTCGGTCGACGTGCTGTTCCGGTCGGTCTCCGAGACCTTTCGATCCTCCGTGCTCGGCATCGTGCTGACCGGCATGGGCCAGGACGGCCTGCGGGGGTGCGAAGACATCAAGCGCTGTGGCGGATCCGTCTTCGTTCAGGACGAAGCCACGAGCATCGTCTGGGGGATGCCGGGCTTCGTGGCTCGCGCCGGTCTCGCGGACCGCGTGCTGCCGCTCGGCGAGGTCGCGCCTGAGCTGGTCCGGCGCGTCACGACAGGCACCTCTTCCTGGTTCGATCAACCCGCGTCAGCCGCCGCAGCGAAGTGACCGCATCATGAGCATCGATCCAAACGACTTCGAGTTCGTGCGGACCATGGTCCGCAACCAGGCGGGGATCATCCTCGAGCCGGGCAAGGAGTACCTCGTCGAGTCGCGGCTCCTCCCCCTCGCCAAACGCGAGGGCCTCGCGTCGATTGCGGATCTCGTGGCCAAGACCAGGGCGCCGCTCGGCCAGGTCCTGGTGCAGAAGATCGTCGACTCGATGACGACCAACGAGACGACGTTCTTCCGTGACGTCGAGCCGTTCGAAGCCCTGCGCAAGTTCGTCCTGCCGGAGCTCATCGAACGCAACAAGCAGTCCCGCCGCCTGAGCATCTGGTATGCCGCGAGCTCGACCGGACAGGAACCGTACTCGGTGTCGATGCTCATCCAGGAACATTTTCCGCAGTTGCTGTCGTGGGACCTGCAGCAGTTCGCCACCGACATCTCGCCCTCCGTCCTCGCGCGCGCGCGCGAGGGACGGTACGGCCAGGTCGAGATCAACCGCGGGCTGCCGGCCAATTACCTCGTGAAGTACTTCAGCAAGCAAGGCAACGAGTGGCAGCTGAAGGAATCGGTCCGGAAGATGGTGCGCTTCGAGGAACTGAACCTCATCCGCCCCTGGCCGCCCATGCTTGACGCGGACATCGTCATGATCCGCAACGTCATGATCTACTTCGACATCGAAGCCAAGAAACAGATCCTCGCCCGCATCCGGCGCATCCTGCGCCCGGGCGGCTACCTGTTCCTCGGCGGCGCCGAGACGACGATGAACCTCGACGACAGCTTCGTCCGCCAGCAGTACGAACGGGCCGGGTGTTACCGGCCGAGAATCGCCGAAGCCGCATAAGAGAGGCCGCCATGAATCCGTCCGAACACGACATCATCGAACTGGTCGACATGATCTGGTCGACCACGCTGGGTTTCGAGATCCATCCGGTCGACGCGGAGAGCCGCGACGAGTGGACGCTGCCGGCCGTCGAAGCGCAGGTCCACATCGCGGGCACGTGGCAGGGCGTCGTCGTGCTCCACACGTCGAAGGCGCTGGCCGCGCGCGTCGCGCAGCGCATGTTCGATCTGGGCACCGAGCCGCCGACGCCGGAAGACATGCAGGACGCCTTCGGCGAGCTCGCCAACATCGCGGGCGGCAACATCAAAGGCCTGATCTCCGAGGGGGACGCGCACCTCTCGCTGCCGGCGGTCGTCCAGGGCTTCGACTACTCCGTGCGAGTGCCGGGCAGCCGGCAGGTGGCGCGCGTGGAGTTCATCTGCGACGGCGAGCCGCTCGTCGTGACGGTGCTCCACGCCGAAGGCGCCCGCGCCACCGGCGACGACGTGCACAGGCGTCTGCAGGCCGTGCCCGCCGCGTAGAGGCCCGATGCTCGATGCGCAGTTCCTCTACAACACCGTCGGCAGCGGCCTCTACTGTCACGGCGGATCGCTGCTGGCCACCGCCGGCGGTGACTTGATCGCGACCTGGTACGCGTACCCCGAGCTCGAGCACGCCGGCGCGACGCTCGTGATGGCGCGACGGCCGCGTGGCGCGGACGCGTGGCTGCCGAGCGAGATACCGCTCGCGAGGTCGGCCTCGTCGGCCGGCAATCCGGTGCTGTTCGAGGAGCCCTCCGGCCGCGTGTGGCTGTTCTTCGTCCTGCTGGAAGGCGCGTACTGGAACGACGCCGTGCTGCACGGCGCGTTCTCCGGCGATGCAGGGAAATCGTGGTCGCGCCCGGCCATGCTGCTGCCCTCACGCGGCATCATGGTGCGCCATCCGCCGATTCTCGCCGCCGATGGTGAATGGCTGCTGCCCGCTTACGACGAGCGCCAGCACCAGGCGATGGTGCTGGCGGCCCACCCGCCCTTCACGAAGTGGCGCGTCGCGCACTCGTTCGGCGACGTGCGACTGATCCAGCCGGTGCTGGTGCGCGAGCCTGACCGGCTGACGCTGTTGTTCCGGCCGGCGTCCGACCCGCGCGTCATCTGGCGCAGTCACTCGAGCGATGAGGGCCGGCGCTGGTCGTCACCGATGCGAACGGCCCTGCCCAACCCGCTCAGCGGAATTTCCGCGTTCAGCGCCGGCGGCCGGCTGGCGGTGGTCTACAACCACACCGAGCGGCACGAACGGCGCCCGCTGAGCCTCGCCGCGTCGGACGACGGCGGACGGTGTTGGAGCGCGCCGCGCCATCTCGACGATCTGGAGGGCGAGTTGTCGTACCCCTCGTTCGTGCCGGCGCCCGACGGGACGCTGCACGGCCTGTACACCTACAACCGGCGCATGATCAAGTACGTACAGCTCGATGCCGGCTGGCTGGGGTGACGCCATGGGCACAGTGGCCGATTTCAAGAACGTCCACAACGGCAAGCGCCTGTTCATCCTCGCGTCCGGTCCCTCGCTGGTCCAGCACGACCTGAGCCGTCTGCAACGCCGGCTGGTGATGGGCCTCAATCGATCCGTGTGGGCGTATCCGGACTCGCACTATCACTGCACGATGGACCAGCGGCTCTTCGACGAATACCCCGAAGTCCTGCGGGCCACGCGCTATCTGTTCACGCTCGACGGGCGTCCGTTCGGCATCCCGCTCCGCCTGCTGGGCTCGGAGGGCTTCAGCGAGGATCTCACGCTGGGCATCTACTCGGGCTACACGGTGTCGTACTTCGCGCTCCAGGTCGCCATCTACATGGGGTTCCATGAGATCTTCTACCTCGGGCTCGACCTCAACCACCAGGCGGACCAGACGCATTTCTTCGGCCACGATTTCCGGTCGCGCAATCACGTCGACACCGAGTTCCCGCGCATGCGCCGGATGCTGACGTCGGGCGCCGAACGGGCCGCACGACTCGGGGTCCGCGTCTACAACTGCAGCACGGCGTCGGCGCTCGAGTGTTTCGAGAAGGTCACCCTGGACGAGGCGCTGGCGCGATAGGAATCAGTCGGGAGTCGGGAGTCGCCGGTCGTCGGTCACGCGGTCGATGATGTCGGCGAGCGCGTGCAGCTCGTAGGGTTTGCCGAGGACCACGCGGACGCCAGCGCCGGCGGCGTGCGTCCGCAGCTCCTCGGTGACGTGTCCCGACGTCAGGACCACTGGCAGATCGGGACGCAGGCGGGCAACCTCGCGCGCCACGTCGAAACCCGACGTGCCCGGCATGCTGACGTCGGAGACGACGACGGCGAAGCGGCCCGGATCCGCGCGAAGGGCCTCCAGCGCGTCCGTCGCGCGCGTGTAGCCGCTGACCCAATAGCCGTGCAGCACGAGCGCCTCTTCCGCCAGCTGGACCAGATCATCTTCGTCGTCCAGAAAGAGCACGTGCTGTCCCCAGCCGTGCCGCACGGGGGCGCGGGCGGTCACCGCGTCGTCGGCGGTGACGGGCGCGTCCGCCGCGGGGAAATAGACGGCAAAGGCGGTGCCGTGTCCAGGCTCGCTGCGGACCTCGACCGCGCCGCCGTGCGCCCGCACGATGCCGTGGACGACCGACAGGCCGAGCCCCGTGCCTTCGCCGGGCGCCTTGGTCGTGAAGAACGGCTCGAATATCCGGTCCAGCAGGTCCGCCTCCATGCCGCGGCCCGTGTCGGCCACCGAGAGCCGCGCGTACCGGCCCGGCCGCAGCTCGCTGGCTCTCACGGCAGCATCCTCGCCGATAGTCACGCCGGCGAGCCGGAGATCGATGCGCCCAGGTTGTCCCTCCATCGCCTGCCAGGCGTTGGTGCACAGGTTCATGACCACCTGATGGATCTGCGTCGGATCCGCGATCACCTCCGGGGCCGCATCCTCGGCGGTGACGCTCATCTCGACGCTGGCGGGAATCGTCGCCCGCAACAGGCCGACCGCTTCCTCCACCAGAGCGCGGAGCACGACTACGCCGTGATGCCCCGCCGACTGCTGACTGAACGTGAGAATCCGCCGCACCAGATCCCTGGCGCGATAGCTCGCTCGGCGCACCGCCTCGAGGTTGTGCACCGCCGGCGCATTCGCGTCCACATGGTGGAGGGCCAGGTCCGCGTGACCGACGATGGCGCCGAGGATGTTGTTGAAGTCGTGGGCGATCCCGCCCGCCAGCGTGCCGACGGCTTCGAGGCGCTGCGACTGGCGGAGTTGCGCTTCGATCGCCTGCCGTTGCCGTTCGGCTTCCACGCGGTCGGTGATGTCGTGAATCCAGGTCACGGTCCACTCGACGCCGTTCTGATCGCGGAGCACGCGCGACGAGACTTCCGCGGGAAACATCGATCCGTCCAGCCGCAGGTAGTTCAGTTCACCCCGGAATTCACCGGTGGCCGCTCTTTGGGCCAATCCTGTGGTCCAGCGGGGGTCGGCTGGATCGGCGAGACCCTGGCGGCCGAGTTGCTGGATGTCCTTCTCGCTGCCTCCCAACATCCGGCACGCGTGCGGATTGGCCGCGTGGATCGTGCCATCCGGCCTGGTGATCAAGATGCCGTCGAAGCTCGACTCGAAGACCGCGCGAAGCTGCGCGTCACGGTCGTACAGCACCTGCTCGGCGTGCTTTCGCTCGGTGATGTCCTGCGTGGCGCCGTGCAGGCCGACTCTCCGTCCGTCCGCATCGACCAGCGCTTCGGCCACCGACGTCAGATAGATCACCTGCCCATCAGGTCGTATCGCGCGGAAGTCCTCGATGGACCGCCGCCCGTCGGCGAGGGCGGTGGCGATGCTGGCTTCCATGCGCGCGCGGTCGCCCGGATGGATCGAGGCGCGGAACGCCTCCATCAGCGTGCCGGTGAACGCGGCCGGCTCGATGCCGAAGATGCGGTACGTCTCGTCCGACCACCAGGAACTGCCGTCCACGACGTTGACGCTCCAGCTCCCCACGTGCGCGAGGCGCTGGGCCTCACGGAGCATCGCTTCGCTCTTGCGCAACAGGGCGTCCGCGGCCTTGCGCGCGGTGACGTCCTGGGAGCTGCCCACCATGCGGAGGGGACCGTCGGCGTCCGAGACGATCTCCCCGCGGGCGTGGATGTCGATGACCTCGCCATCCGGGCGCACGACGCGATAGTCGACTTCGAATGGGCGTTGCGCCACCACGGCGGCCCTCGATATCTCGGACACGCGCGCGCGATCGTCTGGATGGACGGCGTCGAGAAACACCTGGCCCGCGTTCGTGAGGAGGCTGGACGGGGCGATGCCGAAGATCTGGCAGAGCCCGTCGCTCCACTGCGCGCTGTTGGTCCGGAGATCCCAGGTCCAGGCGCCCAGGCCGGCGATGCGCTGCGTCTCCCGCAGCATGGCCTCGGAGGCGCGCAACGCCTCGGTCGCGGCCCGGTGCTCCGTGACGTCGATCGCGAGACCGAGGAGCTCCGCCGGACGTCCCTTCGGCGTGCGCGACAGGATCGTGTTCCAGGCGTGAAGCCACTTCCACTGGCCCGAAGGCGTCCGTATGCGGTACTCATGCTCGAGCACGTCACCATCGCGCGCCGCCGCGATCTCGGCCACGCGCTTCGGCACATTCGCGAGATCGTCGGGGTGGAAGATCGGCGCGAACCGTGCATCCAGCAGATCGCGCACCTCGTCGTCGCTCACCTCCAGCAACGTGGCCATGCCGCGATTGCGGTAGGTGCCCCGTGACTTCGTGATGTCGTAAACGTAGAGCATGCCGGGCAGCGTGTCGGCGATGGCGCCGATGATGCGCCGCCGCTCGTCCGCGGCTGCCTCGGACGCCTTGCGCGCGGTGATGTCCACCAGCACGGCGATATAGTCACGCCCCGGTTCGCCATGCTGGCGGAGCGGCGCCACCGTGAGGTGAACCCAGATGACACGCCCGTCCTTGCGGACGTATCTCTTCTCGATGGAGAACTCGGCGATCTCGCGATCCCGGACCCGGTCCACCTGGGCGGCACTCTCGGCGAGATCGTCGGGGTGCGTGAGGCGCCGGTAGTCCCGTTCCAGCAACTCGGCCTCGCTGTACCCCAGCAGGTCGCAGCACCGGCGGTTGGCACGAAGGAATCGTCCCGTCGCGGCGTCGATGTGCGCCACGCCGACACCGGCCTGATCGAAGAGGACCCGGAACCGTTCCTCGCTCTCGCGCAGCGCGGTCTGCTCGCGCTGGAGCCGCGCGCGATCGCAGGCCGCCTCGAGCACGGCGGTCAACTGAAACAGATAGCCGGTCTGCTTGACCATGAAGTCGGCCGCGCCGAACCGGAAGGCCTGGGCCGCGATTTCGCCGTCGCCGTGCCCCGTGATCACCACGATCGGGATCTCGAGGTGTCGCTCGTCGCGCAGCACCTTCAGCACGTCCAGCGCGTCGCGGCCGGCCAAGTAGTAGTCGAGCAGGACGGCGTCGTACCCGGACAGCTCGCCGCCGCCGGGAAGAAGCCGCGCGAGGAGATCCACGCGGCTGCTCACCGCGTCGAGGCGCACGTGCGGTGCGTGGCGTGCGAAGTGCCGGCGCGTGAGATCGATCTCGGCCGGGCTGTCCTCGGCGTAGAGCACGCGCAGCGGGCGCGCGCGGCGCGCCGCCTCCGCCCGGAAGCGGATCAACGCGCGGTCGAGCACGGCGGGCAGACCGGCGAGATAGTCTTTCCGCTTCAGCAGGTAGTCGTCGGCGCCAGCCTTCAGCGCCGCGACCGCGGACTCCGCGGCCAGCTCGCCGGTGAGCACGACGACTGCGACCGGCAACGCCTGACCGCGAATCGCGGCCACCAGATCGAGTCCGCTGCCATCAGGAAGCGAGAGGTCGGTCAGAACGAGGTCGCACGGCGCCGGCCCCGCGAGCCTGGCCCTCGCCTCGCCGAGGGTGGCCACGGTTTCAAGCGCGATGTGCGGGGCGTGGTGGGCCAGCGCGCGGCACGCCAGATCCGAGTCATTGACGTCGTCTTCGACGTACAGGACGTTCACGTGCGGTCCGTCGCCCGGCCATCGACCGGCGACGCGGCCGCCGGCTCCGGTGCCACGTTATCCACAAAGAGAATCACGCACGGGGCGACGCGCAGGACCTGAGCACTTAGCACCATGCGGCGGACCGCTCACGACTCATCGCGGGAACTCCCGGAGAAAGGACGTGCCTGGCGGATCGCGCCAGGCTCACGCAGGAGACTGCGTCGGAATCATTAATTCTGACACAGACACCCGGTCCGCATCTACGGAAGCCGCGGCGGCGGCGCTGGCGCTACTCCAGCCACACGCGGACGGTCTTTCCGTCTTCCTCGAGCGTGAAGAGTTCGCGCGGCTGATGTCCGGCGGCGACCGCGTCGGCGGCGAGTTGCTGGACGTCGATGCCGCGCTGCTCGAGGCGGCCCGCGAGTTCCTGCGGGATCAGATCCGGGAGATGCCCGACCGCGGCTGCGGCGAACGAAAGCTGAACGACCGGTTCGCCGTTGCGAACGA
>Ga0315281_10000217_pt1 | contig 75417 bp, 72 predicted proteins | sample YL17G07_0_MG_FD_204540 | JGI IMG/M metagenome (GOLD analysis project Ga0315281, IMG submission 204540) | Sediment microbial communities from Yellowstone Lake, YNP, Wyoming, USA - YL17G07_0 | ecosystem: Environmental > Aquatic > Freshwater > Lake > Sediment | place: USA: Wyoming | collected... | reverse complement strand
TCGTTGAATTTGCCATTCCAATATCATGCCAAATTCCAGCGGCTAAGGAAACCCCGGAAACCCAGTATCCATGCGGACTTCAAGCTATTTCATCCATCAATATACCCACTCGATTCCGTGAAGACCCATAAATCTTGTCCGCCCTCGATCCCATTCTGCTTGCACTGAACGAGCCTGTGTTCGAGGCCGATGCGAAGGGCGCCATGCGCGCCGCGACGCCGGCCTTGCTGGACATGCTGACGCTCGATGCCGCGCACTTGCCCAAGCTCGCCGACGCTTTCGTCGAGGCAGACCGGGCAGGCATCGCGCAGGCGCTCAAACGCGTGGCCGAGGGCAAGTCGGCCTCGGCGCTGGTCGAGGCGCGCATCGCCGGAACTGACGGCAGCGATACCGCCGTCGAAATCAAACTCGTCCCGATCGTCGAAGGCAAAAAGACCACCGGTGTATATGGCTGGCTGCGCGACATCAGCGAGCAGCGCAACAGCGAGCGCGCCGCGACGCTGCAGGGCACGCACCTGTTCAATCTGGTCGAACATATCGGCGACGCCTGCCTCATCGAATCCGACGTTGGCATCGTCGAAACACTGAATGCGGCTTTTTGCGAACTGTTCGGCATGGGCGTGGCTTCGCAGTCGCTGATCGGCATCGAGGTCGCCGACGTGTTCGCGCAGGCGCGCAAGTCCGCGAAGTGCGACGCCGGGCCGGCGCTGATCGAGAGCGAGGGCGCGGCGCTGCGCGAATTCGCGCTGGGCGACAGGCAGATCGGCCAGCACACGTTCTCGATTTTCCACGAGGGCGATTTTCTCGGCCGCCTGTATTTGTTCAAGACCGCGGGGAATCCCTCGGCGCTGGAACAGGCGCAGCAGACAACCGCCGAGCAGGTCGAGCTCATCGAACACATCGCGCGCGAGCTCGCGACCACCGTGGAAAGCGCGGGCAGCGCCATCCACCGCGCCGAGCAGCTTGACCTCCCGGCCCAGGTGATCGAACACTTCCAGCGCGTCGAGATTTCCGCGCATTCCGCGTTCACCGCGATCGGCGGCCTGCTCGATTTTTCTCGCTTCGAGCCGAGCGGCATCAAGACGCTGACGCTCGACGTGCAGGATTTTCATCTGCGCGAGTCGGTGGCTTCGCTCATGGAGCACATCGCCGGGCCGGCCGAAGACCACAATCTGGGGCTGCGCGTGCGCATCGACCAGGACGTGCCGGATATTCTGACGGGCGACGCGCCGCGTTTGATGCTGGCGTTGCGCAACCTGATCGAGGCAATGATTGTCGCCGTCGATAGCGGCGGCTCCGAGGAGCCGTGCGAAATGCGCCTGGAAATCGCACCCGAATACGCCGCGGAGGGAACGATTCATCTCAGCTTCGGCGTGGAAGCCGTCGCGTCGGGCAAGGCGGCGAAACTCTGGCCGCATCTTCCCGTCTCGCTGATGCAGATCGCCATGGCGCGACAGATCATATCGGCGATGGGGGGAAGGCTCGAGGATTTGCGGCGCAAAACCGCGAGCGGCTTCGGCTTTTCCCTTGCCTTCCCGGCGCGCGCACTCTCCGAACCGCAAACACGCCCGGCTTTCGTGACGCTCACCGGCATGCCGGTGCTGATCGTCAACGCCAACCCCGCGCATCGCCACGAGCTGGCCACGCTGACGCGCACCTGGCGCATGCATCCGCACGAGGCCGACAACGCCACCATGGCCCTGCAACTGCTGCTGCGCATGGAACGCGAAGGCAAACCGCTGCCGCTGGCGATCGTGTCCAACGAACTGCCGGTGCAGGATGGTTTTCTGCTGGCATTGCGCATCAAGAACCATCCCAGGCTCAAGCAGACTCTGGTGATGATGCTCGCCGAATCGGGCAAGCACGGCGATGCCATGGCCTGCCGCGAAAACGGCATCATCGCCTACCTGCGCTATCCGGTCAGCCCCGACCAGCTCAACGAAGCGATCCAGGCGGTGACCGGCATCAACACCGGCAGCGACCCGGAGGCGACGCACACGCTGATCACACGACACAGCCTGCGCGAATCGCGCCGCGCCACCATTCTGCTGATCGACGGCGATCGCGACGCGCAGATAGCAGCCGGCATTCAATTGCGCAAGGGCGGCTATACCCTCACCGTGGCGGAAGACGCCGAACAGGCCATCGATGCGCTCGATCAGGAAGTCTACGATCTGGTGCTGGTCGATCCGCTCACGCCCGGTCTCGAAGACGCGGTGAAGAGCCTGCGCGGCCTCTCCTTGCAGAATGCCGACAGCATCGTCATTGTCGCGGTCAGCAGCGACGTATCGGAAAAGCACCGCAAGAAATGCGAGCAGGCGGGCTTCGACGGCTTTGTCGCCAAACCCTTCGAGAAGGAAGCGCTGCTCAAGCTGCTCGATGCCAAGCTGCCGGAGATAGAGCCGGCGGAGTGACGAGCATTTCCCTCCATCATGACAATGTGAATGAATCGTCCCGACATCTTGAATATACGTCGTCCCAGCGAAGGCCGGGACCCAGTCCGCTACACAATCTGAAATGACTTTGACTGTACTGGGTCCCAGCCTTCGCTGGGACGACGGGGACCCTTGCCTTGCATCACGGCGTACGCGTGAATTGCACTTATGAATTGGGAATGGAATGACGTTTCAACGGCGCGCTTCGAGCAGCGCCTCGGCCAGCTCGGCGAAGCCCTCTCCGCAACGCCCCGGCGTCACATAGGCAGGAAGCAGCGGCATCCAGTCCGCGAAGTCGCGCACGTTGGCGACCCCCACCGCATGCGGGAAGAATTCGAACATCGGCGCATCGTTGGGCGAATCGCCCACGAAAACAAAATGTGCTTTTTCATTGTCGAGATCGATGCCGCAGCGCTCCTCGAGAAACAGCCTGGTGGTCGAAAGCTTGTCGTAGCCGCCGAACCAGCCGTTGACGTGGATCGAACTGATCTTGGCGGTCAACCCTGCCTCGCGCATCAGTTGCGCGATGCGTTCGACATCGCCACGAGCGAGCGCGGGAACGTCCTCGCAGAAATCGATGGCGATGTCGGCCACCCGATAATCCTGATCCGACGCCAGTGCGCAGCCCGGCACTTCGCGCACGATGCGCGCGGCGATTTCCGTCAGTTGTGTCTTGCGAGCTGCACGCTCGTTTTCGGAAGCGATGTAACGCTGCACCAGCTTGCGCTGAAGCGCGTCATGCGCGAAATACAACGCGCCGTTCTCGCCCACCACGCCATCGACCGGCCACATGCGCGCGATGTGGTCGCACCACCCCGCGGGACGTCCGGTCACGGGGACGACAAGCAGACCCGCGGCCTTGAGCCGCTCCAGCGCGCCATACGCGTGCGCGGTGAGCCTGCCTGCGCTGGTGAGCGTGTCGTCGATGTCGAGCAGCACGCCGCGAATCGCGGCGCGCGCCGCGCGCGGAAAATCGGCGAGCGGTTTCATGCGCCGGTGCTACCCAGGCGCGCGACACTTTGACGGATGCAATCGGCGGCGGCTTCGCGCTCCGTGGTCGTCATATGCAAGCCGCACTTGGTGCGGCGCCACAGAATATCGTCGGCTTCGCGCGCCCATTCCTCGCGCACCAAATAGTCGATTTCGCGCGCGGCAAGCAGGTTGGCGCCGTTGCCGAAGAACGGATTGAGCGCATCGAGCGTGGCCGCATCGCCGAGTACGCGCGGCGTGCGCGTACCGTGGCGCGCGAACAGCTTCGCGAGATAGTCTCCCGGCAGCAGCGCATAGCGCGCGTGCAGCTTTGCCAGCTCCACGCTCGCGTCGTCGAAATCGCCGCCCGGCAGGGCTTCGCCGCTGCTCCAGGACGGCTTCATTTCTGGATAGAAGGGTGCAAGCTCATGCAACGCGTGCTCGGCAAGCCTGCGATAGGTGGTGATCGTGCCGCCGAACACCGAGAGCAGCGGCAACCCGCCGTCCTGCGCATCGACTTTGAGCACGTAGTCGCGCGTGATTTGCGAGGGGTCGGCCGAACCGTCGTCGTACAGCGGGCGCACGGCGGAGTAGCTCCACACCACATCGCGCTCCGCGATCGGCTGCGCGAGCGCGCGATTGGCGGCGCGGATCAGGTAGGCGATTTCCTGCGGCGTGATGGCGCTGGCTTCCTCGACCGTGGCAATGGTCACGTCGGTGGTGCCGATCAGGCTGAAGCGCTCCTCAAAGGGGATGATGAACGTCACGCGCCGGTCGTCGTTTTGCAGAATGCAGGCGTGCTTGCCGTCGTGCACGCGCGGCACCACGATGTGGCTGCCCTTGACCAGCCTCACCGTCGCGGGTAGCGAGACATGCAGCGCCTCGTCCAGGAGACTCATAACCCACGGCCCCGCGGCGTTGACCACACCGCGCGCCTGGACAATACGTTCGCCCCAACTTACCGTGTCGCGCAGCATGATCTCCCAATGCCCGGCGCCGCGCCTGCCGGCGATGCAGCGCGTACGCGTGAGCACTTCGGCGCCATGCTCGCGCGCCGCAAGCGCATTCAGCAGCGTGAGGCGCGCATCATCGACACGCGCATCGGAATAGACGAACCCGCGACGCAGGCCCTCCCTGAGTCCTGCACCAAAAGGTGTGTCGCGCAGGTTTACACCATGAGAAGATGGCAGGGAAATCTTCCCGCCCAGATGGTCGTAAATCCACAGGCCGACGCGCAGCATCCACGCCGGGCGCATCGAGTCGTCGTGCGGCAGGATGAATTCGAGCGGGTGGATAATGTGCGGCGCGATGCGCAGCAGCACTTCGCGCTCCTGCAACGCTTCGCGCACCAGGCAGAATTCGTACTGTTCGAGGTAGCGCAATCCACCGTGGATGAGCTTGCTGCTTCCCGAGCTGGTCGCCTGCGCGATGTCGCCCTGCTCGACCAGCAGCACCTTGAGTCCGCGCCCCGCCGCGTCGCGCGCGATGCCGCAACCGTTGATGCCGCCGCCTACGATGACGAGATCGTATTGATCGTTCATCTGCCGAAGCGCTCCATCCACAGCATGGCGAACACTGTCTTGGTGTCGGTGATGACCCCTTGCCGGATGGCGTCGAGAATCTCGTCGCGCCTGGCAATGACGACTTCGAGAAACTCTCCGGCGTCGCGCTGGTGCCCCTCATGGCGCAACCCGCGCGCGATGTACAACTCGATCACCTCGTCCGAGTAACCGATGCACGGATGCGTGGTGGCAAGATGTTCCCACTTGGCGGCGACATAGCCGGTTTCTTCGAGCAGCTCGCGCTGCGCGGTTTTGAGCGGCGCCTCGCCGGCTTCGAGCTTGCCGGCAGGAAATTCGAGAAAGTGGCGCTTGTGCGAATAGCGGAATTGTCTTTCGAGGATCAGTGTGTCGTCGTCGATAAAAGGCACAATGATGACCGCGCCGGGATGGCGCGCGTACTCGCGCCTGGACTCGCTGCCATCGGGCAGCCTGACGCGATCGCTGAAGACATGCAGCAGGCCGCCGCGATACACCTCGCGCGACTCGATGGTGGTTTCGGTGAAGTCGTGCTGCGCTTGATCAAGTGGCATGGAAGATGTCAGGTGGTTTACTCCCTCGCCCCGCCTGCGGGGAGAGGGTTGGGGTGAGGGGCATGCAACTGTCGCAATATTTCCGCCAACACGGCATCGGTTTGCTTCAGGGCTTCATCATTCCAGAAGCGTATTACCCTAAAACCTTTCGCCTCAAGATATGCCGTTCTCCTGGTATCGTGGCCCATCTGCTCCGTATGCTGCCCACCATCTATCTCTACGACGAGCATTTGCTCAACACAGACAAAATCGACGATGTAGGGTGGGATAGGATGCTGCCTACGAAACTTGAATCCACTGAGGTTGCGATTTTTCAAATTTATCCACAACCGTGACTCTGCGTCGGTTGATGACTTTCGCAGTTTTTGCGCTAATTTCTCCACCCCTCACCCCGCCCTCTCCCCGCAAGCGGGGCGAGGGAGAAAATCGCGAAATATTCAGTAGTACCTTACTAGGAAAGCACCCATCCTCAGAACGACACGGCGATGGCGCGCCGGCAGATTTCCAGCAGACCGCCCGGCAACAGTCCCAGCGCCAGAATGGCGAAGGCATTGAGCGATAGCAGCACATTCATTTCGGGGCGCACCACTATGACGGATGTATCGAGCGGCTCGTCCATGTACATGAGCTTGACGATGCGCAGGTAGTAGTAAGCGCCGATCACGCTCATCAGCACGGCGAACACCACCAGCCACACGAAACCGGCGTTGAGCGCAGCTTGCAGCACGGCGAGTTTGGCGAAAAAGCCGACCGTGGGCGGAATGCCCGCCAGCGAAAACATCACCAGCAGCATAATGAGGGCATACCACGGCGAGCGCCGGTTGAGTCCCTTGAAGTCGTCGATGTTTTCCGCTTCGAATCCGGCGCGCGACAACAGCAGGATCATGCCGAAGGAACCGAGCGCCATGATCACGTAGGCGATGACATAGAACATCGACGAACCGTAACCATCGAGCGTGCCGGAAAGAATGCCGAGCAGCAGAAACCCCATGTGCGAAATGGTCGAGTAGCCGAGCATGCGCTTGAGGTTGGTCTGCGCGATGGCGACCAGGTTACCCAACGCCATCGACAGCACCGACAGTATCACCAGCATCTGCTGCCAGTCGTTGACCATGCCGGAAAGGCCTTCGGCGAGAATGCGCAGCACGAAGGCGAATGCGGCCAGCTTGGGCGCCGAGCCGATGAGCAGCGTGACGGGTGTCGCCGCGCCCTGGTAAACGTCGGGAATCCACATGTGGAACGGCACCACGCCGAGCTTGAAGGCGAGGCCCGAGACAAGGAACACGATGCCGAATGCGAGCAGCGGGTCGTTGCCGCGGCTGCCGCTCACCGCGCTGGCGATGGTGCGAATGTCGAGTGAACCGGTCGCGCCATAGACCATCGACATGCCGTACAGCAAGAGTCCCGACGCCAGTGCGCCGAGGATGAAGTATTTCATCGCCGCCTCGGTGGCGAGCGCCGAGTCGCGCTGCAACGCCACCATCGCGTACAGCGACAGCGACAGAATTTCCAGTCCCAGATACAGCGTGATGAAGTGACTTGCGGAAATCATGATCATGCAGCCAAAGACGACGAACAGCAGCAACATCATGAATTCGCCGGTGAGGAGTTTACGCGCTTCGAGGTAGGAACGGCTGAACACCACCACCAGGAATGCCGCGAGCGCCAGCATCGCCTTGAGCACCACGCCCATGCCGTCGAGAACGAACATGCCGTTGAATGCGTACGCAGGCGCGGCGGGCGGCGCCAGCAGGATAAGGGTAAACAACGCCAGCAAGGCGATCAGCGTGACATTGACCAGTCGGCTCTCGCGCCCGCTCGCGGGCATGAACAGATCGGCGATCATGAGAATGGCGATCGCCGCCAGAAGAAAGATTTCCGGCAGGGCAAGGGTGAGATTCAGGCTGGCGGCAGTCATGTCAGAGTTTTCCGGTCGCGACGTGCTTGAGCAGCGCATCGACGGTGGTATGCATCACGTCGGTAAAGGGCTTGGGATAGAGTCCCATGAACAGCACCGCCACGGCGAGCAGCGCGAGGAACACCGTTTCACGCGCGTTCACGTCGCGTAACGCGGCGACCTTGTCGTTGGCGATATCGCCGAAGATCACGCGCTTGACCATCCACAGCGTATAGGCCGCACCGAAAATGAGCGTGGTCGCGGCGAGGAAGGCATACCAGAAATTCGCCTTGATCGCGCCGAGTATAACCATGAATTCGCCGACAAAACCGCTGGTCGCGGGCAGGCCGGAATTGGCCATGGCGAACAGTACGGCGAACGAGGCGAACACCGGCATGGTGTTGGCCACGCCGCCGTAGGATGAAATTTCGCGCGAATGTACGCGATCGTACAGCACGCCCACGCAAAGGAACATCGCCGCGGAAACAAAACCGTGCGAAATCATTTGCACCAGCCCGCCTTCGACACCCTGCACGTTGAATATAAAAAAGCCCAGCGTGACGAAACCCATGTGCGATATCGACGAGTAAGCAATGAGCTTTTTCATGTCCTGCTGCACCAGCGCCACCAGGCCGATATACACCACGGCGATAAGCGACAGCGTGATCATGAGACCGGCCAGCGCCTGGCTTGCGTCGGGCGCGATCGGCAGGTTGAACCTGAGGAAACCGTACGCGCCGATTTTCAGCGTGATCGCCGCGAGCACCACCGAGCCGCCGGTGGGCGCCTCGACGTGCGCATCGGGCAGCCAGGTGTGCACCGGCCACATCGGCACCTTGACCGAGAACGACGCGAAGAACGCGAAGAACAGCAGCGTCTGCGCCGTCATGCCGAGCGGTACCTTGTGGAAATCGAGAATATTGAAGCTGCCGTTGGTCGCGTTGTAAAGATAGATCAGCGCGGCGAGCATCAGCAGCGACCCGAGCAGCGTGTAGAGGAAGAACTTCACCGCGGCATACACGCGGTTCGGCCCGCCCCACACGCCGATGATGAGGAACATCGGAATGAGCATCGCCTCGAAGTACAGGTAGAACAGAATCGCATCGGTCGCGGCGAACACGCCATTAATGAGGCCCGACATGATCAGGAAGGCCGCGAAATACTGCGACACCTTGTCCTGAATGACTTCCCATCCGGCGATCACCACGAGCATCGTAGTGAAACTGTTGAGCAGCACGAACAACACCGAAATGCCGTCCACCCCGAGCGCGTAATGCACATTGAAGCGCGCGATCCACGGCGCCATTTCGACGAACTGCATCGACGACTGCGCTGCGTCGAACCCGGTGTAAAGGGGAATCGACACCACGAAACCCAGCACGCTTCCCGCGAGCGCGAGCCTGCGCACCATGGCAGGCGAGCGGCTGAAAAACAACACCGCGATGCCGCAGATGATGGGCACCCAGATGGCAAGACTCAGAATTGGTAAACCTTGAAACATTATTTAATCTTTGTTCTTTCTTGCGTTGAATAAACTCTGGTTATTTCTGGAATTACAAAAAAACTCTTTACCGTCATTCCCGCGAAACTTGTCCCCGACCTGATCGGGGAGCAGGAATCCAGCCTAACCAAGAACTTGGATTCCCGCTTTCGCGGGAATGACAAATTATTTGAGATTCCCAAAACAAATCGTGGTCTCCATGGAGCAATAGGGGACAGACCACGTTTATTCAGCAGCCTACTTCCACATTTGAATGCCCATTTCATCCCGCTACCTCAACTTCGTAAACCAGATCGTCAGCAGCGCGAACACGCCGATGATCATGGTGAAGGCATAGGTGTACACGTGACCGGTCTGCATCTTGCGCGCGACCTGCGCGCTCCAGCCGATCAGTTTTGCAGTGCCGTTGACCATGATGCCGTCGATGAGCGTGACATCGCCGATTTTCCACAGACCGGTGCCGACCTTGCGCGCGCCGCCCGCGAAGAACCAGTCGTTGAAGCGGTCGAAGCCGTACTTTTCTTCTAGAATTTTCACCGGCAGGGCCAGCGCCGCGCGGATGCGCGCGGGAAGTTCGGGGCGCAGGATGTACAGGTAGAACGCCAGCGCCGCGCCGCTGAGCGCCAGCCAGAACGGCAGACCCTGCATGCCGTGCCAGATCATCGCGATCACACCGTGAAATTCTTCCTTGAGGTGGGCAAGTGCGCCGTGTTCCGGCGCAATGAAAATCGACGCGCCGAAGTAGTCGCCGAACACCACGCTGCCGATCGTCCACCCGGCCACAATCGACGGAATGGCGAGCAGCACCAGCGGCAGCGTCACCACCCACGGTGATTCGTGCGGTGTGTGATTGGCACCCAAATGCGCATGCCCGTGTTCGTCATGCCCATGTGTAGCGAAGCGTTCCTTGCCGTGGAAGGCGTAGAAAATCAGGCGGAAGGAATACAGGCCGCCGACGAATACCGCGCCCAGCGCGGCGAGCCAGGCGAAGCCCGAACCCCAGGTGTGCGACGCGTGCACCGCCTCGATGATGGTGTCCTTGGAAAAGAACCCGGCGAAAGGCGGCAGGCCGGCGTTGGCGATGGCGCCGATCAGCATGGTGAAATAGGTGATCGGCATATATTTGCGCAGGCCGCCCATTTTGCGCATGTCCTGTTCGTGGTGCAGGGCGATGATCACCGACCCCGCGCCGAGGAACAGCACCGCCTTGAAGAAGGCATGCGTCATGAGGTGGAAAATGCCCGCCGAATACGCCGACGCGCCGAGCGCCATGGTCATGTAGCCGAGTTGCGAGAGCGTCGAATACGCCACCACGCGCTTGATGTCGTATTGCACAATCGCGATAAGCGCCATGAAGAAGGTGGTGATGGCGCCGACGATGATCACCATGGAGAGCGCCGTTTCGGATAGCTCGAACAGCGGCGACATGCGCGCCACCATGAATATACCGGCGGTCACCATGGTCGCGGCGTGGATCAAGGCGGAGATCGGTGTCGGGCCTTCCATCGAATCGGGCAGCCACACATGCAGGGGAAACTGCGCGCTCTTGCCCATCGCACCGATGAAAAGTCCGATGCAAATCGCGGTGATGAGCATGCAGCCGACGCCGGGAATGAATTCGATCACGGTGAATGCAAGCCGCGGCGCGTTGTTGAACACGGTCGCGTAATCGAGCGTGCCGAAGTGCGCGAAGATGAGGCCGATGCCGAGCAGGAAACCGAAATCGCCGACGCGGTTCACCAGGAAAGCCTTGAGGTTGGCGTAGATCGCCGTGGGGCGCTTGAACCAGAACCCGATCAAGAGGTACGACACCAGCCCGACCGCCTCCCAGCCGAAGAACAGTTGCAGGAAGTTGTTCGACATCACCAGCATCAGCATCGAGAAAGTGAACAGCGCGATATAGGAGAAAAAACGCTGGTAGCCGTCGTCATCGGCCATGTAACCGATAGTGTAGATATGCACCATGATCGAGACGAAGGTCACGACAATCATCATCAGCGCCGTGAGCCGGTCGATGAGGAAGCCCACCTGCAGCGGAATGCCGCCGGTCACGGCCCAGGTATAGACCGCGCCATTGAAGTTATTCCCCGCGAGCACATCGCGGAACACGATAACCGACAGGATGAACGACACCGCCACCCCGGCAATGGTGACGCGGTGCGCGAAGGTGCGCCCGAACGCCTTGCCGAAGAACCCGGCGAGGATCGCGCCCGCGAGCGACGCGAGCGGGATGAGCAGGTAAATGGTTTTGATGTCCATGCGTGGTCAGTCTTTGAGCTTGGCGATGTCGTCGACGTTGATCGACGCAAGGTTGCGGAACAGCACCACCAGGATCGCCAGGCCGATGGCTGACTCGGCCGCCGCGACAGTGAGGATAAAGAACACAAACACCTGCCCGGCGTTATCACCGCGGTAGTGCGAGAAGGCGATAAAGTTCATGTTGACGGCGAGCAGCATCAGCTCAATCGCCATCAGCAGCACGATGAGGTTCTTGCGGTTGAGGAATATCCCCGCCACGCTGATCGCAAACAGGATCGCAGAAAGGACGAGGTGATGGCTCAGGGTAATCATTATTTCGCAGTTATTTCTATTTACTCATCTAAATTCGTGTAAGTCGCTGGTTATCGTAAAACAGTGACAGGGTTAAGCCCACCCTCACCCCAACCCTCCCGCCCAGGCGGGAGAGGGGGTTTGTCCCCTCGCCCCGCTTGCGGGGAGAGGGTCAGAGCCTGCCCCCGACTTGATCGGGGGGTGAGGGGAAAAAGCATTAGACATTTTCACAATCCTCAATAGCAACCAGATTCTTCGACTCGCTGCGCTCGCTCAGAATGACACCTGATTTTTGCATGCTCTTCATCGCTCACTCATCGCCCTTCTCGACTTCAGGCGCCATCTTGATAATTTTCAGCCGGTCGCCCGCTTTGACGCGCACCTGCGCCGACATGTCCTGGTACTTGCTCGCCTTGCGCCCGCGCAGCGTGAGCGCGATGGCGGCGATGATGGCGATCAGCAGAATCACCGCCGACAATTCGAACGGCAGCACGTAATCGGTGTACAGCACGCGCCCCAGTTCCTTGACGTTGCTGATGCCGGGCGGCGGCGCGCCTCGCGAGGTCACGTTGAGGCCAAAGCCTTTGCTCGTCAGAAGCAGCACCATTTCGACCACCATGACCACCGCCACCGTCGCGGCTACGGGAAGATATTTCCAGAAGCCCTCGCGCAGTTTGGCGAAGTTGATGTCGAGCATCATCACCACGAACAGGAACAGCACCATCACCGCGCCGACATACACCAGAACCAGCGTGATGGCGAGAAACTCGGCGAACAGCAGCAGCCACAGCGACGCGGCGGTGACAAACGCCAGCACCAGGAACAGCGCGGCGTACACGGCATTGCGCACCGTGATCACGCACAACCCCGACACCACCAGGACGGTGGCGAAGACGTAGAAAAGGATGTCCGGGAAAGTCATTTAGATTCGGTGATGGGTGATGGGTGATGAGTCATGGGTAACCTATCTGTAATCCGCATCTTCGGCGCGGCGCCTGGCGATTTCCGCTTCGTAACGGTCGCCGATGGCGAGCAGCATGGGTTTGGTGTAATACAGGTCGCCACGCTTCTCGCCGTGATATTCGAGTATATGCGTCTCGACGATGGAATCGACCGGGCACGACTCCTCGCAGAAGCCGCAGAAAATGCATTTGGTGAGGTCGATGTCGTAGCGTGTGGTGCGGCGCGTGCCGTCGTCGCGCTGTTCGGATTCGATGGTGATGGCGAGCGCGGGACACACCGCCTCGCACAGCTTGCACGCGATGCAGCGCTCCTCGCCGTTGGGATAGCGGCGCAGTGCGTGCAGTCCGCGGAAACGCGGCGACTGCGGTGTCTTCTCTTCGGGATAAAGCACGGTGATCTTGCGCGAGAACAAATGCCGCCCGGTCAGGCGCAGACCCTTGAGAAGCTCAAGAAGCATCAGGCTGGACAGGTAATCGCGGATGCGGCTTAACATGGTCTAGGCCCTCGTCCCGAACCAGAGGTTGAGCACCGGCCAGTTGTTGAATGGCTCGAGCATGGCGGCTGCGACCACCAGCAGCCACACGATGGTGATCGGGATGAACACCTTCCAGCCGAGGCGCATGACCTGGTCGTAGCGGTAGCGCGGGAACGAGGCGCGCAGCCACAGGAATACAAACAGCAGGAACGCCATCTTGAACGCAAGCCAGTGGAAGCCGCCGAAGGTGATCCACTTCAGAACCGGAACTTCGCGCAGGAAGGCGAAATCGAAAGGCGACAGCCAGCCGCCGAGGAACAGGATCGACGACAGCGCTGCCACCAGTATCATGTTGGCGTATTCGGCGAGGAAGAACAGCGCGAACGTCATTCCCGAATACTCGACGTGGAAGCCCGCGACCAGTTCGGATTCGCTTTCGGCCATGTCGAAGGGCGCGCGGTTGGTTTCGGCCACACCCGCGATGAAGTGAATCATGAACAGCGGAAACAGCGGAATCCAGAACCACTCGAATAACCCGAAGTCGCCGCCCTGGCGATTGACAATCTGCGTGAGGTTCATGCTCTGCCCGGCGAGCAGCGGGCCGATGAGCGCGAAGCCCATGGCGATTTCATACGACACGACCTGCGCCGCGGAACGGATGGCGCCGAGAAACGCATATTTGGAATTCGACGCCCAGCCGGCGAGGATGATGCCGTACACGCCCATCGAAGTCATGGCGAGCACCACCAGCAGCCCGGCATCGACATTGGCGATCACCGCCTCGGGCGCGAACGGCACCAGCGCCCACACCGCCATTGCGGGCGCAACGGAAATAACCGGCGCGAGCAGGAACAGCGCCTTGCTCGCCGTGGCGGGAATGATCTGCTCCTTGGTGAGAAGCTTGATGGCGTCGGCGATCGGTTGGCCCATACCGCCCAGCCAGCGGATGCTGAAGAACGTGACGCGGTTGGGGCCGCGCCGCACCTGCATCCAGCCGATCACCCAGCGCTCGATGATCTGGAAGTAAAGCACGAACACCAGCAACGGCGCCAACACCGCGACAATGAATACCAGCGACCTGGCGAACGTCCACGCGTACCCGCCCCACAGCGGACCGAGGACGCCGTTGAAGGTAGTGGTGACGGTGTGGGTGAGTGTCTCGAACATGGCCTAGTCCGCCGCGCGCGCGACCGCGACGCGCTCCAGAGTCACATTGCCGAACATCGCGCCGAGCGTGGCGGTAAGCGGATGCCCCGCCGCGATGCGCACGCAGTTGGCGGGAAGACCGTCGTCGCGACGAACCTTCATCACCACCGAAGCGCCGCCCTGCGTGACGCGCATTTCTTCGGCTTCGCTCACGCCGAGTTTTTCCAGCAGCGCACCGGGAAGACCGATGGTCGCCGCCGCTTTGCCATCGGCGGATTTTTGCAAACTTGTTGCGCGACGCACGATGGCATCGGCCGAATAGATCGGTACTTCACCAATGCGTTCGATGGCGGCGCTGTCATGAGAAACGACGGTCACCGGGACATCGCTTATGGCGTTGTTGAGTTTCGCTGCGGCAAAGGCAGTCAGATCGGGTGCGATATCGTTGCGCACGTCCTCTACCGTATCCAGCTCGAAGCCCTGCAATTCAAGCATGCTGCCGAGCGCGCGCAGCACTTTCCAGCCGGGGCGCGCTTCGCCGGGCGGCTTGACCACGCCGTTAAACGATTGCACGCGACCCTCGGTATTGATGAACGTTCCCGCGGTTTCGCTGAAAGGTGCGATCGGCAGCAGCACGTGCGCATAGTCGAGCGCGTTCGTGCGGTAGGCCGACATCGCCACCACCAGCTCGGCAGATTGCAGCGCGATCATCGCCTGTTGCGGGTCATGGCAATCAAGTTCGGGTTCGGCGCCCAGCAGCACATACGCCTTGCGCGGGCTGGCGAGCATGCCGTGCGCCGACAAGCCATTCTGCTGCGGCAACGCGCCCGCCACGCCGGCTCCGACCGAGTTGGCCGCTTCGCCGAGAACACCGAGCGTCGCGCCCGCGAGGCGCGCGATCTCCTGCGCGATGGCGTGCAAACTGGCGGCGTCGGGGTGATGCCGCGCAAGATTGCCGAGAAACACGGCGGTCTTTTCCTTATCCGCAAGACTCCTGGCGATGGCGCGCGCCGCATCGCTCACCTGGACTTGCGCGGCGGCGGCGGCGATATTTTCCGAAAGCGCGGCAGACTTGATTTCCGCCAGCGCCCTGGCGATCTGCAACAGCGACGCGACCAGAGTGTGCGGAGCGGCCACGATGCAATTCGCCACCGGCATCAGCAAATCGTCATCGGCCACATGCACGATGTTGACCTGCTGGCCGCGTTTCGCCGCCTGGCGGAAACGGCCCGCGAGCAGCGGGTGATCCTTGCGCAACGTCGAACCGAGAATGAGCACGCTTTGCAGGCCGGAAATGTCGGCAATGTTCATCCCCAGCCACGGCACGCCGGCGAGATCGCCTTGCGCGCCTTGTGCGCCCGCGCCTTCGCGCAAGCGCGTATCGATATTTTCGCTCCCCATGCCGCGCACGAATTTTTGCAGCAGGTGAAGTTCTTCGAGCGTCTGATGCGGCGTCGCCAGCGCGCCGATGGCGTGCGAGCCGTGTTTGCCGCGGATCGCCTCAAGGCCGTTGGCGACAAATTCGAGCGCCGTCTGCCAGCCCGCTTCGTGCCACTTGCCGTCCTGGCGGATCATGGGCGTGATGAGCCGCTCCGCCGAATTCAACCCTTCGTAGGCAAAGCGATCCTTGTCGGAAAGCCAGCATTCGTTGATCGCCTCGTTCTCCAGCGGCAGCACGCGCATCACCTTGTCCTGCTTCACCTGCATCACGATGTTTGAGCCGAGCCCGTCGTGCGGTGAAACCGACTTGCGCCGCGCCAGTTCCCAGGTGCGCGCGGCATAACGGAACGGCTTGCTGGTGAGCGCGCCCACCGGACAGAGGTCGATGACATTTCCCGACAGTTCCGAATCGACCGTCCTGCCGACGAAGGTGAGGATTTCCGAGTGCTCGCCGCGCCCCGCCATGCCGAGCTCCATGATGCCGGCGATTTCCTGGCCGAAGCGCACACAGCGCGTGCAATGGATGCAGCGCGTCATGTCGGTGGAAATGAGCGGGCCGAGATTCTTGTTGACCACGACGCGTTTTTCTTCGCGATAGCGCGACGCCGATCCGCCATAGCCGACCGCCAGATCCTGCAACTGGCATTCGCCGCCCTGGTCGCAGATCGGGCAATCGAGAGGATGGTTGATGAGCAGAAACTCCATCACGCCCTTTTGCGCGGTCTTGGCGTATTCCGACGCCGTTTGTACTTTCATACCCTCGGTCGCGGGCGTCGCGCACGCGGGCAGCGGCTTGGGCGCCTTCTCGACCTGCACCAGACACATGCGGCAGTTGGCCGCGATCGAGAGCTTCTTGTGATAGCAGAAATGCGGCACGAAAATGCCGAGCTTGGTGGCGGCATCCATCACCGTGGCGCCGTTCTCCACCTGCACTGTTTTCCCGTCTATCTCGAGGTTGATCATCGCATCATGCTTTCAGCCGGTAGCCATGGCGAGTCGCGGCGCGGCGCTCGAATAACCGCCCGGCTTCACCTGGCAACGCTTGTGTTCGATGTGATATTCGAATTCCGCGCGGTACGTTTTGATAAAGGCGCGCACCGGCATCGCGGCCGCGTCGCCGAGCGCGCATATGGTGCGCCCCTGAATGTTGTCCGCGACATTGAGCAGCAGATCGAGGTCTTCGGGGCGGCCCTGGCCATGCTCGATGCGATGAATCACGCGATACATCCACCCGGTACCCTCGCGGCACGGCGTGCACTGGCCGCACGATTCCTCGAAATAAAAATAGGCGAGACGCTCGGCGGCTTTCACCATGCAGGTGTCTTCATCCATGACGATGACCGCGCCCGATCCGAGCATCGACCCCGCCTTGGCGACCGAATCGTAATCCATGTCGGTCTGCATCATCACCTCGCCCGCGATCACCGGCATCGACGAACCGCCGGGAATGACGCCCTTGAGCCTTTTCCCGTCACGCATGCCGCCCGCCATTTCCAGCAGTTTCGCGAAAGGCGTGCCGAGCCTCACTTCAAAATTGCCCGGCCGGTTCACATGCCCCGACACCGAAAAAATCTTGGTGCCGCCGTTATTCGGTTTGCCAAGCGCGAGAAACGCTTCGCCGCCTTCGCGCAGGATGTACGGCACCGCGGCGAAAGTCTCGGTGTTGTTGATGGTGGTCGGCTTGCCATACAGACCGAACGTCGCGGGGAAGGGCGGCTTGTAACGCGGCTGCCCCTTCTTGCCCTCGATCGATTCGAGCAGCGCCGTTTCCTCGCCGCAGATATACGCGCCAAAACCGTGATGCGCGAATATGTCGTAGCTGAAATCGCTGCCGAGAATGTTTTTGCCGAGGTAACCCGCGGCGCGCGCCTCGGCGAGGGCTTCCTCGAAAAGCTCGTACTCGCGCCAGATTTCGCCGTGAATGTAGTTGTATCCCGCGCTGCTGCCGGTGGCGTAGCCCGCGATGATCATTCCTTCGATGAGGATGTGCGGGTTGTAGCGGATGATGTCGCGGTCCTTGAACGTGCCAGGTTCGCCCTCGTCGGTATTGCAGACAATGTATTTGGCGCCGGCGTACTGGCGCGGCATGAAGCTCCACTTGAGCCCGGTCGGGAAACCCGCACCGCCGCGCCCGCGCAATGCCGACTTCTTGACTTCGTTGATGACGGTATCGGGCGCGATTTTTTCCGCGATGATTTTTTTCAGCGCCTCGTAGCCGCGGCGCTTTTCGTAATCGGCAATATGCCAGTTACTGCCGTCAAGGCCGGCCATGATGATGGCGTCGGGACCGTAATCGAGCCGGCTCATTTTGAAAGCTCCTCGATCAACTGGTCGAGCTTTTCTTTCGACATGAAACTGCACATGCGCTTGTTGTTCACCAGCATTACCGGCGAGTCGCCGCATGCGCCCATGCACTCGCCTTCCTTGAGCGTGAATCTGCCGTCGGCGCTCGTTTCACCGAAGCCGATGCCCAGCTTTTCCTTGAGATACTCGGCGGCATTCACGCCGCCCGAGAGCGCGCACGGCAGGTTGGTGCACACCGAGATTTTGTATTTTCCCGTGGGTTTGAGGTTGTACATGTTGTAGAAGGTTGCAACCTCGTACACCGCCACGGACGGCATGCCCAGATGCTTCGCCACGGCGTCCATGACCTCGTTGGAGAGCCAGCCGTGTTCGTCCTGCGCGATGGCGAGCGCTGCCATCACCGCCGACTGCTTCTGGTCAGCCGGGTACTTGGTGACTTCGCGGTCGATTCTGGATTTGGACTGTTCGGAAAGCATGTTCACGCCTCGTCCTTCCAGTAATCGACACTGTCGCCCGCACGCGTCATGTGACGAAATCCTTCGGCGAATACCCCGACCTTTCCCGAATCGGGGTACTCGCAGATTTCGGCGGGCATCATGGTGCTCACCGACATGTAAGCCAGTTCCGCACTGGAATCATTCACGATCTGGTGTGCCGTCTCCGGTCCGCCCGTGGGACAGCAGATGACGTCGCCCGCGCGGATCGCGCGCGTCTCGTTGCCATAGCGCAGCGTACCGTTGCCCTTCACGATAAAGAACATTTCCTCTTCGCCGCGATGGCTATGGAAAGGGCACGAGCGCTTGCCTGGAGGAACGACGTCGTACGAGTAGCCAAGGTCCTTCGCGCCGAGCAGCGGGCCAATGCGGGCGGTCCGCCACTCAAAGCGCTCACCTTTGGCGTCGTGCTTGAGCTCAAGCGCATCGAGATTGATCACCCTGGTATCGATGACCCTCATCGGTCGATGTCTCCGAAGACAATGTCCTGCGTGCCGATGATCGCAACCACGTCGGCAAGCATGTGCCCGCGCGACATTTCGTCGAGCGCGGCGAGGTGCGGAAAACCGGGAGCGCGTATCTTGAGGCGATAGGGCTTGTTGGCGCCGTCCGAAATGAGGAAAATGCCGAACTCGCCCTTGGGATGCTCGACCGCCGCATACACTTCCCCGGCAGGAACGTGCATACCTTCGGAAAAAAGCTTGAAGTGGTGAATCAGCTCTTCCATGTTCTGTTTCATGTCAACGCGCGATGGCGGGGCGACCTTGTGGTCGCCGGTAATCACCGGCCCGGGATGCGCGCGCAGCCAGTCGACGCACTGCCGCATGATCCTGTTCGCCTCGCGCATTTCCTGCACGCGCACCAGGTAACGGTCGTAACTGTCGCCGTTGGTGCCGACGGGAATGTCGAAATCCATTTTGCCGTAAGCGGCATAAGGCTGTTTCTTGCGCAGGTCCCACGCGATGCCCGACCCGCGCAGCATCGGGCCGGTAAAGCCCAGTTGCAGCGCGCGCTCGGGGGCCACCACGCCGATGCCGACCAGGCGCTGCTTCCAGATGCGGTTGCCGGTGAGCAGCGTCTCGTACTCATCAACATTTTTCGGGAAGCGTTCGGTGAAATCCTGGATGAAATCGAGCAGCGAACCTTCGCGGTTGGCGTTGAGTTTTTTGACATGCTCGGCACTGCGCCCCGGCATGACCTCGTAGCGCGGCATGCGCGCGGGAAGATCGCGGTACACGCCGCCCGGACGGTAATACGCCGCGTGCATGCGCGCGCCCGATACCGCCTCGTACATGTCGAACAAATCCTCGCGCTCGCGGAAGGCGTACAGAAACACCGTCATGGCGCCGACATCGAGGCCGTGCGCGCCGATCCACAACAGGTGATTGAGAATGCGCGTGATTTCGTCGAACAGGGTGCGGATGTATTTGGCGCGCTCCGGAACCTCGATGCCGAGCAGCTTTTCGATCGCCATCACATAGGCGTGCTCGTTGGACAGCATCGACATGTAGTCGAGGCGGTCCATGTAGGGAACGTTCTGCAGATAGGTGCGCGTTTCGGCGAGCTTTTCGGTAGCGCGATGCAACAGGCCGATGTGCGGATCGGCGCGCTGGATCACCTCGCCGTCAAGCTCAAGCACCAGGCGCAATACCCCATGCGCAGCCGGATGCTGCGGACCGAAGTTCATGGTGTAATTGCGGATTTCAGGCATGGGTCAAAAGGTTTGAAAAACTTTTAACCACGGGGGACACGGGGAGCACTGGGAAGGCGCGGTATAGAACAATATTGAATTGATCTTTCCCACACGAAATCGATGCGGATTCAGATGTGCGAAAGTCGCAGAAATGTTTCGGCAAACCCGTTACCAGCAGTTTTTCCCCGTGCCCCCCGTGTTCCCCGTGGTAAATATGCATTTACTTTTTCCCCGCGTAGTGTTCTTCGCGGATGACGCGCGGGACGATTTCGCGCGGTTCGATGGTGACCGGCTGGTAGATCACCCTGCCCTGCTCGGGGTCGTAACGCATTTCGACGTTGCCCGACACCGGGAAGTCCTTGCGGAACGGATGGCCGGCGAATCCGTAATCGGTGAGGATGCGGCGCAAGTCGGGGTGTCCGTCGAAGACGACACCGTAAAGATCGAATGCTTCGCGCTCGTACCAGTTGGCGCCCGCCCATACGGGAATCACAGAGTCGAGCAACGGAAATTTGTCGTCGGGTGCAAACACGCGCAGCCGCACGCGCCAGTTGTAATCGATGGAAAGCAGGTTGTAGACCACGGCAAAGCGCTCGCGCGTCCAGCCACCGTCACCGCCATAGCCAGAATAGTCGATGCCGGCGAGATCGACGAGCTGGGCAAAAGCCAGGCGTTGATCGTCGCGCAACGCCGTGCATGCGGCAATGAGATTGGACGACTTGATCTCCACCACCACCTGGCCAAGTTCGCAGGTGAGGCTTTCGATCTGGTCGCCCAGGACTTCCTTGAGCGCGGCTTGGAGTTTGGCGGACATGTCAGCGCGCGATGGTGTTGGTGCGGAGGATCTTGTTCTGCAACTGAATAATGCCGTACAGCAGCGCCTCGGCGGTAGGCGGGCAGCCTGGGACATAAATATCGACCGGGATGATGCGGTCGCAGCCGCGCACCACGGAATAGGAATAGTGATAGTAGCCGCCGCCGTTGGCGCACGACCCCATCGAAATCACCCAGCGCGGTTCGGCCATCTGGTCGTAAACCTTGCGCATGGCGGGCGCCATTTTATTGCACAGCGTTCCCGCGACGATGATGACATCGGACTGGCGCGGGCTGGGGCGGAACACGATACCGAAGCGGTCGAGGTCATAGCGCGAAGCGCCGGCGTGCATCATTTCGACCGCGCAGCAGGCGAGGCCGAAAGACATCGGCCATAACGATCCGGTGCGCGCCCAGTTGAGCAGGGAATCGATCTGGGTGACGACAAATCCCTGTCCGGAAATCCCGCCTTCGGGCATGGTCATTCCCATTCGAGCGCACCCTTTTTCCATTCGTAGATGAAGCCGAGCACCAGAATGGCGAGGAAAATGAACATGGCGGTGAATCCGAACCAGCCGATTTCCTGCAGCACCACGGCCCAGGGAAACATGAAGGCGATTTCGAGATCGAAGAGGATGAACAGGATGGCGATGAGGTAATAGCGCACATCGAACTTCATGCGCGCATCCTCGAAAGCTTCGAAACCGCACTCATAGGGAGAGAGTTTTTCCGCGTCGGGCCTTTGCAGACCGAGCAGCGTGGCGAAAATGCGCGTACTCGCCAGAGAGGCGATGCCCACGAATGCGCCAATGAAAATAAACAGCAGGATAGGGAAGTAGTTTTCGAGCATGGATTTGTTTTTCGACGGTCCTGGCCATGCTTACCGCATAGCCTTGCACCCTGCTGTTCTGCCTCTCAACGGTTAGTCAAGTCAGCTTCAACAAAAAGCCACTGCATTTCCTGCGTTCATTCTATAACTGGTGCCGGCGGTGAGACTCGAACTCACACGACTTTCGTCACTGCCCCCTCAAGACAGCGTGTCTACCAATTCCACCACGTCGGCATTAAATCTCTTTGACCTGAATCAAACCGGCCTTATTTGGGAATTTCCTGCGACTTCGAATCGCCTGCCTGCGGCGTTGCGGCCTCAGCGGGCGCCTGTGCAGCCGGCAGTTTCTGTTCGATTTTGAGCGGGTCCACGCGCTGCAGCACGCCCGACTTGCTGCTCGGCGCCGAAAAATAGGTGAGGCCCAGGCTGGTCGCGAAAAAGATGGCCGCACAGACCGCCGTGCTGCGCGACAGGAAATTGGCCGCTCCCGAAGCGCCAAACAGGCTTCCCGCAGACCCGCTGCCGAATGCCGCGCCCATGTCCGCGCCCTTGCCATGCTGCAGCAGCACCAGACCGATAATGACCAGGGCGGCAACGACGTGCACGATGAGAATCATTTGTTGCAACATGATGCTTGTTCCTTGGTTAAGTTGCCATGCTACAGCGCGCGCCAGATGCCGGCAAAATCCTCCGCCTGCAAGGACGCGCCGCCGATCAACCCGCCGTCGATGTCGGGCATGTTGAACAATTCCGGCGCATTCGCCGCTTTCACGCTGCCGCCGTAAAGAATCGGCATGCGCCCCGCGATATCCGCATCCTTTGCCGCCAGTGTGGCGCGGATGAATGCATGCACTTCCTGCGCCTGTGCCGGCGACGCCGTCTTGCCGGTGCCGATCGCCCACACCGGCTCATACGCGATCAGGATACCGTCAAGCCCCTCGATACCCTGCGCCGCGATCGCCGCGCCTACCTGCTTGCCGACCACTTGCTCGGTCTTGCCGGCTTCGCGCTCTTCCAGCGTTTCACCTACGCACACCACGGCCGTCAGTCCCGCCGCCTTCACGCGCGCCAGTTTCTCGCACACGATGCGGTCTGTTTCGCCGAACAGCGCTCTGCGTTCCGAATGGCCGATAAGACAGAATCTTGCGCCAAACTCGGCGATCATCGCCGCCGCGACTTCGCCGGTATAGGCGCCCTTGTCGTAACGGCTTGCATCCTGCGCGCCCCAGGCGATGGCGCTGCCGCCCAGCAACTGCTTGAGTTGCGCCAGATACGGCATGGGGGCGCACACGGCGCACGTTGCGCCAGGCTTGGCCTGGATCGACGCCTTCAGGGCGGAAACCAGACTCTCGTTCGCCTGCAAGCTGCCATTAAGCTTCCAGTTACCAATCACATACTTGTTTCGCAATGTCCTGCTCCGGAAGCCGAAAAAACCGGTCAATTATAGCGCGGGCGGCACATGAGGGTCAACGCGAACCCGTCTTTGGCTTGGGTTATCTGCCAATCGTGCCATAAAACCGCCATGGAACCGTAACCTGCGCTGTTTACAGTGGTCGCCCTAACTCACGAAGTTCACGACATGACATCGAGACGCGATTTTATCCTTGCCACCAGCGCGGTCGCTTTCGGATTGATCGCCAGACCCGCGGGCGCACAGCCTGCTCCCATTGTCGTCGGCCAGGTCGTCGATATGTCGAGCATCAACGGCGAAGCAAGCCGAGATTTCGTCGCTGGCGCACGTGTGCTTTTCGATTTCGTCAATTCGGCCGGTGGCGTCAAGGGCCGTTCGATCCGGCTGGTTGTGCGCGACGATAAAGGGCAGGTGGACAATACCCTGGCGCAGACCCGGGACTTGATTGAAAAGGAAAGCGCCGATGTGCTCTTCGGCTACATGGGCGACGCTGGAATCAAGGCGGTGGTGCAAAGCACGTTATTCAAAAGCTCCAGTATCGCCTTTTTCGGCGCCGCCTCCGGACTTTCGGTCGATTCCTCCATAAACAATATCTACTTCACGCGGGCAAGCTATAGCGCCGAAGCAAAGACGATCATCGATCAATTCAAACCGCTGGGTATTGAGCGCTACGCAGTGGTAGCAGTCCATACCGCCTTCCACCAGGGCATTGCCGAGGAAATCGCCAGGAATATTCGCGCGGAAGGATTGACGCTCACCGCGCAATTATCTCTCGACACTGCCGGCGCCGAATCGGAATATCAGTCCGCAGCCAATGAAGTAGCGGCTAAAAATGCCCAGGTCATCATCGCCGTTGGCGACAGCCTCACCACGGCGCTGTTCGTCAAGGCATACCGTCCCCTTAACAAGGGCGGCTGGATGGTCGGACTATCGATGGTCAATCCCACGCTGCTCACGCAGATAGTTGGCACGGATGCAGCCCACGCCATGATCCTGACCCAGGTAGTTCCTTCCCTAGTCTCGGTGACCCTGCCGGTGGCGGTCGAACACCGCACCCTCATGAAGAAATACCGCGACGAACCGCCCTCACCTCTCACATTCGAAGGTTACATTGCCGCCAAGAGCCTGGTCGAGGCGTTGCGCCTCACCAACCGCGAGCCGATACGCACCGAGATCGTCCACTCATCCAGGCGCCTTCCGAAAATCGATCTGGGAGGCATCCGCATCGAGTTCGCCAACGGCAGCAACCGCGGCACGCAGTATGCAGATCTCGCCTTCCTGCGCAAAAATGGATCACTGCTCCAAGAAGACAGCCGAATTTTCGTCCTTCGTGCCGCAGGCGCTGGATTGAAGACTGCAGCAACAATGTTGTCTTAAATCGATACCGCCGGAATGGCAGCTCTGCTCAGCGGATTCAGATGCGCAAGAAACTGGCGCGTGCATGCTTCCCAGGTATAGCCGAGCGCTGCACGCCGGCAGGCATCGGGATCGAGGCCGAGCGCGCCCAGCGCGGCTTTCCGCAAGTCTTCATCGAGCACGCCAGTGACGCCGTTTTCGATGATGTCGATCGGCCCCTGCACCGGGTAGGCGGCAACCGGCACGCCGCACGCGAGCGCCTCGATCACCACCAGCCCGAAGGTATCGGTGCGGCTGGGAAACACGAACACGTCGGCTTCCGCCAGTTGTTGCGCGAGCTCGGTACCGGTCTTGAAACCGGTAAAGATGGCATCGGGATATCTGGCCTTCAGCATCGCCAGGTCCGGGCCGTCGCCCACCACCACTTTTTTCCCCGGCAGATCGAGCTTGAGAAAGGCTTCGATATTCTTTTCGATGGCCACGCGCCCCATATACATGAATACCGGCGCCCGTCCGGAGTGCGGCTCCTTTGGGCGCGGCTGAAACAGCGTGCTATCGACGCCGCGCGACCAGGTGGCGAGGTTTTTGAATCCATGGCGGGTCAGGCGCTGGTGCAGCGTTGGCGTGGCGACCATCACCGACTTGGCGCGGCCGTGAAACCAGCGCATGACCGCATAACCCAGCCTGAGCGGCAGGCGCGTGCGCAGCCATACATATTCCGGGAACTGGGTATGGAACGAGGTGGAATAGGGAAAATTACTTTTCACGCACCAGTTGCGCGCCGCCAGCCCGAGCGGTCCTTCGGTGGCGATATGCACTGCGTCGGGCGAAAATTCTTCGATTGTTTTTCTCACCTGGCGTCCCGGAAATAGCGACAGGCGGATGTCCGGGTAGGTCGGCATCGGCACGGTGCTGAAATCCTGGGGGGTAATGAAAAGCAGCGTGTGATCCAGCTTGAGCAGCTCGTCGCGCGTGCGCTCGAGAGTGCGCACGACACCGTTAATTTGCGGGTGCCAGGCGTCGGTGACGATCAGTATTTTCATTTTCAATTTCGCTTTCGTTCTCGCTTAACAGGAAGACGCTTTCGTCGGCCCAGTGGATCACCGCCAGCGTACCGTCGGCGTGCTCGACGAGCGCGGTGCAGCTTTCGACCCAGTCGCCGTCGTTGCAGTACAGGATGCCGTCGTAGTTTGTGATGGTGGCTTTGTGGATATGGCCGCAGATCACGCCATCCACGCCGCGTTTGCGCGCTTCGTGCACCACCGCTTTCTCGAAATTGCCGATGAAGCTCACGGCATTTTTGACCTTGTGTTTGATGTAAGCGGAAAGCGACCAGTACGGGAAACCGAGCTTGCGCCTGAACCAGTTGAACCAGCGATTGAGCAGCAGCAACACGTCGTATGCCTGGCTGCCCAGCACCGCCACCCACTTGCTGTGTTTCACCACCTGGTCGAATTCATCTCCATGCAATACCAGGAAGCGGCGCCCATCGGATGTCTTGTGGATGGCCTCGGCGCGCATTTCTATACCGCCCAGGCTCGATCCAAGGTAATCGCGGAATAACTCGTCGTGGTTGCCTGGGACGTAGATCACCTGCGTGCCGTGCGCGGCCTTGCTCATGACTGCCTGGATCACGCGGCTGTGCAGCGCGGGCCAATGCACGCCGCCCTTCATCTGCCAGAAGTCGATGATGTCGCCCACCAGATAGAGTTGTTCGCACTCGACATGACGCAGGAAGTCGAGCAGAAATTCGGCCTTGCATGCCTTGAGGCCGAGATGGATATCGGAGATCCAGATAGCGTTGAAGCGTAGTTTCTGCAATGCAGTCACCGTTGCAAGTATTAGACGCATACACAATGCACAGTGACGATGTCGCCAATGTGACAGTTTAATTAAATTTTTGTGAATGCCGGATTCCGCTTGCTTTGTGGAGCGGCAACTGGAAAATACGCGGCATGAATCGACTACTGCACAGTGCGCTCGACGGCGGACGCGTGATGCGCGCCCTGAGGTTTTCGTGGGCCGGATTGCGTGCCGCGTACAAGAAGGAATCGGCCTTCCGCCAGGAGCTGATCCTCGCGACGCTGCTGATACCGTCGGGCTTTTGGCTGGGACGCGATGCCACGGAGCGCATTCTGCTCGTCGGCAGCGTGTTGCTGGTGCTGATCGTGGAACTGCTCAATTCCGCGGTCGAGGCCACCGTCGACCGCGGCGGCCTGGAATGGAACAAGCTCGCCGGCCGCGCCAAGGACATGGGATCTGCCGCCGTGCTGATCGCCCTGGTGATGTTGATGCTGACCTGGGGAATGCTCGCCTGGGAAAAGTACTGCGGCTGACTCGCCGCTACCCGCCTACCGGGTGGAGAGCGCCGCGTACCTTCCCGATGGCGACGTCTGCTTCGCGCACGCGCGCAGGATGGGATCGTAATACGACAACGGCGGCGTTTCCTTCCGGGGGGTTTTGGCCAGATCGTCCCAGACGCGCAGGCTGACCGCGTCGCGCGCGTAGGGTTGCGCGATGAAGGCGCGCGCCTCCATGGGAGTAAAAACGCCGCCTTGCTGTTTAAGGCTGAGCTTCGATTCGAGCGACAGTTTTTCCCAATACCCTGACATCACCGCGCAAAGGTAGCGCTTCGCATCGACATGCAGCCGTATCGGTTCCAGCACCGCATCGTCGAACAGATGGCGCAGGAAGGGGATGGCGGCGTACTGGTGCAGATCGTCCGCGAGGTGTGCGGGTTGGCGGCCCTCGCCGCCGGGAAGCAGATGGCCAAAGTCATGCAGCAGGCTGGCTGCCACCAGAGGCTGCGGCGCTCCCGCATATTCGGCGAGGCTCGCGCATTGCAGCGCATGTTCGAGCTGCGTGACCGCCTCTCCGCCATACATGAGCGCGCCGCGCTTCGACAGCGTGTTCAGGACGTGTTCGATACTGTTCATCATGCCCTCTCAAATGAAAAGTTTGCGCAATTTTCCCGAGCCGAAATCGATGAGGGTTACCGTGGCGACGATGATGATCAGCACGGCGCAGGTTTCGGCGTAGTAAAAGCCGCGCACGATCTCCCACAGCACCACGCCTATGCCGCCCGCGCCCACCATGCCGACCACCGTCGCCGACCGGATATTCGACTCGAAGCGGTACAAGGTGAACGACATCCACAACGGCATGACTTGCGGAATGACGCCAAACGCGATTTCTTCCAGCTTGTGCGCGCCGGACGCGCGTATGCCTTCGACCGGCTGGGGATCGATCGCTTCGACCGCCTCGGAGAAAAGTTTCGCGAGAATCCCCGTGGTATGCACCCACAGCGCGAGCACGCCCGCGAACGGACCCAGACCGACCGCCACGACAAACAGCATGGCGAACACCATTTCGTTGATGGCGCGCGCCGCATCCATCAGGCGGCGCACCGGCTGGTATATCCACCAGGGCGCGATATTCGACGAAGCGAGCAACCCCAGGGGCACCGCACACACCACGGCCAGCACAGTGCCCCATAGCGCGATCTGCAAGGTGACCAGCATTTCGGTCAGGTAGAGACGCCAGTCTCTGAAGCTTGGCGGGAAGAAATCGGCGAGATACGTCGCCATGTTGCTCGAGTCGCGCACCAGGTCGGCGGGACGCATGTCCGCCCCTTCCCAGGAGAACGCCAGCAAACCCAGCAGCACACCCCACACCAGCAGTGACGCAAGGCTGGTGCGCGGCGGGAACGCGGTGTCGTACAACCCTTTGGCGGGGGTGGCAAGTTCAGTCATGGCAAGTTCACCGATATACGCTCGATTGGCGCACGCCTATTTCGCGGACAGCATCAGCTTGTTGAGGCCGGCGAGCTTATGATCGATCTCGGCGATTTTGGCTTTTCTGTCCGCCTCGGCCATCGAAGTATCGCCCTCTATCTTGATTTTGTCGCGGAACAGTTCGAGCTGGCGAATCGGCACAAGCTGTGCATTCGACGAAGCGCGGAAGGCGGATAATGCGGACAGCTTCATGAGCGCGGTTTTTTCATGCTCGTTCTTGCCGTAGGCGTAGAAAAAGTGCTTCACCTTGTCCTTGACTTCGTCGGGCAGGTCCTTGCGCATCACCAGCGGGTCGAGCGGAATGAGCGGCGATGTCCAGACCACGCGGATTTCCGCGTACTTGCCGGGAAACTTCTTTTCGAGCTTTTCGAGATTCTCGCTGTTGTTGGTCGCGATATCGACCTGTTTGTTGGCAACCGCCAATGCATTGGTTTCGTGGTTCGCGGTGCGTATCACCTTGAAATGGGCTTTGGCGTCGATTTTGTTCATTGCGAACACGTAGTAGCTCGGCACCAGGAAACCCGAAGTCGAATTGGGGTCGCCGTTGGAAAAACTGTAGCTCTTGCCGTCGCGGATCACATCGTCGAGCGACTTGATTGGGCTACTCTTGTTGACGATGAGGTGCGAATAGTAGCCCTGCGAGCCTTCCGCATTCACCATCTGGGCGAAGACTTCCCCGCCCGCACGGTCGACCGCCTCGATGGCGGACTTGTTGCCGAACCACGCGATATGAACCTTGTTGAAGCGCATGCCTTCGATGACGCCCGCATAATCGGGCGCGAAAAAGGCCTTCACCTTCAACCCGGTTTGACTGGTCAGGTCATCCAGAATGGGTTGCCAGTCGGCTTTCAGATTCTGCGTGGACTCGGTCGAGATGATGCCGAACACGATTTCCTTCATTTCCCCGGCATGCGCCGAGACTGCCAGTAGCGCCGCGAACAACGCAGCAAGAATTTTCCCGAACATGCGATTCTCCTTGTGTCTATATAAAATGAATCAGCCCGCCTGCGCGGCCTGGGTTGCGGCAAACTGTTTCACGGAAGTTTCGCTCTTCAACGGCGTTGCTCCGGAATGTGTGTCGAGCAGCGAAATGTGATCGGGCAGCGCCAGAATTTCGTCCGCCTCCGCGCCATAGAGCTCGCGCAGCAGGACCGGGCTCAGCTTTGACGAGGGACCGTCGTACACGATGCGCCCCCTGCGCAGCGCCACCGTGCGCGGACAATACTTGATCGCGACATTGACCTGGTGCAGCGACACCAGAACCGTGCTGCGGTCTTCGCGATTGATCGACGCCAGAATTTCCATGACGCGGCGCGACGACTCCGGGTCCAGCGAAGCGATCGGCTCGTCGGCGAGAACGACATTGGCTTTCTGCACCAGCGTGCGCGCGATCGCCGCGCGCTGCTGCTGTCCGCCGGAAAGGGTCGATGCGCGCTGCGCCGCCTGCTCGGCAATGCCGACGCGCGCCAGCGCCTCCATGCCGATGGCGTACTCCGCGCGCCGGAACAGTTGAGGGAGACTGCGCCACAACGGCACGCGCGGCAGCAATCCGGCCATTACATTGGTGAGGACCGAAAGCCTGCCGACGAGATTGAATTGCTGGAATATGAAACCGATTTCCGCGCGCACATCGCGGATATCCGCCGCAAGCCGCCCATGATGCTGCACAGTGCGTCCGTGCACCTGAACCCGGCCCTCCTTGTTGCGATCGCCGGTGATCAAGCCGGCCAGATGACGCAACAGGGTGGATTTTCCCGACCCCGACGCGCCGATCAAGGCCACCATTTCGCCGGGCATCACTTCGAGGTTGACGCTATCGAGGGCGCGGTGCGCGCCGAACGATTTGCTGAGGCTGGTAACGCGGATGGCTGGGTGCATGGGAATCTCGCTGGGCTAGTTGGAGTGCAAGTCTAGAGATATCTGGTTACAGCTTTTTGACCATGCCTTGTGGCCTGCTTCGCAAATAGTGGAACATGAAACGGCGTCTTTTTCCGCATGGCCGCGTTGCTCGTCGTTGCCATAGACCATGCCATGCCGCCTCCTCTCGCCTTGCCCTGCGAAAAAATCCATCCGTTTCATTTTGTCCCTCTATTTACGAAGCAGACCACTAAAACACACGCTTGCCGCCGCGCCATACGGCACGTACGATAGGCTGCCGGTTTCTAACGCGGATCTGCACCAGATCGGCGCGCAGACCCTGGCGAATTTCGCCGCGGTCGTCAAGACCGAGCGAGCGCGCGGGATTGCGCGAGATCGTGGCGATGGCGGCAGGCACGGTGAACGATGCGCTGTCGACAAGCCGGAAAGCGCCGATCAGAAGGCTCGCCGGAACGTAATCCGACGACAGGGTGTCGAGCAGCCCCAGCCGCGCCAGTTCCAGCGCAGCGACATTGCCGGAATGCGATCCGCCGCGCACTACATTGGGCGCGCCCATCACCGTGCTCATGCCGCGCACCCTGGCCGCGCGCGCCGCCTCGACGCGCGTGGGAAATTCGCAGATCGTGACGCCTTCGCCGTACGCCTGCTCCACGTGCTCGGGTTTGGTGTCGTCGTGACTGGCAAGTGCTATACCGCGCTGCCGCGCATAGTCGGTAAGGTAGCGGCGGTGTGGCACGGCATAGCGTTCCTGGAGCTCGACCGATTCGAACACGCAGCGCTCGAACTTTTCCCTGGACCAGCCTTTCTTGCCGGTGAAATAAATGCGCGCCTGCTCGACGTCTTCCCATTGGCGCTGCCCGGGCGTGTGGTCCATCAGCGAAACCAGACCGACCAGCGGATCGTCCACGAACGACTCGAACAGCGACAGGGTATTGGGCGCCGGCAGCTCGCAGCGAATGTGCAGGCGGTGTTCGGCGCGTAGCAATCCCGACTTATGCGCTTCGCGCAGCGCCGCCACCACCGGTTCCATATCCTGCCCGCGCATGGCTTCGGGGTCGCTGTCGCCGACACCGAGCGCATCGTAGACCGTGGTAATCCCGGCGGACGCGACTTCCGCATCGTGCGACATCATGGCCGGCAGTTCCGGCCAGCGCACTTTTGGGCGCGGCATCAGGTGGCGTTCGAGATTGTCGGTATGCAGCTCCACGAAGCCGGGCGCGAGATAGTCCCCTTCGAGATCCTCGCGTCCTGCCGCAAGGCTTGTGCCCTGATTGATGGCGGCAATCAAACCACCGCGCATCTGCACGGTTCCTGAAATGACTTCGCCGGCAAGAACCACGCGGGCATTGGAAAGGATGGCTTTACTCATGCGGCAAACTCCGTCATATCGACAATGCGCGTCGCCAGTGCGTCGCGCACACTTTGATCGTGAAAAATTCCGACAACTGCAGCGCCCGCCTGGCGCGCCTCGTTAATCATGGATATGACCGTGAGACGATTACCCGCGTCCAGCGAGGCAGTGGGCTCATCGAGCAGCAGAATCGGTTTGCGCCGGATCAGGCCGCGCGCGATATTGATGCGCTGCTGCTCGCCGCCGGAGAAAGTCGCGGGCGGCACGCTCCATAGGCGCATCGGTATGCGCAAACGCAGCAGCATTTGTTCGGCCGTGTGGCGCGCTTCTCCGACGGCATCGATGTCGCCCGCGGCGCGTTCGACAAGGGGCTCGGCGACAATATCGACCGCTGCCACGCGCGGAATGGCGCGCAGGAACTGGCTCACGTAACCCATGCTGCGAAAGCGCATGGCGAGCAGCTCGCGCGCGGACGCCTGAGTCACCTCGACGCTTTGGCCGCGGTCGTGCACCACGATCGATCCGCGGCTCGCACGGTAGTTGGCGTAAATGCATCTGAGTAACGTGCTTTTGCCTGCCCCCGACGGTCCATCGAGCACCACGCATTCGCCGCCGTGCACATCGAGATCGACGCCGCGCAACACCGGCAGTTCGGCTGCTCCCTGGTTATGCAGCACGAAGGTCTTGCCCAGATCGCGTATGCGGATGGCGGGCGTCATGGCTGCAACACCGACGAAACGAGAAGTTGCGTGTAGGGGTGCTGCGGATCGTCGAGCACCTGGTCGGTGAGCCCAAGCTCGACCACGCGGCCATCCTTCATCACCAGCATGCGCTGCGCGAGCAAACGCGCGACCGCAAGATCGTGCGTCACGATCACGCAAGCGAGTCCGAGATGGTGCGTCAGGGTGCGCAGCAGATCGAGCAGCCTCGCCTGTACCGACACGTCGAGGCCGGAAGTCGGCTCGTCCATGAATACCAGCCGCGGCCTGGTCACCAGATTGCGCGCGATCTGCAGCCGCTGGCGCATGCCGCCCGAGAATGCGACAGGCGACTCGTCGATGCGCGACGCATCCATCTCGACACGCGCGAGCCATTGCGCGGCTTGCGAGCGGATGCGGCCGTAGTGACGTTCGCCGAGCGACATCAGCCGTTCGCCGACATTGGCGCCCGCCGAGACGTCCATGCGCAAACCCTCTGCCGGGTTCTGATGCACATAACCCCAGTCGGTACGCGCCAGCAGACGGCGCGACGCTTCGGAAAGACCATAAATGTCGACTACCCCTTCATGCCGCGTCAGGAATTCGACTTGCCCCGCATCGGGTTTGAGGCGCGCCGAGATGCAGTTGAGAAGCGTGGTCTTGCCCGACCCCGACTCGCCGACCACGGCAAGAACTTCGCCGGGCCACAGATCGAACGCGACATCCTCTATGGCCACGCGCGCGCCATAACGCTTGGCGAGGCCGCTGGCACGCAGAATGGGGCCTGCTTCGGCCGCGATGGACTCAACGTCATTACCCTCGGGCGGCGGCACATAGCGCCATTGCGCAGTGTTCATTGATCCTCTCCTTGCGTCGTGTCCAGACTATCCGCGCGGCGCAGCGAGCAGTAGTCGGTGTCCGAGCAGACGAACATGCGTGCGCCGTTATCGTCGGTAATGACTTCATCGAGAAAACTGTCCCTTGCGCCGCACATTGAGCACGCCTCGCGCCAGCGCTGGATTTCGAAGGGGTGATCCTCGAAGGCCAGGCTTTCGACGCGTGTGTAGGGGGGCACCGCATAAATGCGCTTTTCGCGCCCTGCGCCAAACAGTTGCAAGGCCGGGTTCATGTGCATTTTGGGGTTGTCGAACTTCGGTATCGGCGAAGGCGACATGAGAAAACGTCCATCGACCATTACCGGATAGTCGTAGGTGGCGGCGACATGGCCGTGACGCGCAATGTCCTCGTACAGCTTCACGTGCATGAGCCCGTATTCGGCCAGACCGTGCAGAACGCGTGTTTCGGCTTCGCGCGGTTCCAGTTTCGCGAGCGGCTCGGGAATCGGCACCTGATAGACGAGAATCTGCCCCTCGCATAACGGAATTTCCGGTATGCGATGGCGCGTCTGGATCAGCGTCGCCGCGCTGGTGCGTTCGGTTGTCGCGACTCCCGTCGTGCGCTGGAAGAAGCGGCGGATGTTGACCGCGTTGACCGTATCGTCCGCGCCCTGGTCTATGACCTTCAGCACATCGTCGTGACCGATGATGGAAGCCGTGATCTGTATGCCGCCGGTTCCCCAGCCGTAAGGCAACGGCATTTCGCGCGAACCGAACGACACCTGGTAGCCGGGAATGGCGACCGCCTTGAGTATGGCGCGGCGGATCATGCGCTTGGTGCGCTCGTCGAGATAGGCAAAGTTGTAACCTGCCTCGCGTGTATCGAGCACGCTTTCATCGAGTGCGTTCATGCCGCGCACTCCCCATCGCAGGGCTGGTTGTGCGCAGCGCGCATTTTGCGCACCAGCTCGAGCTCTGACTGAAAATCGACGTAATGCGGCAGCTTGAGATGCTGCACAAAACCCGACGCCTCGAGATTGTCCGAGTGCGAGAGCACGAATTCCTGCATCTGCGCCGGCGCTTTCACCGCTTCGCCCAGTTCCTCGGCGCGCAAGGCGCGGTCCACCAGCGCCATGGCCATGCTCTTGCGTTCACTGTGGCCGAAAGCCAGCCCATAGCCGCGCGTGAATTGCGGCGGCGCCGATTTGGAACCGGCGAATTGATTCACCATCTGGCATTCGGTGACTTCGATTTCCCCTATCGCGACCGCGAAGCCGAGTTCCTCCGGCACGATTTCCACTTCCACGATGCCATAGCGGATTTCTCCGGCAAAAGGATGGGTGTGCGCGTAGCCGCGCTGCGTCGAATAGCCCATGGCAAGCAGGAACCCTTCATCGCCGCGCGCCAGATTCTGCAATCTGGCGCTGCGCGTCGCAGGGAATGTCAGCGGCTGGCGCGTAAGATCCTGGGGCTCGGGATCGCCGTCGCGTGGCGCATGTGTCTCAATCAGACCTTCCTGCGCAAGCAGTCCGACGACGCCAGCCATGTTTTCCTCATTGCATTCACGGCCACCGGCGCCGGCAATGCCATCGGCCTGGACACGCGGCACCGGGATTTCCTCTGCAGCGAGAGAGAAATCGAGCAGGCGTTGCGTGTAGTCGTAAGTGGGGCCGAGCACCTGGCCGCCGGGCAAATCCTTGAACACCGCCGATATGCGCCGCCGCGCATCCATCGCGGCGGTGACGATAGGCTCGCTGTCCGCCAAGCGCGGCAAGGTCGCGCGATAGGCGCGCAGCAGGAAAATCGCCTCGACCAGGTCGCCGGCGGCCTGCTTGATGGCGAGCGCCGCCAACTCGCGGTCATACAGGGAACCTTCGGCCATGACGCGATCCACCGCAAGGCGCAATTGCTGTTCAATCTGCGCAATGGAAAGATCGGGTACATCCGGGTCGCCGCGCCGCGCTTCCGCGAGCAAGGCACAGGAGTTGTCGATGGCGCGTTCGCCGCCTTTGACCGCAACGTACATATCAGGCCGTGTGAATCTGGGTGGTTCGCGGCAAGCCGCACAGACGCGCGCCGCAAGTGAGAAAAATGTCCACACCGCGGGGAAAAAGACGCCACGACTGCCGCCACTCGCGCACGAATCCGAAATCCACTTCAGGAATATCGAGTTCGATTTCCGAATCGATGCCAGGGCCGGTCCAGCGGCGCCCCGGGCCCGCCTGCATGCGGCTTACCTCGCGTATCACGGTCGTCGAATGTTCCGGGAAATATTCGTTGCCCGAACGCAGCGTCCCGAGCGTGGGCAGGGCATCGCCGCAACCGATCAGCAGAAAGTCGGCCTGCGGCGCCGCGCCGGCAATGACGCAGCCGGTGTGAAAGCGGAAGTAGTCCTGGGTGCCGCGCGCGAACGATGGCGCGATCCACAATGAGGTATCCAGATCCAGCAGCGACAGCAGCATTGCGCAGGCCGCCTTGCCTACCCCTTGTGGCGGCTCGGCATCGCTGTCGATGCCGACCACTGTACCCGGCCGCGAGAGCGCGTGCAGGCCGGCGCGAAACACCGCCTGACTGGTCATCACCGGATTGGAAAAGCCGCTTCCGACTTCAGCAAGATCGAGCATGGCATTCATATCAAGTCTCCCCTCTGGCTACGGTGAAGAACTCCACTCTCGTGGACTGTGCTTTTCTTTGCAGCGTGCGTTTTTCCTCGGCCAGTCGTGCGCGCAGCGGCGCGATGAGTTGCCGATCCACTGTGCTCGCGGCACAAGGATCCTGAAGCAAGGCATCCGCCAGCGCCGCGAGTTCGGCCTTGCGCTTTGAGCGTCCCTGCACATAGGCGATGCCATGCATGCCGTTCGCCAATCGCAGCGCGCAGCGTGTCACCGTCATTTCACCGAGATTGAATCGGTCGCCGGTTCCGCCGGCGCGCGCGCGAACCATGACGAGCCCGGATTCAGGACGGCGCAACCAGGTAAACGCCGCAGGGTGCTGCGCAGCCCATGATTCGAGTATTTCCAGCGGGGCGCGCGCCAGCAGGCCCATCCATTCGCGCCGCCCAGTTTGCATTGCCTGATTGTCATGCATCGGTAATAACTCCGCGCCAGAATTGGATTGGTAATACTTGTCGCAGGAAAAACTCGTCATCGGCACGGACTTTACGCGACCATCATGAAAGTTTTGTGACCGCGGCAAGACAGGAAGGAAATGAGCGCATCCGTATTGGCGAAAACCTCACCAGGCTTCTCATGACACGCTACGCTTTGTACTTTGCTCCTGGCCGGGATTCCGGATTGTGGCAAGCCGCGTCAAGCTGGCTGGGGCGCGATGCGGCGGCCGATATGCCTGTTGCGCAGCCGGCGCCGGGCAAGATATCTGCCGCGACTCTCGCGGCGCTCATCGACGCGACGCGACGTTATGGATTTCACGCAACGCTCAAAGCGCCGTTTCGTCTGTCCGCGCAAAGCAGCATCGGCTGCCTGCTTGAGCAGGTTGAGCGGCTTGCGCGCTTGCAGCATACTTTCCCGCTGCCGCCATTGGAGGTCACGCAGCTGCGCAATTTTCTGGCGCTGGCGCCGGTGCGCAGCGACCCGCGCATTGCGCAGATCGCGAATATCTGTCTCACGCAGTTTGATCGCCATCGCGCGCCCCTGACGCAGATCGAACTTGAAAGGCGCCGGCAGCAACCTCTTACGCGGCGCGAGGACGGACTGCTGCAGACATGGGGTTACCCGTATGTGTTGGACAGCTACCGCTTTCACTTTTCCCTGACGGATTCGCTGTGCGGCATGCACAGCGGCTTTATCGCGAAGGCGCGGCGCTGTGCGGAACGCGCGTTTGGCGCGGCCTGCCGCGAACCCCAGTTATTCGACGCCATCAGCATTTTCCGGGAAAGCGTTCCAGGCGCGGACTTTCACCTCCTCCACCGCGCGCCGTTCGGACGCCAGGGCCGCTTGCTGTATGTCGTCGGGCCATCGGGCGCAGGCAAGGACAGCATCATCGACTGGGCGCAGCAACATCAGGGGTCAGGTAATAACGTGGTATTTGTGAGGCGCACCATCACCCGCCCAGGCGACGCAGGCGGCGAACGGCACCATGGTGTCAGCGCAGAAGCGTTCGTGGCAATGCGAGCGCGCGGCGAATTCTCGATGGCCTGGGAGGCGCATGGTTTGAGCTACGGCATACCCAACAGCATCCGCGCCGATCTGCAGCGCGGCATGACCGTGGTGATCAACGGATCGCGCGCCTATTTGCCGCAAGCGGCGGCGGATTTTCCGCACATCGAGGTCGTACATATCACCGCAGCATCCGCCATATTGCAGCGGCGGCTGCGGTCGCGCGCGCGCGAATCCGGCAGCGACCTCGCATTGCGCGAAATGCGGCCGCTTCTGGAACATGTTCGCGGATTGACCGTGATGGAAATTCACAACGACGGCGAACTTTTTCGCGCAGGCGAAGCTTTTTTGCAAATATTGCAGCGCCCGGCGATCGCCTGTAGCCAGGCTCAGTTGCCTCGGGCAGAAGTTTGTTTTTGAATTCGCTGCGGCGCGCTATGTTTTCCGGCCGGACTGAATCTCCAGAAACATCGAATCCATGCGGCGCAAGCGGTCCGCCATCACTTTCATGACATGCCGGGCGAAGTACGGCGTTTGCTGAATCAGGAAGTCGAAACGCCTGATGTCGATGGGGAGAAGCCGGCATTCATCGCGCGCGATGACCGTTGCGTTGCGCTCCGCATGGTCGATCATGGCCATCTCGCCCAGAAGCGCACCCGTCACCGCTGTTTCAACAACAACGTCTCCCACGAGAACTTCGACATTGCCCTGCATCAGGACATACATCACAGTAGCGGCGTCCCCGCTGCGGAATATCGGCTGACCGGCCGCCACGGTCACGAGGTCGGTTTCGTGTCTGAAAAGTTCTGCGAGGTTCATCCGATGCTCCTGGGTGGTGGAATGTTGCGCTCTATCTTGCTTGCGGGGATGGGTTGCGCCTGCCGCAAGAACAACCCCGAATCCCTGAAATATTCCTGACGCGAAGGCCGATCGTTCAGGTACCGGGATCATACCGGCAATGTGATTTCACCGGCAAGCTGCCGCGGCGATATTCACCTCCGGGCGTGACATCAAACCATCACATGACTGTCACTTTCGCGCAGTAGCATCTTGGCTTTCCTCACGCAGGCCGATATTCCATGCGCACCTGGCACGATGCACCGCGCCGCCGCTCACGCATCGAGATCATACCCATGATCGATGTGATGATGTTTCTGCTGGTGTTCTTCGTACTGATCAGCGTCAACGTGATTCCGGCCACGGGACTCAAGACCACGCTACCGCAGTCGTCGCAGGCGCAGAACAACACAGCGCGCAAGAACACGGTCATCACCCTGGCAGAAAGCGGCGAACTGCAGCTCGATGGCGCTGAAGTCATGCTCGCCGATCTCCCATACCGGTTGCGCGCCTTGCAGCGCCCCGATGAAAAGCTTTTCGTGATCCTCAATGGCGACCAGGCGACACAACTGCAGCGGCTGATCGATGTCATGGATGCGCTCAAAGGCGCCGGATTCGAGTCGCTGTCGATTGCTGCCAGAAAGAAGACCGCATGACAGGCGCCGTGTTGCTCTATCAGGGCCGCCACTGGCTCGCCGTAGTTCCCGCGGCGCTGCTTCTCGCTACACTTATGCTGCTGTCGATGAGGACGTTGATCGAGGCGCATGTTCGCGACGAACCGCCCATGTCGGTGGCTTTGCTCGACGCTTTGCCGCACGCAGCTCTCACCGAGCCGCCGCCCGCTCTCGCACGCACGCCGCTTGCAGCTCGCCTTGCCGAACGCGTTGCGCCTACAGAACCTCGTCCCGCCAAAACGTTTTTACCAACGGAACCTCCTGAGTCTGCCGCACTCGTCGTGCCACCTCCAGAACCGCCCGAGGCAATAAACCGGCAGCCCGCCAATTTGCCTCAACCCACGGCAGCAGATCTCCCGGCGGCGCAGATGACGGAGCGTCCCGCAAGCGAGGCGCAATATCTGGCCGCCTTGCGCGGCTATCTGGAATCGGTCAAACGCTACCCCGCCAGCCGAGAAGCGCGTCTGCAACGTCCAACAGGAACGGTGCGTGTATGGTTGGAACTGAATCGGGATGGTTCGCTCAGGGAGAGCGGAATAGAGAAATCGTCGAACGCGATGGTTCTCGACAGCGCCGCGCTGACAACGGTACGTCAGGGACATTTTCCCGCGTTCCCCGCCGATGCCTTTGCCGGCAAAGCCGGCAACCGCTTCACCGTCAGCCTGGAGTACCGGCTCGATGGCGCCGGCTGAACGGCACACTCATTTCACATTGAATATTTTTACAAAAAAGGAAGACACATGAATACCAACGTGAAGACCATGGCCTTGCTCATCACCGCGCTCGTCGCGGGCCACGCAGGCGCGCAACAGGCGGCTGACGGAAAATCCGATATCGGCACGATCAGCATCAGCGGCGAGGGCGACAAGCTGGGTGCGGGTCAAATCATTCAGGAAGACTCGCCCAAGGCACGCTCCACCGTCACGCGCGCGGCCATGGACAAGCAGCGTCCCACGGCCAATACCTATCAGGCGCTCAACCTCCTTCCCGGCGTCAACACCTACAACTTCGATGCCACCGGCCTGTTCGGCGGCGGTATGCGCGTGCGCGGTTTCAATTCCGATCAGATGGGTTATACCATCGACGGCGCACCGGTCAACGACTCCGGCAGTTTCTCGATCTATCCGCAGGAATACACCGATCAGGAAAACACCTGCGAGATTTTCGTCACCCAGGGTTCGACGGATACCGATGCGCCGCACGTCGGCGCTACCGGCGGCAATGTCGGCATCGTGACTTGCGACCCCGAGGAAAAGCTTCGCATCAAACTGCAGCAAACCCTGGGGTCGCTCAAACTCAACAAGACGTTTGTACGCCTCGACAGCGGCACACTTCCGGTAGCCTCGGGGTGGCGCTCTTTCGTCTCGTATTCGCACGCGAGTGTCGACAAGTTCAAGGGTCCCGGTGAAGCCGATCGCGACCATGTCGATTTCAAAAGCGTGCTCGATCTGGGGGGCGGCAGCCGTGTCGGCCTAACCGGCATCCTGAATGATGCAATCAACAACAACTATCGTACGCTCACCAAGGCGCAAATCGACCAGCTTGGGCGCAACTACGATTACAGCAATACCTTCATTGCCAATCCAGCCGGGGGTCCGGGCCGGCAGACCGCCCCGACGCAGGACATCTTTTACAAGCTTTCCATAAACCCGTTTCGCAACGCTATTTTCACCGGCAAGGGCAATTTCCAGATCAATCCGGCGCTGCGCTTCGATCTAGAACCCTACTTCTGGTACGGCTACGGCACCGGCGGCACGCAGCAGTTTAATCTCAATGAAGGCGGCACTTTCCGCGGCGGCGTACAGGATGTCAACGGCGACGGCGACCGCCTCGATACCGTGACCGTGTATCGTTCAAGCGTCACGCGCACCTACCGGCCAGGTGTAACGGCCAAGGTCAATTGGCAGGTCGGCAATCAGAAGATTGTCGCAGGTTACTGGTTCGAGCGCGCGCGCCATCGCCAAACGGCGCCAGCCACTTTTCTCAACGCGGACGGCACCTCTGCCGACTTGTGGCTGCAAAATGCCGGTCTGTACATCCGTCGCGCCGACGGCACGCCCTACAATAATCGCGACCAGCTCACCATCACGACGGTTGACAACGTATTTTTACAGGATTCACTCGCCCTGATGAAAGACCGGGTGAACGTACAACTCGGAGTTAAACACGCGACCATCACACGCGATTTCTGGAATTACGCCAACGAAGGCTTTGGCCAGAGCGCCGATTACAACACCAGCCAGAAATTTAACGAGACGCTGCCCAGCGCCGGGGTGCGCTTTCAGATCGATGAAACCAATCAGGTCTTTGCCGGCATCGCCAAAAACTACAAAATTCCCGGCAACTTCGTTTATGGCGGTGCCTTCGTCAACGGCGCGCTGCAAATCGATACCATCAAGTCGCATATCAGACCCGAAACGTCGATCAACGCCGACATCGGCTACCGTTATCTCGGCAAGATGCTGACGTTCTCGGGAACCCTGTTCAATGTCGATTTCAAGGACCGGCTCGCGCGTTCGTTTCAGCCGATCGAGGGGATAACCATCGACACCAATGTGGGTGACGCGCGCACCAGGGGCGTGGAGATGGAGGCCGGGACACGACCGGTCAACGGCTTCAGTATTTACGCGTCGCTTGCCTACACCATTAGCAACATCAAGAACGATCTGACAGTATCCGGCACCAACACCCAGCCCACCAGCGGCAAGGAATTTCCGGATACGCCTAATTGGCTGGCAGGACTTTCTCTGCAGTACGCCGCAGGTCCTTACTACGCCAACGCTCAGACCAAATATACCGGCAGGCGCTACGCTACCCTGACCAACGATGAATCCGCCGGTGGCTATACGCTGACGGACCTGAATCTCGGCTTTAAACTGCCGCCTGTATCCATTTTGAAAAACGTCATCGCGCGCCTGAGCGTTAGCAATCTCTTCGACACCAAGTACCTGGGCCTCAATTCCGGCAGCGGCAGTCTGCTCACCACCAACGCCACTGGAACCGGCGCCTCGTCACCCGGCTACTATGTGGGTGCGCCGCGTTTCACCAGCGTTTCAATATCGGCGGAATTCTAGCGCCAGCGGGGACGAGGAGAACTCATGAACTACACTTTGCTGCATGACTTCACATTTTTTGCCATGTATGGCACAGCGGCGCTGGGCGCGTATGCGATCGTGGAGCGGATGATTTTTTACCACTTCACCATGCGCCACTCGCGCCTGGCCGTCAGCTCCGCGGGCGATGCCGCACATGCAAACGGAGCATTGCGTGGCGTGGCAGGCGACCTTCATGACGCGATGCTGCGCGAAACCCGGATGGCAAGAAACCGGGAGGAACTTGCCGACCGCAGCGAGGCCATTTATCTTGCGGCGCGTCCGCTCCTGTTGCGGCGCCTGTGGCTACTCGATACCATCGTGACCGCAGCACCGTTGCTCGGGTTGCTGGGAACCATCCTCGGCATCATCGATACATTTGGCGCTCTTGCACAATCGGGTATTTCCGACCCGGCCGCGGTGAGCCGCGGCATCGGTACGGCGCTTTTTGCCACCGCGCTCGGCATCGCCATCGCACTGGCCGGCCTGGTTTTCAACAACCTGTTCCAGGATAAGGTCGAGGAAATCAGCAATCTCCTCAAGGTCATTATCCTCAAGTCCACCACTACCGCCACACATGCGCCTGCCGGTGCGGGTCGAGAGGTTGCGCATATGGTCAAACCGTCCATTGTTATTTCGGCATAGGCAGCAGATATGCTGAATAACGCATTGCGCTTCACATGCACGCTGGCGGTCAGTTTATTGCTCACCGGTTGTACGGCCCTTGCTCCCGCGCCGCCGTACGTCCATGTACGCATCGTCGCGTTCAACGATTTCCACGGCCACTTGCAGATGCCCGGCCCGATGCGATTTCCAGACCAGGATCATCCCGGGCAGTACCTCATGCAGCAGGCAGGCGGCGCCGCGCATCTCGCCACTGCGATACACGCGGAACGCAACGGTCAGCGCCATTCCGTAGTGGTCGCGGCCGGAGATCTGGTGAGCGCCAGCCCGTTGGTCTCCTCCATGTTTTTCGACGAACCCACTATCGAAGTGCTCAATTCGCTTGGGCTTGAGATCACCTCGGTCGGTAACCATGAATTCGATCGCGGCCGGGAGGAATTACTGCGCCTGATAAACGGCGGCTGCCGGCCCGAAGGATGCGTCACCGGTTCGCAATACGCCGGGGCGCGCTTCGCGTATCTCGCCGCCAATGTGCGCGACACGGCCACCGGCAAACCTTTTTTGCCCCCTTATGCGATCCGGGAATTCGAGGGAATACCGATTGCCTTCATTGGCCTGGCACTAAAGGGCACGCCGGCCCTTGTCAGTAAATACGGGATCACCGGACTGCACTTCGAGGATGAAGCCGAGACGGCAAATGCGCTCATCCCCGAGTTGCGCGCGCGTGGCGTCGAGGCCATCGTGGTTTTGATCCACCAGGGTGCATCGACACGCGGCGCCTACGACGACCCGGCCTGCCCTGGAATGGAAGGCGAGATTGTTGACATCGTGAAACGACTCGATAAAGCGGTTGACCTGGTGATCAGCGGGCATACGCATCAGGCCTATCTGTGCCGCGTCGACGGGCGCCCCGTCACCAGCGCCGGATCGTACGGAAGATTCCTGACCGAAATCGATCTCGATCTCGATCGTGATAACCATGATGTTGTACATGCCCAAACGAACAACATCCGCATTGATCCGCAAATTTTTCCCGCCGACCCCAAAGTCGCGGCGATCGTGAATCAATATGCGCGTCTTGCCGCGCCGCGCGCCGGCCGCGTCGTGGCAAAACTCTCCAGCGCACTTTCCGAGCAGGCAAATTCTACCGGCGAGAGCGAACTGGGCGACGTTATTGCCGACGCGCAGCTTGCCGCTACGCGCGCAGCCGGCGCTCAAATCGCCTTCATGAATCAGGGCGGCATCCGTGCGCCGCTGATTCCGGCACACGGTGATAACAGCATTTCCTACGGCAACATTTTCGCCACGCAACCGTTCGGCAATTCGCTTGTAACCATGACCTTGACAGGAGAACAGATCCGCCGCCTGCTTGAGCAGCAGTTCACCAAGGGAGTAAATAGCGCAGATCAGCACCCCCGCCTCATCCAGGTGTCAAACGGTTTCGCATATGCCTGGGATGCTACGCGCCCCACCGGACAGCGAATTCTCGTGGATAGCATCAGGCTCAACGGCAGGGCGCTTGCATCTGATGCAACATTCCGAGTGACCGTCAACAGCTTCATGGCTGACGGCGGAGACAGTTTCAGTGTACTCACCGAAGGTCTTGAACGCGAGGTCGGCATGCCAGACATCGATGCACTCGAGGCTTATCTGAGCGCCAACTCACCCCTGGCAGCCATCCCCTATCGCCGCATCGTGCGAGCCAAGTGACTCACATCCTGGTCATGCGGATTGACCGGTGGTTTTGAGATGATGCGTTCCACTCTTCGTGGCCGCTGCTTTGCCAAACCGCGACCAGCGCAGGCAACTCATACGCTAAAAAAACAAATACGGCGCAGGCCGCGTTCCATCCGCAAAAAAGTGCGTTCTGGCATTGAAAAAAATAGGCTCGTTGTAGCGAGCCCTAGAGGAGGAAGAACGGCAGGTAAGGGAGTGTCAAAGCACAGGCAGACCACTGAGGTAACCCACCGCCGAACTCTTCTTGTTGTTCCAGTTCGCGTTGATCAAGGGGTCAAGAGCCGCTTTGACATTCGCGTGAATCGGCAACCAGTCACCAGCGTGCTGGAAGTTGCTCATCAAGTAGGAAAAACCATTGAGATTATCGACGATCTGCAAGCCGGTGGACTCGGACCCGGCAGGACAGGACAGGATGCGCGACAGCTTTCTGGTATCGACGTTGTACGCCCACAGATAGTTGTTGACATGCATGGAGGAATCTTCGCCAATGAACAGGGTGCGCAGCTTCTCGGAGAACTTCAGGTTATCCGGATTGGCGACCTTGTCAACGTTGGCCGTGTTGCCCACTGCGTCCGGCGTGGAGAGATCCTCGCCTACCAGCGCGGCAACCGCGCTCATCGAAGTTGGCACCCATTCGCTCGGGATGGCGGCGCCGAGCGAGTCGCTCTGGCCTGCTGCAAGCTTCAGTTCATAGGTGGCGCCCGCATTGATAGTAGAAACCTGAATATCGCCCAGCGTATCGCTCATGGATCTGTAGATGTACGACATCGCGACGTAGGCGACCTTGTCCTTGGCGTTAAGGGCAACCCCTTCCATCTTGCTGAACTCGAGACTGCCGCCGGCCGCGACCGCATAGCGGTGCGTTTCCAGAAAGGCCGCGGCCTTTAGCTGGGCCGCCGCAAACCTCACCCATTCGGTCGTGCCGTTGTAGGCGATCTTGGTATAGGACGCATCGCCAGGGTCGGTCTTCGATACCGTCACGATGTCGGCCGGTTTGAGGGAATCGGCAAGCGCCTTGACCTCGATGCTCGATGCGCTGCCCAGCTTGATCCAGCGCAGCGTCCCCGCGCCCCCAGCCGGTTTTGCTGTCTGTGTCCACTTGGCCACGTACAGGGTGCCGCTGCTCAGGTCTTTCTCGGTGTTGGCTATGAACATGAACAAGCCGGTGTTGCTGCCGTCATCGCCCATCAGCACGGTTTTGTTGTCCGGCATGACCTGCACCAGCTCGCGTGCAATGCGGCCCAGGCAGAAATGTTTTTTGATCGAGGCGGTACCATCCGGATTCACCGTCACTTCGGGCACATGGCCGTAGTGATAGGGGTTCGCCGCGGTGACGCTGCCAAGCAGATTCTGGCTGAACGCCTGAAACATCGTGTTGGAGGCGATATTGACCGCATCCGGCTCATACTCCTCGCTCGAAAGATGGGTATTCCAGGGCGACAGACCGGCCGCGCAGGTGATCCACAAACCGTTGACTGTTTTCGTGTCGACCGGGAAATACTTCACAACCTTGAGCGCACCGGTGGCCTTGTCCTGATCGAGCGTCGCGACGGCGATCTGCGATGGCAGCTTGCCGTACATGTCCTGCGATGAACTGGTCAGCGGACGAACACCGTTCGATGCGTTGTTGGCGCTCAGGTACTCGAACTGCGTGACAAGAAACACGGCATTGCCCGTGATGCCGGGCACGGCCGGATTCGGCAGCGACAACAGCGACTGGCCGTCGGGGCTGTCGGAGAAGAACTGGGTAACCGGCGCCGCCGAGGTGTCCATGAGCGGCTGGCCGTTGGCATCGAAGTAACCACCGGCCACTACCGGGGCACTGCCGTTTGCGAGCACATCACCGGTCTTGTAGAGGGTGTTGTAGGCCAGGGGCTGGGTCTTGGTCATACCGTCAGAATAAGTGATCGTGACGCTCGCGCTTGTTGTTGTCGTCGCGCGTGCGATATCGGTGGCGGGCGCTGCCATGCCGGCGAATTCGACTCCGGTAACAAAAGGATTGCCACTGTCATCGCACCCCGCAAGCAGGCTTCCAGTAGAAGCTAGCAGCGAGGAATTCACCAAAACCGGCGAGGCGCAAAATACTTTCAAAAGAGAGCGGCGACGCGCACTCAGAGGCTGTTGCATGGATTTTTCTCCCAAGGTAAAAGTAGCGGGGCGCCACAATATCCTGGAAATAATAAGAGCGGAAAATGAAAATACGACGACACTTCCGCGACTTCCCGGTTACAGATGTCAGTTTCGTGTGCCGATCGTCAATTTCTCCAGGACAACGGTTTTGCCGTTGTCCGTATCGAAGCCGCGAACCATGACGTCGACTCTGCCATCCGCCCGCACGATCACTTCGGCGAAAGCGTAAACGGCATCCAGCATGGCCGTGGGTGTACCTGGATAGATGGTCAAAGGGGAGCCCGCGGTGCCTACAATAATTTGCCATGCCTGTCCGCCTGCATCCTTGCGCGGTTGCGACGCGTGGTAAACGTGCTGGTGGCCGCAAAAATAGGTTGCCCCGAAGGATTCGATGACTTCCCAGAACCTGTCGCGAACAGCCCTTCGGGACGCAAAACCATCTTCTGGGTTTTTATTCTTCGTTTGCTTAACCTGCGCGCCTGTTTGCGTTTTCGGGAAATATGTGAAGGCGGGCTTATGACCAAAAACAAAATAACTCTTCGCCCCGCGCATCTTTGCCGCAGCCAGGTCGCTCTCCAGCCAGGTTGCCGGTGCGGACTCGTCGAAGCCAACGGGATCGGTATTGATCACCGCTATATGAATGGTCCCGGAATCGAATGAGTAGCTCAACTGGCGCTGCTCCGTGCTGATTCCATCGGCGCCGATCGCGGGAGAATTGCCGATATCCCAGGCGGAGGGGGACGTTCCTGTCGTTTTCCTCCAGAGCGGCTCGTTCAGGATAAGATCGCCCATGTTGGCGCGCCAGGCGTTTTCCTGCGCGACCTGCGCGCGCTTTATTTTGCCGCCTCCCGGTTTATCTACAGGAACCTGCACCTCATGGTTTCCGGGTACTGGCAACACATAGGTGCCCCGCTCCATGAGTCCGGCGACCATCCCGCGCCAGAATGCGTACTGCCTGTCGATCACCGCGGCATCGCTGCTATAGCCGTAAATCATGTCGCCGTTGAAGACCAGCGCCTGCGGTTTCAGCTGCTCGATTTCGTACAGCATGCGGCTCCAGACGGCGGTGGACTGCAGCCACCTTTCATCCTGCGCCGTATTACCGGGACGATTCGGCTCCTGACGACTGTCGCCGACGGTGACAAATTTAAAAATGACTGGCGAATCGGCGCCGGTCGCGGCTTCCGCATGCACCCATGCGTTGGCATCGCCGACCGCTGCAAGCGCTAGGACGATTGCGGGGAGCATTCTCAATGTATTGCCGGGAATTTGATTTACTTCAGTTTGATCAGGCGCAGCGCCACGATTCAATCACTACCGCCCGCGCCTGCATCCGCCATCAAAAATCGGCCTTGGCGGAGAACTGCACACTCCGCGGCGCCTGGTAGGTGTACTGATCGCCCGCCAATGTCTTCCCGGGGCTGATCGAGGTGACATTTTCCTTGTTGAGCAGATTGAAGAAATTGACCTGCAGCTTTAGCGCCTTCATGCCGATCCCGAGATTCCGGAAGGTATAGGCAATACCCAGATCGGCGTTTTCGTATGCACCCACTTTGTAATAATCATAGGCTGCCGCCGTATTCGCCGAATAGTCCTGCTGATAGGCCGCACCGGTGCGTTTAAGAATGATCGAGCCAGACCACGGATCGCTCGTAAAGATCATCCCCAGCGCCGCTGTCATATCCGGCGAATTGGAAATGGTCTTGCCGCTACCATTGGCCGTCGCACGGTTGATCGAGCCATTGGCGTATAAGGCGACTCCCGTGGCGACCATATAGGTGATTTGCCCTTCAAACCCTTTGTATGTCGCGCCACCCAAATTGACGAACGCCGCATCGGCGCCGCCGAGGCCGTTGGAAACGTATTTGTTTTTGAAGTCTATACGGTAGAGGTCGGCGTCCCAGACCAGATCCTTTGTCTTGCCAACGACGCCAATCTGGTAGTTGGTCGACAACTGCGGCTCGGCGCTGTTCCTGGACGGATCGGCAATGTAGAAGCTCTTCAGGTCGGGTATCTGGAAACCCTTGGCGTACTGCGCATACGCCGCCAGGCCGGCGCTCAATTGCTTGTTGACCGTCAGGAACGGCAGGGTAGTTTGGTAATCAACCGAGGTATTTTGCGGAAGCCGGGTGCTTTGGTTGACGATCGCGTCCACCGAGCGGGTGATTCTGACTGCCTTCACGCCGGGCGTGACAGTGAGACCCTGCGCCGCTGCCCACTCGAATTCGACAAAGGGTTGCGTATTGTTGATGGTCGATTGCTGGTCGAACAGCACACTGGGGTATTGAACCGGTGTCGGCCTGGTTTCGCGCGGATCGCGAACATTGCCGAGCGTCAAATCGAGGTCGTACTGGTGACGATCGGTATCCGACTTTTCCAGCCAGACGCCAAAGCGCAGCAGACCGGGTGTCAACTCCTTGGCCGCCTTCAGGATGCCGCCGTAAACGCGATACTTGTTTTGCTTGTCGATACCAGGTATGTCCTTGTTGCCGGGCGGGCCCGCTCTGGTACCGGGCACCGTCAGGCCGGTGGGATCGGTAGAAGAAATGGTCTGGTTGTCGTACGCATAAGTATACAGATTTGCGTCGGTGGCCCAGTTATCTCTCCAGTTGGTTTGCACGCGAATGTAGTCAAAATCCGTGTCTTTGTCCGTGTGGTTAAACCCGGCGTAGTTAAAGCTGGCGGGGTCGTTGTTCAGGCTGAAGTTTCTGCCATACAGCGCCACCTGAGCGAGTGTCGGGCCCTTGTTGTTGTCAGGCTGCGTGTATTTGATCTTGTTGACCGAAGAGAGGATGGTCAACGTCGATGCCTCGCCCACCGGCCGCTCGAACTTTATGGTCGCATTGTCGCTTTTGATGCTGTTGAGCGTCAGATACCCGTCGGACTGAAGATGCTGGTAGTTCAGCTGCAAAGTGGCGCTACCCCAGTCCTCGATGCGGCCGCTTTCGTACGCAGCACCGATCAGACTGGTATCCCAGGTGCCGACCGATCCGAACACGCTAGCCGATCTCCTGGCTTCCGGTTTTTTCGAGAACAGATTGATCGAACCGCCGAAGGTTGCAAAACCCAGATTGCTGGCGTTGCCAGGGCCGCGTTCCACGACCGCGCCACCGATAACGGAGGCGGGAAAGAACGAGGTGGAGTGGTGCGCCGGATTGTTGGTATCGCCCCACGGAATGCCGTCGAAGGTGATGTTGTACTGGTCGTCGCTGAAACCGCGCATGGTCGTCTTGGTTTCGCTTAAACCCGGCCCATTGGCGGAGTCGCCTGATAGGCTGGGCGCCACATTGACCACGCGGCTGTATTCGGCCGTGGGCGCTACCGAGCTTTCGATGAACTCGCGGGTAATGATGGACTGAGGTTGGGTTGCATCGAGGCTCGCCTGGGTAGGCGCCAGGTCGGAGACGGAATCCTTATCCCCCTTGCGATAGGCTCCGGTCTGGGCGGTTACGCTGATGGCCGGCACAATCTGTGTGTCGCCTGCAGCCATCACGACCGGCGATTGGAACATTGAAAGAAGTGCGCCCGCGACGGACACAGTCATGATCGATTGGCTATAGCGTTTTGACATAGTATTTTCTTTTTCGGGAAGGGTTAGTCGAGAGCGAGCGACTTCAAACGGCTGAGTCTATGAGTGATTTGTGACAACCACGTGAATCGCGAATTTCCCCTGCGCAAAAATGTTGCGGCGAGAAATTAGCCACGGATACCCATGGGTCGTCGATTCGAAGGACAGTCATGAGCCTGCAACAATGTCCGTGGAAAATTCGTCCTGCTTCCCTTTCACCATTTCTCGCCAGCTCGAAAAAAACTCATGGAGCATTCGTCGTCAGCAAGTTTCCAGACAGCCGAAGATTTTTCGCACGCGCGATATCGGTAGCCCTTTCCACTGGTGATATGACCAATGCATTCAGTTTCTGATTGTTGCCGATTGCGTTGCCTCTTCGGCAGTCCCGTCATGCGGGGCTGCCGTTTTTTTTGCAAAGCCCGCGCCGTATCCTCCAACGCCAAAACTGTTGTGAGTCTATTCGCGCGGCGCGCTTGCAGTGTCTGTCTTGCCCTGTTGGTGTTTACACCGCAAACAGCGCTGGCCGCCGGCAAGGATGAAGACGCGCCACCGCAAAGGTATTCTCTCGCCGTCAGCGAAGGCACATCGGGCGGCATCGATGCGTCCCAGGCTCTGGCCAAGTACCGCCCGCTTGCCGGCGCGATGCAGCACACGCTTGGCAAGCCAGTGAATATCGTCTACGTGCGCAGTTTCGTCGAACTGGAAGCCGGCATGCGCAACGGGAAATTTGATTTCGTCATGGCGCGGCCGAGCGACTATCCCGCGCGCGGCGTGCGTGACTACAAATACCGCCTGGTCGCCACCTCCAGTCCAGACGGACAGTGCTACTTTATTGTCGTAAATAACTCGCCGCTCAAATCGATAGCGGATGCTCGCGATAAAAGCCTCGCCTTTCCGGAAAAATATGCATACATGACTAAATTCTGTACCGCCGAGCTGCGCGACAAGGGCATCGTCGTGAAAGGCGCGAACACCAAATACGTCAGGGAACAAAGCGCTGTCGCCGCGGCGGTCGAGCGGAATCTCTTCGAAATCGGTGGCGTGGCGTCGTATTCGGTTGTAGCAAGGAACTGGGAAAAGAGCGGCAATCGCATCCTCCACAAATCGGCGCCGCAACCCTATTTTCCGCTCATCGCAGGCAGCAGGGTTCCCGCCGGCGATCTTGTCAGATTGCAGGTTGCCCTTGCCGGTCTTGACAAGAGCGAAGTGGGGAAGAAAATCCTTGTCGGCATCGGCATTCAGGGGTTCAAGGTTGAATCACCCGCGCGTCTGCTCTCGCTGCTCGAGTGGCTTGACGACGTCGATCTGCATCCGCTCGAAGAGTAACTCCCTGAATGGCAGAACGTCTGTCATTGCCCTTGCTGAGCACGCAGCGGAATTGCATTCCAATGCACCGCTGATCCGCGTGGCACCTGGGACGCTTGGCGTATAGTCTCGGCGCGCTTCGATACAGGGCCGAGCAACCAATCTGAAATATACAGCGGCTATGATGGCATGGCCATTGGGGCAAGGAGATTCGCGTCATGACCATGATCAACGTGAAACAGCTGCTGGTAGCCACCTATCCGTCATTCGCCACCAAGCCCGGCATCATCACCCGGCCAACCGTGGCATTCCTGAAAAGACTGTTGCGCGAGCAGGAATTGAACACTTTATTCGCTCAATGCGAAGGTCTGGAAGGGCTGGAGTTCATCGACAAGGTGCTCGACAACTTCCACTTCAGCTACAGCGTGGTCGACAGGGAAAGGGAGAACATTCCGGCGGAGGGGCGAGTTGTCATCGTTGCCAACCACCCCCTGGGTATCCTCGATGGCCTGGCGCTGCTCAAGCTGGTGAGCACGGTACGTCAGGACGTGCGCATCGTCGCGAACGATATTCTGATGCAGGTTAAACCGTTGCGTAGTCTGCTGCTTCCAGTGGTGACCTTCGGGCAGAGCTTGAACAAGACGAATATCGACGCAATCGACAGCGCGCTCCAAAACGAAGAGGCGGTGATCATATTTCCCAGCGGAGAAGTATCGAGGGCCGGGCCAACCGGGATCAAGGATGGCAGTTGGCGAAGTGGTTTTTTTCGCATGGCGGAGCGGGCGGAAGCATCGATCCTGCCGGTATTTCTCGGCGGGAAAAACTCCGCCCTATTCTACACACTGTCGATGATTTTCAAGCCGCTTTCCACCCTGATGCTGGTGCGCGAAATGTATCAGCAAAAAACCATGATCCTGCCGGTTCGCATAGGCGAACTGATTCCGTGGAGAGAGATTGCCAGACTTGATTTGCCGCGCAAGGAAAAGATCCGGCGAATTAACCGGCAGGTTTACGGCGTAAGCAAGAATTATCTTCCCGAAGTGAGAACCGAAAAATCCATCGCCCACCCGGAAGCCACGATACGCCTGCGCAAGGAACTGCAAAGCGCCGATCTGCTGGGCGAGACCAGGGATGGAAAACAGATCTATCTATTCGAATACAGGCCGAATTCGCCCGTCATGCGCGAAATCGGCCGCTTGCGCGAAGCCGCGTTCCGCCGCGCGGGCGAGGGCGCCGGATTACGCAGGGATTTGGACCAGTTCGATGTTTATTACCGGCATCTGGTGCTTTGGGACGATCACGACTTGCAGATTGCCGGCGCCTACCGGATCGGAGAAGCCTCGCGCATCCTCGCCACTCGTGGTGTCGATGGCCTTTATACCAGCCGCCTGTTTGCTTTTACGGAAAAGATGCAAGTGTATTTTCCCCATACCCTCGAGCTGGGCCGAAGTTTTGTACAACCCCGTTACTGGGGAACGCGCAGTTTGGACTACCTTTGGTACGGCATCGGAGCGTATCTCGAACGGCATCCGGAAATCCGCTACCTGCTCGGTCCGGTCAGCATCAGCGATGCCTATCCCGCTGGCGCGAAGAATTTGCTGGTTCACTTCTACCGGCACTATTTCGGCGACGAGAATGTGCTGGCGCTGGCGCGCCATCGTTATATCATCACCGAAAAGGACAGCACAGTCTGCCTGCGCGATTTCAGTGGTGAAAAATATGATCTGGACTTTCGCACGCTGAAACAGCAACTCAGAACACTCGGCGTATCCGTGCCTACGCTCTATAAACAATATACGGAGATCTTCGAGCCTGGGGGTGTGAAATTTCTCGATTTCAACATAGACAAGAGCTTTTCCAACTGTATAGATGGTTTGTTGTTTGCTAACCTGGAAAAACTGCAGAAAGCCAAGCGCGAACGTTATTTCAACGCCGAGCATGGCATGCTGACCCAGCCCGAGTTCTCGAACAACCGCGTTTGACGAACATCGGCGCCAGGGTTTATTCGATTTTTACCGCTAAATCCCGCCTGCAATCGGCTAATTTATTGGCGCATAACCGGCTTTTTGCCGCGGGACACTAGCCGAACCTTCCGGTGATGTAATCCTCGGTCGCCTTGTTTTTCGGCTTGATGAAAATTTCTCCCGTTACGCCGAACTCCATCAGCTCGCCAAGGTACATGTAAGCCGTGTAGTCGGAGCAGCGCGCCGCCTGTTGCATGTTATGCGTGACAATGACGACGGTGTAGTCCGACTTGAGTTCGCCGATCAACTCCTCGATCTTGGCCGTCGATATCGGATCGAGCGCCGAGCACGGCTCGTCGAGAAGCAGCACCTCCGGCTTGACCGCGATTCCGCGCGCAATGCACAGACGTTGCTGCTGGCCGCCCGACAAGCTGTTTCCATTCTGTTGCAGCTTGTCCTTTACTTCGGCCCACAACGCCGCCTTGCTCAGCGCCCATTCGACGCGCTCATCCATTTCGCTTTTGGTCAGGTCCTCGAACAGTTTGACGCCAAACGCGATGTTGTCGTAAATGGACATCGGGAACGGGGTCGGCTTCTGGAACACCATGCCGATCTTGGCGCGGATCAGGGAAATATCCTGTTTCGATTTCAGCAGGTTCTCCCCGTCCATGAAAATCTCGCCGAGCGCGCGCTGCTCCGGATAGAGCTCGAACATTCTGTTGAAAGTGCGCAACAAGGTCGATTTGCCGCACCCCGACGGCCCGATGAAAGCGGTCACCTGCTTCTCGGGAATATCGAGAGCCACATCCTTCAGCGCCTGAAACTTGCCATAAAAGAAATTCAGGTTTTTCACCTGTATCTTGGCGTTCGCCGTGCCGTTCATTGTCATGGTCTGACTCGTTATCTCTTGTTCGAAAAAATGACCCTGGCGGCAATATTGATACCGAGCACCATCAGGGTGATCAGCAGCGCGCCGCCCCAGGCGAGCTTGTGCCAGTCGTCGTACGGACTCATGGCGAACTGAAAGATAACCACCGGCAGGTTCGCCATCGGCGCATTCATGTCGCTGGTCCAGAACTGGTTGTTGAGGGAAGTGAAAAGCAGCGGCGCGGTTTCCCCGCTGATGCGCGCGATAGCAAGCAGCAGGCCGGTGAGGATGCCTGCGCGTGCGGCGCGGTAGGAAATCAGAGTGATCATTTTCCAGGTGGGGCACCCCAGCGCCACGGCTGCCTCGCGCAGGCTGTTGGGCACCAGTTTCAGCATGTCGTCCGTGGTGCGAACGACCACCGGAATCACGATTATGGAGAGCGCGAAAGCACCCGCCCAACCGGAAAAATGTCCCGCCCTGAATACATAGATGGAGTAAATGAACAGGCCGATGATGATCGACGGCGCCGAGAGCAGCACATCGTTGATAAAGCGCGTGGCAGGCGCGAGCCAGCCGCGCTTGCCGTATTCGGCCAGGTAGGTTCCCGCGAGTATGCCGACCGGTGTGCCGATGAGGGTTGCGGTCCCCGACATCAACAGGCTGCCGTAAATGGCGTTGGCGAGCCCGCCTTTCGAACCCGGAGGCGGTGTCATTTCAAGAAACATCGACGGCCGCAGAGCGCTTGCGCCCTCGATGAAAAGGGTCAGGAGAATCCACGCCAGCCAGAACAGGCCGAAGGCCAGCGTCAGCGTGGACAAGGCCATCATCACCGCGTTTTTTCTGCGGCGGGCGCGGTAGATAGGGTTGTTCATCGTGATGGGCGACATGATGGTCTCAGCTCCGCGCGCCTTCGCCGCGCGCGAGCCGCTGCAGCAGCAGCTTTGCCGCGGCCAGAACGATGGTGGTAATCAGGAAAAGGATCAGGCCAAGCTCGATCAGCGCCGAGGTATAAAGATCGCCGACCGCCTCGGTAAATTCGTTGGCGAGCGCGGATGCGATGCTGTTCCCCGGCGCGAACAGGGACAGGTTAAGGTTGTGCGCATTGCCGATGACGAACGTGACCGCCATCGTTTCGCCGAGCGCCCGCCCCAGGCCAAGCATGATTCCGCCGACCACGCCCACCTTGGTGTACGGCAGCACCACGCCATACATCACTTCCCAGGTGGTCGCGCCCAGACTGTAAGCCGACTCCTTGAGCAGCGAAGGCACCAGCTCGAAGACATCGCGCATGACCGCGGTAATGAAAGGAATGACCATGATCGCCAGAATGATGCCCGAGGTCAGCATGCCGATGCCCATGGGCGGGCCGCTGAACAGTGCGCCTATTCCCGGCAGCTTTCCAAGAGTATCGGCCAATACTGGCTGAACGTGGGCCTGGAAGAAGGGCGTGAAAACGAAAAGCCCCCACATGCCATAGATGATGCTGGGTATCGCCGCCAGCATTTCGATCGCCGTCCCGAGCGGTCTGCGCAACCACACCGGAGAAAGCTCGGTGAGGAATACCGCGATGCCGAAGCTCACGGGAATACCGATCAGCATGGCGATCGCCGAAGTAACGAGCGTGCCGTAAATCGGAACCAGCGCCCCGAAATCCTCCTTGACCGGATCCCAGTTGGCATTCACAAGAAACTTGAGTCCGTACTTTTCGAGGGTGAGGGAACCGCCGATGATCAGCGAAATCAGAATCGCGGTGAGCAGGCCGAAGACCACGAACGCAAAGAAACGCGTGGCATTCCTGAAAATCGCGTCCATCGCAGCGTTGTTGCGGGGAGCGGGTGTGGGCTGCCTTGGAAAGGTCACTTTGGCTTGGTCCGGATCGGAAAGCGGGCGTCCCATATTATCAAGAATAGTAGTCATCGTGCTTCCAGTGGGGCTAGACAAAAACAAGGGCGGTGAGTAGCCGCCCTTGAGATGCATTGCCTTCTCGCGACGGATCAGTAAACCGATTTGCCGCCAGTGTCCTTGAGGTTCTTCCACGAAGCCTGGATTTGCTTGACGACAACTTCAGGCAACGGCACGTAGTCAAGGCCGGTAGCAAGTTTGTCGCCTTCCGCGCCGTAGGCCCAATCGAAGAACTTGAGGACTTCCCTGGCGTTCTCCGGCTTGGCCTGGACTTTATGCATCAGGATAAAGGTCGCGCCGCTGATGGGCCACGCGCCTTTGCCAGCCTGGTCGGTAAGGATCAGGTAAAAGCCCGGCGCCTTGCTCCAGTCGGCGCCGGCGGCCGCGGCCTTGAAACTTTCGGCGTTTGCCTGCACGAATTCGTTCTGGCGGTTCTGCACGGCGACGCTGGTCATCTTGTTTTGCAGGGCATAGGCGTATTCCACATAGCCGATGGAACCGTCGATGCGCTGGACGAACGAGGCGACTCCTTCGTTACCTTTCCCGCCTACACCCGTGGGCCAGTTCACCGACGTGCCCTCGCCGACCTTCGACTTCCATTCCGGGCTCACCTTGGAAAGATAGTTCACCCAGATGAAAGTGGTGCCCGAACCATCGGAGCGATGCACGACCGAAATGTTCTGGTTGGGCAGGCTGATACCCTTGTTCAAGGCGACAATGGCAGGGTCGTTCCATTTGGTGATCTTTTCCAGGTAAATGTCGGCCAGCAGCGCACCGGTGAGCTTGAGTTCGCCTGACTTTATCCCCTTCAGGTTGATCACCGGCACGTCTCCGCCGATGACGGTGGGAAACTGCATCAGGCCATCCTTTTCGAGAACCTCGGGCGCGAGCGGCATGTCGGAAGCGCCAAAATCCACTGTCTTGTTCTGGATTTGCTTGATGCCCCCGCCCGAGCCGATCGATTGATAGTTCATGCTCGTGCCGGTCGCTTTTTTGTACGCATCGGCCCATTTGGCATAGACAGGATACGGGAACGTCGCGCCCGCCCCGGTGATTTCCGCCGCGTTCACCCCGGCGGAACCGATAGTGACGGTGGCGCAGACGGCCACCCCTTTGATCCAGTTGTCCAGCTTCATGTTGAAACTCCTTTTCATGTCAGATTTTTGCATGGAGCAGAGTCTACGAGGCAAGTGTGACAGTGCTGTGACAGGATTGAAGGTTGAAATATATGGGGTCAAACCAAAAGGCTAGCCCTCGCAAGTTGAATCCTCGGCAAAGGCAATTTGGCTAACCGAGGCCATCCTGGGTAACTCCAACGTTGGGAGCTTCAGTAATGGAAGCGCAACTGAGCTATCAGCAGCGCATCGCCTTCGACGCGATAAACCATGCGATGCTCGTCGGTTATGCGGCGTGACCAGAAACCCGAAAGCGCGTGCTTCAAGGCTTCAGGCTTTCCAACTCCTGCGAAGGGCTCGCGTTGCGTCTCGCGTATCAGTTTATTGATCCGTTCGACCATACGCCTGTCTTGCTTTTGCCAGTAGAGGTAGTCTTCCCAGGCCTCGTCCGCAAAAACCAGCTTCACTTGACCAGTTTCCGCTCGACACCTTTGCCGGAGTTCAGTTGACCGGCTGCCGCCAGAAGGCGCTTGACGTTGGCGGGAGTGCGCAAGAGGTAGGCCGTTTCCTCAAGCGCTTTGTAGTCTTCGAGCGAGAGCATCACCACGGCTTGTTCACCATTCCGGGTAATGATCAATGCTTCGTGGTCGTTGCAAACCCGGTCCATTGCGCTCGCGAGGTTTGCACGGACAGCGGTGTAGGTAATAGCATCCATGAGGGGGCTCCAGATATGTACGTCTTACTGTACAGCAACAACGGCCCGCTGTCCAGCATTCACGACCGCATTCGTCCCTGGCATTGCAAAACGGGCTTGAACGGAGGCATGTGCAGCACAGCTTCGATGACGCTCAACAATTACCGATTCGCCTCATTCGCCTTGATCATCTCGGGAGCCTTGGGATCGCCGGTCAAAAAGTAATAGAACTCCCTGGCAACCAGTACAAAATAAAGCCGCGTTTCCTCTGAACTCAGTATGGGCATCACACTGTTGATTGCCTTGCGGTAGTGAACAGGCGTGACCTCATTGTTGCGCACCAGGTAAAGCAGCGCTTTGGAGATTCTCCCGCGCATCGCGATGACACTTTCCTCCAGCCCCAGCGAACCCAGGCATGTCATATATTTTCCGTGCAGCGCCGATTCGCGATTCGTGAATTTATGCCCTTCCGCCACGGCTATCAGATCGCTCATGGACTTGATCGCGCCGTCGTCGATAGCGGCGTCTTTTCTGGTAAACCCGCTATAGCCACCCGCCTTCATCATGGCAGCTACGGACTTGATATCGGATATCAGAAACGGGAACAACTCGCGCGCCACAATAACCACGTCGCGCTTGTACTCCGGAGGCAACGACTCAAGCAGTGAATCCACCGCCGCTCTGTAAGAATCGGGACTCAAGGGTTTGTCCGGCAGCTTCGAGAGCAGCATGTGCGCAAAGTGCTCCATGAGCGAGGCATCGGCCCGTTTGGAGACATTTTTCTCGATCACGTTCAGGTAAGCCTGAAGCGCATCGTGATGCGATTTGTCTGTTGTCATTTGTTGGGAACCAGAAAAAATAATTTAGCCCGGCCGGCATTGCCTATCCGGCATTCGCATACCAATCAATCGTCAAGCTGCCGCGCGCACCCGATCGGCTATTTTCCTGGCAAGCCCTTCTACCAGAGCGCGATCCCTGCCCTCTACCATAACCCGGATGAGCGGTTCGGTGCCACTCGCGCGCAGGAGTACGCGGCCTGAGCCGTCAAGCTCCCTTTCAGCGGCGCGCAGCGCATCCTGGATCGGGCCGCTCGCGGCGAAATCGACACGGCCCGTGGTGCGCACATTGATCAGCACCTGCGGATAAAGCGTCAGCTCGCGCGTGAACGCGGCGAGCGTCTGTCCGGCGCGCTTGAGCGCGGCAAGCACCTGAAGCGCGGTGACGATGCCGTCGCCGGTGGAGTGGCGGTCGAGGCAGATGATGTGCCCGGAATTTTCGCCTCCCCACAACCAGCCTCGCTCGCCGAGCATTTCGAGCACATAGCGATCGCCGACGTTGCTGCGCGCAAACGGCACGGACAGCGCGGCAAAGGCCTGCTCGACCGCCAGATTGGTCATGAGTGTCCCCACCACACCGCCGTGTTGCGGCATGGCGGCGATGCGATCCTTGACGATGGCATAGAGAAGCTGATCGCCGTCGAACAGCGTGCCGTCGCGATCGGCCATGATGAGGCGGTCGCCGTCGCCGTCGAGCGCGATGCCGAAATCGGCGCCGTTTTCGACCACGGCACGGCTCATGACCCCGGCATGGGTAGCGCCGCAGTCTGCATTGATATTGAGGCCGTCTGGGTGGACGCCAAGCGCGACGACCTGCGCACCGAGTTCCTCGAAGGTGCGCGGCGCCACGCGGTAGCATGCGCCGTGCGCGCAATCGACCACGAGCTTGAGGCCACGCAGATCGAGCTCCTCGGGAAAGGTGTTCTTGCAGAATTCCAGATAGCGTCCCTCCGCATCCGCGACCCTGCGCGCCTTGCCGAGCTGCGCGGACGGCATGGTGAGCAACGGTTTATCGAGCGCGGCCTCGATGTCGAGCTCGGTGGCGTCGGGAAGCTTGGTACCCGCACCGGAAAAGAATTTGATGCCGTTGTCGTCGAAAGGATTGTGCGATGCCGAAATCATGATTCCCGCGGAAAGTCGCAATGCGCGCGTAAGATAGGCGACACCCGGCGTGGGCATCGGCCCGACCAGGAGCACATCCACCCCGGCGGCGGAAAGCCCCGCTTCGAGCGCGGATTCGAGCATGTAACCGGAAATGCGCGTGTCCTTGCCGATCAGTACCGCCGGCTTTTCCTTGCCGTCGTGCGTGGCCAGCACGCGCCCCGCGGCATAGCCGAGCCTGAGCACGAAGTCCGGCGTGATCGGCAGCGTGCCCACGCGCCCGCGCACGCCATCGGTTCCGAAATGTTTTCTTGTCAAACCGCTCCCTCCACTGCCTGCCAGATTTTCAACGCGTCGACGGTTTCCTTGACGTCGTGCACACGCAGGATTTTCGCACCTTTTTGCGCCGCGAGCAGCGCCGCCGCGAGGCTCGCCGCCAGACGATCGTCGACGGCGCGTCCGGTCAGCGATCCCAGCGTCGATTTGCGCGACAGGCCCGCAAGGACGACAAAGCCGAGATCGAGAAACTGTTGCAGATCGCGCAGCAGACGCAGATTGTGCGCCACGGACTTGCCGAAGCCGAAGCCGGGGTCGATGACAATGCGTTCCGCCGCAACGCCGGTCGCGCGCACCGCGCTCGCGCGCTCATGCAGAAAATCCTTCACCTCGGCAACGACATCGGCATAACTCGGATGCTCCTGCATGGTTTTCGGCATGCCCTGCTTATGCATGAGGCACACCGCGACCTTGCTCGCGGCGACCACTTCGAGCGCCCCCGCCGCCTGCAGCGCGTTCACGTCGTTGACCATGGACACGCCCGCGGAAAGCGCGGCGCGCATCACTTCCGGCTTTTGCGTATCGACCGAAAGCGGCACGCCCTGGTTCATCATGGCTTCGATGACCGGCATGACCCGGTCGAGTTCTTCGCCGAGGGACGCCGGCTGCGCGCCGGGGCGCGTCGATTCTCCGCCGATGTCGAGAATGTCCGCCCCCTCATCGAGCAGTCTGCGCGCGTGCGCGATCGCCGCGCGCTTCTCGACATGGCGGCCGCCATCTGCAAACGAATCGGGCGTGACATTGACAATGCCCATCACCAGCGGACGGTCGAGCTTGAGGGAGAATTTTCCGCAATCGAGTCTGGTCGTCATGTTCCGGACATCATAAACGCTTCGGGCGACATGCAGTCGCCCGAAACAAATGGTTCACATGCACAGCTAACGCCTGACGGCTTGCTATTGCGCACCCTCGGCAGGCTGAGTTGTCGCCTCAGGCTTGGCACTGCCGCCGCCATCCTTGTCCTGCTTGGGAATCCGCACGGACGAAGGTTTGGGCGGACGCGGCGGACGGCCCTCCATGATGTCCTTGATCTGTTCGGCGTCGATGGTTTCCAGCTCGAGCAGCGCTTTGGTCATCGCTTCGATTTTGTCGCGATTCTCCTCGATGAGCTTGCGCGCCAAAGTATATTGCTCGTCGATGATGCGGCGGATTTCGCCATCGACCTTGCGCATCGTTTCCTCGGAAACATTGGTATGACGCGTAACCGAGCGGCCCAGGAACACCTCGCCCTCGTTTTCGGCGTACACCATGGTGCCGAGCTCCACCGACATGCCGTAGCGCGTGACCATGTCGCGCGCGATTTGCGTGGCGCGCTCGAAGTCATTGGACGCCCCGGTGGTCATCTGGTTCATGAACACTTCCTCGGCGATGCGCCCGCCGAAAAGCACCGCAATGCGCGACAGCAGGTATTGCTTGTCGTAAGCGTAGCGGTCCTGCTCGGGAAGTTGAATCGTGACGCCCAGCGCGCGGCCGCGCGGAATGATCGTGACCTTGTGCACCGGATCGCTCTTGGGAAGGAGGTAGCCAAGCAGGGCATGGCCCGACTCGTGATAGGCGGTGTTGAGGCGTTCTTCCTCGGTCATCACCATGGAGCGGCGCTCCGCGCCCATCATCACCTTGTCCTTGGCGCGCTCGAAGTCCTCCATGTCCACCAGGCGCTTGTTGGCGCGCGCGGCGAACAGCGCTGCTTCGTTGACCAGGTTGGCAAGATCGGCGCCGGAAAAACCGGGGCAGCCGCGCGCGATGATCGAGGCATCGACATCGGGTGCGATCGGCACCTTGCGCATGTGCACGATGAGAATCTGTTCGCGGCCGCGAATGTCGGGCAGCGGTACCACCACCTGGCGGTCGAAGCGGCCTGGGCGCATCAGCGCCGGGTCGAGCACGTCGGGACGGTTGGTGGCGGCAATCACGATCACGCCGGCCGTGGCTTCGAAGCCATCCATTTCCACCAGCAACTGGTTGAGCGTCTGTTCGCGCTCGTCGTTACCGCCGCCCAGTCCGGCGCCGCGCTGGCGTCCGACCGCGTCGATTTCGTCGATGAATACGATGCACGGCGCGTTCTTCTTGGCCTGCTCGAACATGTCGCGCACGCGCGCCGCGCCCACGCCGACGAACATTTCCACGAAATCCGATCCGGAAATCGAGAAGAACGGCACCTTGGCCTCGCCCGCGATGGCGCGCGCGAGCAGCGTCTTGCCGGTGCCGGGGTTGCCGACCATGAGCACGCCCTTGGGAATGCGCCCGCCGAGCTTCTGGAACTTGGTCGGATCGCGCAGGAAGTCGACCAGCTCGGACACTTCTTCCTTGGCTTCGTCGCAACCGGCGACATCGGCGAAAGTCACCTGGTTGCTGGTTTCGTCGAGCATGCGCGCGCGGCTCTTGCCGAACGAGAATGCGCCGCCGCGTCCGCCACCCTGCATCTGGCGCATGAAGAAAATCCACACGCCGATGAGCAGCAGCATCGGGAACCAGGAAATGAAAATACTCATGAGCAGCGACTGCTCTTCCTCGGGCCGGGACTCGATTTTTACGCCCGCCTTGCGCAGGTCGTCCCACATGAACAGGTCGCCGCCGGGTGTGTAGGTCGTGTAGGTCTTGCCGTCGCGCATCGTCACTTTCAGGGTGCGCGAGTTTTCCTGCTTGACCCGCTCGATATTGCCTTCCTTGGCTTCCTGCATCATCGAGGAATAGTCGAGCGTGCCGGAGCCGGAGTGCCGGTTCGAAACCTGCATGAAAACCATCATCAGAATGACGATGATCACCAGCCACACACCGATGTTCTTGACCCAGTTGTTCACATGCTTTCCTTTTCAAATACCCCGCCCGTCGCAACCCGCACACTCTGTACTGGTTTTACGGAATCCGGCAGCGGTAGTTTACACCCTCCTGCCTCTACCCAGCAGATAAAGCTCGCCGCTTTCGGCGCGCGAGGCATCGGGCTTTTTCACCGCCAACCTGGTAAACAGCGTGCGCATTGCCTTCACGAATTCGGTGTACCCCGATCCCTGAAACACCTTCACCAGCAAATCCCCTCCGGGTTTCAGGGTTTCGCGGGTGAATTCCAGCGCTTCTTCCGCCAGCGCGAACATGCGCGCCTGATCCGTCACGGCAATACCGGTTAAGTTGGGGGCCATGTCGGAAAGGACAAGGTCTATGCTTCTTCCCTCAAGGGCATCGAGCAGGGCCTGCCGCCCCGCAAGCGTGAAAAAATCGCCCTGCACCCAGATCACTCCGGGAATGGCCTGCATTGGCAACAGGTCGATCGCCACCACGCGCCCTTTGGCGCCGGCCTTTTTTACCGCCACCTGCGACCACCCGCCCGGCGCGGCGCCCAGATCCACCACCGTCATTCCCGGCTTGAGAAGCTTTTCATCGGCGTCGATTTCGAGCAGCTTGTAGGCCGAGCGCGAGCGAAAACCCTCCTTGACCGAACGCTTGACGTAGGGGTCGTTGAGATGGCGGCGCAGCCAGTCCTTGCTATTCAGTGAGCGCGACACCGTATAATCCCGTCATGAAACTCGAACTCTCTCCAATTGAGCGCAAACGCCTGAAGGCCGCCGCGCACCCCCTCGCCCCGGTCGTCATGATCGGGAACGAAGGCCTCACCCCTGCCGTGCTGAAGGAAGTCGGGCGTTGCCTGGCGGCGCACGAACTGATCAAGATACGCGCCTTCAGCGACCAACGCGAGCAGCGCGAAGCCTGGCTCGACACGATCTGCACCGATCTAAGCGCCGCGGTGGTGCAGCACATCGGCAAGATTCTGGTGGTGTATCGCGAAAATACCGAAAAGAAGCCACCCGCAACGCCGAAACCCCGGCGCAAGGCGCCACGCCTCACCAAACGCCAGGAAGCCGCAAAAGCCCTGGGACAGCGGAAAAAAAGCAGATAGTCCGGTATTCAGACATACCGGACATCGAGAATCTCGTATTCCTTGACGCCGCCCGGCGCCTTCACCTCGGCCACATCGCCCGCATACTTGCCGATCAGGGCGCGCGCGATCGGCGAACTGATGGAAATCTTGCCGACCTTGATATCGGCCTCGTCGTCGCCGACGATCTGGTAAGTGACGCTGTCGCCGCTCTCCTGCTCCTCGAGATCGACTGTGGCGCCGAACACAATGCGGCCGTCGTCGTCGTGCAGGGCCGGATTGATCACCTGCGCGGTCGCGAGCTTGCTTTCGAGTTCGATAATGCGGCCCTCGATGAACCCCTGGCGTTCCTTGGCAGCGTCGTATTCGGCATTTTCCGAAAGGTCGCCGTGCGAGCGCGCTTCCGCGATGGCAGCGATGACGGAGGGCCGATCCACCGTCTTGAGACGCTGCAACTCGGCCTTGAGCAATTCCGCTCCCTTGACCGTCAATGGGGTTTTTGCGTTCATGCCGTGACTCCGTTCTCTATCAGTTTATGCAGTCCCTGGAGATCGTAGACCTTCAGTTCGGTGAGATGTTGCATGCCGACGCACGCCGCGCGCGCGCCCGAGATGGTGGTGTAGTAGGTAACGCGCCCCTGCAGGGCCGCATTGCGTATCGACCACGAATCCTGGATGGAGCGCTTGTCTTCCTCGACGGTGTTGATGATGAGGGAGATTTCCTTGTTCTTGATCATATCGACCACGTGCGGCCGGCCTTCCATGACCTTGTTGACCGGCTTGACTTCCAAGCCTGCCTTGCCGATCGCCGCGGCCGTGCCGCGCGTCGCCACCAGCGAAAAACCCAGCTCCACCAGCGTGCGCGCGATTTCGATGAGCTTGTCCTTGTCGGCGTTGCGCACCGACAGAAACGCCTTGCCTCCGGAGGGCAGGCGCACGCCCGCGCCCATTTGCGATTTGACGAAAGCTTCGGCGAAGGTCTTGCCCACGCCCATCACCTCGCCCGTGGATTTCATTTCCGGGCCGAGGATGGTATCGACGCCGGGGAACTTGATGAACGGGAACACCGCCTCCTTGACCGCGTAGAAAGGCGGCCTCACCTCGCGCGTCACCCCCTGCGAAGCGAGCGACTGCCCCACCATGCAGCGCGCCGCGATCTTGGCGAGCGGCAGGCTGACCGCCTTGGAGACATACGGGACGGTGCGCGAGGCGCGCGGATTGACCTCGAGCACGAACACGCGCTGCTTGCCATCCTGAGTCTGGATGGCGAACTGCACATTCATGAGACCGACTACATGCAGCGCGCGCGCCATGGCGACGGTCTGGCTGCGCAATTCGTCCTGTATCGCGTCGCTGAGGCTGAATGGCGGCAGCGAGCACGCCGAATCGCCCGAATGCACGCCCGCCTGCTCGATGTGTTCCATGATCCCGCCGATCAGCACTTCCTTGCCGTCGCTCACCGCATCGACATCGACCTCGATGGCGTCGTTGAGAAAACGGTCGAGCAGCACCGGTGAGTCGTTCGATACCTTCACTGCTTCGCGCATGTAGCGCGCGAGATCGCTTTCGATATGGATGATCTCCATTGCGCGGCCGCCCAGAACGTAACTGGGCCGCACCACCAGCGGATACCCGATTTCGCGCGCCTTGACCAGCGCCTCTTCGTTGGTGCGCGCGGTGCGGTTGGGCGGCTGCAGCAGCTTGAGGTCGTGAATGAGTTTCTGGAAGCGCTCGCGATCCTCGGCGATGTCGATCGAATCGGGCGTGGTGCCGATGATGGGAACGCCGTTGGCTTCGAGCGCGCGCGCGAGCTTGAGCGGCGTCTGCCCGCCGAACTGCACGATCACGCCGGCCGGCTTTTCCTTGTGCACGATTTCGAGCACGTCTTCGAGCGTGAGCGGTTCGAAATAGAGACGGTCGGAGGTATCGTAATCGGTCGAGACGGTCTCGGGATTGCAGTTGACCATGATGGTCTCGTAGCCGTCCTCGCGCAGCGCCAGCGCCGCGTGCACGCAGCAGTAGTCGAACTCGATGCCCTGGCCGATGCGGTTTGGCCCGCCGCCCAGCACCATGATCTTTTTCCTGCCGGTGGGAGCAGCCTCGCACTCTTCCTCATAGGTCGAGTACAGGTAGGCAGTCGAGGTGGCGAATTCCGCCGCGCAGGTATCAACGCGCTTGTACACCGGACGGATGGCATTGGCGTGACGTCTGGCGCGCACATCGGTCTCGGTGCATTGCGTGAGATAGGCGATGCGGCGGTCGGAAAAACCCTTGCGCTTGAGCGCGCGCAGTTCGTCCGCGGAAATCTGTTCGAGTTTCTTCTTTTCCAGATCGAGCTCGATCTTGACCAGTTCCTCGATCTGCGCGAGGAACCAGGGATCGATCCTGGTAAGCCGATGCATTTCCTCGAGCGTCATACCGATGCCAAAGGCGTCGGCGACATACCAGATGCGTTCAGCGCGCGGGTAGGCGAGCTCATCCTCGATTTTCGAGCGATCGACCGTCTTGAGGTTGAAACCGTCAACTCCGACTTCCAGCCCGCGCAGCGCCTTTTGCAGCGACTCCTGGAAATTGCGCCCGATGGCCATGACCTCGCCGACGCTTTTCATCTGCGTGGTGAGGCGGTCGTCGGCCTGCGGGAATTTCTCGAACGCGAAGCGCGGCACCTTGGTGACCACGTAGTCGATGGAAGGCTCGAACGATGCCGGTGTCGCGCCGCCGGTGATGTCGTTCCTGAGCTCGTCGAGCGTGTACCCGACCGCGAGCTTGGCGGCGATTTTGGCGATCGGGAAACCCGTCGCTTTCGACGCCAGCGCGGACGAGCGCGACACGCGCGGATTCATTTCGATGATCACCATGCGCCCGGTCTCGGGATGAATGCCGAACTGCACATTGGAGCCGCCGGTCTCGACGCCGATCTCGCGCAGACACGCGATCGACGCGTCGCGCATGATCTGGTATTCCTTGTCGGTGAGCGTCTGCGCCGGCGCAACGGTGATCGAGTCGCCGGTGTGCACGCCCATCGGGTCGAGGTTTTCTATCGAGCAGATGATGATGCAGTTGTCGTTCTTGTCGCGCACCACTTCCATCTCGAACTCTTTCCAGCCGATCACCGATTCCTCGATGAGGAGTTCCCTGGTGGGCGACGCCTCCAGCCCGCGCTCGCAGATTTCCTCGAATTCCTCGCGGTTGTAGGCGATGCCCCCGCCCGATCCGCCCATGGTGAAGCTGGGGCGGATGATGGTCGGATAGCCGATCGCGGCCTGCACCTGCAACGCCTCTTCCATCGAATGCGCGAGCGCCGAGCGCGGCGATTCGAGTCCGATCTTGTTCATCGCCTTCTTGAATTTTTCGCGGTCCTCGGCCTTGTCGATGGCTTCCTTCTTCGCGCCGATCATTTCCACGCCGTATTTTTCAAGCACGCCGTGTTTGGCCAGATCCAGCGCGCAGTTGAGCGCCGTCTGCCCGCCCATGGTCGGCAGCAGCGCCTCGGGGCGTTCCTTCTCGATGATTTTCTCGATCACGCGCCAGTGGATCGGCTCGATATAGGTCACGTCCGCCATGCCCGGATCGGTCATGATCGTCGCCGGGTTGGAGTTCACCAGAATGACGCGGTAGCCCTCATCGCGCAGCGCCTTGCACGCCTGCGCGCCCGAATAGTCGAACTCGCACGCCTGCCCGATGACAATCGGGCCGGCGCCGATGATGAGAATGCTGTGTATGTCGGTTCTTTTAGGCATCTGTACGCCGGCCGAGCCGGAACCATCCGTGTTTATCCGTGTTCATCCGCGGTTTCACGCCTTCGCCTTTTCCATCATTCCCACGAAGCGATCAAACAAATACCCGACTTCATGCGGCCCGGGGCTCGCCTCGGGGTGCCCCTGAAAGCTGAACGCGGGCGCATCGGTCAACTCAATGCCTTGCAGCGAACCGTCGAACAGCGACTTGTGCGTCGCGCGCACGTTGGCGGGCAAGGTGAACTCGTCGACGGCAAACCCGTGGTTCTGGCTGGTGATGTACACCTTGCGGGTGGCGAGGTCCTGCACCGGATGATTGGCGCCGTGATGGCCGAATTTCATTTTCACCGTCTTTGCGCCTGCGGCGAGTCCGAGCAACTGGTGCCCCAGGCAGATGCCGAACACCGGCTTGCGCGCTTTTATCAGATCGCGGATGGCGCGGATCGCATAGTCGCAAGGCTCGGGATCGCCGGGGCCGTTGGAGAGAAACACCCCGTCGGGCTTGCGCGCGAGAACATCCGCAGCCGATGTCTGCGCGGGAACCACGGTCACGCGGCAACCGCGCTCGGCGAGCATGCGCAGGATGTTGTACTTAACACCATAGTCGTAGGCAACCACATGCCAGCGCGGATTCTCCATCTTGCGATAGCCCTTGCCCAGCGCCCATACGCCCTCGTTCCATTCGTAAGACTGCTTGCAGGTCACCGCTTTGGCCAGATCGAGCCCGGACATGCTGGGCGCGGCATTCGCAATGGCGAGCGCTGCGGCGACGTGGGCCGGCGTCGCCTCGCCCACGAAAATGCAGCCGTTCTGCGCGCCCTTCTCGCGCAACAAGCGCGTGAGCCTGCGCGTATCGATGCCCGCAATGGCGACCACGCCATTGCGCCTGAGATAATCGGGAAGCGTCTCCTGCATGCGCCAGTTTGAAGCGAGCACCGGCAGATCGCGGATGATGAGACCGGCGGCAAAGGGCTGCTTCGATTCCGCATCCTCGGAATTGATGCCGGTGTTGCCGATGTGCGGGAAAGTCAGCGTGACAATCTGCCCCATGTACGACGGATCGGTGAGAATCTCCTGGTAACCCGTCATGGCGGTGTTGAACACCGCCTCGCCAACACTGTGAGCCCCCGCCGCGCCATGCCCGATGGAAATACCCCGGAACACCGAACCATCGGCGAGCACGAGAAGGGCGGGCGTGTGCTCTTGCAAAGCGGACTCCAGGGCAGAAAAACGCAGGTCACAAAAAACGGGAAAGACCCGAAGGGCTCTTTCCCGCTCATGTGCGATTGAAGGCGTATTTTACACCAAGCCGGGGCAGGGTTCAAATTTTTGGGTGTCTCCAGTAGTGACTCGGGTAGAGTTTTCGGTTGCGGTCAATACCTGCCAATCGAGCATTTCCTCCATAGCAGTCATTGGGGCTGATGTTTCGCCATGGCCGAGAACCGAAAGAACTCAACATTTCGAGTAGAGCAGTGCGCGCCAGGTCTGTGACAAGAAAGGGGAAGACTATCGCATGTCCGCTCGAATGTTTGGCGCCGGAATACTCACGGCATGCCCCGCATTGAGGTCTTTGCATCGGGGTTGCGTTGCTACGCGAGCGTGATGTTCCGAGAGATGCACTTGCCCATGCTAACTCGTTGCTCGACCGCATAACCGAGCGACTCATAGAAGGCAGCCACGCTCCCATTGCCGCTTATGATCTGGAGGTTTATCTTCATACAGCCTTTTTCGGTCAATGCCTGCTCAGCATGTCGAACAAGAGCTGTACCAAGGCCATTCTTTCGGTGCGAAGGATGCACTGCAACGGAGTACAACCAACCGCGATGCCCATCGTAGCCAGCGAGAATAGTGCCGACGACCGAGCCTTCCACAGAGGCGACGTAAAACATGTCGTCTTGTACCTCCAACTTCTTGTCGATTGCAAGGCTCGGCGTGTTGTGAGCCGCCTCGTAGCCAAAGACAGTTCCCCAGAGTTGAATGACTTGGAGCCTGTGGTGATTGTTCGAGTATGGGGTGATTGAGTACATAACGATATGCCGAATCCGGCGCCTAACGACGCAGTAGAAAGAATATCTTCATAACCGCATCGTGCCGTGAACCAAAAAGAATATCAAGACCGAATTGCCAGTCTCATGTGGCTACTACCGCATCTTGTTTTGGCGATTGCTTCGGCTGGGATCGGTCAATAACGGCCGGTCGAGCATTTTCTCCTCGGCGGACATTGGTTCATGCATTTTGGTCGAGACTGAGACCAATCCGAACCGCAAGAATCAGCAGCATATTGCAGGACTTTTTGTTACCCGTCTTCCCGCTCGATCGGATTGGCAATTGGACACTCTTGAATTCGTGCTGCCACGAATTCAACAATATCCGGTGGCAATGTTGCGGCAAGGACATGAAAACGGTTGAGAACTTCTGCGCCATCGAAGACCCCGTCGGCAATGAGTATTGGCGAATCGTTGGAAAATGCCGACGATTCACCATCATCGACTCGCAGATGCGAATAGCCTGCGCCGGCCTTCCAGTAAAGCGCGCGCTCGTTTCGATGCTTTGCATAGCACAACTGAAAGGAAATTATCTCGCCACTCTCGTTGTGCCATACGTACAAGTCTTGCTCATGAGAGTAAAACCACCGGCGTTTTGGCTCGCCTGGGTGTTGTTTGGTCTTGACAATTTCCCTCAACATCACTTGGTGAGGTATTTTCGCAGGATTCTTTTTCTTGAAAATGTCAAACACACCCGTGCCCCCAAGCGCGATCTAACGAAGCAGTAGAAAAGAATATTTTCATAACTGCATCGTGCCGTGAAGTAAACGGAATATCAAGACCGAATTACTAGCCTGTTGCGGCTACCGCAGATCCTCCAGAACGTGAATGTGTCCACGAGCAAAAGCTTTGATGCGGCACTTGCCAGCCATGCTTGCACCTGATCTTTGCGCACCTGACATGTGCCCGCAGTAAAGCCGCGCGATGAACGCCTATTGAACGCGAAGTTACTCTGCAGGACACATGCGGCCAGTGCCAGCGGCCAGCATGTAGATACCTCCCGGCAGTAAAACGCTGTTCCGCGAGTTGCGAAGTGGCAACAAGCAGCGTAACTTCCACGCTTGGGAGACCAATGCGAAGTGGGGCACGAAATGGAACAGGCATTCCTCGATCAACTGCGCGCGATTACCGGTGAACACGGCGTACTGACTGGTGACGACGTCACCACTCGCACCACTGGTTTTTTTCCGCCGGACAAGACGCTGGCCCGGAATCTGGTGCGCCCGCGCAACACCGATGAAGTTGTTGCGGTGATGAAGCTGGCGCATGCCGCGCGCCAGCCCGTGGTCAGCCACGGGGGACGCACCGGCCTCGTGCATGGCGCGGATACCCGCCCCGGCGATCTCATCCTCTCGCTGGAACGCATGTCTGCCATCGAGGAGATTGACCCATTGCAGCGTATCGCCGTGGTCCAGGCGGGCGTGGTGCTGCAGACACTGCAGGAGGCCGCCGAGACTCACGATCTGATGTTCCCGCTCGACCTCGGCGCGCGCGGTACCGCCACCATAGGCGGTATCGTATCGACCAACGCCGGCGGCAACCGGGTAATCCGCTACGGCATGACGCGCGCCATGGTGCTCGGCCTCGAAGCGGTGCTCGCCGACGGCACCGTGGTGAGCTCGCTCAACCGCATGATCAAGAACAACGCGGCCTACGACCTGAAGCAGTTGTTCATCGGCAGCGAGGGCACGCTGGGCGTCGTCACGCGGGCCGTGCTGCGCCTCTTCGAACGTCCCCGCAGTCAGGACGTCGCCCTGGTTGCCATCAACGATTTCAGTCAGTTGACCGGTTTTCTCAAACATATGGATCGCTCGCTGGGAGGCGGTCTTTCGGCTTTTGAAGTGATGTGGCGCGAGTTCTACGTTTGCGTCACCACGCCGCCTGCCAAATCCACGCCGCCGCTGGCGCAGACGTATCCCTATTATGTTTTGGTCGAAGCGCAGGGCGCCGATCCCGAGCGCGATGCCGCGCGCTTCGGCGAGGCATTGGCAGCCGCCCACGACACCGGGCTGATCGTCGATGCCGTGCTGGCTCAATCCGAGCGGGAACGCGGCGCCCTGTGGGAAATGCGCGATGACGTGGGCCAGATGATGCACTACGGTCACCCCTTGATATTCGACGTCTCGCTGCCAATCACCGCGATGGAAACCTACATTGCCGGCGTTCGCTCGGTGCTCGCGAGGCGCTGGCCGGATCACCGCTGCTGGGTATTCGGCCACCTTGGTGACGGCAACCTGCATCTGGCAATCTGCGCCGGCGACGCGGCCGGCGACGCTCGCACTGAGGTGGAACGCTGCGTGTACACACCACTGGCGGCGATCGGCGGATCGGTCTCGGCCGAACATGGTGTCGGTCTGGAAAAAAAGCCCTACCTGAATCTTTCGCGCAATCCGGCAGAGATTGCGCTGATGCAGACCTTGAAGCGCACGCTCGACCCGCACGGCATCCTCAATCCCGGAAAAGTGATCTGAAGCTCCCCTGAAATCGGAGAGGACACCATGCAAAGCACACTGCTCAAAGGCAAAACCGCCCTCGTCACGGGTTCCACGTCCGGCATCGGCCTCGGCATTGCCAAAGCGCTCGCGGAGCAGGGCGCGAACATCGTATTTAACGGCTTCGGCGATCCGGTCGCGATCAGTGCACTTCAGGCGGAGGTATCCGGCTGCAGCGGCGTGCAGACGGCGTACCACAACGCCGATATGTCGAAACCCGCCGAAATCGAGGCCATGATGCAATTCGCGGCGAAACGGTTCGGCACAATCGATATCCTGGTCAACAATGCAGGCATCCAGCATGTCGCGCCAATCGAGGATTTTCCGGTCGATAAGTGGGACGCCATCATCGCGATCAATCTTTCCTCGGCGTTCCATACGACGCGCCTGGCATTGCCGTCGATGAAAAAACGCAACTGGGGGCGCATCATCAACATCGCCTCGACGCACGGCCTGGTCGCGTCCGTGCAGAAGTCGGCCTATGTCACGGCCAAGCACGGTCTCATCGGGTTGACCAAGGTGACGGCGCTGGAGACCGCGCGAACCGGTGTGACTTGCAACGCGATCTGCCCGGGATGGACATTGACGCCACTGGTGCAGCAGCAGATCGATGCCCGCGCGCAACGCGACGGGATTTCGAACGATGCAGCAAAACAGGTGATCGTCGCCGAGAAGCAGCCGAGCGGTGAATTCGTGCAAGTCGAGCAGTTAGCCGCGCTGGCGGTGTTCCTCTGCAGCGATGCGGCAAACCAGGTACGGGGCGCGGCGTGGAATGTGGACGGCGGCTGGGTCGCACAGTAGTTTTGTAACCACCCTTGCGCCAACCTGGGTGAACGGACTGACCTGCACCTGCAACGCTATTGCAGCCTTTTCTCCAGATACACCGCCCCGGCGATCGGATTGTGATAGTACGCGGGAATTTCCCTGAACCCCAGGCTCGCGTACAACGCACGCGCGGGCGCCATGGTGTCGAGCGTATCGAGCAGGATGCGCGCATAGCCGATGGTGTTGGCCTCTTCGACGATGCGTTGCGCGAGTCGTCGCGCAATGCCTTGCCCGCGAAATGCCGGGGCTACATACAGGCGTTTCATTTCGCAGTCGTGCTCGCCAAGCGGCCTCAGCGCCACGCAGCCGATGACATACCCGCCATCGCTTGCCACGAGCAGCCTGCCGCGCGGCAGCGCATAATCGCCGGGGAGGCCGGCCAACTCTTTTTCGAAACCCTGGAAACACAGATCGACTTTGAGCCAATCCGCGTATTCGCGGAAGCGTTCGTGCACTTCGGGAATTTGTTCGTCCAGCGCCCGGGAAATCGCGATCATGACGGCATTGTTGCGTTGCTGCAGCTTGTCACTTCAAGCCGAGTACATCCTGCATGTCGTAAAGCCCGTTCTTTTTCGCGGCGAGGAACTGCGCGGCGCGCAGCGCGCCCTGGGCGTAGTTGGAGCGGGTTGAGGATTTGTGGGTAATTTCGATGCGCTCGCCGGTTCCCGCGAAAAGCACGGTATGGTCGCCGATGATGTCGCCGCCGCGGATGGTGGAAAAGCCGATGCTGCCGGGCTTGCGCTCGCCTATCGTGCCGTGGCGTTCGAAGACACCCGCTTCGTCGAGTTTTCTGCCCTGCGCGTGCGCCGCCACTTCGCCCATTTTGAGCGCCGTGCCGGAGGGGGCGTCGACCTTGTGTTTGTGGTGCGCCTCGATCACTTCAATGTCGAAATCCGCGCCCAGGGAACGTGAAGCAAGTTCGATAAGTTTCAGGGTCACGTTGACGCCGACGCTCATGTTTGGCGCGAAGACGATGGCGACGTCTTTTGCCGCCGCTTCGATTTCACGCTGCTGGTCCGCGTTAAAACCGGTGGTACCGATCACCGCCTTGACGCCATGCTTTCTGCACGCGGCAAGATGCCTGAGCGTGCCTTCGGGGCGCGTGAAGTCGATGAGCACGTCGCACTTTGCGAGCGTATCCAGATCGCCAGTGATGACGATACCGTTTGCGGTACCCGTGAACTCGCCGCTGTCCTTGCCCAGGAACGGACTGCCAGGCGCCTCCAGCGCCGCGGCAAGCTGCATGGCGGGGTCGGCTTGAACCGCTTCCAGGAGCATGTGCCCCATGCGCCCGCCCGCACCCGCAACGCCTACGCGCAGTGCCATGATTATTTCTTTTCTGCCTGCTTGTCCGAAGGAAGGGAATTCACGTCGCCTTCGATTCTGGCGAGCTTGTCGTTTTCAAATACCAGCGTGATCCTGCGCTGATCCCTGTCGCGTATAAAAGCTGCGAAGTGACCAGGACGATCATGGCTAAAATAATAGTCCCAGCGGCTGGCGTGAAACACGTCCTGCAATAGCGGCGTGCCGAGCGCCGAGCGTACTTCAGCCTTGTTCATGCCGGTCTTGACGCGCGCCAGACTCTCCTGCGTGACCAGGTTGCCCTGCTGCACTTCAATCTTGTAGGGCGTGACATAGCTGCAGGCGGCAAATAACAATGCGCAGAATGTGTAAAACAGCAATCGCATATCGAAGTCCCGGAATTCAGTCGCGATAATTATACCTGAGCCAACCGCCGGGACTTTCTCTGGCTGTGCGCCTCGAAAGGATTTATGATTAGCGATCGCAGCAACCAATCGCTGCTTGACCAGGCCAATCGTCATGTCCGAATCCAAGGAACTGAGAAACATGGGGCTGAAAGCCACGTTACCGCGGCTCAAGGTTCTCGATCTTTTCCAGCACAGCCCGCAGCGCCACCTCACCGCCGACGATGTGTACAAAATGCTGCTCGGCGAGAATACCGACATCGGGCTGGCGACGGTGTATCGCGTGCTGACACAGTTCGAGCAGGCGGGACTCCTGGTGCGCCATCATTTTGAAAGCGGCAAGGCGGTGTACGAACTCAACGAAGGTTCGCATCACGATCATCTGGTGTGCATGCAGTGCGGCCGCGTCGAGGAGTTCTTTGACGCCGAAATCGAACGCCGCCAGTCGCGCGTCGCCAAGGAGCGCGGTTTCGATATTCACGACCACTCGCTTTATCTTTACGCCGATTGCATCAAACCCGCCTGCCCGCACAAGAGCCCGGTCTAGTGTAGTGTTTCGTATTTAATGCGACTTATTTACTTATCTCCGATTGGCTCCTTCCCCCGGCAACGGGGGAAGGCTGGGATGGGGCGCGTCATACGGCAATCTCCCACTTCAACTCCTTCCTCCGCGCAGCGGGGGAAGGCGGGGATGGGGGCGATGCCAATGGCGAAGACACCCCCATCCCAACCTTCCCCCATGTTCATGGGGGAAGGAGTCACAGAAAACGGCAATCTCGCGACCGCGCACATAAGTTCCAAGCAGAATGAAGCACTACACTAGCCTTTCCATGAAGACGAGCCTGCTTCCCGGTCTCAGCGGCACGTTCCGCTACACCGTACCCGAGAACAAGACCGTGCCTTACATCTATCCCGAGGC
>Ga0315281_10000216_pt1 | contig 75447 bp, 71 predicted proteins | sample YL17G07_0_MG_FD_204540 | JGI IMG/M metagenome (GOLD analysis project Ga0315281, IMG submission 204540) | Sediment microbial communities from Yellowstone Lake, YNP, Wyoming, USA - YL17G07_0 | ecosystem: Environmental > Aquatic > Freshwater > Lake > Sediment | place: USA: Wyoming | collected... | reverse complement strand
TCCCATTCACGGCGGTTCCTCCCTCGATCTTGGACGGATCGCCTCGAACGCTCCCAGCAGGAGCGGACAAGGCAGGAGGGACCGCCGTCAAGTTCTACGAGCTACGGGACAACCTCCTCGGCAACGACTTCTACCTCTCTGACACGTACGGCCCGCATGTCCTCGTCCACGAAACAGGGCACACGTTCGGCCTTCCCGACCTGTACGACTTCAATCAGGCGACGTTCCCGTACAGCACCTTTGTCGGCGACTGGGACATCATGGGGAGCCTCGACGTCGGAGCGGGATTCCTCGCGTGGCAGCGGCTCCAGCTTGGGTGGATCGACGCATCGCAGGTCGCATGCTTCGCGGCGCCCGAGACCCGGGACATACAGCTCTCCCCGATCGAGCAGGCCGGCGGGACCAAGGCGATCGTCGTCCAGACCGGCCCGACCGCCTTCACGGTCGCAGAAGACCGCCAGGCAGCAGGAGAAGACTCCCAGCTCTGCGACAGCGGGCTCCTCGTGTACACCGTCGACCTCACCGCTGAAGACGGCCACGGTCCCATCAGAGTCCAGCCCGCTGCGCCCGACGACGGGTCAAGAGACGTTGTCCGCTGCGGCCCGTTCTACAAGGCCGCGTTTGGCGTAGGCAACCCCGCCTTCTCCGGCGGCGGCGTCGCGATGAAAGTCCTGTGTGCGGTCGGAAGCGACCTGGTCGTGCGCGTCGCATTCGACGTCGCGATCGGCTCCATCACGAGCTCGCTCTGCCCGGCGTCGACTCCGCCGCCGCCACGCGTTGTCAAGCCACCCGCGATTGTCGGGCTTCCGAAGGTCGGAAGCACGCTGCGAGTAACGCCTCCGAGCTGGAGCGCTTCGCCGGACCAGGTGTCGTATCAATGGGAGCGCTGCGCTGCGAGTGCGTGCAGCCCCATCGCGGGCGCGACACGCTCAACCTTGAGGGTCACTTCTACGCTCGCCGGGCAAAGCATCCGTCTCGTCGTGGTCGCGACGTTCGGAGTCGCGCGGGTCCGCAGCTCGTCGAAGCAAGTCCGAATCAGACCTTGATCGACACATCGTGCACCGCATGTCCGCGGCCGACTCGAGCGATCGAAGAGAGCGCACGCGGAGAAATGAGCGATTACGATCTAGGATGAACCCGGACGGATGCCCCGGGGCACCCCGAGACTGCTTTACACGCAGGGGGTCGGCGGTTCGAGCCCGTCACCGCCCATATGGCAGTCGAAGCCGCCCAGGTGAGCCTCCTCCGCTGGCTGCGGCGCCAGCTCGCCGAGCCGACGGCGATACGCGAGCACCTCGAGGCAGCGGTCGAGCACGACGACCCGGGCGAAGCGCGACGCCTCGTCGCGAGGTTCCCGTTCTCGGACGAGCAGCGGCGGAACATCGAGCAGCTGCTCGGAGCCTGGGAGCGCGGGAGCTCCAAGCCGTAGCTTTTACACTGGTCGCCGGGGCCGGTAGCTCAGTCGGTAGAGCAGGGGACTTTTAATCCCAAGGTCGCAGGTTCGAGCCCTGCCCGGCCCATTCGCGCATCGTCTCTGCTCGAGGACGTTCGACGCTGCGGACGCGTCACTCCAGGAGCGCGGGAAAACCCCGATGATGAGGGCCGCCTGGGAGGAGATCGGGTCGTATCGGCACTGAACGCCGAGGGGGTCGAGTCGATGGGACGGCGTCTCCGTCTTCAGGGTGCGGTACCGACATGCGAGCCTCCTTCCGACGCGGGGGAGATCCTCGATTCCTTCCTCGGCCCGTACGGGCTGTACGTCCACGTTCCCTTCTGCCGCTCGATCTGTCCGTACTGCCCCTACAACAAGGTGCTCTACCGAGCGGGGGCTGTCGCCCGCTACTTCGATGCGTTGCGGGCCGAGCTGCGAATCTACGGGGCGACGGAGCGCACCTTCACATCGCTCTACGTCGGTGGAGGGACGCCGTCTCTCTGCCTCGAGGAGCTCGGCGAGACTCTCTCCGCCGTCGATGTCGGCGGTGAGCGGGCGATCGAGGTGTTTCCGACGCACGCGACGCCGCGAGCGGTCTCACGGCTGAACGAGCTCGGCTTCAACTACGTCAGCCTCGGCATCCAGTCCCTCGACCCGCGCGTGCTCAGGCATCTCGGACGACTCAACACCGTGGAGGACAACCTCCAGGCCCTGTCGAGCGCAGCCGGGGAGTTCGATTGTGTGAACGCCGACCTGATCTTCGATGTCGCGTTCGGAGAGCCCGAGGTCTTCATGCGTGACTTCGAGGCCTGCTGCCGTGCCGGAGTCGACCAGCTGTCGACGTATCCGCTGATGCACTTCGGGTTCACCCCGTTCGGGAAAGCACCTCACGCCCGTCGGGCGGAGCACGAGTTGCTTCACCGCACCGAGCGGATGGCCGCGAAGCTCGGCTACGAGCGCCGGTCCGTCTGGACGTTCAACCGGATCGGCAGTCCCCTCTACGCCTCGATAGCCCGCGAGCGCTACCTCGGTTGCGGGGCGGGCGCCGCAACCTTCACCGGGACGGACTTCCTCGTCAATCACTTCGCGATCGAGCCGTACGTGGCGGCGCTGACAGGGCAGCGACTCCCGATCGCCAGGCGCGCTCGGCTCGGGCGCGATCAAGCTGCGCTCTACTACGCCTTCTGGCAGTTGTACGCGCCCGGCGTCGACCTCGACCGCTTCAGGCGCCTCTACCCCGACGCGAGCGCGACCGCCCTGCTCCTGAAGACGCTCCGGCTGACCGGCCACCTCCGTCTCGACCGAGGGCGACTGCGGCTCACCCGGCGGGGATACGACCGCTACCACGACCTCGAGCGCTGGGTGACCTATCGACTGATCGAGCCGCTCTGGGGCGAGATGGCGCAGGAGCACGCGCCACCCGCGCCGCGCGGCCGAACAAGGTCGCAGGTTCGAGCCCTGCGCGGCCCGGGTCTAGCGCTTCGAGACCAACCTGCCGACGTCGGTGATCGAGAGCAGACCGACGACGCGGTCGCCGTCGAGCACGAGCGCGCGGTCTAGCGGGCCCTCCTGCATCTCGCCGACCGCGTCGAGGAGCGGCTCGTCCACGCGGACGGTCGGCGTCTCCCCGATCGGCAGCATGCAGTCGCCGACGCGGGTGCTCTCCCACGCGGCACGCGGCACGCGGGCGACGGCGGCGAACGGGAGCAAACCGAGTATGTGCCCGTCGTCGGTGACCGGATAGGTGGTGAAGTGGTGGATGTGCGCGACCGAGTCGATGAACTCGGCGAGCGACGCCGCGGCGGGAACCGTCTCCGGCTTCCGGATCATCAGGTCGCGGACGCGCAGGTCGCCGAGCGCTTCCCGTAGGAGGCCGTACCGCGCCTCGGCCGCTGACGCCCCGAGCAGGAACCAGCCGAGGAAGGCGAGCCAGGCCCCGCTCCAGGCGCCCTGCACGATGAAGAAGAGCAGCCCGAGCCCGACCAGCAGATACCCGAAGCCGCGGCCGACGCCGGCCGCGGTCCGCGTCGCCTTGGCGAAGTCGCCGCTGCGCATCCAGAGCAGCGCGCGGAACACGCGGCCTCCGTCGAGCGGCAGCGCCGGGGCGAGGTTGAAGACGAGCAGGATCAGGTTGATGTAGCCGAGCCAGGCCGTGACGCCGCCGACGGCGGCGCCCAGGCCGCCGACCGCGGAGAGCCCGATGAGCAGCGATGCGAGCAGGAGCGAGACGATCGGCCCGGCGAGCGCGATCCGGAGCTCGGCACCCGCCGACGGGAACATGTTCTTGAAGCGCGCGACCCCGCCGAACAGCCAGAGCGTGATGCCCTCGATCTCGACGCCGTCACGTCTCGCCTGGAGCGCGTGACCGAGTTCGTGCAGCAGCAGGGACAAGAAGAAGAGCAGCGCCGCGACGACGGCCATCACGACGTACGTCGACTCGGCGAGATGCGGGTTCGAGGTGGGAAAGACGGTGCTCTCGAGCGTCCAGACGATCAGCGCGAACACGATCAGCCAGCTCCAGTTGACGCCGATCCGGATGCCGGCGATCCGCGCGATCGTGATGCTCGGGTTCATGTGAGCGGGCCCTGCGCCGTTCCCCCTACCGGTCGCTGCCCGTCCGTACCTGTCGCGAGTCGTCCTCCGACCACGTCAGCTGCGAGTTCAGGGCAACGACGCCCGGCACCCTCTCGAGCAGCTTCGGCAGCAACTCCGCATTGCTGCGCCGCGCGACCGACCCTTCGAGCGTGACCTCGCCGTCGTCGACCCGTACGTCGACCTTCACCTCGTCCTGGGACAGCGCCTCGAAGAACTCCACCTCTTCCCGGATCTCGCGCACGACGTCCGCGTCGGAGCGGGCGAACGCACGAACGAGGTCGGCGCGGGTGACGATTCCGACGAGCCGGTCGTTCTTGACGACGGGGAGTCGGTTCACGTGCCGGTCGAGCATCAACGCGGCGGCTGCTGCAACCGACCAGTGAGCGTCGATCGTGATCGGCGGCGCGGTCATCGCCTCACCCACGACGCGCGCCTCGAGCTTGAGCTGCTCGCCTGCGTCCTTGCGGCTCACGAGCCACCCGAGGAGCCCGCCGCGCCGGTCTGGCTCTCCCCGCTCCTTGACGAGCAGGTCGGCCTCCGAGATCACGCCGAGAACGCGATCCTCGGCGTCGACGACCGGCATCCCGGAGATCCTGCGTTCGACGAGCTTGTGCGCCACTTCCTTCAGCGAGGCCCCCGGCTGCACCGTCGCAACGTCGGTGGTCATCACATCCTTGACCTGCATGGCTCCTCCTTTGCCGACGCCGCCGCACCCCTACGGCTGTGGTGGAGCGTCGGCTCTCGCGCTTGCACGAGCGTTGCGGAGTCGACCACGGCCAGGAGCGCCGTCCATGGGCTTCTGCTCGCCCCGGCCGGGCACCCCGTGCATTGGGGCGGGCACGGATCCTCCGTGCGGCCAAATACGCATCGGCCGGGCAGCTCGAAGGGCGGCTACTCCCGGCTCGAGGCCGCCCAGATGTTGATGCCGCTGTCGACCGCATGACGATCGATCTCGGCGAGCTCGTCCGGCGAGAAGTCGAGCCGGTCGAGCGATCCGAGATTCGCCTCGAGCTGGGCGACGCTGCTCGCCCCGATCAGCGTCGAGGTCACGCGAGCGTCGCGCAGCGTCCAGGCGAGGGCCAGCTGCGCGAGCGATTGGCCGCGCCGTTTCGCGATCTCGTTCAGGGCGCGGATCCGCGCGATCGCTTCGTCGCTCAGCATGTCCGGCGAGAGTGAGCCGCTCTGCGCGGCGCGCGAGCCCGGCGGGATCCCGTTCAGGTACTTGTCTGTCAGCATCCCCTGCGCGAGCGGCGAGAAGACGATGCAGCCGACGCCGAGCTCGCCGAGCGTGCCCAGCAGCCCATCCTCGATCCACCGGTTGAGCAGCGAGTACGACGGCTGGTGGATGAGCAGCGGCGTACCGAGGCTGCGCAGGATCGCGGCCGCCTCCCCCGTCTTCGCCGCCGGGTACGACGAGATCCCCGCGTAGAGGGCCTTGCCCTGGCGCACCGCGGTGTCGAGCGCTCCCAGCGTCTCGTCGAGCGGCGTCTCCGGGTCGAGCCGGTGCGAGTAGAAGATGTCGACGTAGTCGAGCCCCATCCGCCTCAAGCTCTGATCGAGGCTCGCAAGCAGGTACTTGCGCGAGCCGCGGTCACCGTACGGCCCCGGCCACATGTCGTAGCCCGCCTTCGTCGAGATCACGAGCTCGTCCCGGTACGGCCGCAGATCCTGCTGCATGAGCCGGCCGAAGTTCTCCTCGGCCGAGCCGTACGGCGGACCGTAGTTGTTCGCAAGGTCGAAGTGCGTGACGCCGAGGTCGAACGCCCGGCGGACGATCGCGCGAGCGGTCTCGAGCGGGCGGTCGTGGCCGAAGTTCTGCCAGAGCCCGAGCGAGACCGCCGGAAGCTCGAGGCCGCTCCGGCCGCAGCGCCGGTAGGTCATGCGGTCGTAGCGGTCGTCGGCGGCGAGGTACGTCATCGACAGTGCAATCTTACGTAGATTTGCGCCCGTGCCCACGACCGGCTTCGTGCACCGTCTCCGCGTGCGCTTCGGCGAGTGCGACCCGCAGGGCGTCGTCTTCAACGCGAACTATCTCCTCTACTTCGACGTCGCCTTGGCCGAGCTCTGGCGCGAGCGGCTCGGCGGGTATGCGGAGATGATCGACCGCGGCGTCGACGTCATGCTCGTGCAGAGCAACGTCGGCTACCGGCAACCCGCGAAAGCCGACGACGAGCTCGACGTCCGGCTCCGGGTGAGGTCGCTCGGCACGACGTCGATGGCGCTCGACGCCGACGTCGAACGTGACGGCGAGCTCCTCGTCGAAGCCGAGCTGCACTACGTGTTCGTCGACGCATCGTCGCTCACGAAGACCGAGATTCCGCCGGAGATCCGCGCCGCGCTTTCGGACGCCGCCGCATGAACCGAAGCGACCTCCGGCAGATCGGCCTCGCGGCGCTCTTCGTCGCCGGGGCGGCGCTCGCGCACTCCCTCGACGCGACGCCGGTCGCGACGTTCGCGGTCGCGGCGGCGGCGATCGCGCTCCTCGCGCGCCTCGTCGGCGGCGCCACCGAGCAGCTCGGCGGCCGCGTCGGCGCGTCTGCGGCCGGAGTCGTCCAGTCGGCGCTCGGCAACCTGCCGGAGCTCTTCATCGCGCTCTTCGCCCTGCGGGAAGGCCTCGTCGGGGTCGTCCAGGCGGCGCTCGTCGGCTCCGTGATCGCAAACGGCGTGCTCGTGCTCGGCATCGCGTTCGTCGTGGGCGGCCTGCGCAACGGAACGCAGACATTCGACTCGCCGCGCGCCAGGATGATCGCAACGCTGACCGTGCTCGCCGCGGCGATCCTCTCGATGCCGACGCTCGCGCACACGTTCCACACCCCGGCGGCTCCGCACGGGCGCACGCTCAGCCTGATCTGCGCGGGCGTGCTGCTCGCGCTCTTCTTCGTCACGCTCCCCTTGTTCTTGAAGGGAGGATCCGTCGGCGAGAGCGAGCCGCCGCGCTGGTCGCTCGCCGTCACCGTGGCGGTGCTCGGCGGCGCGGGACTTGCGGCGGCCCTCGTCAGCGACTGGTTCGTCACGGCGCTCACACCGGCCACCCACGCCCTCCACATGAGCCAGGGATTCGCCGGTCTCGTGATCGTGGCGATCGCGGGGAACGCGGTCGAGAACGTCGTCGGCGTGCAGCTCGCCGCGCGCAACCGGCCGGACTTCGCGATCTCGGTGATCGTCAACTCGGCGCTCCAGGTAGCGCTGCTGCTCACGCCCGTGCTCGTGTTCGCGAGCCTTGCGTTCGCGACGTCGCTGACGCTCGTTTTCCCGGCGCTGCTCGCCGTCGCGCTGCTGATGGCCGCCGGCATCGGCGCGCTCGTCGTCTACGACGGCGAGAGCACGTGGGAGGAAGGCGCCATCCTCATCGGGCTCTACGTCGTGATCGCCGCGAGCTTCTGGTGGGGGACGGCCTAGCTTCGCTGGCCTTCACGGGGGAAACCATGTTTCCCCCGTGGGCCCCTTCTTCTTGTGCTCGCGGCGGGGCGTCTCACTGCTGCGCGGAACGAGGTTCCGCTCCGCGACGGATCAGGCGGCGCAGACTAGACGCGACCGTCACCGCCGACTTCGTACAGTGCACGCATGAAAATCCGTGCAGCCGTGCTCGAGGAGTTTGGGCAGCCGCTCGTCGTCCAGGAGGTCGATCTCGCGGAGCCGAGTCGGGGCGAGGCGCTCGTCCGGCTCGTCGCCTGCGGCGTCTGCCACACCGATCTCTACACCGCCTCGGGGGCCGACCCGTCGGGCTATTCGCCGACCGTGCTCGGGCACGAGGGCGCAGGCGTCGTCGAGCGCGTCGGCGCGGACGTCACGTCGGTTGCGCCGGGCGACCACGTCGTCACGCTGTTCTCGCCCCAGTGCCGCGAGTGCATCCACTGCCTGAGCCCGCGCACGAATCTCTGCCTCGCGATCCGCGAGCAGCAGAACCAGGGCCGTCTGCCCGACGGCACGACGCGCCTGTCGCGCGACGGTGAGCCGATGCGCCACTTCATGGGCACCTCGACGTTCGCCGAGTACACCGTCATGCCGGAGATCGCGCTCGCGACGGTCGACCGCGAAGCGCCGTTCGAGCATGCAGCGCTCTTCGCCTGCGGGCTCTCCACCGGTCTCGGCGCGGCGATGTTCACCGCACGGGTCGAGCCCGGCTCTACGTGCGTCGTGTTCGGCGCGGGCATGGTCGGCCTCGGGGCCGTCGCCGGCTGCCGCCTGCAGGGCGCCGAGCGGATCATCAGCGTCGACCTCTCGGACGAGCGGCTCGCACTGGCGCGCGGCCAGGGCGCGACCGAGACGCTCGCCGGCGGGCCGGACGCGGTCGCCGAGATCCTCGAGCGCACCGGCGGCTTCGGCGCGGACTACACCTTCGAGGCGACCGGCCGCGTCGACGTGATGCAGCAGGCGGTCGAGTCGGCGCGGATGGGCTGGGGGCTCTGCACCGTCGCCGGCGTCGCCGGCAAGGGCGAGACGCTCGACATCGTGCCGCGATACCTGATCACCGGCCGCCGCGTGTGCGGCTCGTCGTTCGGCGGCGTCAAGGGTCGCGACCAGGTGCCGGAGCTCGTGCGGCTCGCGCTCGACGGGCGCCTCGACGTCGCGCCGTTCGTCTCGCACACGCTGACGCTCCACGAGGTCAACCGCGGCTTCGAGCTGATGGAGGCGCAGGACGGCATCCGGAGCGTCATCCGCTTCACGTGAGGTCGAGACCGCGCCGGACGAACGCCGCTGCGTCGCGGGCGAGCTGCTCCTCGCTCTCGAACATGCGCCGCCAGATCTTCGTCGCGCTCGCGAGCTCGGGCACCGCATCCCCGAACGCCTCGACCACGACCCAGCGGTCGTAGCCGATCTCACGGAGAGCCGCGAACGTCGCCTCCCACTGCACCTGTCCGGTGCCCGGCGTCGCACGGTCGCTCTCCGACAGGTGGACGTGGACGAGAACGTCCTTGCACGCCTGGAGCGCGGCGCGAGCATCCTTCTCCTCGACGTGCGCCTGACACGTGTCGTACATCATCCGGCAGCTCGGATGGTCGACCTCGCGTATGAGCGCCGCGAGATCCGCGGCGGTGTTCGTGAGGTACATCTCGAAGCGACTCAGGTACTCGAGCGCGATCGTGACGCCCCGGTCCTCCGCGTACGGAGCGACCTCGCGCAGATAGTCCACGGCCCACCCGCGCTCCTGCGCGGTCGGGGGAGCGCCGGAGAGGACACCGAGCGCCGAGCCGAGCGGGCCGCAGATCAGCGGGGCGCCGAGCGCCGCGGCCGCGTCGAGGTTCGCCTGCATCGCCTCGACGGCCTCACGGCGCACCGCCCGATCGTCGGAGATCGGATTGTCCGCCGGGCCACGCGCTGCAACAGCGAGCCGCTCGAGACCGAGCTCTCCGAGGCGGGCGCCGAGCTCCGCGTACTTGTCGACCTCGCGATCGAAGATCGGGATCTCGACGCCCTCGAAGCCGATGTCCTTCAGCAGCTCGAACGTCGGCTGGTACGCCGTCGAGGTCACGTCAGGCGACCAGAGCAGCATGTTCATTCCGAGCTTCACGCAAGGCCTCCAGGACGGGTCGATCGCGGGCGTACGTCGAGCGCTGCCGATTCTAGACCCGCCGCGACCGGGCACACGCCCCGATACAGTGCCCGGAGGCATCGAGCGGAGGCTTGCACCATGAAGGAGATCGTCGACGAGGTCGAGCAGTGGCGGAAGCGCGGCGAGCGGTTCGCGGTCGCGACGGTCGTCGCGACCCGCCTCTCCGCGCCACGCCCGGTCGGCTCGAAGTTCGCGGTGTCGGAGACCGGCGAGTTCTGCGGCTCGGTCTCCGGAGGCTGCGTCGAGAGTGACATCGCGGAGCAGGCGAAAGACGTGCTCGCGAGCGGCACGCCGAGGCTGCTGACCTACGGGATCTCCGACGACGACGCGCTCGGCGTGGGGCTGCCTTGCGGCGGCGAGATCGACGTGTTCGTCGAGCGCTTCGATTGAGCGTCGGCGACCGGCTCCTCGAGCTCGCGCACACCGACGAGCGCGCCGTGCTGTTCACGGTCGTCGACGGCCCCCGGCCCGGCGCGCGCCTGCTCGTGCTCCTCGACCGGGACGAGACCGTCGGCGACGCCCCGGCGACGCTCGCCGCGCTCGCACCCGAGATCCGGCAGAACGGCATGCTCGCGGTCGAGGGCCTGAAGGTGTTCGCCGAGGTCTACGGGCCCCCGCCGCGGCTCGTCATCGTCGGAGCGGTCGACACCGCCGAGGCGCTCTGCTCCGCGGCCGGACTGCTCGGCTGGCACACGATCTGCGTCGATCCGCGCGCGATCTTCGCGACGCGCGAGCGGATCCCGAGCGCGGACGAGCTGATCGTCGAGTGGCCCTCCGAGGCGCTCGCACGCATCGCGCCGGACCACAACACGGCGGTGGTCACCCTTACGCACGACGAGAAGTTCGACGTGCCGGCCCTGAAGGCGGCCCTTCGCACGGACGCGTTCTACGTCGGGGCCATCGGCTCACGGCGCACGCAGGCGAAGCGGCGCGAGCGCCTGCTCGAGGAAGGACTGACCGACGCCGAGCTTGCGGAGGTGTACGGGCCTGCGGGCCTCGACGTCGGCGCGGACACGCCGGCGGAGCAGGCGATCTCGATCCTCAGCGAGGCCCTCGCGGTGCGCGCCGGACGCCTCGGCACGCCGCTGAAAACGGCCCCCGGCCGGATCCACGTCGACGGCTGACCGAAGCCGCCCGGCCTCGAATGGATCGCATGTCGAAGGGGGGCGCGGCCTCGTGACCGACAGCTGGAACGCCGTGATCACCGAGGTCGAGCCGGCCGCTCCCGCGGCGGGCCCGCTGCACGGCAAGCGCCTGCTCGTGAAGGACCTCTTCGACACCGCGGGCGTCCGCACGACGTACGGCTCGAGGATCTACGCCGATCACGTCCCCACGCGCACGGCCCCGGCGGTCGAGCGGCTCGTGGCCGCCGGCGCGGTCGTCGTCGGCAAGGCGAACCTGCACGAGTTCGCCTGGGGCGTGACGAGCCAGAACCCGTGGTACGGCACCGTCCGGAACCCCGCGCACCCGGGACGGACGACGGGCGGCTCGTCGGGCGGCAACGCGGCGGCGCTCGCCGCAGGGCTGTGCGACCTCGGCCTCGGCACCGACACCGGCGGCTCGATCCGGTTGCCGGCCGCCTGCTGCGAGATCGTGGGCCTGAAGCCCGCGTGGGGCCGCATCTCGACGGAGGGCGTCTTCCCGCTCTGTCCCAGCTTCGACACCGTCGGGCCGATGGGGACGAGCGTCGAGGACGTCGCCGTCATGTGGTCCGTGCTGACGGGCTCGGCGGTTCCGGCGCCCCGGCTGGAGGGCCTGACCGTCGGCCTGCTGACGAAGCCGCCGTCGGTCGGCGGCCCCGCGGCGGCGGAGAACCGCGCCGCCGAGCGCTACGTCTCGCGGCTCGAGGAGCTCGGCGCGCGCGTCGTCGAGGCAGCCGTGCCGGAGCCGCCCGGCGACACCTGGCCGCTCTTCTTCCACGAGGCGGCCGTGTCGCACCGCGCGACGTTCCCGTCGCGCGCCGGCGAGTACGGCGACAACGTCCGGGCGAAGCTCGAGCACGCGCAGACGGTCGAGCATGCCGACGCCGAGCGCGCGCGAGAGTCGGTGCGGCGCTGGCGCGGGTACGAGCCGCCCGTCGACCTCTACGTCGCGCCGGTGCTCGGCGTCGACCTCCCGCCGGAGGATTGCGACGAGCTCGCCGTGCGCGTCGCGTTGACGGCGTTCCTGCGCCCGTTCAACGTGCTCGGCTGGGCCGGGCTCGCAATCGGCGACCTCCAGCTCGTCGCGCCGCGCGACGAGGTCGTGCTCGCCGCCGGCCTCGCCTGGGAGCACGCAGCGCGCTGACTCTGACGGAGGTCAGACCCCGGCCGTGTCGTTGCACGGTACCCCCGGTGCCAGGCCCGGGCCTGGCACCGGGTTGCGTACTGCGCACAGCCATGCGGGCCGGGAAGACGGCGGGGGCCTTCGGGGCGGTGGAGAACCCGCGTGGAAGTCGTCACGCCTTCGCGACGGTGCCTGGCCCGGGCCTGGCACCGGGGTTGGAACCGTCGCGGAGCGGAACTTGTTCCGCGCAGCAACGAGACGCCCGGCCGGCAGCAGAAAGAAGGGGGCCCACGGGGGAAACATGGTTTCCCCCGTGAAGCGAGCGAAGCTATGCGAGATGGTCGTACGCCGGCAGCGTGAGGAACTCCACGAACTCCTCGCCGGTCGCGACCTCCTCGAACAGCCGCCGCGCCTCGTCGTAGCCGTCGCCGAGCTTCGCCACCTCTTCGTCCGTGATCCGGGCGACGTCCTCGCGCGTGACCTTGCCGTGATGGAGCCACTGCCACACCTGCGAGCGTGAGATCTCGGAGGTGGCGACGTCCTCCATCAGGTTGAAGATCGCCACGGCGCCGGAGCCCTTGAGCCAGGCGGCGAGGTACTGGATCCCGACGGAGACGTTGTTGCGCAGCCCGTCCTCCGTGATCTCTCCCGGCGTCGCGGCCACGTTCAGCAGATCGGCCGCCTCGACGTCGACGTCCTCGCGGAGCACGTCGAGCTGGTTGGGCCGATCGCCGAGCACGCGGTCGAAGATCTCCATCGCCACCGGCACGAGATCCGGATGGGCGACCCACGTTCCGTCGTAGCCCTGCCCCGCCTCGCGCTCCTTGTCCTCGCGCACCTTCGCGAGCGCGACCGCGTTCACCTCGGCGTCGCGACGCGACGGGATGAACGCCGCCATGCCGCCGATCGCATGCGCGCCGCGGCGGTGGCACGTCTTCACGAGCAGCTCCGCATACGCGCGCATGAAGGGCGTGCCCATGCCGACCGAGTTGCGGTCGGGCAGCACGAACTCGGGACGGTGCCCGAGCTTCTTGATCACGCTGAACAGGTAGTCCCACCGGCCCGCGTTGAGACCGGCGGCGTGCGGCCCGAGCTCGTAGAGGATCTCGTCCATCTCGAACGCGGCGAGCACCGTCTCGATCAGCACGGTCGCGCGCACCGTGCCGCGCGGGATGCCGAGCGTGTCCTGTGCGAGCTCGAAGACGCGGTTCCACAGCCGCGCCTCGCGATGCGACTCGAGCTTCGGCAGGTAGAAGTACGGGGCGCTGCCGATGCCCTGCAGCCGCTCGTGGTTGCGAAGCAGATAGAGGCCGAAGTCGAAGAGCGACGCCGACATCGGCGCGCCGTCGACGTCGAAGTGGCGCTCGACCATGTGCCAGCCGCGCGGGCGCACGAGAAGCGTCGCCGGCTCGTCGTTCAGCTCGTAGACCTTCTCCCCCTGCTCGAGCCGGATCGTGCGGTCGATCGCGTCGGAGAGGTTGCGCTGGCCGTCGATCACGTTCTCCCACGTCGGCGAGTTCGCATCCTCGAAGTCGGCCATGAAGACCTTCGCGCCGCAGTTCAGCGCGTTGATCACCATCTTGCGATCGGTGGGCCCGGTGATCTCGACGCGGCGGTCGACCAGATCCGCCGGCGCCGGCGGCACGCGCCAGTCGCCCTCGCGCACGCTGCGCGTCTCCTCGAGGAAGTCCGGCAACTCGCCGTCGCGCAGCCGCTGCGCGCGGGCGGCACGCGCCGCGAGCACCTCGTCGCGGCCGTCGCCGAGCTCGCGCTGGAGCAGGTGCAGGAACTCGACGGCTTCGGGGGTGAGAACGTCGTCGGCGCTCATCGGCGGGCCTCCTGGAGTAGCTGGTGGGGGGAAAGCCCGCGGATGGATGCATCCACGAGCTCGATCGGGTGGAACGCGGGGGTCGGACGGCCCGCCCGGCGAAGCGCCGCCGTCACTTGCACGAGGCAGCCGGGGTTGCCGCTCGCGTACGCGTCGGGCTGCGTGGCGAGCACGTGCGCAGCCTTCCGGTCGCCGAGCTCGGCGGCGGTGGCCGGCTGGACGATGTTGTAGATCCCTGCGCTGCCGCAGCAGATCTCCTGCTCGTCCGGCTTGAGGCGCTCGAGGCCGGGGATCGCGTCGAGCATCGACCGCGGCTCGGCGAAGACGCCCTGCGCGTGGCGCAGATGGCAGGAGTCCTGGAACGCGACCCGCAGCGGCAGCGGGTGCCTCGTCGCACGCGGCGTCGCAACGAGCTCCGAGACGTCGACGACGTTCGCCACGCCGTGATCCTTCAGGTGCGAGCCGCAGCCCGCCGCGTTCGTCACGATGTAGTCGTAGCCCGAGAGAGCGCGCGCGAGCTCCTGAGTCCTCGCCAGTCCGTCGTCGAGCCGCCCCGCGTGCGCGTGCAACGCGCCACAGCAACCCTGCGTGCGCGGGACGTGTACGTCGTACCCGTCCGCCTGAAGCACGCGCGCCGTGGCGACGTTGACGTCGCCGAAGACGACGCTCGCGACGCACCCCGCGAGCAGCGCGACCTTCGGGCCGTCGCCGGGCAGATGCTCGGGCGGCCACTCCGGCGCGGCCCACGGCGGCGCGATCCGCTTCAAGGGAGCGAGCGGCCCGGGCGCCGGCAGCCTGCGGAGCAGGAGCGCCGCGCGCAGCCGCCGGCGGTGCGGGAGCACCGCGAAGATCCCCGCGCGCACGAGACGCTCCGCGGGCCCGCGGCGGTGGTGCTCCTCGACGTAGTCGCGCGTCTGCTCGATCAGCCGGTCGTACTTCACACCCGAGGGGCACGCGGTGACGCACGCCATGCAGCCGAGGCAGCGGTCGAAGTGCCGGGCGACGGTGTCGCTCAGCGCGATCGAGCCGTCGACGAGCCCCGCCATCAGGTAGATCCGCCCGCGCGGCGAGTCCATCTCCTCGTGCCAGAGGGAGTAGGTCGGGCACGTCGGCAGGCAGAAGCCGCAGTGGACGCAGTCGGCGATCAGCTCCGGCTGCACATTGCCTCCCGGACGCGCTCCGCGAGCGGGCTCCACACGGGCTCTCGCGCCTCCTCGACGTACGCGACCCGCGGCCCGGGGCGCACGAGCGGCGCCGGCCCGCCGTCCCAGCGGACGCGGCCCGGCAGCGACGCCTGGAGCGAGCGCAGCTTCGCCCACGGGTCCGCCTCCTCCCCGTCGAGCGCGCGCAGCTGCGCGTCGACGGCGCGCTGCGACCCCTCGAAGAGCACGTGCATCCGGCCGTCCGCGACGTCGACCGCGCTCGGAACGAGCTGCGAGCGGTGCAGCGTCCGCCAGTCGGCGTGGGTGACGACCGTCCGGGCGGCGGCGGGCAGCGGGTGCACGCGAAGCGCGAGCTGCTCGACGCTGCCGAGCCGTCCCTGCGAGCCGCAGAAGAGCTTGCCGAGGTCGTAGCCCGCGACGTTCTTCACGACCTTGCCGCCCGAGTTCGCCCGCGTTCCGTCGAGCAGGAGAACCGTGACGCCGATCACGAGGTCGCGCATCGTCCCGAAGCGGTGGCGCAGCGGGCCGGAGAGGTCCCCGACGAGGCACTCGGCGAGGGTCGGGTCGCCCGGCGGGTCGAGCGAGAAGCGCTGACCGTGCGCGGCCAGCGCCGACTGGAGCGCCGCGAGCCGGATGCCGCCCTCGACGATGCACGTGAGGTCGCCCGGCTCGTGCTCGACGATCTCAGAACCGGTGGGCAAGTCCGGCCTGCTCGAGCGGGTGGGCGCGGTACGGCCCCGGCACCTCGCCGCAAAGCCGCGGCGTCGGGAAGAGCTTGCCGGGGTTCGCGAGGCCGCGCGGGTCGAACGCGCGACGCAGCCGCTGCATCGCCGCGATGTCGTCCTCGCCGAACATGAGCGGCATCGCGCACGCCTTGTCGACGCCGACGCCGTGCTCGCCCGTGATCGAGCCGCCCGCGTCGATGCACGCGATGAGGATCTTCTGCGAGAGCTCGTGCGCGCGCGCGGCCTCTCCCTCGACGCTGCCGTCGTAGAGGACGAGCGGGTGCAGGTTGCCGTCCCCGGCATGGAAGACGTTGCCGACGCGCAGGCCGTGCTCCCGCGAGAGCTCATCGATGCGCCGCAGCACCTCGGGCAGCCTGGTGCGCGGCACGACGCCGTCCTGGACGTAGTAGTCCGGGCTGATCCGGCCCATCGCGGCGAACGCCGCCTTGCGGCCTCGCCAGACCGCGGCCCGGTCGGCAGGATCGGACGCGACGCGGATCTCGCGCGCGCTGTGCTCGCCGCAGACGGCCTGCACGCGCACGAGGTCCTCCTCGACCTGCGCGACCGGCCCGTCGAGCTCGACGATCAGCACCGCGCCGCAGCCTTCCGGGTAGTTCGCGCCCACCGCCGCCTCGGCCGCCTCGATCGTCACGGCGTCCATCAGCTCGATCGCGGCCGGGAGGATCCCGGCGGCGATCACACCGGAGACGGCGCCGCCCGCGTCGTCGGTGTGCGCGAATCCGGCGAGCAGCGTGCGCACCGCCTCGGGCGCGCGCAGGATGCGCAGCGTGAGCCTCGTCGCGATGCCGAGCGTCCCCTCGGAGCCGACGAACGCGCCGAGCAGGTCGGGGCCGTCGTCCCAGACGGAGAGCTCGACGAGCTCGCCGTCGGGCAGCACGATCTCCGCCGCGAGCACGTGGTTCGACGTGAAGCCGTACTTCAGGCAGTGCGCGCCTCCGGAGTTCTCGGCGACGTTGCCGCCGATCGTGCACACCTGCTGCGACGACGGGTCGGGCGCGTAGTAGAAGCCCTCGGCCTCGACCGCGCGCGTGACGTCGAGGTTCGCGACGCCCGGCTCGACGACGACGTAGCCGCGGTCGACGTCGATCTCGAGGATGCGCGTCAGGCGCGCGAGCGAGATGACGATCCCCTCGGCGACCGGCAGCGCGCCGCCGGAGAGGCCGGTGCCCGCGCCGCGCGCGACGAACGGCAGGCCCTCCTCGTTGCAGATGCGCACGACGGCCTGCACTTCCTCGACCGTGCCCGGCAGCGCGACGAGCGCCGGCACGACCCGATGCCCGGTGAGGCCGTCGCACTCGTACGTGCGCAGCTGCTCCGGCTCCCGGATCACCTCGGTGGCCGCCGCGAACCGGCCGAGCACGTCTGGCGTCATCGGCTCCGAGTCTAACGTCGACCTCAACGAGGCTCCCTGCTAGACGGCGTCGAACGCGTGCAGCGCGGCCGCCTGGTCCGCGCGTGCGGCGTCCGCACGGTTCACCGCGTTGACGACGGCGCGCAGCGACGCGGTGACGATGCTCGGGTGCACGCCGACTCCCCACGCGGCGAGGCCTTCGACGTCGACCTCGACGTAGGCTGCGGCGACGGCGTCCTCGCCCGTGCTCATCGCGTGCTCGTGGTAGTCGAGCACGCCGATCGACGTGTCCTGCCGCCGGCCGAGACCGTGCACGAGCGCCGCGATCGGCCCGTTGCCCTCACCCGGGAACTCGACGGTCTCGTCGCCGATGCGCATCACGGCGGTCAGCCGGTCTCCGGTCTCGTCGGCCTCGTGCCGGTACGACACGAGCTCGTACGGGTCGGTGACCGCGAGATACGTCGTACCGAACAGCTCGTAGAGCTCCGCCGCGGAGAGCTCGCCGCCCTCCGCGTCGGTGATCGCCTGCACCTTCTGCGCGAAGTCGACCTGGAGGCCGCGCGGCAGGTCGAGCCCGTACTCGCTCGCGAGCAGGAACGCGACGCCGCCCTTTCCCGACTGGGAGTTGACCCGGATGATCGCCTCGTAGTCGCGGCCGACGTCCTTCGGGTCGATCGGCAGGTACGGCACGTCCCACACTTGCGACTCGGAGCGCTGCTGCGCGTGCATGCCCTTCTTGATCGCGTCCTGGTGCGAGCCGGAGAACGCGGTGTACACGAGCTCGCCCGCCCACGGGTGCCGCGGGTGCACGGGCAGCTCGTTGCACTCTTCGACGATGCGCTTCGTCTCGTCCAGCCGCGAGAAGTCGAGACCGGGGTCGACGCCCTGCGTCAGCAGGTTCAGCGCGAGCGTGACGATGTCGACGTTGCCCGTCCGCTCGCCGTTGCCGAACAGCGTGCCCTCCACGCGCTCGCCGCCCGCCATCAGCCCGAGCTCCGCCGTCGCCACCGCGGTGCCGCGGTCGTTGTGCGGATGGACAGAGAGGACGATCGAGTCGCGCCGCGAGAAGTTGCGCGCGAACCATTCAATGCGGTCCGCGTAGACGTTCGGCGGGAAGTGCTCGACCGTCGTCGGCAGGTTGACGATCATCTTCTCGGCCGGTGTCGGGCCCCACTCCTCGGCGACGGCCTCGCAGATCTCGAGCGCGTACTCGAGCTCCGTGTGATGGAAGCTCTCGGGCGAGTACTCGAACATGACCTTCGCGTCGCTCTCGCGCGCGAGTTGCTTGCACATTCCCGTCCCCCGCACGGCCAGCGCGGTGATGCCCGCCTTGTCGAGGCCGAACACGACGCGACGCTGTGTCGCCGACGTCGAGTTGTAGAGGTGCACGATCGCGCGCCTCGCGCCGGCGATCGCCTCGAAGGTGCGCTCGATCAGCTCCGGCCGCGCCTGCGTCAGCACCGCGATCGTCACGTCGTCGGGGATGAGCTCGTCCTCGACGAGCATCCGCACGAAGTCGAAGTCCGCCTTCGACGCCGCAGGGAAGCCCACCTCGATCTCCTTGAAGCCGAGCCGCAGGAGCAGGTCGAAGAAGCGCTGCTTGCGCGCCGAGTCCATCGGGCTCACGAGCGCCTGGTTGCCGTCGCGAAGGTCGGTCGAGCACCAGATCGGCGCGGCGCGTAGGACGACGTTCGGCCAGGTTCGGTCGGGAAGATCGACGGTCTCGTACGGGTTGTATCTGTGCTGTGGCATCGACACGGGAGGCTCCTTCGGCTGACTGCGGACGCACCTGTCCTGCGGACGGTGAACGGGTATGTGCACGCGCTTCCCCTACCGGGGAAGGCCGAGCAGGAGCGCGCCGAGGCCGGCCGTCAGGGAGAGCGTCTGGCGAGGCATCGCGTCCACGTCTCGAACGGTAGGCGATGGCGCACCCTGCGCGCGCCGGGAAAACGCACAACAGGGCGGGCGACGGCCGCCGAGACAGAGGGCCGGCACGATCAGCACGGCGCTTACACTTTCGGATCCGAGAGCCGCACCTTCGAGCGTCAGAGCCGCACGTGCCTCCTGTGTCGGATCCCGCAGTGTTCGGAAATGGTAGGCGAATCCCCCAAAAGGGGGAGTGACGCATCCGTGAAACGCTGGTCCAATGCCGCGTACCCAACGACAAGCGGTCGCCGCTGCGCGGCCGCACCGTGTCGAAGGACCCCCTCATGCGGAAGCTACGTCTCCTCCTCGTCCTGTGCTCGCTCGCGTTCGCTCTCGCGCTCGCGCTGCTGAAGCCGCTCCCGGGCCGCGCCGACTCCGGGGACGTCGCGCCGGCTCCCGACCCGAATCCGGCGAACGCCGACCCGATCGTCCCGCAGCTTCCCGTCGTCCACGCCGCTCCCGTCCGCAAGCCTGCGGCCGTCGCCCACCGCGCCCTGCGCCTCCCGCTCGGGGACAAGGTCGTCAAGTACGCGAAGCACCTGCTCGGCGTCCGCTACGTCTACGGCGGGGGCTCTCCCGCCGCGGGCTTCGACTGCTCCGGCTTCGTGCGCTACGTCTACGGGCACTTCGGCGTGCGGCTCGCGCATTCGAGCTTCGCGCAGTTCGGCAGTGGCCTTCGCGTCGGCCGCGGCGCGCTCGAGCCCGGCGACCTGGTCTTCTTCCACGGCCTCGGGCACGTCGGCATCTACATCGGCCACGGCCGGTTCATCCACGCGCCCCACTCTGGCTCGCGCGTGCGGATCGAGTCGCTCGGCGGCTGGTACAGCAGCCGGTTCGACGGCGCCCGCCGGCTCGCCGGCCGCCGCTCCTAGACGGTTACGGGAGCCTGAAGGCCCGCTCGCCGAGCAGGCGGTGCCCTTCGACCGACGGGTGATCGCCGTCGTCAGTCCACTCGTCGCGCATCCGCTGGGGCCGCTCGGGGTCGGCCAGTGTCTCGTGGAAGGGAAGGAGCACGACGCCGAGGCGTTCGGCCACCGCGGCGATGAGCGAGTTGAGGCGCGCGATGTCGTTCGCCGCGCGACCGTCGCCGTTGTTCCAGGGGAGAACGTCGGCGAGCGCGACGGCGAGCCCGAGGCGGCGGCCGCGCTCGACCATGCCGGCGAGGTCGCCGGCCGCGTCCTCGACGGGCCGGCCCTGGACGACGTCGTTGATGCCGCCCTGGACGACGAGCACGTCGGCGCCGGCCGCCGCCGCATCGAGGCGTGCCGCGATCTCGTCGGTGCGCTGGCCGTACACGCCGAGGTTGCGGAAGTCGAGCGTCTCGTCGAGCCGCGACGCCCACCAACCCCACTGGCTGCGCTCGTCGAGACCGGCGCCGATGCGCACGCGTACGCCGGGATCGGGATCCCACAGCGGCGAGCCCGCGGTGATCGAGTCGCCGAGGCAGGCGATGACCGACGTCATGCCGAGCGCTAGACGGACGGGCGGGGCTTCAGGTCGACGATGAGCTCGCACTCGAGCGCCTCGGCGATCTTCAGCAGCGTGTCGATCCTCGGCGGCCGGCCGCCGCGCTCGAGGCGGGCGATCGCCGACTGCGTGGTGCCGACGAGCTCGGCGAGCTCACGCTGCGACATGCCGATCTCGGCGCGGCGCTCGGAGACCTTCTCCGCGATCGCCGCGAAGAACCAGCCGCGGTCGCCGGTGGCGATGCGCTCGCGCAGCCGCTCCAGCGGCCGAACGGGTTCGGGGCGGGCGCGGGCTGCCATGCTCCGAGGATAGCACTCGTGCTATGTCGCCGGAATCGGGCGCTCCAGCGGGAGCACCGCGTCGCCGACGCGCACGCGGCCCGGCCGGGCGACGGCGCCGTAGACGCCGAACGGCAACGGCTCGTTGCGCCCCTCCGGCCGGTAGCGCGCGAGCGTGCCGAGCGTGTCGAGGTCGGTGACGCCCGTGTCGGGGTCGTGCGAGGTGACGACGCAGCGGCCGACGTCCCCGTTCAGCACGAGCACGGCCTCGCCGACCTGCACCTGCGTGCCGAGCCACTCGTCTTCCTCGTGCGCGCCGACGCCGTCGATCTCGAGCAGCATCCGGAAGCGCCGGCCGTCGACCGGGCCGTCGGCGCCGCCCTCTTCCCGCAACCGCTCGAGCGACGCGACGGAGACGAGCGAGGTCTCGCCGCCCTGATGCCCGCGGTCGGTCGCGTGGCCCTCGGCCCACAGCAGCGTGAGCGGCCGGCCCGCGACCCGCGAGATCGCCGCCTCCCACGGGCCCACGACGCGGCGCGACGGATGCGGGTGCCCGTACAGCTCCGCCGCGACCGGATCGCCGAGCTCGACGACGCCTTCGACGCGCGCGCCGTCGGGCAGCGTCAACGCGAGCGTCCGGCTCTCCTCGTCCCACTCCGGGCGGATACGCACCATCGGCCCGCACCGCTTGTTGTTGAACAGCCGCCCGTCCTCGTCGACGAGCCAGAACCGCCGGTTGCCGGCGACGCCGTGACGCCCGATCTCGACCTCCTCGGGATGGACGAGCCCGAGCGACTTCACCGGCGCGATCGAGATCCGCGTGACGTGCCCGCTCACGGCGGGGAATGTATCTGCGCGGTAGGGCAACGGGACAGCTACCGTGGACGAGACATGGCTGCAGTTCAACTGAAATGCGCTATCGACGGGTGCGAGGAATCGTGGAGCGTCACCTCGCCCGCGAAGATGAAGGCGTCGATGGAGGAACACCGGCGGAAGTTCCACCCCGACTGGGTGCCGCCCGAGCCGAAGCCGGTGACGCCGTACCGCCTCGACTACAGCGGACGCGCCCGGCAGTTCTAGAACTGCGACCAGGCCGTCCACCGGTCGGCGGCCTTCGACGTCGCTGCTGACGTGGACGCGCCCGGCGGGAGACTACTCTCCACTCGTGGACACCGGGCTCGCAGGCAAGCGCGTCGTCGTCACCGGAGCGTCGGGCGGCATCGGCTCCGCCTGCGCCCGGGCGTTCGCGGCCGAGGGCGCGCGGGTGGTCGTCCACTATCACCGCGGGCGGGAGCGTGCGGAGGCGCTGGCCGCGGAGCTCGGCGGCGCGCTCGTGCTCGGCGCGGACCTGACCGTCGAAGCGGAGGTGGACGCGCTCTTCGCGCAGGCGCGCGAGCAGCTCGGCGGCGTCGACGTCTGCGCGGCCGTGGCGGGCGTCTGGCCGACAGCCGACGCGCCCGTCTGGGAGCTGTCGCTCGAGCGCTGGGAGTCGACGCTGCGCGCGAACCTCACGGCGACGTTCCTCACGTCGCGCGCGTTCCTGCGCGACGTCGAGCGCACGGGGCACGGCAACCTCGTGCTCGTCGGCTCCACCGCCGGCCGGTTCGGCGAGGCGGGGCACGCGGACTACGCCGCGGCGAAGTCGGCGATCCAGGTGGGGCTCCTGCTCAGCCTGAAGAACGAGATCGTGCGCGTCGCGCCGCTCGGCCGGGTCAACGCCGTGGCGCCCGGCTGGACGTTCTCGCCGATGACGCGCGGGGCGCTCGACCCGGACGTCGTCGAGCGCGTCACGCGCACGATGCCACTGCGCAAGGTCGCGACCGCCGACGACATCGCGCGCGCGGTCGTGGTGCTTGCCTCCGACGAGCTCTCGGGACACATCACCGGCGAGCTCGTCACGGTCGCGGGCGGCATGGAAGGCCGCGCGCTGCACGACTCGTAGGCGAACGAAAGGCGGCGCCTCGCGGCGCCGCCTTTGAACACCCAGCCGCAGGAAGAGATTGCCGTCAGTCCCCGCGCACGGAGTTCGGCACGTATATCGGCGCTCGACCATCCGTACTTGAGTCGTGAACAAGCCGGGTCAACCGAGTCCGAGGGATAGGTGAAGCCGGCGCGGCGCTCGATACTCACACTGCATCCGTCGAGCGGCCCCGATGCGGCGGGGGCCGCCACGGACGCATCCGAGGACCGAGAGCGTGGGCTGGCGGCGGCCCCGCTCTCAGTCTTCGGGCACCTGCTTACACTGGCAGCCGATGGACCGGTTCCTCGAGCAGCTGGCCGCCGGCACGCCGATCGTCGCCGACGGCGGCATGGGAGCGCTGGTCGCGAGCGCCGTCCCCCGCCTGCGCTGTCCCGAGGAGGCGAACCTCCGCGCCCCCGACAGCGTGATCGACGTCCACCTCGGCTATATCCGCGCGGGAGCCGACCTCATCGAGACGAACACGTTCGGCGCGAACCGCCCGAAGCTCGCCCGCCACTTCCTGGAAGACGAGTTCGCGGCGATCAACTCCGCGGGGGTGCGCCTCGCGCGCGAGGCCCGTGAGGTCTCCGGCCGCGACGTCTTCATCGCGGGCTCGATCGGGCCGCTCGGCGACACGGAGCTGCGCGGCCTCGAGCCCGCCGCGTTGTACGCGGAGCAGGCGGGCGTCCTCGAAGGCCGCGGCGTCGATCTCTTCATGGTCGAGACGTTCTTCGACCTCCGCGACCTCGAGACGGCGATTGCGGCGATCCGCTCGGTGTCCACGCTCCCCCTCGTCGCGCTCATGACCTTCGACGGCGACGGCGAGACGCTCGCGGGCGTGTCGGCGCAGGCCGCGGGCAACCGCCTGCGCACGCTCGGGCTCGCGGCCTTCGGCGCGAATCACGGAGACGGGCCGGCGGCGGCGCTGCGGGCGCTCGCCGAGATGCGCGCCGACGGCTCCGTCCTCGCAGCGCTGCCGAACGTCGGGCTCGCGAGCATGTCGGGGCAGCGCGTCGTGTTCCCGCACGCGACGCCCGCGTACTTCGGCGAGTTCGCAGCGCAGGCGCGCTCGCTCGGCGCCGGGATCATCGGCGGCTGCTGCGGGACGACGCCGGCCCAGATCGCCGCGATCCGCGCGGCGGTGGACGAGAACCTCGAGCCGTCGGGATCCGTGCGCGTGCGCGCGCGCGAGCTCGCGGTGCCGGCGGCGCCCGCGGGCGAGCGAACCGAGCTCGAGCGCCTGCTCGACGAGGGCACGTTCGTCGTGTCGGTGCAGCTCGACCCGCCGCTCGGCGCCAACCCGGAGGCGCTGCTCGCGACCGCCCGCGCGGTGCGAGAGTCGAAGAGGGCGCAGTTCGTCGACGTCAACGACAACCCGCGCGCCCGCGCGCGCATGAGCGGGATCATGGCTGCGGTCGCGATCCAGCGGTACACGGGCATCGAGACGATCCCGCACCTCACGCCGCGTGACATGACGGTCGCGGGTCTCGAGTCGATCCTGCTCGGGTCGCACGCTGAGGGCGTCCGCAACATCCTCGCCGTCACCGGCGACGCGCCCGAGTCGGGCGACTATCCCGGCACGCACGGCGTGTACGACGTCGACTCGGTCGGGCTCGTCGGCCTGTTGGCGCGACTCAACCGCGGCGAGGACTTCCACGGTCGCGCGATCGACGCTCCGACGTCGTTCTTCCCGGGCGTCGCCGTCAACCCGACGGCCGACGACCTCGGGCTCGAGGTCGAGCGCTTCCATCAGAAGGTCGCGGCGGGTGCGCGCTTCGCAATGACGCAGCTGCTCTTCGACCTGGAGCTGCTCGACGCGTTCCGGCAGCGCATCGGCGGCACGTGGCCGATCCCGGTGCTCGTCGGCGTGTGGCCGATCCGCACGTACGAGACGCTCGTGCGCATGCACAACGAGATGCCGGGGCTCGTCGTCCCCGACCACGTCCTGGAGCGCTATCGCGTCGCCGGGCCGGCCGCGCGCGACGTCGGGCTCGCACTCGGGCACGAGCTGATCGAAGGCGCGCGCGCGGTCGCGCAGGGCGTCTACGTGACGGCGCCCTTCAAGCAGCCGCTGAACGTCGTCGAGTTGCTGCCCTAACCGGCTGCGCAGCCGCCGGTCGAGACCGGCGAGTGAGCGCGGTCGAGCGCGCGCCGGACGATCGACGCCGGCACGCCGTAGCCGCTCGGCGAGCCGACATGCTGGGCGAAGAGCGTCGACTCGACGGAGCCGGCGGCGTCGACGGCGGGGCCGCCGGAGTTGCCGTGACGCACGCGGCCGGCGACGGCGGTGATCGTGCGCGGCACCGGGCCGTGCCCGTACGCGTCGCGCGTCAGCGCGACGGCGGTGCGGCCAATCCGTCCGGGGATGGCCGTCAGCGGGCCGTTCTCGGGGTAGCCGAGGATCGCAACGGGAGCGCCCGGCTGCGGGTCGGCGATCCGGAGTGGGACCGCCGGTGCTGCTCCGTGCACGCGAAGCACGGCGATGTCGTTCCGCGCGTCGAACGCGATGACGTCGGCGCGGTACGAGCCGCGGCTGCGCGGGATCCGCACCGACGTGTCGTGCTCTCCCGCGACGACGTGCGCGGCGGTGACGACGAGTTGCGGTGTCGCGAACCAGCCGCTTCCCTCGACCCCGACACCGCAGGCGCTGCCCGTGATCCGGACGACCGACGCCTTCGCGCGGACGACCGCGGCGAGGCGGACGATCGCCGTGCTCGGGGGCGCCTCGGGGGCGGCCGGGCCGGTGATGGACGGGAAGGGGTCGATCCTGGCGAGCAGCCCGAGCAGCCGGCTCGGCGGCACCTGCTCGTCGAGCCGGCGGACGATCGTCGAGCGCTGCACCTCCCGTCGCAGCTTCGTCTGGCCGGGGACGAGCAGCGCGGTCGCGCCGACCGCCCAGACGAGGGCGACCCCGGCGGCGGCGCCGAGCACGAGCCCGCCGAGCGAGTCGAAGAAGCGGAAGGGGGTCAGCTTCAGCCCGCCGCGGAGGAACGACCCGAGGATGCCGGCGACGACCTGGAGCAGGAGCGCGCCCGCGACCGCGCCGCCGAGGCCGGCGAGCGGCGTCCAGGCCGAGGAGGCGCCGCCGTGGAGCAGATGAGGCGCGGCGCGGGAACCGACGTAGGCGCCTGCGACGAGGCCCCCGAGGGAGAGCGCGCTCGCGACGAGCCCGCGCCGGAAGCCGCTGAACGCGGTCAGCGCGATCAGGCCGAGCGCGATCCAGTCGACGGTCGTGAGCCTCACGCGCCCAGTCTCGCAGTACCGGCGCTGCGCGCCGCGGCTACAATGCCGCCGCGCCTGGGGGCGTAGTTCAGCTGGTTAGAACGCCGGCCTGTCACGCCGGAGGTCGCGGGTTCGAGTCCCGTCGCTCCCGTCTCACGAAGCCCGCTCGGAGAGCGGGCTTCTTCGTTTCACGACGCGCTCGGCTCGTCGGGCGGCTCGAGCGCAAGCCGCGGCAGCAGCCGGTCGAGCGCACGGGGGAAGGCCCAGGTGGCGCGCCCCAGCAGCTCGAGCACCGCGGGCAGGAGGACGCAGCGGATGACGACGGCGTCGAGGAGGACGGCGCTCGAGAGCCCGAGCCCGAAGAGCGCGATCGTGCGGTCGCCGGTGAGGATGAAGCTCGCGAAGACGACGACCATCACCGCGGCGGCGGCCGTGACGACGCGTCCGGTGCGGGCAAGGCCGAGGCGGACGGCCTCGCTGCTCGAGCTGCCGTGAACCCACGCCTCGTGGATGCGGGAGACGAGGAATACCTCGTAGTCCATCGAGAGGCCGAACACGATCGCGAAGACCATCACGGGCAGGAACGCCTGGATCGGGCCGCCGCTGATCCCGAAGAGGCTGCCGAGCCAGCCCCACTGGAACACGGCGACGACGACACCGAGCGAGGCCCCGATCGAGAGCAGGTTCATCACCGCCGCCTGCAACGGGATCAGCAGCGACCGGAAGACGACGAGTAGCAGCAGCGCCGAGAGGACGATGACGCCGACGATCAGGACCCACAGCTTCGACCCGACGACGTGCGCGAAGTCGATCTGCCCTGCGGTGAAGCCGCCGACGTAGATCGTCGCGCCGGTCGCACGCTCGAGCGGCGGGATCACGTCGCCGCGGAGGTGCGAGACGAGCGACTCCGTCTGCGTGCTCTGCGGGGACGACGCCGGATACGCCGAGACGGTGGCGACCTCGCCGCTCGGGCTCACGCGTGCCGGCGTGACGGCGGCGACGCCGTCGGTCAGGCGCAACGCGGCGGCGAGCCGGTCGAGCGCCGCGGTGTCGTGCGGGCGAGGCAGCTTCGCCGCGAAGAGCAGCGGGCCGTTGAAGCCCTTGCCGAAGCCCTGGGCGAGCAGGTCGTACGCGCGCCGCGTCGTCTGGGCCGGCGGGTCGTTGCCCGCGTCCGTGTTCCCGAGGCGCAGGCCGAGCGCCGGCGAGGCGAGCACGAGCATGAACACGGTCGCGGCCGTCGCAGCCAGCCACGGCCGCCGCTGGATGCGGCGGATCCACCATTCCCACGCGCCACCCCCCGGCTGCGGCTCGGCCATCCGGCGTGCCAGCCGCCCGAGCCGGCCGATCCGGTGGCCGGCGAACCCGAGCAGGGCGGGGAGGAGCGTCAGCGACGCGGCGAGGACGAGCAGCACCGTGATCGACGATGCGACTGCGGGCCCGTAGAGGAAGCTGATCCCGAGCGCGCACATCCCCATCAGCGAGATCACCACCGTCGCCCCCGCGAAGATCACGGCGCGGCCGGCCGTGTTCATGGCGACGGCGACCGCCGCGTCGACGTCGGCGCCGTTCGCGCGGTACGCCTCGCGGTAACGGGTGACGATGAAGAGCGCGTAGTCGATGCCGACGCCGAGCCCGATCATGAGCGCGAGCTCTCCCGAGAAGTCCGGCATCGCGAGAAGTCGGCTCCCGAGCCCGGTGAGGCCGATCCCCGTCCCGAGCCCGCAGAGGGCGGTGACGACCGGCAGGCCCATCGCAAGCAACGACCCGAAGCTCAGCAGCAGGACGATGCCGGCCGCGGAGAGCCCGACGATCATGCTCGAGCCGACCGCCGTCCTCTGCGCCTGCTCGATCGTCGGCCCACCGAGCTCGACCTGCAGCGCCGGCGAGCGGGCCGCCTCCGCCGTCGAGATCACCCGTCGTCTCGTCGCGTCCGCACGCCTGCTGCCTGTCCGCTCGAGGACGACGGTGGCGAAGCCGATCGTCCGGTCGCGCGAGATCGCCGACCGTCGCGACGCGTACGGGTCGCTCACGGAGACGACGTGCGGCAGCAGCGCGACACCGCCGAGCATCGCCTGCACGCGGCGCCGGAGAGCGGAGTCGGTGAGCGTTCCGGTTCGCGCGTGCAGGACGATCTGGTCGCGATCGCCGGCCTGCGCCGCGAAACCGCTCTGGAGCAGGTCGCGTGCCTGCTGCGACCCGGTGCGCGCGAGGTGGAAGTCGTTCGCATAGCGACTGCCAACCGCGAGCCAGATCCCGAGCCCGGACGCGAGTACGACCACCCAGAGCGCCACGACCAGACGCCCATGCGCAGTCGAGAAACGCGCAAGCGCGAGCACCACGACCAGGGTACTCCACGTGGTTTCGATAACGTGGCCTCATGGGTGCCGATCGGGCACGCGAGCTTCTCGGTGCCGGGCGGAAGCGCCGAACGGGGTGAAGGACATGAGCGACCCGATGCGCGACGTCACATCGCTGCCGGACCTGCTGCACGGGCGCTCGCACACCGGCCCGATCCGGGCCCGCCGGCCCCTCTACGTCGACCTGCTGCCGCCGTGCAACGCCGGCTGCCCGGCCGGCGAGAACATCCAGGCCTGGCTGTCGCACGCCCAGGCGGGCCGGCACGAGCAGGCGTGGCGTCAGCTCGTCGCGGACAATCCGCTGCCCGCGATCCACGGGCGGGTCTGCTACCACCCGTGCGAGAGCGTCTGCAACCGCGCCGACCTCGACAGCGCCGTCTCGATCCACTCGGTCGAACGGTTCCTGGGCGACCTCGCACTGGAGAACGCGTGGCAGCTCGACCCTCCACCGGTCCGCAGCGGCAAGCGGGTGCTCGTGATCGGCGCCGGGCCGAGCGGGCTCTCGGCCGCCTACCACCTGGCCCGGCTCGGCCACGAGGTGGAGATCCGGGACGCGGGCGGCGAGCCGGGCGGGATGATGCGGTACGGCATCCCGGCCTACCGGCTGCCCCGCGACGTGCTCGCCGGCGAGCTCGACCGGATCGCAGCGCTGGGTGTGCGGATGACCTCCGGGCACCGGGTCGAGGACCTCGTCGCCGAGCGCCGGGAGGGCGGCTTCGACGCCGTCTTCGTCGCGGTCGGGGCTCACCTGTCCAAGCGGGTCGACATCCCCGCCCGGGATGCGGGGCGGATCGTGGACGCGGTGTCGTTCCTGCGCAGCGTCGCCTCCGGCGACCGGCCGGCGCTCGGCCGCCGCGTGGCGGTCTACGGCGGCGGCAACACGGCGATGGACGCGGCCCGGGTCGCCCGCCGGCTGGGCGCGGACGAGGCGCTCATCGTCTACCGCCGCACCCGCGAGCAGATGCCCGCCCACCTCGAGGAGGCCGAGGACGCCGAGCGCGAGGGCGTGCGGATCAACTGGCTGCGGACGATCACGGCCTTCGACGGCCCCGAGCTCCAGGTCGAGCTGATGGAGCTCGACGAGTCCGGCTACCCGCAGCCGACCGGGCAGTTCGAGACGCTCGCCGCCGACACCGTGATCCTGGCCCTCGGCCAGGAGACCGACACCGCGTTCCTCCACGGCGTGCCCGGAGTGGAGCTCGATCTCGACGGGACTCTCCGGGTGTCGACGTCGCTCGAGACGGGCTGCCCCGGCGTGTTCGCGGGCGGGGACATGGTGCCGAGCGAGCGCACCGTGACGGTCGGCGTGGGCCACGGCCGGAGGGCCGCCCGCCACATCGACGCGTGGCTGCGAAGCGCCGCCGCCGTGAGCCCGCCGAAGCACGACCCGGCGACGTTCGACGGGCTGCACCTCTGGTACTTCAGCGACGCCGCCCGCCGGCAGCAGCCCGAGCTCCCGCCCGAGGAGCGGATCGCGGACTTCGGCGAGGTGGTCGGCGGCCTCTCCGCCGAGGCGGCCGTCTACGAGGCGGGCCGGTGCCTGTCGTGCGGCAACTGCTTCGAATGCGACGGCTGCCTGGGCGCGTGCCCGGAAGACGCCGTGATCAAGCTGGGCGCCGGGCACCGCTACCGGTTCGACCTCGACCGCTGCACCGGTTGCGGGGCGTGCTTCGAGCAGTGCCCGGTGCACGCGATCGAGATGGTCGCGGAACATGACTGAGCTGCGCGCGACGGTCGACGGCAACGAGGCTGCGGCCTCGGTCGCCTACCGGCTCAACGAGGTCTGCTGCATCTACCCGATCACGCCGTCGTCGCCGATGGCCGAGCTGGCCGACGAGTGGGCGAGCCGGGGAAAGCCCAACGTCTGGGGCACCGTGCCGACGGTGGTCGAGATGCAGAGCGAGGGCGGGGCGGCCGGCGCCCTGCACGGCGCGCTCCAGAGCGGCGCGCTGGCGACGACGTTCACCGCCTCGCAGGGCCTGCTGCTGATGATCCCGAACATGTACAAGATCGCCGGTGAGCTGACTCCGGCGGTGATGCACGTGGCCGCCCGGTCGCTCGCCACGCAGGGGCTGTCGATCTTCGGCGACCACTCGGACGTGATGGCCGTCCGCCAGACGGGTTTCGCGCTGCTCGCCTCGGCATCGGTTCAGGAGGCCCACGACCTGGCGCTCGTGGCGCAGGCCGCGACGCTCGAGACGCGGGTGCCGTTCGTGCACTTCTTCGACGGGTTCCGCACGTCGCACGAGCTGAACACGATCGAGCTGCTCTCCGATGACGACCTGCGCGCACTGGTGCCCGAGGAGCTCGTGCGGGCGCATCGCAGCCGGGCCCTCTCGCCGGAGCGGCCGTTCATCCGGGGCACGGCCCAGAACCCGGACGTCTACTTCCAGGCGCGCGAGACGGTGAACCCCTTCTATGCCCGTGTCCCCGACGTCGTCGAGGACGCGATGGCACGCCTCGCGGAGCGCACCGGCCGCCGCTACCACGTCGTCGAGTACTCCGGGCACCCGGAGGCCGAGCGCGTGCTCGTGGTGATGGGGTCGGGCGGGGAGACGATCCAGGAGACCGTGGCGTCGCTCGAGGCGCGCGGCGAGCGCGTCGGCGTGCTCCAGGTGCGGGTGTACCGGCCGTTTCCGGCGCAGGCGCTCGTCGATGCGCTGCCCGCGACCGTGCGCCACGTCGCCGTCCTCGACCGGACCAAGGAGCCCGGCTCGATCGGCGAGCCGCTCTTCCTCGACACCGTCGCAGCGCTGACCGAGTCGTTCGCGGACGGCGAGCGGGCGGTGCTGCCGCGGATCGTCGGCGGCCGCTACGGACTGTCCTCGAAGGAGTTCACGCCGGGCATGGTCGCCGGCGTCTTCGCCGAGCTCGCGGGCGACCGGCCGCGACGCCGGTTCACGATCGGCATCAGGGACGACGTCTCCGGGACGAGCCTGACCTACGACGCGGCGCTGGACATCGAGCCGCCCGACACGGTGCGCGCAATCTTCTTCGGCCTGGGCTCGGACGGAACGGTCGGAGCGAACAAGAACACGATCAAGATCCTCGGAGCCGAGGAGGGCCTCCACGCGCAGGGCTACTTCGTCTACGACTCGAAGAAGTCCGGCTCGCAGACCGTCTCCCACCTGCGCTTCGGGCCGCAGCCGATCCGGGCGCCCTACCTCGTGCAGCAGGCGAGCTTCGTCGGCTGCCACCGGTTCGAGCTGCTCGACCGGGTCGACGTGCTCGGCCGCGCGGCGGAGGGCGCGACGTTGCTGCTCAACTGCCCGCGCCCCCCGGACGAGGTGTGGGATGCGCTGTCCCGCCCGGTCCAGGAGCAGATCATCGCCAAGCACCTCGACGTGTATGCGATCGACGCCGGCCGGATCGCGCGCGAGGTCGGTCTCGCCGGACGGATCAACGTCGTCCTCCAGACGTGCTTCTTCGCGGTCTCCGGCGTCCTGCCGCGCGAGCAGGCGATCGACCGGATCAAGGCGGCGATCGCCACGACCTACGGCCGGCGTGGCTCCGACGTCGTCGAACGCAACCAGGCCGCGGTCGACCGGGCGCTCGAAGGCCTGCACCGGATCGAGGTGCCCGAGCGGGCGAGCGCCGACCGCGGGCTGCCGCCGGTCGTCCCCGCGCACGCGCCCGAGTTCGTTCGCACCGTCACCGCGGAGATGATGGCCGGTCGGGGCGACGACCTCCCGGTGAGCGCGCTGCCGGTCGACGGCACGTATCCGAGCGGCACGGCGGCCTACGAGAAGCTCAACGTCTCGGAGCTCGTCGCGGTCTGGGACGCCGAGTTGTGCATCCAGTGCGGCAACTGCAGCTTCGTCTGCCCGCACAGCGTGATCCGCTCCCGGTACTACGACGCGTCCCACCTGGAGGGCGCTCCGAACGGGTTCGCGTCGGCTCCGCTCGCCGCCGTCGGCCTGCCGGACACCCGGTACACGCTCCAGGTCTACGTCGAGGACTGCACCGGCTGCCAGCTGTGCGTCGAGGCGTGCCCGGCCGTCGCGCCCGGCGACCCGGTCCGCAAGGCGATCAACCTCGCGCCGCGCGAGCCGCTGGTCGCCGCCGAGCGCGACAACATCGCGTTCTTCGAGACGCTGCCGGTGAGCGACCGGTCGCGGGTCGACTTCGGCACCGTGCGCGGCACCCAGTTCCTCGAGCCGCTGTTCGAGTTCTCCGGCGCGTGCGCGGGCTGCGGCGAGACGCCGTACGTGAAGCTCCTCTCGCAGCTGTTCGGCGACCGGCTGATGGTCGCCAACGCAACCGGCTGCTCGTCGATCTACGGCGGCAACCTGCCGACCACGCCGTGGACGACCAACGCCGACGGGCGCGGCCCGGCCTGGTCGAACTCCCTCTTCGAGGACAACGCCGAGTTCGGGCTCGGCTTCCGGCTCGCCGCCGACCAGCACACCGAGCTGGCCCGCCGGCGCCTCGCCGAGCTGCGCGACCTGGTCGGCGCGGAGTTGGTGGACGACATCCTCGCTGCGCCGCAGCTGCGGGAGTCGGAGCTGCGGGCGCAGCGTGAGCGGGTGGCCGAGCTGAAGCGGCGGCTCGATCCGCTCGACGGAGCCGCCGTCGCCGACCTCCAGAGCGTCGCCGATCACCTGGTCCGGCGCAGCGTCTGGATCGTCGGCGGCGACGGCTGGGCCTACGACATCGGCTCGGGCGGGCTCGACCACGTCCTCGCCAGCGGGCGCAACGTCAACGTGCTGGTGCTCGACACCGAGGTCTACTCCAACACCGGCGGCCAGATGTCCAAGGCGACGCCGCTCGGCGCGGTCGCCAAGTTCGCCGCCGCCGGCAAGACCGTGCCCAAGAAGGACCTCGCCCTCCAGGCGATCGCCTACGGCAGCGTCTACGTCGCCCGGGTCGCGATGGGCGCCGATCCCCAGCAGACGCTGAGCGCCTTCCGCGAGGCGGAGGCCTACGACGGCCCCTCGCTCGTGCTCGCGTACAGCCACTGCATCGCGCACGGCATCGACATGCGGCACGGGCTCGACCAGCAATACCGTGCCGTCGCCAGCGGCTACTGGCCGCTGATCCGCTACCACCCGATGGTTCGTGCGGCCGGCGGCAATCCGTTCCTGCTCGACTCGCCGCGGCCGCGCATCCCGCTCGCCGACTACACGGAACGGGAGCTGCGCTACCGCACGCTGACGCACACCGACCCGGCCGAGGCCGAACGGCTGCACGGGCTGGCCGAGCAGGCGGTCGATCAGCGCTGGGACGTGTACGAGGAGATGGCGACCCGCGGCGCGCAGCAGTTCGCCGCCGACGCGCGAAAGGAGCGCTGATGGACCTCTCGACCGACTACATGGGCCTCGCGCTGCGCAACCCGCTCGTGGCGTCGGCGTCCCCGCTCTCCCAGACCGTGGACGACGTGCGACGGCTCGCCGCCGCCGGCGTCGGCGCGGTCGTCCTCTACTCGCTCTTCGAGGAGCAGCTGCGCCGGGAGGCCGCCCAGAACGCGCGCCTCGTCGACGCCGGCACCGAGAGCTTCGCGGAGTCGCTCTCCTACTTCCCGGCCGCCGCCGAAGAAGAGACCGGGCCGCGGCGGTACCTGAGCCTGCTCGCGCGCGCCGCCGCCGCCGTCGACGTTCCGGTGATCGGCAGCCTCAACGGCGTCACCCCGAGCGGCTGGGCCGACTATGCCCAGGCGATGCAGGCCGCCGGCGCTGCGGCGATCGAGCTGAACATCTACTACCTCCCCGACGACCCGCACATCTCGGGCCGCGACGTCGAGCAGCGGCACGTCGACGTCCTGACGCGGGTCAAGAGCGCGGTCAGCGTGCCGGTGGCCGTCAAGCTGGGCCCGTACTTCAGCTCGACGGGGGAGATGGCGCTGCGGCTGGACGAGGCGGGCGCGGACGCGCTCGTGCTGTTCAACCGGTTCCTGCAACCCGACATCGACCCCGAGACGCTCGGCGTCGTGCCGGAGGTCGGCCTCTCGAGCCCGGCGGAGGCCCTGCTCGCGCGCACGTGGATCGCGCTCCTGTACGGACGGGTGCGGGCCTCGCTCGCAGCGACCTCCGGCGTCGACACCTCCGCCGACGTGGCCAAGTACCTCCTCGCCGGCGCCGACGTCGTGATGACCACCTCGGCGCTGCTGCGGCACGGCCCCGAGCATGCGACCGTGCTGCTCGACGGCCTGTCGGACTGGATGGAGCGCAAGGGATTCGCGACGCTCGACGAGCTGCGCGGGACGCTCGCCGGGCCGTCAGGCACGGAGGAGGCGGTCTCCGAGCGGGCGGGCTACGTCGGCGCGCTGCGGGCGGCCAACAGCGGCAGCTACGGGCCCTGGTGAGCCGGCCCGCCGGCGTCGAGCCGGCGTTCGCGCAGGCGGCGGCCGAGGACGGGATCGCGCTCGGGCCTGCGTCGTTCGACTGGTTGTGCGAGCAGGGCCACGTCGGGCTCGAACGCGTCGCGAAGGCCCGGCGCGACCCGGCGCTCGTCGGACCGGTGACGTCGGCGCTCGAGCGGCTCGCCGCGATCTACGCCCGCCTCAAGGGCGACGTCTCGGTCCTGCACGCGGCGCGCGAGAACCTGCTGCTCCCGCTGGAGCTGGTGCACGAGCCGACCGGAACCGTGATCGCGGTCGACGAGTCGCCGCACTTCACCTCGTTCCGTCTCGCCGCCCTCGAGCTCTACGCCCCCGACGCAGCGGTGGGGTTCGACCTCGACGAGCACAAGAAGCTGTGCCGGGCCTGGTGCTCGAGGACCGACGGCCTCGCGCGCGGCCTGCCCGCCAAGGGCTTCGGGTTCGGCGGCGTGCAGCGGGAGCGGGCGTACCGCGACGCGCTCGTCGACCTCGCCGCTCCGGCCATGGGCCACCCGCCGGTCGTCCGCATCGCGGCGGTGGACGGCGACGGGACGGCCGCCTACGGCCGCCACCGCGCGTCGCTGCTGACGCTTCTCTAGGCCGGCTTGACGGGCGCTTCGTACCCGTCGACCGCCGCGACGTTGACCGTCGAGCACCGTCCACAGCGGACGCGGACCTTCTTCGTCATCTGCACCGGGTGCATGGCGACGGCGAGGACGTTGCCGCACTCGACGCAGACGTAGTCGTCCGGGCCGTTGCCGTGGAAGACGGGCCGGTCGGCGTCCTCCTGGACCGCCGTCCCGCCGTCGGGCGGCACCTCGCCCTCGCGTATCTGTCGCATCGTGATGCGCATCGGGCGGCTCAGAGCGCGGAGAGCTTGCCGGCGAAGTCCTGGATCAGCGCGTCCAGCACGCCGACGACGACTCCCTCGCCCATCGACGCGGCCTTGCCGGTGATCTGCGCGTTCGTGTGGATCGTCCCTCCGCCGTCCGTGAGCGCGAACGAGACGGTGGCGTTCGCGTGCCCCTGGCCGCCGGCCTCCCTCGACTTGACGGTCATCACGGCGCGATGGGCGGCGGCGTCCTGCTCGACGATCTCCACGGTGCCGGTGAAGGTCATCGACATCGCTCCCATCTTGACCTTGATCTCGGCCTTGACGGAGTGCGGCCCGGTCGTCTCGAGCACGCTGCCTCCCTCGACGCACGGCACCACGCGCTCGAGGTCGAGGATCGCCGCGAAGCTCTCGTCGATCGACTTCGCGGTGGAGAAGGAATGATCGAGCTCAACGGCCATGCCCGAGCAATCCTAGAGTTTTGACTACGCTCCGCGCATGTCGATCCGGCAAGGCACGCACACGCTCGGCCCCGAGAACGGCACCCTGTCGGTGAGGACCGGACGCACCGGCGCGGCGGCCAAGGCCGGGCACGATCTCCTGATCGACGTCACCGCCTGGCGGGCGACGCTCGAGGTCGGCGAGGATCCCGCGCAGTCGAGCATCGTGCTCGACGCGGACGCCGCCTCGCTGCGCGTGCGCGAGGGCACCGGAGGGATGCAGGCGCTCGGCGACGACGACAAGGCGAGCATCCGGGAGACGATCGACGACGAGGTGTTGAAGCGGCAGGCCATCGGGTTCCGCTCGACCGCGGTGCAGGCCGCCGCCGACGGCGGCCGGCTCAGCGTGCACGGTGAGCTGACGCTGGCCGGCAAGGCCGGCCCGATCGCGTTCGACCTCACGGTCGGCGCCGACGGCAGGCTCAGCGGCAGCGCGCTCGTCAAGCAGACCGACTGGGGAATCACGCCCTACTCGACGCTGTTCGGGGCCCTGAAGGTCGCCGACGAGGTCGAGGTCGCGCTCGAGTGCAGCCTGCCGTCGAGCTGAGCCGCGCCGCCTCCGCTCACGCGCCGTAGACGGTCTGCGCGTCGAGCCCGCCCTCGACCCCAGGCGGCAGGGCGCCGGTGCCGTGCGCGTAGAGGGCGAGCTCCTCGATCGTCTTGACCCGCGTCGGGTCGCCGCCGTCTGCGGCTGCCCAAGCGCCGTTGACCCACTCGAGGGTCTCCGGTGCGGTGTCGAGCGCCATGCCCGCGAGCAGCTGCGCCTTGGCGCGAATCTTGCCTGCGGCGCTGACGACCGCCGCCGAGGTGCCCCCGGACGGGCTCGTGTTGTAGCCGTGACCCACGCCGAAGCGGTCGGTGTCGGCGGGAACGACCTTGACGTCGAGCGGAGGGACGCCGAGCTCGTCGGCGACGAGCTGCGCGTACTGGGCCTCCTTGCCGTCGGACTCGGTCGTCAGGCTGAGCACCATCTTGCCGGTCGGGTGCACGCGCAGGAACACTGCTCGGTACGCCTCGTCAGCCATCGCTCTCGTCTCCTTGTGGTTGGTGGGTCGCTGATGGTCGCCCGCCCTCGGGCGCGCTCTCGTTCGCGAGGCGCCGTCGCTCCTGGTGGACGGTCAGTGCGTTGTGCTCTTCCAGGTCGCAGAACGAGGGCTGCGGTCCGCCAAGCGGGTGCGGCGGCGCCGCGGGTCGCCCGCAGCCCGGGTAGATGCACGTCTTGGCCGCGGCCTCACTCATCGGTCACCCACCCCGGCGTGGTGTTGCCCCTGCTCGGGCCGTGCCCGCTGGGCATCCCGACCGAGCTTCCCGGGACCGGGGTGGCGCTGGCCCACGGCTCGTCCTGCTCCGCCGCCGCCGCCTGCGGCGGCCGGCGCGGCGCCGGCGAGCCGGCGCGGCCTCGCACCTCCAGCCCGATCGCGTCGGCGACCTCGCCGAGGGCCTCGAAGCTGTGGCCGCTCACGAGCGCGTCGCAGTGCGGCAGCGCGGCCACCATGCCGCCTGCCTGCACGGAGAAGGCCCCGGCGCTGACCCGCGGATTCACCCACACGATCCGGTGGGCCAGGCGCGCGAGGCGCTCCATCTCGCGCCCCACGAGCATCGGGTCGCCGCGCTCCCAGCCGTCGGAGAGGATCACGACGACGGCGCCGCGGGCCATGCCGCGACGTCCGTGCCGGTCGTTGAACTCCCTGAGCGCGTCGCCGATCCGGGTCCCGCTCGACCAGTCGGGCGCGGCGGCGGCGGCGCGCTGGATCGCGCGCTCCGGGTTGCGAGACGCGAGCGCGCGGGTCACGCGGGTCAGCCGCGTGGCGAACACGAACGCCTCGGCGTTCGGACCGCTGCCGGCGGCGCAGGTCAGGAACTGGAGGTAGGCGCGCGCGTAGGGCTCCATCGAGCCGGAGATGTCGCACAGCAGCACGAGCCTCCGGCGGACGATGCGACGGTGCCGGCGCGCGAGGCGGATCGGATCGCCCCCCGTGCGCAGGCTGCGGCGCAGGGTCCGCCGTAGGTCGACGTGCTCCCCGTGGCGCCCTTTCACGTAGCGGCGCGTGCGCCGCAACGGTGTGGCGAGCTCCAGGCGCGACATCAGCCGGTAGAGCTGCGCGAGCTCCTGCGGCTCGAGCGCGTCGAAGCTCTTGCTGCGCAGCAGCTCCTCGTCGCTCGCCGTCGCCAGCGGCACCTCGACCTCGGCCAGATCCTCGTCCTCGTCGCGCCCGCCGGGCGGCGGCGACGACGACACGCTCGCGGCCGGATCGCGCCCATCCGAGTCCCGGGGGGTCGTCTTGTGCTCGGCCGCCGGCCGGTCGTCCGGCGGCGAGGCGACGGTCTGCGCGTCGTCGAGATCGGCGTCCTCGCCGGCCGCTCGGCCGCCGAAGACCGAGAAGAACACCCCGTCGAAGGCCTTGACCTGCGCCGGGTCGGACACGAACACGGCGCGGGCGGTCCAGTAGAGCCGCCGGCGCGCGATCGGCCGCACGAGCGTGAGCGCGCGCGCGAAGTCGGCGGTGCGCGCCGGCGTGACCGGCACGCCGGCATCGTGCAGGCGCCGGCTCAACGCTCCCACGAGCGGCGGGAGGTCCAGGTCGATCGTCTCGACCCCGAACACGCCCCTGGAGACACCCGCGTCAGTCACCGCCGCGCACGAGCTGCTCGAGGCCGGCCGCACGAATCACCTCCTGGTCCTCGCTGTACTTCAGCACCGACCCGAGGGTCAGCTCCACGGCCGCGGCGTCGAGGCGCTCGATGCCGAGCACGCTCAGGGCCGCCACCCAGTCGATCGCCTCGGCGACGCCCGGCGGCTTCTGCACGTCGCTCGCGCGCATGCGCGAGACGGCGTTCGCGACCTGCACCGCGAGCGTCTCCGACGCGCCCTTGACGCGGCGGCGCACGATCTCCACCTCGCGCTCCGGGGTCGGGTACTCGATCCTGTGGTACAGGCAGCGGCGCTTGACGGCGTCGTGCAGGTCGCGCGTCCGGTTGGAGGTCAGCACGATCACCGGCGGATGCGTGGCCCGGATCGTGCCGATCTCCGGGATGGTCACGGCGGCGTCCGCGAGCAGCTCGAGCAGGAACGCCTCGAAGTCGTCGTCGGCGCGGTCGATCTCGTCGATCAGCAGCACGGCCGGCCGGGGGCCGGGGTGCTCGAGCGCGCGCAGGAGCGGGCGGCGGATCAGATAGTTCGGACCGAACAGATCCTCCTCGGCGAGCGTCGAGCCGGTCGCGTCGGCCAGGCGGATGCTCAGCAGCTGGCGCGGGTAGTTCCACTCGTACAGCGCCTCCGCCGCGTCGATCCCCTCGTAGCACTGGAGACGGACGAGCGGGGTGTCGAGCACGAGCGCCAATGCCTTGGCCGCCTCCGTCTTGCCGACGCCCGCCTCGCCCTCGAGCAGCAGGGGCTGCGGCAGGCGCAGGCTCAGGAACATCGACGTCGCCAGGCCCTCGTCGACGAGGTAGTCAACCTCGGCGAGACGCCGCGCGAGCGTCTCCACGTCGGGCACGAGCTGGCGGATCTCGCCGGAAGCCTCGCCCGTCACCTCGCGCGGGCTCATGGCCCGACCACGCGCCCGATCACGAAGGGATCACTGTGCCGCGATTGCATGCTCGTGTTGCGCCTGGAACCTGGCCGCGCAGCCCTCGCAGCAGAAGTAGACCGTCTCACCCTCGAACTGCACCGAAGGCGTGCCCGCGACGGCCGCGACCGTCATCCCGCAGATCGGGTCGATCGCGATCGGCGGGGCGGCGGAGCTCGCCGCAGCGGGGAGGCGTGAGCGCTCCGGCGCAGCGGCGCGCTTCCCGCGGCGCACGGCGACAACCTCCGCGAGGATCGACAGCGCGACCTCGGCGGGGGTGCGGGAGCCGATGTCGATGCCGGCGGGCACGTCGATCAGCTCGAGGTGCTCGTCGGGGACTCCGTCGGCACGCAACTGCTCGAGCACGCCGGCGCCGCGCTTGCCGCTCGCGACGAGGCCGATGTAGGGCACGCCCGCCTCGAGCCCGCGCCGCAGCGTGTGGAGCTCGTCCCGCCCGTGCGCCGCGACGACGAGCGCGAGATCGCCGGGCGACGGATCGGGAGCTCCACCGTCCACGGGGACGAGGTCGAGCCCGAGCTCCGCGCCGAGCGACAGGACCGCAGTCGCGATCGGCGTGTCGCCGACGACCAGGACACGCGGCGCCGGGAGCACCGGCTCGAGGAAGATCTCGATCGCGCCGCCGGAGAGGCACGGGTTCTGCGCCGTCACGGCTCCCTCCTCGATCGGCACCTCCCGCCCGGTGCCCGGGTCTTCGCCGACTGGTCCGTCGGGAACGATTCGCAAGAGCAGCGCCTCCTCGGTCTCGATCGCCTTCAACGCATACACGCGCACGCTCTGCTGCGCGCACACGCCGCCTACGAACCCCTCGATCGTGCCGTCGCCGAGCACGAGCGCGACGTCTCCTGCCTTCACGCTCGTCGGCCGCTGCGCGCGTACCACCGTAGCGGTCACGAACGCCGTGCCCTGGGCGGCGAGCTCCTGCGCCCGCCGCGACAAGGCGCCGGTCATCATTGCGGTGGCTCGGCGCGCCCCTGCATCGCCGCCCAGACACGGGCCGGCGTGCAGGGCATGTCGATGTGGTCGACGCCGTGCGTCGCGTGCAGCGCGTCGATGACCGCGTTCACGATCGCGGGCGGCGACCCGACGTTCGGCGACTCGCCGACGCCCTTCGCCCCGAGCGGGTGGTGCGGGCACGGCGTGACCGTCTCGCCGAGCTCGAAGTCGGGACACTCGAGCGCGGTCGGGATGAGGTAGTCCATGAACGACGAGTTGAGGCAGTTACCCTCCTCGTCGAACGTGATGACCTCCATCAGCGCGATGCCGACGCCCTCCGCGAGGCCGCCGTGGATCTGCCCGTCGACGATCATCGGGTTGATGCGCACGCCGCAGTCGTCGACCGCGATGAAACGCCTGACGGTGACGTGGCCGGTGTCGGGGTCGATGTCGACGACCGCGATGTAGGCGCCGTACGGATACGTGAGGTTGGGCGGGTCGTAGATCACCTGCGCGTCGAGGCCGCCCTCCATCCCGGCGGGCATCGGCTCGCCGCTGTACGCGCGCTCGGCGATCTCCTCGATCAGCGCGCCCTTCTCCGGGTCTCCCTTGACGTACCAGCGGCCCTTCTCCCAGGCGAGGTCCTCCGGCCTGGTCTCGAGCATCGTCGCCGCGATCAGACGCGCCTTGTCGCGCACCTTGCGCGAGACGACCGCGACCGCGGCGCCGGACACCGGCGTCGAGCGGCTGCCGTAGGTGCCGAGCCCGTACGGCGAGCGGTCCGTGTCGCCGTGGCGGACCTCGACGTCCTCGGGCGGGATGCCGAGCTCCTCGGCGACGATCTGCGCGAACGTCGTCTCGTGGCCCTGCCCCTGCGTCTGGGCGCTGATGCTGACGACCGCCTTGCCCGACGGGTGCACCCGCAGGTCGGCGCCGTCGTTCATGGCGAGCCCGAGGATGTCCATGTGCTTGCGCGGCCCCGCGCCGACGCCTTCGGTGAAGAAGGACACGCCGATGCCCATCAGCTCGCCGCGGGCGCGCTTCTCCGCCTGCTCGCGGCGCAGCTCGCCGTAGCCGGCGATGCCCATCGCCACGCGCATCGTCTCGGCGTAGTTGCCGGAGTCGTACGTCCAGCCGGTGGTGGTCTCGTACGGGAACTGCTCGGGACCGATGAAGCTGCGCATCCGCAGATCGATCGGATCGACCTTCATCTCCAGCGCGAGCGCGTCGACCATCCGCTCGACGAGGTAGACGGCCTCGGTGATGCGGAACGAGCAGCGGTACGCCACACCGCCCGGCGCCTTGTTCGTGTACACGGCCTTGACCTGGACGTGCGACGCCTCGAGGTCGTACGAGCCGCAGACGATGTGGAAGAAGCCGGCCGGGAACTTCGTCGGCTGCGCGGTGCTGTCGAAAGCGCCGTGGTCGGCGAGGACGTCGACCCGCAGGCCCGTGATCTTGCCGTTCTTCGAGCAGATCTCGCTGCGCATGATGTAGTCGCGGGCGAACCCGGTGGACATCAGGTTCTCGGAGCGGTTCTCGATCCACTTGACCGGAACGCCGGCCACGATCGAGCCGGCGATCGCGCACACGTAGCCGGGGTAGACCGGGACCTTGTTGCCGAAGCCGCCGCCGATGTCCTGGCAGCGGATCCGGATCATGTGCTCGGCGAGCCCCGCGACGTGCGCGTACACCGTGCGGTGCGCGTGCGGCGCCTGGTTGCCGTTGTAGATGTCGAGCTGCCCGGTCTGCGGATTGAAGTCGGCGATCATGCCGCACGTCTCGAGCGGCGCCGGATGGCAGCGCGGATAGATGATGTCGCGCGTCACGACGGTGTCGGCCTCGGCGAACACGCGGTCGGTCGCCGCCTTGTCGCCGGCCTCCCAGGTCGGGCTCGCGAGGTTGTCGCGCTGACCGATCTTGTCGTCGCGGATCAGCGGCGCGCCGGGGTCGAGCGCCTTGCGGGCGTTGACGATCGCCGGCAACGGCTCGTACTCGACGTCGATCAGCTGGAGCGCGTCGTTCGCCGAGTACTCGTCGGTCGCGATCACGAACGCGACCTCCTGGCCCTGGAAGCGAACCTTGTCGCCCGCGAGCACGGCCTGCGTGTCGTAGGAGATCGTCGGCATCCACGCGAGCCCGAGCGTCTCGAGGTCCTTGGCGGTGATCACGGCGGCGACGTTCGGATGCGCGAGCGCCCGCGAGGTGTCGATCGAGACGATCCGCGCGTGCGCGTACGGGCTGCGCAGGATCGCCCCGTGGAGCATCCCCGGCAGCCGGACGTCGTCGAGGTAGGTGCCCTTGCCGCGGATGAAGCGGGCGTCCTCCTTGCGCTTCAGGCGGCCGAAGCCGATCGGGCGCTCGGTGGTGGCACTCGGAAGGTTCTCGATCGTCGCCATGCTCAGACCCCCTGTTTCGCGGCAGCTTCGTACTCAGCGGCCCAGCGGACGGCGCTGACGATGTTCTTGTACCCGGTGCAACGGCAGATGGCGCCGGAGATCGCCGTGCGGATCTCCAGCTCGGTCGGGTCCGGGTTCTCGTCCAGCAGGGCGCGGGCGGTCATCAGCATTCCCGGCGTGCAGAAGCCGCAGTGAAGCGCGTGCTGCTCGTGGAAGCCCATCTGGACCGGGTCCAGCCGGCCGTCGACCTCGAGCGACTCGACCGTGCGGATCTCGTGCCCCTCGCACATCGCCGCCAGGATCGTGCACGACTTGACCGGCTCGCCGTCCATCTGCACGACGCAGGCGCCGCAGTTGGACGTGTCGCAGCCCCAGTGGGTGCCGGTCAGCCCGGGCGTCTCGCGAATGAAGTGGACGAGCAGCTGGCGCGGCTCGATCTCGCGGGAGACCTCGTCGCCGTTTACGGTGATCGAGACGTGCATGATCAGGCCTCCTGACTGAGGGCGCGGGCCGTCGCGCGGACAAGAGCGCGCTTCGTGAGGACGCCGACGAGATGGCGTTTGTAGTCGATCGGGCCGCGGCCGTCCGCGCTCGGAGAGCAGTCCGCCGAGGCGATCTCGCCCGCCTGTGCAAAGAGCTCCTCGGACGGAGCCTTGCCTCGCAGCAGCTCCTCGGCCCGCGAGAGATGGATCGTCGTGAGCCCGACGGCGCTGAGCCCGATGCCCACGTCGGCGATCTTGCCGCCCTCGATCCAGACGGCCGCCGAGGCGGCGGCGATCGCCCAGTCGCCGGCGCGGCGCTCGACCTTCTCGTGCGCGCTGCCGCCGCCCGGCCGCAGCGGGATCCGTACCTCGGTGAGCAGCTCGCCGTCGCCCACCGCGGTCACGTACGGCCCGATGTGGAAGTCCTCCATCGCGACCACGCGCTCGCCGCCGGCGCCGCGGATCACGGCCTTCGCCTTCACCGCCGTGCAGACGGCCGAGAGGTCTTCGGCTGCGTCCGCCTGGCAGAGCGAACCGCCGATCGTGCCGCGGTTGCGCACGACCGGGTCGGCGATCACGTTCTCGGCGTCGCGGAACACCGGAAAGTGCCGGGCGAGCAGCTCGGACTTCAACAGATCCACGTGTCGGGTCAGCGCCCCGATCGAGACCTCGCCGCCCTGCTCGCGGATGTAGGAGAGCTCCTTGAGGTCGTTGATGTCGATCAGGTGCTCCGGGTTCGCAAGCCGGAGCTTCATCATCGGCAGCAGGCTGTGCCCGCCCGCGATGATGCGCGCCTCCGAGCCGAGCCTCTGAAGCGATGCAATCGCGCCCTCCACACTGGTCGCGCGCTCGTACTCGAATGACGCAGGGGTCTGCAACAGGACTCCTTTCGTTTCAGGAAACGCGGGACGGGGCCAACGGCGGTTCTCGGATGATTGAGGGCACGGTGAGCACGGTACCGACCGCCGTCAGGGTCGATCGATCGCCGCGCGGCCGGGGAGCCGTTTCCGCGGCGCGCCGATGTCTTCCCGCTGCTCGTACTGCACCGGAGCGTCGGTGCCGATGACCGGAGACCTGGGCAGGGACGGCGGCCTCGACTGGCGCGACTCCGGGTAGAGCAGCCGCGCCGCCAGGCTTCCTCCCTCGACGTTCCGGAGAGCGGGACCTGCAGGATTCCCGACGGCGATCGGCGCCTCACGACCGAGCCGCGCGAGCGTCAGCGTGCCCCTCGTGTAGACCTCGCCGATGCGCGGCGCCTTGACCGTCGCGCTCTCGGGAAAGTTCCTGAAGCCGGCCGCGGCCGCGCCGGCGTACATGCCGTCGACCAGGCCGACGGCGTCTGCGATGCCGGCCTTCTTCACGAGCAGGCCCTCGAGCAGCTCGACGCCGGCGTCGAGCTGCTGATTGATCGTCGTCACGACGTCGTTGACCGGCGCGCTCTTCTGCACGATCTCGCCGACGCCGCCGATGACCTCGCTCAACCCGACGGTGATCCGTCGAAGCTGCACGATCACCGAGACGAGGTAGAAGACGAGGGCGACGACGATCAGCACGACGACGACGATCGTCACCGCGCCCGCTGCCACGATTCCGAACACGGCTGCCATGGCTCCTCCCATCACGCGTCGTCGAGGATCACGTCGAGGGAGCCGCCGTAGTTCGCGACGACCGCGACAGTCCTGGTCGCCTGGTCCTGCGTCGTCAGCAGCAGCGCGGCGGAGTCGAGGTCCTTCGACCCCGCGGCCGCCACCCGTGCGATCTCCTGCACGCTGGGGACGATCCTCTTGGCGGCGTCCAGCACACCGCGCAGCAGGTACACGACGACGGGGACGACCACCACGAGCAGGACGACGTCTCCGATCCACCAGAGGATCACTTCGGTCTCCTCTCGGCGACGATCGCCGCCTTTCTCGCGATCCCCGGCATCGCGCCGAGGATGATGTCGAACTGCCCGTTGATCGCCTTGACCGCGCCCTCGAGCGGGCGCAGGTGCTCCGACTCGACGCCCTGGAGCGCCGTCGCCAGCGTCGCGAGCCCTTCGGAGATCCTCGACAGGCCCCTGCGCACCTCGATCAGCGCGACCGCCAGCACGAGCACGACGCCGGCCGCCAGCACGACGCTCAGGAGGGCAAGTGCGTGTGTGCTGCTCATGCCGCACCGAACCCGTCGGTGAGCGCGTTCATGTACCCGTCCTGGACTACGGCTTCCTCCACGATCAGCGCCAGCACGGGCGCCGTCGCCTCGAGCTGCGGAATGTAGGCCGTGTTCGCGGCGACGTTGGACGCGATCTCCAGCAACCCGTCGACCGAGCGCTCGATGCTCCCGACGGACGCCACGAGCACCGTCAGCAGGATCGCGACGATCACCGCCGCGCCGAAGCAGATGCTCAGGGCTATCGCCCAATAGGTGGAGGCGGAGTGTGCGGCGAGCGCGACGGTCATCTCCCCACCGCCACCTTGCGCAGGGACCGGGCGGCGTGGAGGATCCTCACGCCCGAGTCGTTGATCCGCGCGATACCGGGGAGCTCGGCCGTCTGCCGGCGCACGACCTCGACCCCCTGCTCGGCCGCCCTGGCCTGCCCGGCGATCCTGATCGCCAGCGCCACGATCACGATCACGATCACCGCGGCCACCGCGATCACCGCGATGCCCGCCCCGAGCCCGACCTGCCAGCCGGTGGAAGACGCCAGCAGCGCTAGCACGAGACACCGTGCCGTTGGAGAGCCGGGAGGGCAGCAGCCCGTCTGGTCATCTGGCGTCCTTCCTGCACTTGTCGGTTGAAACGGTCTCGCCCGTGCCGGCAGGTGCCTGGACCCGAGTGGCGCGAGGATACTCCGCCGGCTCGAACGCGTCCACCCGGCGCGCCTCGACCGGGCGGACGTCCCCGTCTGTCAGCTCTGCACGCACGTTCACGTCGACGGGCTCGGTGAGGGTGCGCCCGCGCCGCTCGTGTCCGGCTCCAGACGCCGCGCCAGGAGCAGCATGAGCAGCCCGTAGATGATCACGATGATGCCGACGATCAGCACCAGCGGGCCGATGAAGTTGATGTTCGAGATCGAGACGAGGTTCCGGTAGTTCCCCTGCCGGGTCTCGAGCACCGGGATCACGTCCGAGCTGAAGTACGTCCGGACGTCGGGCACGGTCTTGACGGGCGTGCCGTCGAAGCGCGTGGCCCCGTCGATGTTCTGGATCTGGTTCCAGCCGCCGGTCACGGTCGGCAGGTTGGTGATCGCCTGCGTGAGCGCCGGGAAGCTCGTCTTCAGCGCCGCGACCAGCTGGGCCGGCGACACCTTCAGCGTCGTCTCGAGGAACGCGAGCAGGCCGGGCAGCTCCGACGTCACCGACGAGAGCGGGAGGGTCAGGAGGAGCGCCGTCGTGTGCGGGAAGTTCTTCTGCAGCGCGCCGACGACCGCGGCCTGCGACAGCCCCGTCTGCTTGGCGACGAACGCGATCAGCTTCGGCACCTCGGCAGCCGCCCCGCCCTGCGCGGTCATGATCGGATCCTCCGTGTCGACGATCGCGGAGACCATGGTGATCCCGGCCCGGTCGCCGCTGACGCGCTGGGCAGAGAAGGCGGGGCGCAGGGCGTCGAGCAGCTTCTGTCCGTTGCTGACCCGCGGGACGAGCGACAGGACGAGCACGAGCGCCACCACCACGACACCGACGACGAGGACGACGGACGCCCCCGCCGTGGCCTGCACCCGCGATACGCGTCCCCGGAGGTTTCGCGCGATCATCAGCAGCGCGAACAGGATCACGATCGCGCCGATGATCAGCAGGAGCGGCGCGATCCAGTTGACGGACGAGGTCCCGTCGAGGCTTGCGAAGTTGCTCTGCTGGTGCTCCAGAACGGGGATCAGATCCGAGCTGAAGTACGTCCGCAGATCCGGCACGGTCTTGACGGGCGTGCCGTCGAAGCGCGTGAGCCCGCCGATGTTCTGGATCTGGTCCCAGCCGCCGGTCACGGTCGGCAGGTTGGTGATCGCCTGCGTGAGCGCCGGGAAGCTCGTCTTCATCGCCGTGAGCAGCTGGGTCTGCGACACCTTCAGCGTCGTCTCGAGGAACGTGAGCAGGCCGGGAAGCTCCGACGTCACCGACGAGAGCGGGATCGTCTGGAGGAGCGCCGTCGTGTGCGGGAAGTTCTTCTGGAGCGCGCCGACGACCGCGGCCTGCGACAGCCCGGTCTGCTTGGCGACGAACGCGATCAGCTTCGGCACCTCGGCTGCGGCCCCGCCCTGCGGGTTCATGATCGGATCCGCCGTGTCGACGTCCGCGGAGATGATGTCGATGCCGGCCCGTGCGCCCGTGAGACGCGCGGAGGCGAACGCCGGCCTGGCCGAGTCGAGCACCTTCTGACCGTCGTTGAGACGCGGAATCAGATTCAGGCCGAGGACGACGGTCACGACCAGGACGCCGACCACGAGCACGACGACCCACTGCAGGACTCCGGACCGGCTCCCGCGCTTGCCTTCCATGACGAACCTCCTCAGGCGCTGGTTGCCGGCGTGCTCGGTCGCCGGAGCGCGACGCGTTCAGCCTGGAGTCGTCTCGGCGGACCGGCCGGGGGGCCACAGGATCGGCGGCATCGACAACAGACTGAGCCCATCTCGCTCCGTCGAGGCGACCCTAACACCGACGGCGGCAGAGTCAATCCCGGCGCGCAAACGGGTCGAGCTCGGGCTCTCGCCTCGACGCGCCGCTGCACACCATGCGCGCACGCTTGACGCGCCCGTGCGCTTCGACTTCAATCCCCGCCCATGGAACCGGCAGCTTCGATCGAGAGCGAGACGCCCGCGGTCGCTCGTCTGAGCAACTCGACGTTACTGGCGGGCCTCCTGTTGCTCGTGGGCACGATCGTTTTCTTGTGGGAGGCGCCCGACGCGTACCAGATCTACAAGGCGTTGCACGTGATCGCGATCGTGATCTGGGTCGGCGGCGACGTGACGCTGACGACGCTGGGGATCGTGTTCGAACGCCGCAAGGACGGGCCGACCTTGGCGGCGCTGGGGAAGCTCGGAGTGTGGATCGGGACGCGCGTGTACACGCCTGCGCTGTTTGCGGCGTTGGCGTTCGGCATCGCGTTGATCGAGAAGGGCGGGCTCGGCTGGGGGGCGTTCTACATCGACTTCGCGTTGGTCGGCTGGGCGATCGCCGCGGGCGTGGGAGTCGGGTTCGTGGGGCCGGAGCTGGGTCGTATCGACGAGGCGGCGCAGCAGCACGGGCCGGACTCCGACGAGGTGCGCCGCCGCGTCGCGCGGCTGTTCACGATCTTCCGCTTCGACACCGCGTTGCTGATCCTGCTCGTGATCGACATGACCGCGAAGCCGAGCTTCTGAGCGCCTGCGCGAACCTCCTCGCCGCCGGGACGGGGACAGGCTGATGGCCGCGTAGGGCGAGCACCGCTACGACGTCAACGGGATCGACACAGCAGTCTTCAGCGCCGGCGAGGGCCCGCCGCTCGTGTTCCTCCACGGCGGGGGCACGGTCACGGGGTTCGACGCGCTCCTGCCCCTCGCCGAGCATGCACGGCTGATCGTCCCCAACCACCCGGGCTTCGGTGCGTCCGCCGACGATCCGAGCGTCGACGGCTTCCAGGACTACGTCCTCCACTACCTCGATCTCTTCGACCGGCTGGGGCTGGGCGAGCTCTCGCTCGCCGGCCACTCGCTGGGCGGCTGCCTGGCCGCGCTGCTCGCGATCCAGCAGCCGCAGCGCGTGCGGCGGCTCGCCCTCGCAGCGCAGTTCGGCCTGCGCGTGCCCGCACACCCGACGGTGGACTTCTTCGGCATCCCGCAGGAGGAGATCCTCTCCTACCTCGCCGCGGACATGTCCGTCTTCGCGGGCGTGCCGATGCCGCCGCCGCCCGAGTTCCTCCGCGGGGACGCCGCGGCGTAGCGGACGGGGAGCTACCGGCCGCCGGGCCCGTGGAGCAGCTGACCGCCGTCCAGGCCTGCTCGGACTCCGGCGTGACGCCGCCGCCGATGCGGGTCTTGATCGGGCCGGGCGCGATCACGTTGACGTGCACGCCGAACGGGGCGAGCTCGAGCGCGGCCTGCTTCGCCAGGTTGACGACGGCGCCCTTGGCCGCGGCGTAGGCGTAGCAGACGAGCGCTTCCGGAGCCAGCCCGGCGGTCGAGGCGGTGACGACGATGCGCCCCGAGCGGCGCGGCTTCATCACGGCCGCCGCGGCCCGCATCGTGTAGAGGACGCCGTCGAGGTTGATCGAGAGCACGTTGCGCCAGACCTCGTCGGCGACCGAGGCGAGCTCCTCGCCGCCGTCGACTGCGAAGCCGGGGCCGCCGCCGATGCCCGCGTTCGCGAACACGACGTCGATGCCGTCCTGCTCGGCGACGAGCTCGTCGAACGCCGCGTTCACCGCCCTCGGATCGGTGACGTCGAGGACCACGGTGCGGACGTCGCCGCCGCGGCCGCGCAGGAGCTCCGCCACCTCCGCGAGATGTTCCTGGTGGACGTCGGCGAGGGTGACGCGCGCGCCGCAGTCGGCGAGCACCTCGGCGATCGCCTGGCCGAGGCCGCTCGCGCCGCCCGTGACGAGCGCTCGCGTCCCGCGCACGTCGAAGATGGGGCCGAGCGCCTCCGGCGCGGTCAGGCCTCGGCTCCGACGTGGATGAGGGCCTTCACGACCTCGTCGGGATGCTCGATCGCGTACGCGATGGCACGCGGCGCCTCCTCGAGCGGGAAGTCGTGGGTGAGCAGCGGCGCGACGGCGTCGCGGCGGCGTGAAACCAGCTCCGCTGCGCTCCCGAACTCCTCGCCGTTGCAGCAGCTGACCCCGAGCACGTCGAGCTCGCGGAACGCGAGCGCGCCGACGCGCAGCGGCACGTCGTGATCGGACAGCGCGACGACGACGAGCCGCCCTGCCGGCGCGACCGCCTCGAGGGCGGCCCGCATCGGCTCCTTCGCGCCGGTCGCCTCGACGACCACCTCCGGCGCCTCGCCACCGGCCCAGTCCCGGGCGCGGGCGGCGACGTCGTCGCCCTCGGCGAGGCACATGACGTCGGCTCCGGACGAGCGCGCACGCTCGAGCCGGCTCGCGAGCACGTCGGCGAGCAGCACCGTCGCGCCCCGGTCGAGCGCCGCGATCGCAACCGCCTGGCCGATCGGGCCGGCGCCGAGCACGAGCACGCGCTCACCCGCCTCCACCCTCGCGCGGGCGACCGTCCGCACCGCGATCGACATCGGCTCGATGAACGCCGCCAGGCGCGCGTCGAGGCCGTCGACCGGGTACGCCTGCGTCGCCGGGACGATCAGCCGCTCCTGGAGCGCTCCGTCGACGTGGACGCCGATCAGGCTGAGGCTCACGCACGCGTTCTCCCGGCCGATCCGGCACGGGTAGCAGTGCCCGCAGGCGGAGAGCGGCCACACCGCGACGCGGAGGCCCGTGCTCAACCCGGCGGGGCAACCGGGGCCTACCGCCTCCACGACGGCGGAGAACTCGTGCCCCTGCACGCGCGGATACACCGCATCGGCCAGGTGCCCGTGGAAGTAATGGAAATCGGAGCCGCACAGCCCGACGACCTCGGGGCGGACGAGGAGCTCGCCTACGCCGGGCACGCCCGGCTCCGGCACGTCGACGACCTCCATCGCGTGGCGGGCAGCGGTCACGGCGGCCAGCACCTCACCATGCTAACCGGGCCGTGCCGCGCGCGCACAGTCGTGCGCATGCACCAAACCGCTGTGGGCGCTAGCGGCTGCGCCTGCCGCGAATGCGGCGGAAGGCGCTCGTGCGCAGCTGACTCTGCCGGTCACGGCGGACCTTGCGCACGAGCGTGCCCACGGTGAGCGCGGTGAGCGCTCCGGGCACGATCCGCTTCTGCTTGATCATCGATCCCCCTTCGGGTCGAACGTGTGGCTGCCTGCTCCTTGTGACAACACCGATCACCCGCAGCCTCGTAGCCAAGATCAGTGGCCGCCCGGATGCCGGGTACGGGTTCTCCGCAGCGGCGCCGTCCCGCGACCCGACGTCCGCGTCAGCGCCGGGCGCCGCCCGCGCCGGCGTCGCCTTCGTCGCGCCCGCGCAGGTAGATGAACCAGTAGATCGCGCCGACCATCACCGCCCCGCCGATCACGTTGCCGATCGTCACGGGCAGCAGGTTCGCGGCGAGAAACCGTCCCCAGGTCAGGTGCGCGAGCCCGGGCACGGGATGCGCCGCGGCGAACGACGAGTCGCTCTTCACGAGCAGCCCCATGGGAATGAAGAACATGTTCGCGACGCTGTGCTCGAAGCCGGACGCCACGAAGGCGGCGATCGGCGGCACGATCGCGAGGATCTTGTCGGTGGCGCTCCGCGCGCTGTACGTCAGCCACACGGCGAGGCAGACGAGCGCGTTGCAGAACGCCGCCAGCGCGATAGCCTGGACGAAGCCGAGCCCCGTCTTGGAGGCGGCGATCGAGAGCGCCTGCTCGCCGACCGCTCCTTTCCCGAACGTGTACTGCTTGCCGACGAAGAGGAGCCCCGCCGTCGCGATCGCTCCGGCGAAGTTCCCGGCGTAGACGAGCGCCCAGTTGCGAAGCAGGCGCGCCGTCGAGACCTTCCGGCTGGCCCACGCCATCACGATCAGGTTGTTCCCGGTGAACAGCTCGGCGCCGGCCACGACGACGAGGATCAGGCCGAGCGAGAAGGCGAGCCCGCCCAGCAGGCGCGAGACGCCGTACGGCATCGACGCCCCGCCGGCGGTGACCGTCGTCGCGAAGATCGCTCCCATGGCGATGAACGCACCGGCGAGCACGGCGAGCGCGAACGTGTTCGCGGCGGACATGCCGGCCTTGGCGTGCCCGGCCTCCTCCGCCTTGCGCGCCATCTCGCGCGGAGGGAGTGCGTCGAACGCAGCGCCGAGGATCACGGGGCTCAAGGGGCCTCACCGCAGCGGACGACGTCGTGCACGGGCGGCGGCTCCACGACCATGGTCATGACCCGACTCTTGTAGCAGACCGGCCCGCGCGCATCAGAGGACACGCGGAGCTCCGTTGCGGAAAATGAGCAGCCTCAAAGCACTGCGGCCGCGCGCTCGTGCCGGAAGAAGAGCGCCTTTCCGACCTCGACGAGCGCGAGATACGTGAGCGTCATGCCGCCGAGGATCGCGAGGAACAGCAGCGGCAGGGGCCGGAAGCCGAGCGCGTGGGCGACCGGCGAGTACGGCAGGGCGATCGCCACCGCGACGATCGCGAGCGTCGTCGCGAGCAAGGGCCTCGACGGCCGGCTCGAGAAGAAGGGCACCCTGCGCGTGCGGATCACGAAGACGACGAGCGACTGCGTCGCAAGCGACTCGACGAACCAGCCGCTGCGGAAGAGCGGTGCGTGCGCGTGGAAGACGAAGAGCATCACCGCAAACGTGCCGAAGTCGTACAGCGAGCTGATCGGCCCGAAGAAGACCATGAAGCGGCGGATGAACCCGATGTCCCAGTGCTCCGGCCGCCGGAGCAGCTCCTCGTCGACCCGGTCGGTCGGAATCGTCAGCTCGGAGACGTCGTAGAGCAGATTGTTGAGCAGGATCTGCGTCGGCAGCATCGGCAGGAACGACAGGAAGACCGACGCTCCGGCCGCGCTGAACATGTTCCCGAAGTTCGAGCTCGTCCCCATCAGGACGTACTTCATCGTGTTCGCGAAGATTCGACGCCCTTCGACCACCCCGTCCGCGAGCGCGCTCAGGCTCTTCTCCAGCAGGACGACGTCGGCGGCCTCACGGGCGACGTCGACCGCCGAGTCGACCGAGATGCCGACGTCGGCCCGGTGGAGCGCGATCGCGTCGTTGACGCCGTCGCCGAGGAACGCGACGTCCTCCCCGTTTCGCTGCGCAGCGGCGACGAGCGCCGCCTTCTGCTCCGGCCCGACGCGCGCGAACACGGTCGTGCGCGCCACGAGCTCGCCGAGCGCGTCGTCGTCGAGCCCTTCGAGGTCGGTCCCGCGCACGACGCCCTTCACGGGCAATCCGACCTCGCCGCAGACGTGGACGGCCGTGCGCTCGTTGTCGCCGGTGAGCACCTTCAGCTCGATGCCGAGCCGCCGCAGACGCGCGACCGACGCCTCGGCGTCCGCCTTCGGCGGATCGGCGAAGACGAGGAAGCCGAGGAGCGAGAGGCCGCTCTCGTCGCGCTCGTCGTAGTCGGCGCGCGCGTCCACCGCCCCCTCGGCGAGGGCGAGCACACGATGCCCCGAGTCGAGCAGGCGCGCGAGCGTGCGCTCCGCAGCCGTCCGGCCCTCCGGGGCACACCGCGCGAGGACTTCCTCCGCGGCTCCCTTGCAGAGCAGCCGGCGCCGGCCGGAGCTCTCGAGCACGACAGACGCACGACGTCGCTCGAAGGTGAAGGGAAGCGTGGCGACCCGCTTCGCCGCCGCGAGCTCGGCGGCGGCGACCGCGGGCTCCAGGCCTCGCCAGATCGCGACGTCCAGCGTGTTGCCGAGCGGCGTGTCGCCGTGCTCGAAGCTCAGCTCGCTGCAGAGCAACCCGAGCCGGACGAGTGCCGGAGCCGGAGCGCCGGAGGGGTCGACGGCCTCGCGCAACCGGATCTCGCCCTCGGTCAGCGTGCCGGTCTTGTCGGTGAACAGCACGTCGGCGTCGCCGAGGTCTTCGATGCTCACGAGACGCTTGACGAGCACGGACTTCTTCGCCATGCGCCGCGCCCCGGTCGAGAGGCTCACCGTGACGATCGCGGGCAGCAACTGCGGCGTCAACCCGACCGCGATCGCGAGCGAGAAGAGCAACGCGTCGAGCACCGGCCGTCCGAGCGTCGTGTTGACCGCGAAGATGAGGATCGTCAACGTCGCCGTGACCTTCGCGAGAAGCCCGGCGAAGCTCGTCAGCCCGCGCTGGAACGCGGTCGGCGGCTGCCGCTCGCGGAGGCCGCCCGCCACGTTCCCCAGCCGGGTTCGGGCCCCGGTCGCGACGACGACGCCGACGCCGCGGCCGCCGCGAACGACGGTTCCCGCGTAGGCGCAGTTCGCGTGCAGGGCGCCGGCGGCGCTCTGCGACGCCGCGATCGTCTTCTGCGCCGGATACGCCTCGCCCGTGAGCATCGCCTCGTCGACGGTCAGCTCGGAGGCCTCGAGCAGGCGCAGGTCTCCCGGCACGACGTCTCCCGCCTGGAGCAGGCAGACGTCGCCGGGGACGAGCAGGCCGGCCGCGATCTCCACCGGTGCACCGTCGCGGAGCACGGTCGCGCGGCGGCCTGTTCGCCTGCGCAGAGCGGCGAGTGTCTGTTCGCTGCCGTACTCGTTGAAGACGCCGAGCCCGACGCTCGACGCGACGATGGTGAGGATGATCGCGCCGTTCAGGCGCTCGCCGACGGCGGTCGCCACTACGGCGGCCGCGACGAGCAGGCCGATCAGCGGGCTTCGAAGCTGGGCGAGCACGAGCGCGGTCAGAGGCCGGGCTGCGGCCTCGAGCTCGTTGGAGCCCCCGGCGAGTCGTCGCCGCTCGGCTTCCGACGCGTCGAGGCCCTGCGCCGAGGTCTCGAGCCGGCGAAGCGTCAGCGCCGGGTCCGAGGCAGTGAGCTCGTCGAGCTCGCCCGGCCGGGGCGTCCACGTCGCCGCGGTCAGCGGCGGCGCGGGCTGTGCCGTCGTGCGCGTAGCGCCGGCCCGCCGCTCACGTCCGGCCGGACTCCACGCGCCTGCCGCGGCGCGAGTCGTCGTGGGTCCACCCGAGCTCGGCCTCCACGTCGAGTACCCCGGGGATGCGTCGCACGCAGCGCTCGAGGAGCTCGGCGTCCTCCCGCGTGCCTACACGCCCGCTCAGGACCACGCGGCCGTTCTCCACCGAGACGTCGACCTCTCCGGGGGGAAGCAACATCAGCTCGAGCAGCACCTCCTGCCGGATCTCTCGCTCGATCTCCGCGTCGGAGCGGGTGAAGGCTCGCACGAGATCGGCGCGGCTCACGATGCCGACGAGCTTATCGCCGCTCACGACCGGCACGCGGTTGATCATGTGGTCGACCATCAGGCGTGCGACCTCGGACGCGTGCTGCGTCGGGCGGACGGTGAGCGCCGGCGCGGTCATCGCCTCGCCGGCGGTGCGGGCACCGATCTTGCCGAGCTCTCCGTCGAGCTTGTCGACGAGCCACGCGATCGGCCGGGCCAGCTCCGGAGAGAAACCCTCCTCCCTGCGGAGGATGTCGGCTTCCGAAACGACCCCGAGCACCTCGCCGTTCGCGCCGCAGACGGGGACGCCGGAGATGCCGTTGGCGACCAGCAGCCGCGCAACATCCTTGAGCGGCGTATCGGGAGCGACGGTGACCACGTCGCGGGTCATGATCTTCTCGATCCTCACAACGGCATGATCGCCGCCACCGGGCGCCCAGACATCCGCGCCGGCACCGATCCGCCGCGCGGCGAAGTACGGAGGGCGGCCCGCCGGACGGCGACGCTCAGCCGCCCGAGCGGGCGCTCGCCGCGCCGACGGTCTCGCGCTCGCTCTCCTCGGGCTCGCCGCGCACGACGAGAACCGGGCACGGCGCGTGATGGAGCACGGCAGCCGAGACGCTTCCGAAGAGGATCCGCCTCACGGCTCCCCACCCGTGCGCGCCGAGCACGACCATGTCCGCGGCCGTCTCCTCGGCCGCCGCGCAGATCTCGTCGGCAGCGTCACCCTGACGGAGCTCCCACGTCGCGCCGACGCCGGCGGCCGTCGCCGCCTCAACCGCTTGCTCGGCAGCGCTCCCGGCGCCTGCTCGCTGCGCCTCGACGAGCTCCGGCGCGTACCGGAGCGGCACGTAGCCGTACTCGTACACGGGCAGCTGCCAGACGGAGACGACCCGAAGCGTCGCGTCGAGCGCTCCCGCGAGCTCGATCGCCACGCCGGTCGCCTTCTTCGCCGACGGCGAGCCGTCGGTGGCGAGCAGGATGGTCTTCACGTCGCCCTCCTTGTCTCGGAGCCTCGCACCTGAGCGTCCCCTGCCCCCGAGGACCGCGCATCGGTGGGAGACCTGATGAGACTTCAGTAGTTCAGGGCAGCGCGCTCGAGCGCGGCCGAAGGTTCGGTAGTTCTCCGCGCGACGTCCGGTCCTTCCACTGAGCCGCCTCGGCCTCGCCGGGGATATCCGAAGGTCCCGACCGGAGGAGGAGCAATGCCTGCAATGCGAGTCGTCGGCACCGGCCACCAGCTTTCCGAGCGCGCCCGCGTGCGGAGAGATCCCGACGAGTACGTGATCGAGCTCGACGTCTCGGACTTCAGCGACCACGAGCTGTCGATCGAGGCGCTCGGCCCGTCCATCACCGTCCGCGGCGATCAGCGTCAACTGCCCGGCGACGAGGGCAAGCCCTTCCGGATCCACGAGCGTCTCGAGGAGTCATTCCGCCTCCCCGACGACGCCGACCTGGCGCAGATCGCCGTCTACCACAAGCACCATGCGCTGGAGATCCACGCGCCGCGAACGAGGCTCGAGCCTCGCCGGCTGCCGATCGTGCGCGTGCCCCAGCACCTCTTGAACCCCGACGCGGAAGCGTGCTGAGAGGGGACGTGACGCCGAGCGGCCTCGGCTCTCGCTGAAAGGACACGAAGATGCGAAAGCTCATCGTCATGGGCACCGGGGGGCGCGACTTCCACGACTTCAACGTCGCGTTCCGGGACGATCCGGAGACCGAGGTCGTCGCGTTCACCGCGGCGCAGATTCCCGGAATAGACGCTCGCGTCTACCCGGCGGCGCTCGCCGGGCCTCTGTACCCGAACGGCATCCCGATCCGGCCCGAGGAGGAGCTGACGCAGCTCATTCGCGAGCACGGCGTCGACGAGGTCGTCCTCGCCTACTCCGACCTCAAGCACGAGACCGTGATGCACAAGGCGTCGATCGTGCTCGCGGCGGGTGCGGACTTCCGTCTCCTCGGTCCCGACGCGACCATGCTCGGCTCGCTGAAGCCCGTCGTCGCAGTCTGCGCGACCCGCACCGGCTGCGGGAAGAGCCAGACCAGCCGCAAGGTCGGCCGAACGCTCCTCGACGCAGGGCTCGAGGTCGCGCTCGTCCGGCACCCGATGCCGTACGGCGATCTCGAGGCGATGCGCGTGCAGCGCTTCGCAACGCTCGAGGACATCGACGAGTCGCATCCCACGATCGAGGAGCGAGAGGAGTACGAGGAGCCCGTCCGGATGGGCATGGTGATGTATGCAGGCGTGGACTACGACGCGATCCTGCGGCAGGCGGAGGACGAAGCCGACGTCATCGTCTGGGACGGGGGCAACAACGACTTCCCGTTCTTCGCGCCCGACCTCCTGATCGTCGTCGCCGACGCCTTGCGGCCCGGCCACGAGTTGCTCTACCACCCCGGCGAGACGAATGTCAGGATGGCCGACGTCGTCGTCATCAACAAGGTCGACTCCGCGGAGGCCCACAAGGTCGAGCAGGTGCTCGAGAACGTCGAGTCGGTCAACCCGCTCGCGCAGGTGATCTTCGCGAAGTCGCCGCCCACTCTCGATCCGGGCCCGAGCCTGCTCGGCGCGCACGTCCTCGTCGTCGACGACGGCCCGACCCTCACGCACGGCGACATGCCGTTCGGAGCCGGTCTCGTGGCGGCACGGAATGCCGGCGCCGCCAAGATCGTCGACCCGAGGCCCTTCGCCGTCGGCTCGATCAAGGAGCTGTACGCGAAGTGGCCGCAGCTCGCGAACGTGCTGCCGGCGACGGGGTACAGCGACGAGCAGCTTCGCGACCTCGAAGCCACGATCAACGCGACCGACTGCGACGTCGTCGTGACCGGGACGCCGATCGATCTCGGGCGGCTGATCACGTCGCGCCATCCGATTCGCCACGTGCGGTACGAGCTCGAGGAGGTCGGGTCGCCGACGCTGGCGGACGTGCTCGAGCCGATCGTCGCGCGAGCGAAGACCGCGCACCGCGAGACGGTGGGAACGGGGTGATTGCGATGACGACCTTCGCCCCCACCAGGACCCGCAACCTCACGCGCATCGCCGACCTGACGCCGGAGAGCTTCGCCCGGGCGCTCGAGCTGGCCGAGATCGTGAAGAGCCCCTCCGCGCACTGTGACGACGCGCTTCGCGACAGGGCGATCGCCTTGATCTTCGAGAAGCCGTCGACGCGCACGCGGGTGTCGTTCGCGGCCGCGGCCGCGCGCCTCGGCGCAACGCCGATCGCGCTCACGCCGCAAGAGCTCCAGCTCGGGCGTGGCGAGTCGATCGCCGATACCGCGCGCTCACTCTCCGGCTATGTCGACGTGATCGTGATTCGCACCTTCGCTCAGGCGACGGTCGACGAGCTCGCGCGCTGGTCGACCGTCCCGGTCGTGAACGCGCTCTCCGACGAGCACCACCCGTGCCAGGCGCTCGCAGACCTGCTCACGATCGAGGAGGAGTTCGGCGATCTCGAAGGCAGGAAGCTGACGTTCGTCGGCGACGGCGGAGACAACGTCTCCCACTCGCTGCTCGAGGCGGGAGCGCTGGCGGGGCTCCACGTGACGATCGCGTGCCCGCTGGGCTACGAGCCCGACCAGGGCGTGCTCGACACGGCGCGCCGGCTGGCGGAGGCGACCGGAGCCGAGCTGCAGGTGGTGCGCGATCCGCGTGCGGCAGTTGCAGGCGCGCACGCGGTGTACGCCGACGTCTGGGCTTCGATGGGCGACGAGGCGGAGCACGAAGTGCGACGGCGCGCCCTCGCCCCGTACCAGGTGACCGAGGAGCTGATGTCGCTCGCACAGCCGGGCGCGATCTTCCTCCACTGTCTGCCGGCGACGCGCGGCGAGGAAGTGGCTGCGACCGTGATCGACGGACCGCAGTCGGCGGTCTGGCGCCAGTCGGCGAATCGCCTGCCGACCGAGGAAGCGGTGCTGCTGATGCTCACACGCGGAGCCGGCGGGTGAGCTCTTCGCGGGTCGTCGTCGCGCGAGTTGTCGTTGCATTGGGCGGCAACGCCCTGCTGCGGCGCGGCGAGCAGGCGGAGGCGGAGACCCAGAGGCGTAACGTCCTCGAGGCGGCCTCCGCCCTCGCCGCCCTCGCCGGCGAATACGAGCTCGTCGTCACGCACGGCAACGGGCCGCAGGTCGGGCTCCTCGCGCTCGAGGCAGACGCCTACAAGGCCGTCCCGCCGTATCCACTCGACGTCCTGGGCGCCGAGAGCCAGGGCATGATCGGGTACCTGCTCATGCAGGCTCTGCGCAACGAGCTGCCCGGCCGCGCGGTGATCGCGGTGCTGACGCAGGTCGTCGTCGCCGCCGGCGACCCCGCGTTCTCCCACCCGTCGAAGCCCATCGGGCCGGTGTACCCGGAGCGCGAGGCCCGGGCGCTCGCCGACGAGCACGGCTGGGCGATCGCAGCAGACGGGATCTACTTCCGCCGCGTCGTGGCGTCACCCGAGCCGACGGAGATCGTCGAGGCGGAGTCGATCGACCTCCTCGTCGGCTCCGGCGCGGTGGTCGTCTGCGCCGGCGGCGGCGGGATCCCGGTCGTCCGCGACGGCGGCGGCCTGCGCGGAGTGGAGGCTGTGATCGACAAGGACCTGACCGCCGCGCTCCTCGCCGAGACGCTCGGCGCGGACCGTCTCGTGCTCGCGACGGACGTCGCGTACGTCGAGCGCGGCTGGGGCACCCCGGCGGCTGAGCCCATCGGGAGCGCGACGCCCGCAGAGCTCCGCCGATCTCGGTTCGCCGCCGGTTCCATGGGACCGAAGGTCGAGGCGGGGTGCAGGTTCGTCGAACGCACCGGCGGCAGCTGTGGGATCGGCGCGCTCTCCGACCTCGCCGCGCTCGTTCGGGGCGGCGCCGGGACGCAGATCGCCGCTGAGCGCGCGGCAGTAGCCACTCCGTAGTTCGAGGAACGCACGCTGCGCGAAAATCCCGATGACCGCCACGGCGACCGCCGCTAGCGTCGTGGAAGAGGTCAACGTGATGTCGCCACATGAGGACGCGCACCTTGTCGGTGCCGCGAACGGGCGCAAGCCCCGCGCGCGCGAAAGCCTCGTAGGCGAGTACCTCCCCGTCGTTCGCTCGATCGCGCTCCGCTATCGAGGCCTCGGCCTTCCGGTCGAGGATCTCGTGCAGGAGGGCTCGCTCGGCCTCCTCGAGGCGATCGACCGCTACGAGCCCGAGCGCAGCGCCGACTTCGAGTCGTACGTGCGGTTCCGCATCCGCCGGGCGATTCGCAACGCGCTGACCGAGCAGTCGCGCTTGATCCGGCTCCCGAAGCAGATCGTGGAGCGCCGGCGCGCGATCGAACGCGCGGAGGCGAACCTCAAGAGCGCGACCGGCCGCACCCCGACGCCGGTCGAGCTCGCCGCAGCGACGGGTCTGTCTCCGGCGACCGTGATCGCGACGCGCAGCGTCGGGGCGACGCCCGTCTCGCTCGACCAGGCCGTGCTCGAGGACGGCTCGACCCTGGAAGGGCTCGTCGTGGACAGCTCGGCCCGCGATCCGGAAGACGAGACGGTCGAGCACGAGCAGGCGGAGGAGGTCGACCACGCCGTCGCGACGCTGCCCGCGCGCCAGCGCGAGATCGTCAGCCGGCACTTCGGACTCGGTCGTGACGCCGAGCAGATCGCGGAGGTCGCGGCTGCGCTTCACGTGTCGCAGCAGCGCGCCCGAGCGATCGAGCGCGACGCGCTGTACACCCTGCGCGATCGACTCGAGACGGTCGATTTCGGGAAAGCCGCATCCGAGCCGAGGGATCCCCGTAGGGAGCTTCAGCAGACACCCCGATGACCGTTCGGCGGCGCGTGGCAATGCTGACGCCACAAGGTCGGAGCCCGACGAAGACGAATCGGCCGCGACGCAAGGGAGTTTGAGATGCGAAAGGTAAGAGACCTCGACCTGCGCCAGGTATTGGAGATCGGTGGCATCGCCGCCGCGGCAATCCTCGTCGCGTTCGGCGTCGCAACGATCATCATCAGCCTCAACGGGCGGAGCACGGTCCGCGACAGCCTGAAGCTCGAGCAGATCGTCGGGTCGTCCGACATGACGCCCGCTGCCATCCAGGACGAGGCAAAGCAGGCCGGGCTCCAGGCCAGCCTGAAGCTGCCGACGATAGATCTCGTCGGCAAGCAGATCACGAGCGGCGAGCGCGCGCGCGCGTTTGCGAGCTACATGCGGATCCACGCACTCGAGGCGACAGGCGGTCTGACCTACTCGCAGATGGGCCGCTACATCGCAACGCCCGGGGCGCCGAAGAAGTCCACGGACGGTCACGGTGGCACGAACGACGCCGCGTATGCGAAGCGCGACCCGAAGACGCAGCAGCCCGTCGAGAACGCGGCCCGCAACCTCTGGGTCACCGAGACGGCGCTGTCCACGGCGCTCAACACGAGCTACATGGCGGAGCAGCTCGCGATGTTCGGGCTCGTCGTCGGCTTCGCGTTCCTGCTCGCCGGGATCGGGTTCGCGATCCTCTCCATCGGCGGCGCGCTCCGCAACCCGGAAACTGCCGTGGCTCTCCTGCGCAGGCCGCGAAAGGCGGGCGGCGCCTGAACCTCTCGACCGCGTAGCGCCGACCCTCCACCACCCACCGACGGGCCGCCTCCGGGCGGCTCGTCGGCATCTCGGTCACTGCTCGAGCACGCCTTGCTCGAGCGCATAGCGCACGAGCTCGGCCCGGCTCGAGAGCCGGAGCTTCTGCATGATGTGGGCGCGGTGGGTCTCGGCGGTTCGCACCGAGATGTAGAGCTGCGCGGAGATCTCCTGGTTCGTGTGACCGAGCGCGAGCAGGCGCAGCACCTCGCGTTCCCGGTCGGAGAGCGGATCCTCCTCGGCGCGCCGCGCCTCGGCCGTCTCGGCTGCGACCAGCCTGGCGCCCACGGTCGGGTGCACGTAGCTGTTCCCGGAGGCCACTTCCCGGATCGCCGCCACCACCTCGGTGTCGGCCGCCTCTTTCAGGATGTACCCGCTCGCGCCGGCGCTGAACGCCTGGCGGACGTACTGCGGATCGTCCTGCATCGACAGCACGAGCACCCTCGTCTCGGGCCGCTCGTGCAGCAGCGTCGGGACGACGTCGAGCCCGCTCTGGTCGGGCATGACGACGTCCATGAGGATCACGTCGGGCTTGAGCGCCCGCGCCTGGAAGACGGCGTCGCGGGCGTTGCCGGCCTCACCGACCGCCTCGAGGTCGGCTTCGGCGTCGATCAGCAGCCGGAGGCCGGCCCGGAAGACGGCGTGGTCGTCGACGATCAGCACCCGCACGCTCATGCCACAGGCACCTCGGCGACGAGCGTCGTCCCCACTCCTTCGATCGACTCGATCCGGAGCCGCCCGTCGAGCAGGCCGACGCGTTCCCGCATGCCCTCGAGACCGAAACCGCCTGCTCGAACGGCCGTCGGGTCGAAGCCCTGCCCGTCGTCCTCGATCACCGCGGCGACCGCCCCGACCTTGCGGACGAGCACGATGCTGATGTTGCGCGCGCGCGAGTGCTTGACGATGTTCGTGAGAGACTCCTGAACGATGCGGTAGAGCGCCGTCTCCACTCCGCTGGCGAGGCGCTCGTCTGCGAGGCCGGACTCGAAGCGTATGCCAATCCCCGTCTGCGCGCCGAACGTCTCGGTCAGGCGCTCCAGCGCGGGCACGAGGCCGAAGTCGTCGAGCACCTTCGGCCGGAGCTCGAGCGCGAGCCGCCGCACGTCGTGCAACGTGGCGACGACGAGCTCGCGCACGTTGGCTACCGCCGCGCGCACGTCGTCGTCTCCGGCCTTCTCGTCGAGCGTCTTCAGGCTGAGCAGGATCGACGACAGCGCCTGACCGGTCTCGTCGTGCAGCTCGCGCGCGAGTCGCCGTCGCTCGAGCTCCTGCGCGTCGACGATGCGCCGTAGCGCGTCGCGCGCGATTCGCTGCGAGAGATCGATCGCCACGGCCGCACGCGAGCCGAACGTCTCTGCGAGTCGAAGATCGTTGTCGGTGAAGCGGGCGTCGGGGCCGAGCTTGTCGTGCACGACGAGCAGACCGATCGTCTGAGATCGGGCCACGAGCGGGACCCACATTCCGGTTCGCGCGCCGAAGCCGCGCACGACGTCTCGATCCACCTCGGGATCGTCGAGCACCGAGTCGCTCCGCTCGCTGCGCCCGCGATCGTAGACGCGGCCGCTCTTCGACGACGAGCGCGGAAGGGTTCGGCCCAGGAACTCCTCGCCGCCGTCACCGGCGACGGCGGCGAAACGAAGCTCGTCGTCCCCCGCCGGGAGCATCACCGCGACCAGGCGCGCGTCGAGCAACTCGTGCAGGCGCCGCGCGATCAGGTCGAGAAGCCTCCCGAGGTCGGTCTCCGTCGCGAGCGCGTTGCCGATCTCGTTGAGCGACTCGAGCTGCGCCGACCACTGCGTCGTCGCCTCGTACAGACGAGCGTTCTCGATCGCGACCGCTGCCTGTCCTGCGAGCAGGGTCACGATCTCCTCGTCCTCGTCCGTGAAGTCGTCTCCGTTCGCCTTCTCGGTCAGGTAGAGGTTCCCGTAGGCGACGCCGCGCAGCAGGATCGGAACGCCGAGGAACGTGCGCATCGGCGGATGGCCCGGGGGAAAGCCGACCGAGCGCGGATCGTCGCTGAGATCGTGCAAGCGCAACGGCGCCGCCTTGTCGATGAGCACGCCGAGGATGCCTCTGCCGGTAGGCGGCGCGCCGATCGCGGCGTACAGCTCCTCGCCGATCCCCGACGTGAGGAAGCGCTCGAGCTGCCTGCCGCTGCGGTCGATCACGCCGAGTGCCGCATACCGGGCGCCGGTCAGCTCGGCCGCCGTCGTCACGAGCCGATGGAGGAGCGACTCGAGCGAGAGGTCCGAGGCGATCGCCGTCGCCGCCTCGAGCAGCGCGCGGAGGCGGCCCTCTGTCGGCGTCGCGGTCTCCACCTGGAAGAGCGTACCGGGAAGCGTGCGGGAAACCCACGTCACGAGTCCGGCCTGCCCCCGATGCCGCCGCCGCCGGGCTGGAGGAGGGTGAGGTCGACCGAAAGGAGTACGTCATGTTCAAGACCATCCTCTGGGCAACCGACGGGTCCGAGACGGCGGCGAAGGCGCTTCCGTACGCACTCGGCCTCGCCGAGCCGGACAAGGCGAAGCTCGTCGTCGCGCACGTGCGCGAGATCTTCGTCGGCCGCGGCGGCGGGTATCCCGTTCTCGCCGACGAGAGCGAGTTGCGGGAGCAGATCGGCCGGCAGGTCAAGGATCTGCGGGGCGGCGGGCTCGAAGCGACGTTCATCGTTCGCACGTGCACCGCGGGCCACGCAGCGCGCACGATCGCCGAGATCGCCGACGAGGTCGGCGCAGACCTGATCGTCGTCGGCACGCACGGCTACGGACGCGTCGCCGGCCTCCTCCTCGGCAGCGTCACGCAGGGCCTGCTGCACGCGGGCGTCCGCCCCGTGCTGGCGGTTCCGACGGGCGCGCCGGTCGAGGCGCCCGTGCAGGAGCTCACGGCGAGCGCGGCGCAGTAACCCTGCGGGAGAGTCGCAGCACGGCCCCGACCCGGTGCCCGTGCTGCGACTCTCCCTGGAAGCGAATCCGAAGCCGAGCAGGAACGAGGAGACCGCGATGAAGGGGCTCGTCTACCATGGTCGCGGAGCGAAGCTGACGGCGGAGCCGCCCGCCGGGAAGCCTGCGCCGGGGGCTCTTGCCGACACCACCTGACACCGCAGCCGCCGCGCCGGTGGACGTGATCCTCCGCGACGGCTCGACGCTGCGGCTGAGGGCGCCCACACACGGCGACGCGGGCGCCCTCGTCGCGTTCTTCGAGCGGCTCTCCGAGCACAGCCGCTACCTCCGCTTCCACGGCGTCCGTCGCGTCGACGCGACGCTCGTCGAGCATTTTCTCGATCCGAACTGGGCCGACCGCGGCGCGCTGATCGGCGCGCTCACGGACGCAGAGGGCAACGAACGCGTCGTCGCCGTCGCCGAATACGCCCGCCTGCGCGATCCCGCGGCGGCTGAGGTCGCGTTCACCGTCGCGGAGGAGCTCCAGGGCCGGGGCGCGGCCACACGGCTGCTCGAGCAGCTCGCGGCTCGGGCCGCCGAGGTCGGAATCGAGCGGTTCGTCGCCGAGGTGCTTCCCGAGAACTCCGCGATGCTCGCCGTCTTCCGCGACGCAGGCTTCGAGGAGTCGCGCACGCTCGGCGGCGGCGAGATCGAGGTGCGCTTCCCGATCGCGCCGACGGAGCGCTTTCTCGCCCGCGTCGAGGAGCGCGACCACATCGCGGTCGCGGCGTCGCTGCGACCGTTCTTCGCGCCGGCCGGCGTCGCCGTGATCGGCGCCTCGAAGCGGCGCGGGTCGATCGGCGGCGAGCTCTTTCGCAACATCCTCGCTGCGGACTTCGCAGGCGCGGCCTACCCCGTCAACCGGACCGGCGAAGCGGTAGCCGGTGTTCGCGCGTACGGCACGATCGAGGAGATCCCCGACCCGGTCGACCTCGCCGTCATCTGCGTGCCGGGCGGAAGCGTGCTCGAATCGGCGGAGGAGGCGCTGCGCAAGGGCGTCCCGGCGCTCTGCGTGATCTCCGCCGGATTCGCCGAGGTCGGCTCGGAAGGCGCGGAGCGCCAGGACCGGCTCCTCGCGCTCGTCCGGGCGCACGGGGCGCGGCTTGTCGGCCCGAACTGTCTCGGCATCGCCGTCCCGGCGCTCGGCCTCAACGCGACGTTCGCGCCCCGAGCGTTGCCGCCGGGTCGCATCGCCTTCTCGTCGCAGAGCGGCGCGCTCGGGCTCGCGCTCCTCGAGAAGGCCTCGGAGCGCGGCCTCGGCTTCTCTGCCTTCGTCTCGATCGGGAACAAGGCGGACGTCTCCTCGAACGATCTGCTCGAGTGGTGGGAAGAGGACGAGGGCACCGACGTCGTGCTCCTCTACCTCGAGTCCTTCGGCAACCCGCAGAAGTTTGCGCGCGTCGCCGGGCGCCTCGCGCGGCGAAAGCCGATCCTCGCGCTCAAAGCCGGCACCTCGCGCGCCGGAGCGCGCGCCGCCAGCTCGCACACCGCTGCGCTCGCCGGGTCGGATGCGGCCGTGGAGGCGCTGTTCCGGAGTGCGGGCGTGCTGCGTGCGCGCACCCTCGAGGAGCTCGTCGACGTCGCGACGCTGCTGTCGAGCCAGCCCCTCCCGCGCGGCCGCCGCGTCGCCGTGCTGACGAACGCCGGCGGGCTCGGCATCCTCTGCGCCGACGCCTGCGACGCGGCCGGGCTCGAGCTGCCGGAGCTCGCGGGCGAGACACGACAGGCGCTGGCAGCCGTCCTCCCGAGCGAGGCGAGCCTGGCGAACCCCGTCGACCTGCTCGGCTCTGCGACGGGAGCGACGTACGCGCAGGTACTGCCCCCCATCCTGCGCGATCCGGGGATCGACGCCGTGATCGCGCTCTTCGTCCCTCCCGTCATTGCCGGCGCGGACGAGGTCGCGGCCGCGATGCGCGACGCGCTGACGCGCGAGCGGTCGGAGAAGCCGGTGCTCGCCGTCGTCGTGAGCGCCGATGGAACGCCCGAGACCCTGCGGGAAGCGGGCTCGCCGGTCGCCACGTTCGCGTACCCCGAGTCCGCCGCGCGCGCGCTCGGGCTCGCGGCAGGACGGGCCGAATGGCTGCGCCGCCCGACGGGCACCGTGCCCACGGTCGACGGCATCGATCGGGAGACGGCACGGCAGCTCGTCGACACCGCGCTCACCGCCTCGGGCGACGTCTGGCTCGATGCGGCGGCGGCTCGAGCCTTGCTGACGGCGTACGGCGTGCCGCTCGTTCCCGAGCAGGCCGCCGCGGACGCCGCCGAGGCGGTCGCAGCCGCCCGCGCGCTGGGACGTCCCGTGGTGCTCAAGACCGCTGTACCCGGCGTGCACAAGACCGAGAGCGGCGGCGTCGCGCTGAACCTCGACACCGACGACGAGATTCGCGCCGCCGCCGATCGCATCGGCGGGCCGCTGCTCGTGCAGCCGATGGTCGGCGGGGGCACCGAGCTGCTGGCCGGGATCGTGCAGGACCCGGTCTTCGGCCCGCTCGTCGCCTTCGGGCCCGGCGGCGTGCTCGCAGAGCTGATCGGCGGCGCCGGATTCCGGATCGCACCGCTCACCGACCGCGATGCCGACGAGCTCGTCCAGAGCGGCAAGGCCGGGCAGCTCGTACGCGGCTTCCGCGGCGCCGCAGCCGCCGACGCGCATGCGCTCGTCATGCTCGTCCACCGGCTGTCCCGGCTCGCGGTCGACCTGCCCGAGGTCGTGGAGCTCGACCTCAACCCGGTCATCGCGTTGCCGAGCGGCTGCGTCGCAGTTGACGCGCGGATCCGCCTCCATGCCCGACCCGAGGATCGCTCCCTGAAATCCTGGTAAACCGCTTCGCGATCATGTGGATTTACCGCAGGGCGGTTCGGGGGGCGGCCGGATGCCGCGCCCGGCCGCCCGGCCCATGCTGCGGGCATGCGGACGAGCTACGGGGTGGTCTGGCGAGAAGGCGACCATCCGATCGCACGGGGGAAGCTCGAGTTGCTGCCGCGCGCGGTGCGTCTCGACGGGATGGCGGGCTCCGAGCCGACGTCGCGTGAGATCCCGTACGACTATCTCTCCGAGATCCGCATCGGCCGCTCGCCCGAGGAGCGCATCGACGGCCGCGCGAGCCTCGTGCTCGCCCCGCGCACCGGGGACACGCTCTCGATCGTGAGCATCGCGCAGGTCGGCGTGCTCGCCGAGATCGCCGACCGGCTCGCCGCGCTCCAGCTCGGCACGGAAGGCCGCCGCCGCATCGCCGTCGTGCTGCCCCTCCAGGAGGACGCGCGAGACGCCGTCCGGGCGCTGCTGGCGGCCGGCCCGCCCTTCGACCCCGACAAGTTCGGTCTCGACCGTCATCAGGTGTTCCTGACCCAGTCGGAGGCGGTCTTCATCTTCGAGTCCAAGCTCGGCGCCGACGCGCTGGAGCCCTTGCTCCAGGAGCCCGAGCTCTGGCAGAGTGCTGCCGCATGGCACGAGCATCTCGCCGGGCCGCCGCGGATCGCCGAGGACGTCTTCTCGTGGACGCGTCCCGACCTGCTCATCGATCGATCGCTTCTCCCGCCGGGGTTCCGCGGCGGGGACGGCTTCGATTCGTGAGCGGCGTCGCCGGACGAACCCTCACCCGCTCGATCCTGAGGCCCGTGCGCGAGTCGTGACCCTCTCCGAGCACGAGCTGCGCCTGATCGACGCCTACTGGCGCGCCGCGAACTACCTGTCGGTCGGGCAGATCTACCTGCTCGACAACCCGCTTCTACGCGAGCCGCTCCGGCCCGAGCACATCAAGCCCCGCCTCCTCGGGCACTTCGGCACCACACCGGGGCTGAACCTCGTCTACGCGCACCTGAACCGGGCGATCCGCGCCCGCGACCTGAGCGCGATCTACGTCACCGGACCGGGACACGGCGGCCCGGGGCTCGTCGCGAACGCCTACCTCGAGGGAACGTACGGCGAGGTGTACTCGGCGATCGGCGACGACGAGCGGGGCATGCTCGCGCTCTTCCGCCAGTTCTCGTACCCCGGCGGCATCCCCAGCCACGTCGCGCCCGAGACGCCGGGCTCGATCCACGAGGGAGGCGAGCTCGGCTACTCGCTCGCGCACGCGTTCGGCGCGGCGTTCGACAACCCCGACCTGCTCGTCGCCTGCGTCGTCGGAGACGGAGAGGCGGAGACGGGGCCGCTCGCGACGAGCTGGCACTCGAACAAGTTCCTGAATCCGCGCACCGACGGGGCGGTCTTGCCGATCCTCCACCTGAACGGCTACAAGATCGCGAACCCGACCGTGCTCGCACGCATTCCGGAGGCCGAGCTCGTGGCGCTGTTCGAGGGCTATGGGTGGCGGCCGCTGCTCGTCGCCGGCGACGAGCCGGCCGTCGTGCACCAGCTGCTGGCGGCGGCGCTCGACGAGGCGCTCGACGGGATCGCGGAGGCGCAGCGTGCGGCTCGCGACGGAACCGCGACGGTGCGACCGCAGTGGCCGATGATCGTGCTCCGGACCCCGAAGGGCTGGACGGGACCGAAGCAGGTCGACGGCGTCCAGGTCGAAGGCACATGGCGGTCGCACCAAGTGCCCGTCGTCGGCGCACGCGAGGACCCGGGGCATCTGCGCATTCTCGAGGAGTGGCTGCGCAGCTACCACCCCGAAGAGCTCTTCGACGAGGACGGGCGGCTCGTCGCCGAGCTCGCCGAGCTGGCGCCGCGCGGCGACCGGCGCATGAGCGCGAACCCGCACGCGAACGGCGGCGTGCTGCTGCGAGACCTCGACCTGCCGGACTTCCGCGACTACGCCGTCCCGGTCGACGAGCCGGGGACGACGTCGAGCGAGGCGACGCGCGTGCTCGGTTGCTTCCTGCGCGACGTGATCGTCCGCAACCGCGAGAGCTTCCGCCTGTTCGGCCCCGACGAGACGGCGTCGAACCGCCTCGGAGACGTCTTCACCGTCACCGACCGCGCGTGGGACGCCGAGACGGAGCCCACCGACGAGAACCTCGCTCCCGACGGGCGCGTGATGGAGGTCCTGTCGGAGCACCTGTGCCAGGGCTGGCTCGAGGGCTATCTCCTCACCGGCAGGCACGGCGTCTTCAACTGCTACGAGGCCTTCATCCACATCGTCGACTCGATGTTCAACCAGCACGCGAAGTGGCTGAAGGTCACGCGCGGCATCCCGTGGCGCCGGCCGATCGCGTCGTTGAACTACCTGCTGTCCTCGCACGTCTGGCGTCAGGACCACAACGGCTTCTCGCATCAGGACCCCGGCTTCGTCGACCACGTCGTGAACAAGAAGGCGGAGATCATCCGCGTCTACCTTCCGCCCGACGCGAACACGCTCCTGTCGGTCGCCGACCACTGCCTGCGCAGCCGGCATTACGTGAACGTGATCGTGGCCGGCAAGCAGCCGGCGCTGAACTACCTCTCGATCGACGACGCGATCGTGCACTGCACGCGAGGGCTCGGCATCTGGGAGTGGGCGTCGAACGACGACGAGGGACAGCCCGACGTCGTGCTCGCGTGCTGCGGCGACGTCCCCACGCTCGAGACGCTCGCAGCCACCGCAATCCTGCGCGCGCACCTTCCCGACCTGAAGGTGCGCGTCGTGAACGTCGTCGACCTGATGCGCCTCCAGCCCGAGAGCGAGCATCCGCACGGAAGCTCCGACTCGCAGTTCGACGCGCTCTTCACCGTCGACCGCCCGGTCGTGTTCGCCTACCACGGCTACCCGTGGCTGATCCACCGGCTCACCTACCGCCGGACGAATCACGCCAACCTGCATGTGCGCGGATACAAGGAAGAGGGAACGACGACGACGCCGTTCGACATGGTGATGCTGAACGACCTCGACCGGTTCCATCTCGTCATCGACGTGCTCGACCGCGTGCCCGGGCTCGGCGGCAGGACGGCGCACGTCCGCCAGGAGATGGAGGACGCACGCCTCCGCGCCCGCGCCTACACGCGCGAGCACGGAGAAGACGATCCCGCGATCACAGACTGGGTCTGGCCGCACCGCGTGTGAGCCGGATTCTCGTCGTCAACGCAGGCTCGACGAGCCTCAAGCTCTCGATCGTCGACGGGGCGGAGACGACGCGTCGGATCGATTCCTTCGAGCAAGCGGGAACGGGCGTCGAGGCGGTCGCCCACCGCATCGTGCACGGAGGCGCGCGTTTCCATGAACCGGTCGTCCTCGACGCAGAGGTGACGGCCACGCTCGACGAGCTGGCCGAGCTCGCGCCGCTCCACAACCGACCAGCCCTTGCCGCCGTCCGCGAAGCGACGCGCGCCCTGCCGCGCGTTCCGCACGTCGCCGTGTTCGACACCGCGTTCCACCGCACGATCCCCGCTGAAGCCTCGACGTATGCGCTGCCGGCCCGGTGGCGCAACGACTGGGGCATTCGCCGCTTCGGGTTCCACGGCCTCTCGGTGCAATGGGCGGCCGAGCGGGTGCGCGTGCCGCGACTCGTCGTCTGCCATCTCGGCGGCGGCTGCTCGGTCACGGCCGTACGCGACGGTCGATCGGTGGACACGACGATGGGCTTCAGCCCGCTGGAAGGCGTGCCGATGGCAACGCGTTCGGGTTCGATCGACGCCGAGATCGTGCTGCACCTCCTGCGCACGCGGAAGCTCGACCTCGACGAGATCGAGCACGCGCTCGAGTCGGAATCCGGTCTGCTCGGTCTCTCGGGGGAGACGTCGCGGGTCGAGGAGCTCGAGCGCTCGAGCTCGCCGGCGGCGAAGCTCGCGCTCCGCGTGTTCACGCATCGTGTTGCAGCTTCCGTCGCGTCGATGGCCGCCTCACTCGACGGGATCGACGCTCTGGTCTTCACGGCCGGGACGGGCGAGCGCTCTGCGAGCGTCCGGCACGACGTCTGCAGGCGGCTCGGCTTTCTCGGCGTCGTGCTCGACGAGGAGGCGAATGCGGCTGCGGTGCCCGACGCCGACGTCGGCGCTCCGAGCGCCGGCGTTCGCATCGTGGTCGTGCGAGCCTGCGAGGACGTCGTCGCCGCACGGGCCGCCGAAGACGTGCTCAGGACCGGACACGGCGACCGGAATGGTCTATGAACGAGAGCCTTCGCCGATTCACAGGTCGCTCTCACGTTGCTCTGGCGTGATAGGCGTACGTGCTCGTGCGCCTCGCCCTCCTCGTTCTCTGCGCGATCGTCATCGCGGCCCCGGCCGCCGGCGCGGCGACCGGGCACGTCAGCGGGCCGCTCGCTTCGCGCGACGTTGCCGATCCGCTGGTGCCGTCGGAGTGGTGGCGCGCGGCGGTGCGGGTCGACACGCTCACGCCCCCGGGGCCCGGGGTCCCGGTGAGCCTGGTCGACTCCGGCGTCTTCTTCGGGCACCCGGAGTTCGTCGGCCGCCCGAACCTCGTCGCGCTCAACAACCAGGAGCCGGCGCCGATCGGCGGCGTGCACGGAACGGCCGTCGCGTCGGTCGTCGGCGCACCGGTGAACGGGATCGGGCTCGTGGGGATCTACCCCACGGCCGTGCTCCGCTCGTACGACGCCTCGCTCGGCGACGGCACGCGGCTGCCCAGCGCCGACATCGCCGCCGGGATCCTCGCCTCCGCACGGGCGGGGCGCTCCGTGATCAATCTCAGCCTGGGGTCGAGTCAGCCCGACCCGGCGATCGACGCGGCGATCGCCGAGGCCGTCCGCCTGGGCAGCCTCGTCGTCGCCGCCTCCGGGAACTCCGGTCTCGAAGGCAGCCCGCCGAGCTACCCGGCCGTCGACCCCCACGTCTTCACCGTCGGGGCGACCGATCGGTCCGACCAGCCCGCATCGTTCTCGAGCCGTTCGCAGTCGATCGATCTCGCGGCGCCCGGCGTCGACATCCCCGTCGCCACGGCCCTCGACAACAGCTGGGCCCCGGAATCGGGAACGAGCTTCTCGTCGCCGATCGTCGCCGGAGCGGCCGCCTGGCTCTGGACCGTGCGTCCCGACCTCGACGCGAGCCAGGTGGCGGAGATCCTGCGCGAATCGGCGCGCGACGTCGGAGCGCCCGGGTTCGACACGGCGACGGGCTACGGGATCCTCGACCTGACCGCCGCCCTCGTCGCGCCCACACCGCTGCCCGACAGCGCCGAGCCGAACGACGACGTCACGACCGCCGCGACGCTCACCGCGCGCGGCCGTCCCGCGGGGGAGACGAGCGGCCGCGTCGCGGTGTACGAGGACCCGCGGGACGTTCTCCGGATCTGGCTCCCCGCCGGCAAGCGTCTGACCGCGACGGCCTCGGCCGCGCCCGGCGTCGCCCTCGCGCTCTACCAGGGCGCGGTCAGCCCTTCGAGCCGGCTCGCCGGCTCGATCCGAACGGGGACCACCACCGCGCTCTCGTTCAGGAACCGCGGGGCCGGGCGCACGGCGTACCTCGCCGTCAGTCCGGCCCGCGGCGTGCGAAGCTCGACCTACACGCTGTCGGTGTCGGCGGGGTAACGGGTCGCCTCGGCTTCCACCACCAACTCGGGCCGCAGACCCGCCGCCCGCCGGGTGAGAAGCGCAGGCCCCAGGCACAGGCCGAAGCCGACGACGAGAGACACGAGCCCGACGTCCTTCACGCACGTGGCGATGAGCGCTGCCTTGTCCGTCGCGTAGAACTGCTCGGCGCCGAGCACGTACGCCCAGTCGTGGATCGAGTTCTCCTTGAGCAGCTGCAGCCGTTGGTACGGCGCGTCGGCGATGTAGACGGAGGCGTCCTGCAGCGTCGTCCCGCACCACGCGAAGCACAGGCCTGCGGCCGGCCAGTCGCGGCGAAAGTAGGCGAAGCAGACGGCGATGACGAGCGGCAGCAGCGACTGCGTGCCGTTGCCCATCAGCACCGTGACGAGCCGCGGGGCCCAGCTGAAGAGCAGGTGCCCGAGCTCGTGCACGCCGAGGTCGACCATCCCGAGGATCGGCACGCGCACGCCCTGCACGAACGCGAACCAGCCGAGCACGAGCACGCACCCACCCGTCCCCAACGAGGCAGCCCAGCGCGGATCCGCCCGATCGACCTTCATCAGGCACCTGTCGGCGTTCCCGCGCCGAAAGTTGAGCCGGTGGTCTGACCGGCAACGTTCGCCGGTCAGACGGCTAGATGCCGCTGGTGGAGCGCTTGTCCTTCGCGGCTGCCTGCTTGCCCGCGCGGCGCTCCTTCAACGTCTTCTGGGGCGCCTTCTTGGTGAGCTTCTTCGGTTTCTGCTGACCCTTCATCGAGCGCCTCCGATCGCAAGGAATCGCGAGCCGGGCCTCGCCGACTCCGCGCAGAGAGCATAGCCCGCTCCTCGGTCGGCTCCGGCATCTGCATAGATGATGCGCGGTGTGATCCTCGCGGTCGACCAGGGAACGACCGGGACAACCTGCCTCGTCGTCGGGGACGAGCTCGAGGTCGTAGGCCGCGGCTACGCGCCCGTCGGCCTGACCACGCCGCGGCCCGGCTGGGTCGAGCAGGACCCGCGCGAGCTGTGGTCGAGCGTCGAGGCCGCCGCGGGGGCGGCGCTCTCGGACGCGGGTCTCCGCGCGACGGAGCTCGACGCGGTCGGGATCGCGAACCAGCGCGAGACGACGATCGTCTGGGACCGCGGCAGCGGCGAGCCGGTGTACCCCGCGATCGTCTGGCAGGACCGGCGCACCGCCGAGCGCTGCCGCGAGCTGCCTCCAGCCGAGATCCGGGCCCGCACCGGTCTCACGCCCGATCCGTACTTCTCGGCGACGAAGCTCGAGTGGATCCTGCGTCATGTGGGTGCGGCCGACGGGCTCGCGTTCGGCACCGTCGACTCGTGGCTGCTCTGGCAGCTGACGGACGGCGCCGTGCACGCGACGGACGTCTCGAACGCGTCGCGCACCATGCTGCTCGATCTCGCGACGCTCGACTGGAACGACGAGCTGCTCGAGCTCTTCGGCGTGCCGCGGGCTCTGCTACCGGACGTGCGTCTGTCGGCGACGCTCTTCGGCGAGGGCCGGCTGCTCGGTGCGACGCTGCCCGTCACGGCGCTCGCCGGCGACCAGCAGGCGTCGCTGTACGCGCACGGCGGCGCGAAGGCGACCTTCGGCACGGGCGCGTTCGTGCTCGTCGGGACCGGCACGGACCATTCGGCGCCGCCCCACGGGCTCGTGCGGACGGCCGCCGCGGGAACCGACGGGACGTACGCGCTCGAGGGGTCGATCTTCGTCGCCGGCGCGGCCGTGCAGTGGCTCCGTGACGGTCTCGGCGTGCTCGCGGACTCCGCCCAGAGCGAGGCCCTCGCGCGCTCGGTCGACTCCTGCGACGGCGTCTACTTCGTGCCGGCGCTCACCGGGCTCGGCTCGCCGCACTGGGCGCCCGGCGCGCGCGGCCTGATCTGCGGGATCACGCTCGGCACGCGGCGGGAGCATCTCGTCCGGGCCGCGCTCGAGGCGATCGCCTACCAGGTGCTGGACGTCGTCGACGCGATGGCCGAGCGTCCGGCGGTGCTCCGCGTCGACGGCGGCGCGTCGGCGAACGGATTCCTCGTGCAGTTCCTCGCCGACGTGCTCGGGCTTCCGGTCGAGGTCGCGGCCGAGCGTGAGACGACCGCCCTCGGAGCGGCGGCGCTCGCAGGTGTCACGGCCGGGCGATGGTCGCAGGACGACGTCGCCGCGTTCCGGCGCACGTCGAAGCGCTGCGAGCCCGAGGCCGACCGGTCGGAGCTCGTCGCCGGCTGGCGCGACGCGCTCCGCCGCACCCTGCTGTGACCACTAGATGGTTGATGCCACGCCCTCGCGTGTCCGGTTGCGCGATCTGGCCGGTCTGGGCCGCTTCCGGCCGGCTCGGCCCGGCGGAGCCGGGCCCCACCGTCCGTCCGCTTCGCCCCGTCGCACCGGCCCCGATGGCTCTGCCATCGCCGCCGGCACGCCGGTGCGCCCCAGAGCGACCAGCTCACGCCCCGGAACAGACG